>JACCDR010523928.1_pt1 | contig 10956 bp, 11 predicted proteins | sample 7446431 | NCBI WGS metagenome assembly JACCDR01 (sample SAMN15323443, study PRJNA562643) | freshwater metagenome | isolation source: river surface water | place: USA:Blue River Watershed | collected 2017-08-17 | reverse complement strand
CCCACCTTGTGCCCGTCCCCGTCCGGGTCCGGAGTTGCGCTCGCCTGCTGCGCGACCTGCCCAGCGATGAACGCTAGCACGCCGACCGCAAGCGGGATAGCCCACTTTCTCGTCCTCACTTTGCCTCGCTTTCCGCAGGCTCTGCCTGCACTCGGGAACCTAAAGCGGTCCGCCAGCCCGCGCCTCCTTTGCCGGGGACCTCTCACGGTCCCTCCGGTAGCAAGCTCGCAGGCTGGCGCACCGCTCGGGGTGCGCTGCTTACCTCTCGACCTTGTGGCAACGCGGGCCACCGTGGGCGATAAGGCAAGCAATCCATCGGATCATCTTAGCTGCCGTCCACGAGGATCTGGGCGCGGCCCTCCATCTCGATGCGGGTGGTGACGCTAGCGCCACCGTCCGCAAAGTGCTGGATCATCGCGTCCAAGAGCCGGTCGCGGCTGAACACGCTGCCCCGGCCGAAGCCCAGCTTGCGCGTCTCGCCTTCCAGGTCGATCGTGAGGACGTACCGCTTCTTCTGCTCGAACTTCTTATCGTCCTCAATGTCGATGGCGACAATGTCGAACGGCACACCCTCGTCGATCAGGATCTGCTTCTCGTCCTTGCTCAGGAACAAGCCGCCACCCCCCTCGTCCGAGTAGCTGTCGAAGAATCCCATCTACTTTGCCTCCGTTCTGGGGCCTCGGCCCCGTTGCTCTGCCTTCACGGTACCATCCCGCGTCGGCTCCCGTCAAACCTCTGCGCCCTGTTCGCGCTATGCCCATACGCTACCAGGCGCATCGCCCACTGTCAACGGCCTAAGCCTAAGCCCTTAGCCTCTCGGTATGTATATCTCCCTTAGCTATGGGCATAGCACCGTTGCCCACAGTATCTCTAGATACTCTGTGGCGCAAAGCAAAGCGCCCCGAGGCTATGCCCCGAGGCGCTATGCCCTTTGCCTATGCCCTATGCCGTGAAGCCTCCATCCCAGTCCTCGCCTGGGAACGGCGTCCAGTCGGGACCTTGCGCCTCCATCTCACGTATGATTTGCTGCTCCTCGCCCGCGAGGGTCATAAGCGCGGCGATCACTACCGCCCCGTCTACCTCTGACCGCCAGCGCCGGGCAAAGCCCGGGCGCAGGCGGAGGTGGAGCCGGTGCAAAGCGGATCCCAGTCGGCTGGTCATTGTCACTCCCTCCCCCGCAGGCCACGGATCAGGCGGTCCCGGGCCTTCACGTCGATCCCGGTGACGGCCTTCACCCAGTTGTCAAGCTCCGGCGCCGCGTCCTCGCGGGCACCCTCGTAATGAGGCTCGCCCCAGCTACCGCCGCAGCGGGGACACTCCGGGTTGCAAAGCTGGTGCCCCTGGCACGCCATGCACGGATCCTCCTCGCGCAGGCCACAATCCTCGCAGGTGTAAACGACCACGTTACTCACTCCCCTTCCTCGTCCGTCGCAAAGTCCAGCCCATCCAGCTCGATGCTTGCCTCCACGTCCTCGTAATGCACCGTCCTTCCGTCCGGCCATGCGCCGGATTCCTCTGCCCTGCGGCTAACGAATCCCGCGCGTCCCCAGGCGTCAAGCTCCCGGGCATCCGCGAGATAGCGGCGCCGCGCTGCGGCGATAGCCTTGCGGGTAGCGGGGTCGGCTGTCGCTAGGATGCTGCGACTATGCGCGCCCACCGCGTCCAGGTCATTCTTTGCTCGTGGCATCCTCTACCCTTTCGCTCGATGCTGCATTGTCATTTCTACCACTAATCCGGCTCGTCAAAGGCTCGGTCCTCCCCGCTGCTTCACCGCAGCCTTCACGATAGCGGGAACGTCCCCGCCCAGCCCATACTTTGCGCGGGCGGCGTCGATACCCTCAGCCATGATCGTATCTATGGCTCGGATCCAGTCCTCCGTGGAGGTACCGTCAAAGCGGGTGTCCTGGCGCCCATCGCCGCCACCCTCCACGTCATAGTCGCGGTCGGGATCGTCGGCGCCGGGATCGTTACCCTGCCCGCCACCCTCGCCCCGCTCGCGGGCATCACCCTCGCCTTCACCCTCGCCTTCACCCTCGCCTTCACCCTCGCCGTCACCCTCGCCCGGCTCGTAGGGTGCGGGGTTCTCGCCTTCCGGCGCCATGCCCGCATCCTCGCCGCCGCACGGTGGCGGGGTCCCGTCGGATTCTAGCGGCGGCTCGTCAAGGACTTCACGGGCGACCGTAGCTGCTCCGCCCGAAATATAGGTTAGGAGCCATAGCATATCCGCCGACCACGTAGAATCGTCCACCCTAAGGCTAACGCGGTAGGTTTGCATGCAATCTCGGGCGAACCGCATAACCGCGCGGTCGGCGGGTGCCAGCCCGGAGGTATCGTAACCTAGCCGCCATGCGTCTACCTCCGCGACCCAGCGGAACGACCGCTCGCCCCGCCGCATCGCCGCCCACAACGGCGCCCATCCATCCTCCATAGCCAGTTCCCGCCCAGCCTCAATATGCCCGCGTTCATGGGCGAGGGTCCAGTCCACGATGCGACCGTGGGGCGGCGGATGGGCGACGGTGCGGGTAACGGTGATATCCGCCCGGGGCGGCGTCACTCGGTCATACCATCGGGTAACGCCCATAACGCCCCACGTATCCGTTACCGGGTGACGCGGTAGCACGCCCGTAACCGACTCCCGGGTGGCGACCACGTCGGGATCCAGCCCGACCGGATCCAGCCGCAGCGACCGGCGCCCGTTGCTCGCCCCGGCCGTCACTTTGCACCGCCCATCGAGATACCGTGGCGGTCGAGCAAATCCGCCGCCCAGCGTTCCGCATCCATGCTGCGGGTGGGCGCCACGGTATCCGCGTCAAGGTGAGCGTACCGGGGATCCTCCGGCCCGGCGGCGGGCGGGACGGTCCCGTAGGATCCATCCTCGGTCGCGTTGAAGCCTTTACGGAACGCGGCGGATTCTAGTTCCATCCACCGGAACGCGGTCCGCCGCAGCGCGGCGGGATGGGCGATCCAGTAGGCGAGGATATCCGCGTCCACCATCGACCCGGCGGCTTGCGCCCGCACCGCGTACTGTACGCCCGGGTGGGCATATTTTGCAGCGGTGAGAGTGACCACGGACCATATCTCCGACGGGATCCCGTTTAGCCGCAGCGCTTCCACCACGTTTGCGACCGTGGCGCCGACGCTGCGGACTTCCCGCTCGTCCACGATGCCCGGGATTGCACGCTCAACCACGATACGGAGCAACGGCGCCTGCCGGATCGTACGGACCATGCTAATCATGCAGTCCGGTTCGCCCGCAAGGTACGCGCCCATATCTACTTGCGACCCGACTTGCGACCACGTAGCCGCCGGGCGGGTGCTAAGGCGGATCTGAGCATCCACACCCGCCGATAGCCCTAGCGTAGCGGCGCCGTCTTTCCATCCATCGTGCGCCATAGTGACCGATTCCGCGTAGGTAGCGGTGCCCGACCACGGCTTGTTACCGCCGGATTCGTCGCGGGCGGACGTACCGATAGGGTCCGCGTCACGGGCTGCATAGTCCGCCGCCGCCCACGGATCCATCCACACCCGCGTAAGCATCCGCCCGGCGGTGTTCAAACCCTCCACCGGGATATCGTCGCGGATGGGATCCGACCCGGTCACGGCCGGATCCCATCCACCACGGATGCGATGCCCGCCGCGTCGATGCCCGGAAGCTTCCGGGCGATAGCGTCGGGAATCGTCCACCCTAGCGTCACCATCGTGGCAGCGTGCAGCGTGCAGCGCGGAGTGACCACGGATCCACGGTAGCGCGCTTCCACCCGGTCCCGCACGGTACGCACCGCTGCGATAACCGCTGCGGCGTCCGGGCGGGCGAGGGAACGCACCGCGTGGTCCCGCAAGCGCTTTGCGGCGTCACGGGCGCAGCGCGCCGCCATAGGCGAGATATCCTCGCCCATCGCGCCCGCCGCCATAGCCTCTTCCACGTCATCCGCGATGGGAACGGGCACCGTAACGAATCGGTCGCGGGTGGCAAGATCCACACCCATCCGGCCGATATAGCCCGACTCCGGTCCCAGCCCAGCGGTGTTCGCGTTGGCTAGCACGATGAAGTCCGGGTGGCGGGGAATGATCGCCCCGTCACCGAACGTGCAATGTCCGTTGCTCAAAGCACTGTTTAGCGCGGCGGTGAGATTCGGGTTGCCGTTATCCACCTCGTCCAGGACAAAGACTCCGCCATGCTCGTACGCATCGCGCAGCGGGGTCCGGTGGTACGTCCCGCCCGCGTCCACGAATCCAAAGAGGTTCGCGTCCGTCATAGTCTCACGGCAGCTTTGCGGGTAGAACGCCAAACCCAGCGCGTCCGCAACCGTCTCGCCCAGCGTGGACTTAGACGTACCGGGAGGACCCTGCATCCAAACGGGAATCCGCTTCGATGCGAGGAGTAGCACGTCCACCAGCGCGGGATGGAACACCGCACCTTCGGGGACGCGCGGCCACGATGCCAGTACGGCGTCAATGTCCGCCGTCTCCGGCTCGGGGATGGACTCCGTCTCCGGCTCGGGGATGGACTCCGTCTCCGACTCCGGGAGGGAGCCGCCGTCCGCGTCCGCGTCCGGTAGGATCCCGGATTCGCAGCGCTTGCACGGCTTACCTTCCAGGAACCGGATCGCCGAGACGCCACGCCGGATCCGGTACGGGTAATCATGCCCGCACCGGCAGTGGATCATGGCGCGCCCGTCGGGCATGCTGCCCGCTTTGCACGCCGCCCCGTCGGAGTGTTCTCCGACCTTAGGGCCGTCCGGTGCGTCCGGTTCCGGCTTGCGCCCGTCGTTGCCGTCGTTCCATTGGAACGACCGACCCTGCCCGGACTTAGCCCGGCTGGGAGCACAATCGGTGCAAAGCTTGCGCGGCCGACCTTTGCCTTCCTGAGCAAAGGTGGACCCGCAGCGCTCACACGTCCGCCGCATCACTCTCACCGCCTTCCGTTCGATCGTGGCGCCGCCCGTGCGGCGCCCGTAGACAAGGTATCGTCCGTACGGGCGCCGTGCCAGTACCTTGCAAGCGTAAATAGACTATCGGCGCGCCCACAATAGACTTTAGCACTAGGTGAGTTTACCGACATTCCGGGCGCCACGGGCGCAGCGGGCAGGATCCCGGCTCGGGCGCCCGGCTCCCCCGCCCCGCCGCCGCACCGCTGCAAAGTAGGGCGAATCATGCCCGCCCGCATGCCCGCTACGCTGCGGGTTTGACAGTGCCAAAACGTTTTGGTAGCGTATATGCATACACCGCACCGCCCGCCGCGCATCGGGCGCACCCTCCACGGATACATAGTGGATATGATGATCGCGCGCATAGTCCCCCGTACGTACCAACGGTGCAAGGCGCAGCGCGGGCGAGACGCAAAGCGGGCAGCGCGCCACGCGGGCGAGACGCACCGCGAGCGCTGCAAAGTGCCAACGCCGGACCGAACGCCCCCAAGGCCCCCCCGGCTCACCGGGGCATAGCTGACCCACATCACCTCAGAGTCCCCCCGTATGCCCAGCGCCCCAACGCATACCGGCCGCCGCCGCTAAGCGCCAACGGGGCCCCAGAACGGGGGACTTTGCAGCGTTTAGCGCTAATAACTATACGTTTATTATACTTATTCTTACTTCAACGGATTTCAACGCCTCTGACCTGCGGTTTTACATTGCATTTGTAAGCTTATACACATTATAATAAGCTTATACACATTGCAAAGTAAAGCCTTTTGGCACTCTGGGAGGATAGATGCCAACGTTTGACTCTGAGAGCGCACGCGCGGCCGGGCGAAAGTCCGGCCAACGCCGTCGGCGCAAGAAGAATCCCGACGGTGACGCCCGTGACGCTCTCCTCCAGGGCGCCGGAGACGCCGCGAACACTCTCGTGGAGGTCATCCGGGGCTCCGCAGGCTTCGAGGATGTCAAACCGGAGCTGCGCGTGAAGGCCGCCCTAGTCGTCCTGGAGTACGTGCTTGGGAAACCCGCCGGATTCCTGGGTGATGAGGGCGAAGAGGCCCCCGCCGAGCCGGATTTCGCGTCTCTGCTGAAGAAAAGCGACCCCGAGCCGCCCAAGGAGGCCGAGTGAACGCGGTTTTGATCCTTCTTACGTGCCTTTTGTGGGGCATCGCCGGGTATACGGTGTGTACTGCAAGGCATAAGCAGCGTGGCCTGGGGTCTGACCCCTGGAGTCACGTCTTGCCGCCGCTACCGCCCGGTGTCCGCGCGCCTGATGCGCCGTCGGACGACTTCTCGGGGGCTCGACCTTGAATCTGGGGTCCCTGAGCCTGAACCCGGGCGCCCAAGAGGCGTTCGTCCTGGGTGAGGACAAGTATTCCGCCTTCCTGGGCGGGCTGGGGTCCGGCAAGACGTATGCCGGGATCCTCCGGGGGCTGAAGTTCGCCCTCCAGCCTAAGCCGCAGGGGGTCTACCACCCGCCGCACGGCATCATCGCGGCCGTTTCCTATCCCGCGCTTCGTGACATCATCGTGCCGAAGCTGGAGGAGGTCATGGCGCTGACCGGCCTGGCGGACATGGACAAGGACTACCACAAGCAGACGATGGAGCTGACCCTGAGGAACGGGGCCAAGATCCGGCTCCGGTCCCTGGACAAACCGGACAACATCATCCGTGGTCCCGAGTACGCCTGGGCGTTCATCGACGAGGGCCGCAACGTCAGCCTGAAGGACTGGAAGCTGGTCACGGGCCGTCTGCGCCAGCCGGGCTACAAGTACGGCGCCTGGGTCGCCAGCACGCCCAACGGGTATGACTGGATGTACAACGTCTTCCATGAGAAGGGGGACCTCCGCAGCGAGTACCCGGACGCGGCGTGGTACAACGCGCCGATGAAGGAGAACCTGCACCTCCCGCCGGAGTACGTCGCGGAGATGGAGGTGTCCTATTCGGGCCGATGGCACGAGCAGGAAGTCCTGGGGCAGTTCGTGGGTCTGGTCGAAGGCGGGGTCTTCCCCGACTGGGACCCGGACAAGTTCTGCTACGACCTGGACTTCGACCCGAAGCTCCCGCTCTACACGGGCTGGGACTTCGGCATCGGGGATCCAGGTGTCTGCGTGTTCTTCCAGGTCGCCTGGGTGCCCGTCGAGATCCAGCCGGGCGTCGGGCGGTTCCTGCCTGAAGTCCGCATCATCGACTTCCTGGAGGCCAAAGACCTGTCCGCATCGGACTGGGCTCGGGTCTTCAAAGACCACATGGAAGGATTTTTTCCGCCCGGCACGAAGGTGCGGCAGAACTACGGCGACCCGGCAGGCATGGGCCGTCGCGTCGGCGTGACCACCTCGGTGATCGAGGACTTGCGCGCGGCGGGGGTGCCCATCATCCCGGCCCAGCGCCGCAGCCCCGACTACGCCATCCGTATCCTGTCGAACATGATGGCCGGTGGGCGCGTCATCGTGGACCGCAAGAACGCCGAGCGCGTGTCTCACGCCCTGGCTACCCATAAGTGGAACCTGGACAAGGACGGCATCCGCGTCGGCACCAACCCCGTCCACGACTGGACGAGCCACATCGTTGACGCGCTTCGTTACGCCGTCTCCATGATCCCCATGACGCCCCGCGAGGCGCCCCAAGAGGACGAGGAAGCACCGAGCCCCATGACGTACGGCCACGTTTTCGGCCAGCTTGTCGAGGCGGGTGCCCGGTCGGCACAGCCCGGTGGGGCTGGCCGCCGCAAACAGTATCCCCGCTTCGTTGCCCCGACGATCCGTACCCGAGGAGAGTAGATGGTTCCTGTCAGCAGCACGAACCCCAACATGGGGGATGACGAGGCGGTTCTGAAGATCTATCGCCGCCGACTCGCCCTCGCGGACCGGAAGTATGAGAAGGGGCGCCCCGAGCGTGTAGAGTTCGTCGATAGGTACCGCAACAAGCCAACGGCCGACCAGTTCACGGAGGACGGCCATCTCGTGTCCGTCACCTCCGGCATCGGCCTGGTGGACACGATGTACGCCAGCATGACTGCGGTGGATATCGAGTTCCTCTGCGGAGTCATCGGCAACGGCTCGAAGCTGCAAAGTCTCGTGGCGACGCGAGCGCTGAACCAGGCGTGGCGCGACACCAAGGGGCAGAAGCGGGCGAAGGACGCGGTCAAGGACGCGCTGCTCGTGGACTGTGGCTGGGTCAAGGTGTACTACGACTACCAAGAGGCCCGCGCCCTGGCCGACGTGCCCGAGGAGGCGCTGCGTGCCCAGATCAGCCGCCTGGCTGAGGAGCGCGGCATCTCTCCCGAGGACGTGCCGGAGGACGAGCTGGATGTCGTCGAGGAAGTCCAGGTGGTCATCCGCGACCGGGTGTGCGTCGAGTACGTGCCCTGGCAGCAGATCCGCTTCGACCCCTCCGCCAAGCGCATCGAGGATGTCCGCTGGGTATGCCAGTATACCACGATCCCTGTGTACGAGGCACAGAACCACCCGGCCTGGTCCGAGTTCGTGACTGAGAAGTACGGCGACCGGCGGGGCCGCGACCTCCTGGAGAGCATCAGCGCCGACAGCCAGGTGCAGTCCTGGATCTCCGGGGCTGACGCGGGCATGTACCCCGAGATCGAGCGCGACGAGTACGCTGACGACGAGCGCGTGACCATCTGCGAGATGTGGGACTTCGAGACGGGTCTGACGACCATCTTCCCCAAGTCGCGCGGCGACCTTATCTTGCATCAGCGTGTCAACCCGCTGATGATAAACGCGGACCTAGAGGACCGCAATCCCTTCAAGCCGCTGATCGTCCGAAAGGACTCTAGCGAGTTCGAGGGCATGGGCGACATGCGCGTGATCTTCCCCGCGCTGTCCGAGCTTGACATCTACCGCAAGAACCTCGCGCAGTACATCGAGCGCAGCATCCCCAAGATCATCGGCCCCGAGGATGGCCTGACGGAGAAGGGCAAGAACGCCCTGAAGTCGCAGGTCTACGGCGAGCTGGTGGGGACCAACGGCATCGACGGCTCCGCCTACCAGGCGATGCAGCCGCCGCCCCTCCCGAGCGAGGCGTTCCAGATCCAGGACCGCATCCAGGTGGAGATGAAGGAAGGTACCGGCGTTTCCGAGCCGATGCGGGGTGTGTTCACCTCCAAGCGGACCACGGCCACCGAGGTCACCACGGTCACGGACCGGGGCGACATGCGCCAGTCCGAGCGCCGGAGCGCCCTGGAGGAGTGGTACATCAGCATCGCGCGGACCATGCTCCAGTTGATGCAGGTCTACTACGACCAGGACCGGATGCTCCGCTACACGGACCCGTCCGGTGAGGAGTTCGCGTGGGCGTGGAACAACGCTGACATCGCGGTGGACGCTGACATCCTGGTGAACCTGACGCCCAGGAACAACATGACGCGGGACCAGCGGGTGCAGCAGTTCTTGCTCCTGATGAACCTGGCCCTGCCCCTCCCCGAGGCCGACCGTGCGGAGTTCGTCCGCCAGGCCGCCGTGGAGATGGGCTACCGCGCCGACGAGATCCAGCCTCTCTTGAAGAGCGCTGAAGAGATCCAGACCGAGCAGGCCCAGGCCGAGGCAGGACAGCTCGCGGTTCGCCCGCAGCCGTTCGCCAACAGCGCGCCGGGCTTGAACATCGGCTAAGTGTGGCGGGAATACCGACGGGAGTGCCCGCAGGTGAACAAGCCACAAAGTTTCCCCAGATAGGGGAATGAACACCAATGACCGAGGCCCAATGGTACAGGCGATAGCCCGAGGCCCAAGGGTACAGCAGGAGGTGCGTAATGACGGGTGATCCCACCCAGGACATTCGCTCAGCTATCACAGAAGCGGTGTCTGGATCCGACTACCTTTCTTCGCTCCAGGAGTCTCTGGACGAGATCGGTGCCCCTGCCGGGGAGCCTATCGCCCCGGTGGAGGAGGAGTTCACTAGCGGTGACGGCCCAAACGTCGAAGCTTCGTCCGAGGCCCAAGAGGGTACAGACACCGAGGAGCCGCCGACGGAATACTGGGGCACGAGCCTCGAAGGACTTTCCGCTGAGCAGCGCGCTGAAGTCGTGGCGGCGCTGGAGCAGCGCGATAGTGTCATTCAACAGTTGCAGCAGAAGCTCGCTAAGGAGCCCGATATGGTGGCGTCCCCGGTCGAAGAGGCCGAGGAGATCACCGACGAGGACTTGATGCGGGCACTGGGTGTGAACCTGGACGACCCGATGGAAGTCGAGTACGCCACCAAGTTCACGCTGCCTCTCGCGCGCCAGCAGGTTGCGCTGGAGGATACGGTGGAAAGGCTTGCTGCCACAGCACAGGCCCAGGAGGCTTCGACCTTCTGGAACGTGGAGCTGGACAAGTTCGAGAGTGAGTACGGCAAACTGCCCGGTGACCGGGTGCAAGTGCTGAACTACGCGGTGAGTGAGGGAATCACCCACCCGGAGGTACTCTACTGGAGGCTCGCCGCTCCCGGCCGCAAGGCTGTGGATCAGGAAGTCGCTAAGGTGCGCCAGAAGGTCGCTCAGAAGGTGGCTACTGGACAGCTCCGCCCCACCAACACGGGGACTGGTCCTCGCACGATCGACTCCAAGGGTAAGACCCTGAAGGAAGTCATCCGCGAGTCCGCAGTCGCCGCCCAGGAAGAGTCCGGTATCAAGTGGTCCGATGTGGCCGCCGGACAGCGTTCTGCTGCCCAAGTGAACTGAGTCTGATTCTCAGTAAAGGACAGCGACAATGAGCATTTACGCTGACCAGTTCGACGTTCTCGTGACGACGACTCTGGACAAGGCGCGTCCCAAGCTGGCTGACCAGATCACGACCGACAACGCCCTCACGGCGTGGCTTGACATGAAGAGCCGCGTTACCCTTGATGGCGGGACCGTCGTGCGTCGGCCTCTTGTGTTCGCATTCAACGACACCGTTAGCACCTACTCGGGCTTCGATGTCATCGACACCACGCCCCAGGAGGGTCTGGGTTGGGCCGAGTACGAGTGGAAGCAGCACGCTGGTTCCGTCGTGATCTCGGGCGAGGAGGTTCGCAAGAACTCCGGTGCTGCCCAGCTCATCAACCT
>JACCDR011941436.1_pt1 | contig 10957 bp, 13 predicted proteins | sample 7446431 | NCBI WGS metagenome assembly JACCDR01 (sample SAMN15323443, study PRJNA562643) | freshwater metagenome | isolation source: river surface water | place: USA:Blue River Watershed | collected 2017-08-17 | reverse complement strand
TCTCCGATCCCGTCATAGGCAAACCGGTCACCCTTCATTTTCAGTTGGGTAACATACGGTCTCATCCGGGCTTTGTGTTGTTGCGCAATCACATGCATCATATCGCTGAACTGCGTTTGATAACGCCGTACAGCCGTTTCCATAGGCATAATGGAAAAGCTCCCTCAATACTGCTCAATTGTCCCCCGGCGCACTCCCCGACCTACCCGGATGCCCCTTGCGGTTTACCGCCATCCTTCGGACGGTATCACCGCTACCCGAAGCCCTCACAAAAAGTATAAAGCCAGTTGTTAAATATAACAACTGGCTTGGGAAATTCGATAGGCTAGAAAGACTAAACTATGTTCGTCTCGTAATGCACTCTTACTTGCTCTTTAATTCTCTCATGATCCGGGTGAGACGTGTCGAGATAAGCAGGGTGAGCCATTAATTTTCGTCCTTCTGAACGAACGTCCTCTGTATTTGCTCCTCGACTGTCACGCGTTTGGAACTTTCCGTCCGGCTTAATGTACTTGGTATTAATCGAATCTAACGCGGCCGTAAGTATAGCCATAGAGCGGCCGTCCAGGGTATCGACCATGCCTTTTACCTTGTCGGGCAAATTGTCTTTCAGAAGTTTTGTTCCAACTTCATGAACCGCGTTAGCCCGTTGGCCAAATAAATCCTGCATTTGCTCGACATAATTTTGACCCCATTCGGCCTGAATTTTGGCGGCTTCTTCAAAAGCGGCTTTATTGTGCTTGAGGTTGATGGCATCAAAATCCTGGGATAAGCCTTTTGCCTGCTCCTTGGTGAGACCCCTTTTGTGGAACATCTCTTTGATGTCCTTAAAGTACTCGTCATTCCCCCGGAAGCTGTCGATGTACTTGCCAATTTCTTTATCTTCGTCTGACCATTCCGGGGCGGCAATCTCATAATCATCCGCTTTTTCCGGGCGGCCAAGAGCATTGTAGAACTTGTCCCACTCTTCCTGGCTTGCGCCTTCTTTAGGGACACCCTCAACACGTTCACCCAATTTTTTCTGAAGGTGATCGAATTCTTGAAAAAGTTGCTTCGTCGGGTCTTCCGATTTCAAAATATTCTGGATGTACCCTTTATCCTTCAATTCCGAAGGGATAGCATCCGCCCAGTCTACCTTGCTTTTGCTGCCAGTGTCCTTATCTGAGAATGCTTCATCCAGGTTGATTTCCGTGGCGTCAACGATGCCAGAGACAGAATTATCATTGCCATTAGCGCCGCTATCAGAAGTACCCGAAGAATCGACGGTATCGGGGGAACCACCGCCACCACCGCCCCCAGAAGAATCAACATCACCAGAATTTCCGGCGCCGTTAAAAAGCCAAAGCCAACCAAAATTTTTCCTCCGTCTACTCGTCAACATCGTTGTCCATCTCCTCGTTCTCTGGATTGTACTCTATCGCAATGCGCTGTTTTGCCGGTATGTACCCTCTCATTGTAAGGTACAAACCACGCCGGGACTCGTTATACACCGTTGAATTAGTAAATATCTCACCGGTGTCCGGGTGTGCAACCACGCTAGGCTTGAAAACCCCACATTGCTCAGCCAGCCACCGAAAGACATTGCGCCCCGCCTCGGTAGATGCGACCCTGGCAAAATCGGCTTTGAGTCGCTTAGCCCTGGCTTCCGCTTTTTTCCGCTCTTCTTCCCGCTTCAAAGCAGCCGCAATGCGCTGTTTTGCTGGTTCAGACGTTACTTCAGGGTAATGACTATCCATTAAGCAGCCTCACCCTCTGCCACGTCCTGATCGTTTGGCATAATGTTGGCTTGCGCCGCTGTTCCCAAAGCCTGTGACATGTTCCGGGCGGTCTCGCTGTTTTGGCGTTGCGCTTCCAGTTGCATCGCCGCTTGCTGCATCATCTCGTCTTTGGCTCGCTTACGCCGCACTTCCTCGATAGAGCGAAGCAACCCGACAGGTGCGCCAGACAATTCTTGAATTCGCCGCGCCGCAAAGTCTTCGTCGTACAAGTCCAGAATCTTCGGTGTCATAGGAGCCATGCTCAAAATAAACTCGCTCACTTTTTGAATACCCAACATCTCCTCGTTCTGCATAATCCGGGCGGCTGGGGAAATAAACCGGATTTGATAAGGGTCTTCCCCATTGGTAATCATATCCGCAACGGCTTGAGGGATGTAACGCGGTGTTACCCCCTTTTTCATCAGCTCCTTGTCCAGGCTTGACCCTTCCACAACGCCCAGAATTCCCCGGTTAAAGAGGATGTTAAACGTGGCGGAAATCAACGGGGTGAACAGTTCAGCAAGCTGGCGACTGTAAATTGTCCCCAAGGACTGACCCCGCAACCCGTCACGGATACTCGTTTCATAGGCCGTCATGCGTTGTTCGTTGTTCAGGTCGAGAAGACGATCCACGAAGAAGGTGTTTTTAATGTCCTCCTTCAACTCGGTGATTCGCGCATAGGTAGCGTTCAGCTCGCCTACCTCGTACAACGGTTCTACCGGTTTTTGATTCCCCAGTCTCCCCGATACTGTCCGCACCGTTACCGCGCCAGCGGATGTGTCAAGCACACCCCCGCCCAAAGCCCCGTCATCCAGCACCATAATTGGCGGATCCAGTGACTTTTCAATCGCCACTTCCGCCGCTTCACGCATCGCGTTGATTTCCAGAATATCGGCCATTGCCTCAATCCCAGGGCTAGTGCCGTATTTCTGGTTGATATCCTTCCAGAACCGGGTTACAAAAACCCGCATCTCTTCGTAACCGGACTCCTTGATAATATACTTGTGCTCGATTTCAATGTGGATACTGGCAATCGGCAAGGCTTTCGCCCCGAACGCATACGGGCCGACATCCATTCGAGGCTCAATGGCATGGAGAATAAAAATTTTTTCATCCCCGTCCCCGTTTTCAAATCGTTCCCTGGTTTTCGGGGCCAGGTTTTCCAGGCCATACCGCATAACCGCTTGCCGAATAGTTAATTCAATCTCGTTGTAAACCGTGTCTACAAAGCCGTTTTCACCTTCGTCAATCGCTATGCGTTTTACATCGACTGAATTGTACTGTACAGGGACTTCCCAATCGTTCTCATTTTCCGAAACCGACATGCCTGACGTGCCGAAGGCCCCCTGGTCGGTCATGTACTCTTCCAAACTGGTCAGCAACCCAGCACGGGGGTGATCCATTTTTTCGACCATTGTTTTAGTGGCCCACTCAAAGTATTCTCGCACTTCAAGCGTATCGGCTTCCGTGTTTTCCTTGCTGGTCGGCAACGCCAGTTCAAAGGTTTTTGCCCCGTTTGGCCAAAGCGCCCCGATTAAACTGGACGCCATTAACCGGTTTGCCTGACCGGCTGTCTTATCAAAAACCTGGTCAAGCAACCAAGGCGCGGTAACCCCCATTGATGTCCCCGCGACCTGGATGAAAGGGTATTTGCGAGAATGCACGTACTCAGCCACCATAGACCACATCGTTAACCATTGCTGTTTATCCCGTCGCATCTTGTCATAACGGTCTAAGATGCATTGTGCTCTGCTTTTTTCCATCGTCTTCCCCTCACGTTAAAAATCGAGCACGTGCAAGACTGCTTGCTGATGCCCCTAAAATCGATCCATTGGTCGGGGGTAGGCCAAAGTACCCCCCGGACATTTTTCGCTCGTTCTCGACCGGTTTAACGAGGGGTCGTTGCTCTTGTTGCTTGGCCTGTGTGGCCGCCTTTCCTGAACTCATGGACTAATTCCCCAACAGCTTGCGACGAGAAACACTGGCCGTACTCGTGTCGCCGAGAGGGCTTGTGTAGTTGGGTAGGATACCTTCCCCTATTTTCGGGCTTTTAGAGCTACTCAAATCCGAAAGCAAGGGCAACCGCTCACTGTCCATCGCCGAGGCGGCTTGTTTTTTGGCGTTTCGGCTAGCAATCATGGAGGTCGCTATCCCGCCGCCAGCGGTTACAGCCGCCGCAATCAAAGGGACAAAAGGCACAACTGGGGCCACTTTCTAACCTCCTAACAGCCGACCACGGGACAACGTGGCCTCACTAACATCCCCTAACGGTGTTGTGGTCGTGGGGACAACCCCTACCCGGTGCGGGCCGGAAACCGATGACGCGGTTGGCGTTGACGCCAGGGGAGACGAGGAAGACGGCCCCCCGCCAGCTTTGGGTTTGCTCTTATCACCGAGGATCCCCAGTGTCGCAATTTTCCCGTATGTCGGGGATGCCAGGCTCAACCCCCCTGTCAAAATAGCAGTCGCGATTTTTGACGACACCTTATCTTCTCCTACGGTACTGATGGTAATTCGGGCTACGCCCCTCGTCTTCAAAGTCGGCATCGGTATAACTGTTACCCGAAGTAGCCGCTATCCCGGCTTGCTTGCGACGACGAACCGTTTTTAAAGCCGACCCTTTGCTGGTGTTTACTGTCCTTAAAGACTCTTTCCGATGTCCCCCGTTGTTCGCCACCAGATAGGCGAACGTTAAAATTATAGCGTCGAAAATATCGGTTGACCGTTTTAAGTCTTTCTTGATGTCATCTTTCGACGGCAAGACCTTCTGTCCTCCCGTTGATAGCCTGAAATCAGGAATGGCCATCAAATCAACTTCAACTTCCTCACTATCCGGGATAGACACGTCTCCATTTTCTTCCAGCCACTCTTTGAAGCGAAAGGCCATCTCCGCCCGTTTATTCTTGTACATGTCCGCATCATCCGCCCGGCTCCCAAAATTAACCGTGGTCACGATGTCGCCATACCCTGCGTGCTTCAACTCATCCGCGATACCGTCCCCCGCCGCATAGTCGATAAAGCACTTTTGAGCCTGGTGCTTCTCAATAACGTAGCTGATATAGCCCGCTTTCTCTTTGGTATCCAGTTCTTCCTTGGCTGGAAATATTTTGATATCCAGGATTTCACGCCCCCGACGTGCCACAATAACAGTCCTGTCTTGCATTCTGGCGGGGTCAACCCCAACAATGACCGGGGCGCTTGTATCTGTCACCTTAGCTTTCCGGGCTTTTTGAACCGCTTCCGGCTTTAAGAACCGCTCCCCGCTAGACTGAAACGCCTCTTGAACTGTGAAAGGGTACTCCTGCTTGAATAACCTTTCGCCTAAGATTTCAATTTTACGACGACGCCATAAAATTTGTCCGTTATCCAGGTCATACAGAGCTTTTAAGCGCCGCTCCTCATCGGTAAGCACAAAGTCGTCTGGTACTCTGGCCCGGTACTCGTCTTGCCAGAACCAGGGTACGAAGATGAGCTGGTAGTCCCCCTCCCCGCGTAGTGCCATCATACAGGTATCGTAAAAGAACCCTGTCATACCGTTGGCCGTAGATTCCAGGATAATTTCTGTCCCTGGCTCGTCGGATACCGTTTGTAGAACCCCGGACTTTAAGTCTTCCGCTTTTTCGTAAAAGGCAACTTCTGAGCCATGAAATAATTGGTTTGTTTGAGAACGTCCCGTGTGGCCTGATCCGGCTGTCCCGACTTTGTAGGTAGACCCGTTATCAAACACAAATTCCGTTTTGTTGGAAATCTTGAGGTCAGGTCGAATAACTTCGGGGCTCAGCTCCCAATACATCTTGACCTTAGAAAACAACACACTGGTGGAATCGGCTTCGTGAGAGAGAATATAGACAGCCGTGTATCCACTCCAGGATGCCTTCTGATAAAACCGCCCCCCAACATACGTAGAACACCCTTGCTGCCTGCCTTTCAGGATCACAGCCCGGATCATGCCTTTTTCTTCAAGTTGTTTTTCCAGGCAATCATGAATATACCGCTGAGCTTTGTTCAGCACAAAGGGCGCGAGTTTCCCCTGTTTGGTCTTAATTTTTAACGCGTTCTTACAGTAATAAAGCAGGTCATCGCGTAACCGGTTATGCACGATTAACTGTCGTTCAGACAGCTTCTTTTGCTCAATTTTCACGTTTCCCCTCAGCCCTCGTTATTCACCGAATAAACTGCGTAAATCCTCGTCATACTCGTCGATTTCATCGTCTGGTAAATCTGGCAAGTCAGCCATCCAGTCGTCCCAACGTGTATCAATCACCTCGTTTAAATCCCGTGACTCCCCACTCGCAAACATGTCTGAGTCCGAGCCTGTCGGGAATTCCCCGTCGTTCTCTTCGCACGCCTTGATAAAGTCCTGGTAAGTCATCCGAACGCCGACCGTCTCATGCGACTGCTTGGGTTTGCCCATAATCCGGTCTAAAATCTCGGTGACCGCCTTTTCCCCGCCGTTAGCCGCCCTCTCAGCCATGCGGATAGCCATCACTTCCATGTTGGTCATGCCCCGAAACCGCTCATCGAAAGATAGAACCTTCCCGCTATTATCCCTGTCGCCCGTATATTCAAGTGATAAAGAGGCGGTGAGTAGCTCGCTGACCTGCTCTTTCTTTAATGGTGGGGCGTAGATAGGGACAGGGCGACCGTTCTCCCATACAATAAGTCTCCCGCCCCGCCTTGGTGTGCGAGTCGGGAGCTTATTGGGTGCTGGATAACCTTCGCTAGAAGTCGTCATCGCTATCATCAGAATCGTTAAAGTCAGACTTAGAGCGGCCTTTAGACTTGGCTTTACTTGTCGTCTTAGACCCTGCCTTGGTTTTATGAGATACCGGCCTGTCGTCTTCCTCAGAGCCGGAAAGGTCAGCCTCACCAAACTCAAGGGGTGTCGTGGTGGGGTTGGCCAAGGATCGTTGATTCGGAATAACCACTTCGTCAAGGTCGGGAACCCGGTCAGGGTCAACGTCTTGAGCTTCGGACGCCTTGGCCAACAAGCCGCCTTGTAAACCGGGGTTCAGTTCACTCAGGCTTTGCTTAAGCTCAACGCTATGACCGCGTGAAGACTGGCGCTTTTCCTGACCAATGACAAAGCTTTCTTCGTCTTCAATACAGTCGATCACCGCCTGTTTAAGCGCATCTTCGTCGCCGTAAAGCTCAATATCTACGGGCAAATCATTGACCTGTACAAAAGCCACTAGCTGAGGCAAGTTCATCAACCGAATATCGTTCGGCACGGCATCCGGGTCGTTTTCATCGACTACAGACTCAAGGTGATGGGTCAACAACCCCTCATAGCCTGGGTAGCGAGGTGGCATCCATTGCGGGGCCATCAGGTTCTTCCACACATACAAAAACCCGGATTGCTTATGTCCCTCGTCCATCCGAAGGACTTCGCGATACGGGTGAAGCTCCTTGTCACGGGACTGTGAACCCGTCTTAAAGTACTCCCCGACTACGGTTACACGATAAATCTTTGGCTTACGCTTCGCCTTTGCCACAACGTTTTCCCCCATCTGTACACTATCAGAGACCGTTGAGGCTGATAAACAAAGCCTCAGTCTTGTTTATACTAGCATACAAAAAAGCCCCGCCCGTGGGAGGCGAGGCTGTATTTAAGTTGAAAGAAGGGTTACAAATCATGGAAATGAAATGAAACTGAAGTTTTCGTCTCAAGAGTGGGAGAGTACTACAGTATTTGCTTATTACCAGGAAACAGCGTAACACAGGGGAAAGGTCGGGTCAACACGGAAAAAGAGCCGGATCAACACGGAAAAAGAGCCGTACCGGGTGGAGAAGGTACGACTCTTTTAACCAGGTGAGCAAAGGAAACCAAAAACCTTAACTCTTCCAGCATTCCGCTTTTTGCTACCAGCTTCCCCCTGATACTAGCGTATGTTTATAAACACGTCAACCCCGAGTTTTATTACTACATCTGTCACCACAATGCCCATGTATAACCTAAACTTGTCAACTATCAATTTTTTCCTTTGCAACGTGTTTTACCTCCCCTGGCCCTTGGGGCGCTGGCCGTCAGGGGTTCGGGCCGGGGTCAAAGAGGGGGGAGGGGGTCAAGCCAAAACACGCTCACCGCGAGGGTGGCGCGAGACAGAGTTAGACAAAACTATACATTTTGAAGCGCAATTAATCATCGTGATACCCCATTAGTTTATCTAATTAAACACATGTAACATTGAGCCGTGTACAAATCGCAAACCAACGTTTGACCTTGTACAACGGCGCAAAACCCGCTATCCACGGTATATAATCTGGTCGTCGCACGTTTGTTTGAGTCCGATAATTGGCATTATGGGGACATATTAACACGCCGAAACGCAGTCATAGAGCGGGTTTCACAAATTAACCCGGCTCGACCCGATAAAACATATAAAAACAAGCGTAAAACAGGCCAAAATAGGACACTTTAGGGTTGACATGTTTAACAGGTTTGTCAACCGAAAATGGTTAAACCTGTCAATAAAAATAATGTGAAGAAGTGTAACGAAAACATGCGAGATCCGACGTGGACTAATTTATGACGATTTGTAACACACACCGTTTGACACCCATCTAACAGGGTAAAACCCGGAAATATTGAACAAGGCAAAGCGCATGGGTAAAAACCCCATATTTATTGCGGTTAAACCGATGTTACTATCGTGTGTACTTTCAACGGATTTTGGATTTCCCTATAGAGGGGTTTAGAAAAAATTGATTTTTAGATAAACAGGAATCGCTGAACGCCTTACCCCATGCGGAAAGCTAGAATATGTCAAGTGGGGTACATTTGAAAAACGCTGTTTATCAGTTGTTTTGAGTTTGACAGCGTGTTTAACATGGCCCAAAACGCTATATAGTTAAAATTTCACTATTTTCTGGTAGACCTCCATGACTAAAACCATATAAACGTTTATCCCTCTATACATAAACCAAACATAAAATCCGGGTATACAGGTAAATACAACCATGTCGCTAAACCACGTTTGTAGTTACAGACTTGGTGAAATCGGTCTTTTCTCGTCCATAACTGTACAAAGCCCTTAGTTTGTGTTTTAAGAGGGGTTTCCACCATGTTCCAGCACGCAAAACCGGAGAATCACATAACATGCCCAAACAAGGCCGTATTTTCGCGCTTTATTACTATGCTGACCCTACAAAGGCATTTCCCTACAAAGAAAGTTTAAGATGCCGGGCATTGACTATGAGGGAGGCTTTCGTCCGGTTCATAACCCCATTAATGATTGATAAAGGCTTACACAAGCGTTATTACATCGGATACTTAGGCTCCTCCCACGTTACACCGGCTGAACGCGTCTACAAGAAAGACCCTGAAGGCATTTACAGCCAGTGCGTACAGTATTGCACCTTGGGGTCAGCACGTTTAAGGAATCTTGCGGCTAGAAAAGTACCACTAGGACGACCCGGTAGCTATGAATATGAGATGAAAACCGCTAGACTACAGGAAAAAAGAGAATACGCAAGGGTCTACACCGCTAAAAAACGTGCCTATCAGAAGTACAGAGACGACTTAATCTCTTTGGGGTGTGACCCTTTGCCCCTATGGCGCGACAGAATCTATGACGAGCCTTGGTTAGAAAATCCAGTACCACGCGCCATACCTGATAAAGGCCGTAAGAAAAGGCGTGAAAAGCGCATGACACGGAGAGAGTGGGAAAGAGAACTACTGAAAGAACGCGGTTTACTAAGTCAAAGCGGGAAACCGTTTAAAGATAGTTAAGAAATATTACAGATTATAGTTGACAAGTTTATCCACCTCTGCCATAATACAGGTATGAGGTTGACAAACCACGTCAAACCCCATCGTCACTACCGCGCATGGAGAAAACACGATGTTCGTACAATGGGTCAAAGTTAGAACATTTAAGCTTAAAAATAATTCCTCAATAGATATCTTAGTTGGTCACGTGCACTATAAACCCATGCCAGAAATTCGGTTAGATCATGGTTGTACGAGTCAATGGCCTTTATTTTTAGGCGACAGGGTGGTCTATGACTACCCCGAAAGAGTACCGGAAAAAGTTAAAAAAGCCGTTTTGAAACTTTATCTTGAGATGCAAGAAGCAAACGTTGAAGCATTGGCCGCTGGGTGACACGAGAGCAAACGAAAAACCCCACTTGGCTACCTAAGTATACCCCTTACATTTTCAAGCCCCTTAAAAAGGATTTTTAGCCCATGAGCTGGACAAAAATTTTAGAAGACAAACTGGAAAGCGTCCGAATCAGTCTGTACTGCGATGGCGGGTACTTTTTCCCTAAAAAACGCTTGGCTCTTGTCATTGAAGACGCGGTAAACGCGATTAATGATTACTGTCCGGGTGAGGGTAAGTTAAAAATAGAATTTTTAGGCGCAAACGATTACAGCTTATACGTTATGAATGGTGGAAGAGACCAATTAATTAAGGAGTTACAAAAAGCATGAAAAAAGCTGCAATTTTAACCCTAGTCTTATTAGTTACTCTAATGGGGTTAGACCTGATTTATGATTTACCCCTTCCGGTTGATACGTTAGAACTGTATGACATGGTTATCGGTCTCTAGGCACACTGACGAGCCCTAACAGGGCGAAACACCTACGGGTGTCTGTGTCTAAAAAGAAGGAATACAAATTATGTCAGCTTATATGATGGAAGATGAAAACTATTTAATCCTGTTAGATATCGTAAGAAGCCTGTACAATAACCCACAAACGCGCCACGAGTTCCCGTCTTTCCCGCCGTGCGCTTTCTCTCAGCATGATTGGGATGTCCCGGCTAAAATGGTGGCGTTGATGGCTCAGTTAAACCATGACAGCGTGAATTACAGATACTCACACAATACAGACGCTCAAAACCCAGACGAAGACCTTCAAATCCTGCTAGGCAAGCTAGAAAGCCAAAACAACCGTCCCACAAATCACCGTTTTCAAACTTACGCCAAGTTAGGGGATTGGTTTGATGTGTATGGTACACTTCGCTGTTGGGTTTACCAGTCGTGCGAGATTAGCAACATGACCAAGGATCAAGAAGCGGTTATGACTTGGGTGGAAAATTTTTCGGCGAGAGTCCTGAAATACGGCGTAAGAAAGCACTTGGGGCGCGATCATATCTGGGGCGGTTTACAAGATGCGGAATGCCTCAAAAATTCGGCCAGTGAGCCTCCAGTCATCGATCTAATGGATCTGATGAGATAGACACACTGATGAGGCT
>JACCDR010368302.1_pt1 | contig 10958 bp, 23 predicted proteins | sample 7446431 | NCBI WGS metagenome assembly JACCDR01 (sample SAMN15323443, study PRJNA562643) | freshwater metagenome | isolation source: river surface water | place: USA:Blue River Watershed | collected 2017-08-17 | reverse complement strand
TTGCTCATTATCGAGATCCCGATACGGCTATCGATTCTTCGATACGGGTCACGTTCTCTTCGGCCCACGCCTTCGCGAGGGTGAGTGTGCGGAGGCGAACCATCTCCGTCACGCCGTGACCTTCCACTCTCCATTGGCCACGCAGGCGACTGATGCGCGCGATCTCACCGCGATCGTCTTCCCACACGTGCACGAAGCCGAATGTCGTCCAGCGGAGACCGCTTCGTTGCTTCTTCATCATGCGTTCAATGCGACGGAGGAACTTGACGCTCATAACTGCGAACCCTTCCGGTATTCACGCGCGCCTTCTTCGATGAGCGCATCGATCCACGCGAGCTTCACGCCGGTGTCGGGGTGGATGAATTCGCAAAGCTCGCCGCTTCGGTTCTCGACGGCTGCTTCGTCAATCTTCCACCCACGTCGCTTCAACAACTCACGGATCTCATCATCGAGCTTCATGCGTCACCCCCGCAAAGATCACAACGACCCTTTTCGTCACGCCAGAAGTGGAGGCAGTTGCCTTCGTGGAAGGCGAGAAGCGCCGTCACCACGTCACTGTTTCGGCTTCCGTGCTTCATGAGCCACTGCCAGGACGGAAAGTAGTTCGTCATTCTGCCTTCTTCGTAGCCCTCGGCGTGCGCTCGCTCCATGGCTTCAGCGATGCTGTCGACGTCGACGACGCCGGCCTGCCTGAAGCGGAACCCTTGCCACCACGCGCGGCCAGTGGCGTCGCGCTGATCGGCATACGCACGATGCCAGAAGTCACGCTCGGCTTTCATGCGCTCGAGCTCGTTCATGACACCGCCTGCTTGCCGGCGTCGGTGATGCGATAGATCTTCCGTGGGAGTTGATCGTGGATTGTTGCGTAACCTTGCGCTTCGTTCCGTGACTCGACGAAACCGAGATCGGTGAGGCGCGAGAGAACGACGTAGACAGTCCCTCGGCCAATCTCGCCGTTCGACTTGGCGATGATGTCGAGCCCGTACCACCATCGCTCGTCCTTCATCAGTTCGAGGATGACGCGCTCCTTCTTCGACAGCTCGCTCATTGCGATCCCGCGAACTCCGCCGATTGCCACCACGACTCGGCGTACGCTTCCTGCGTCGCCGGCAACGGGTCGTTGATCTCGACGTGATATTCGCCGTCCGGGGTGCGAACGAGGGTGATGTTGCGCATGTCCTCGAAGATGTCCTCGATTCGCTCTCCTTCGCGGATGAAAACCTTCGCGCAGCGGCTCATAGGGCCAATTATGCGGTGATTCGTCCTTCTTTGGCAATGACAGCGCGGACGAGCGCGAAGAGTTCGAGGATTGTGCCGGTTTTCGGGAAAAAACGCTTTTTGGCGGCTAAAAAGTCAGGATCTTCAGCGTCAACAGGCCCTCCGGAGGCCAAGATCACGCGGTTTTGCTGGTTTTGGGGTGCTTCTCGGACCAGATCGCGGACTTTTTTCGCCGTCGGCATGCGTCGATCGCAGATGATCACGTCGAAACGCACGTCGTCGCTCATGATCGCGAGAGCTTCCTCGACGGAAGCGACGCAAACGCAAGAAAAGTCCCTCTGCAGCCATCGAGAGAGCACTTTTCGGAGCAAAACGTCGTCGTCAACGATCAAAACGCGCCCGTCCATGCCTTACTCGGGCTCCATGTACATGCAAACCACACGGACCTCGACGGCGATGCTGCTCATGCACGTGCACGTGCGGCTTTCCACCATTCCACCGGCGCCGTCCTCGCGAATGAGCTCAAAAGGGAGCTTTTTCCACTCCTCAACGGAGTAGCGAGCGCCGCATCCGCACGTCTTTAGGATCGGTTCAGCCACCCCAAACTGAAGATGACCCCGACCTATGGCAAAGTCAATCGCTCACCCCTGGGGGTGATGATCTTTTTCGTCGCACGCGTTGAGCATCCCGCGGAGAGCTTTCGCGAGGCACCGCGTAACCGTGTCCCAGTCCTTCGGTCGGGGGCGCCTTTGCCGCTCAAACTTGTCGAGCTCTTTGCAAAGTTCTTCGAGCGCGGGGCGTAGCGTCTTGAATCCGACACCGATCATGTCGGCGAGGTACGTCGCAGCGCGCTTTCGCACGTCTTCGTCCTGTTCCCGCATCCACTTCTTCAAGTCGTGGAACGGATTCGTCTGATCACCCGAGCCCCAGCATCTGTCGCAGAGACCCCACGTCATCGACGCACCGCCGATGCCACCCATCCACACGCTCGTCGACCCGTAGAGATTCACACCCATACCGCGACACCGCTGGCAGACGCCGTAATCGCGAACGCCGCGCGCCATGCGAAGCCGCTTCTCGAACATCTCCATGGAGGAGAGCTTCTCGATCTCACCGATCAAGTATTTCGTTTCGATCTCGTGATGTGATTCGAGCGCCCGAAAGCGCTCTTCCCACGTCTTCGATTCATCATCCACGAACTTCGGAATCTGCGGCTTGAATGTCATGAGTCGAACTCCACGACACGGACGGGGATTCCCATCTTGCGTGCGTGGCGCATCGTATGAGCGGTGCCGGTGGTTCGACCATCCCAAAAGGCAATGACGAAAACGATGCCGCTCTTCAGCATCCGAATGTTGCGGTTGGGACCCGCGGCGAGCCCTTCGTTGTCCCAATCCGCTTTCCACTCCTCGGTTGTGAAGCCCAACTCCTGCGCCAGCTCGGCGACGAGCAAGTCAGCACCCGAGACAATCTCGCCGCGCCAGTCACGTTCGCCCTGTCCACCGTGCACGATGATTGAATCGGGCTCAAGGGCGAGGAGCTCCGGACGCGCAAGCTCAAGATGCTTCCGAAGAAACGTGCGTGAGCCCGTGATGCACACGCGCTTCGGTTCGCGAAAGAGAAGACCAGGACGCCAGCGATCGAGGTCGACGGCTAACACGTCGCCACCTTGAGCCCTCCGATTGCTTTGAGGAGGCGCTGACACGCTTCGTAGTAATGGAGCCAGATCGGATCGTTGCCGTCGGGATTGACCTCGGGATCTTGTTGCCGGCGCATCGCGAGATCGAGCCGACGTTCAAGCATCTCTTGCTCAGGTTCGACGTGTTTTAAGCATCCGCCGTGGTCGCAAGGGAAGTGTTCCAGCGACGCGCAGAACGCGCACTGATGACACATCGAATACAGCATGTCCCAATCTTTTTGCGGGACCTCAAGCTTGCAGCAATCGCAATAGATTAAGATCATCGTTTCTTCTTCAACTCGACGATCAGTTCTTGGATCTCGTCGGTGCGTGAGTACCTGAGAAGCTCCGCGCATAAGAACATTGCGCAGTTGTCCGGAAAGGAAGGAAGTAGTTTTAAGCGGTGCGGAGTCTCCTCAGGATCACCATTCACTTCTCCATAAGCTTTGACGAAGGCAACTTGTTGTTCGTAAGTAAGGAAGTTAGACAAGTCGAAGTCATTGCAACCGTGGTGAGCGCACTCGGTTGAGGCAATGTCGAGTAGATGCGCAGCGAGGTTGCGCGTGGCTTCACGCAGCTCAGTCTTCGTCATTCTGCTCCTCGTAGTCGCGCGTGATGATGTGATGCTGTCGAAGTTGACGAGCTCGGTTCATTGCAGCCCGAGCATTGCGAAGAGCGATGCCACGTCCGTCCCACTCGCCTTGATCGACGAGATTGCCGTTGAAGTAAACGTGACTCCGCCAGATCTCTCCGTCTTGGAGAACGAGTGCGTCGATAGCCCCTTCGGTTCGCTTGTAGCAACCTGAGCGCGGGTTCTCCCACGCACTCAATGCGCGCCCCCGAAGAGGAACGGTTTGATCACGTTGTCGACGACCATGTTGATGTCGTCTTCGCTCATGTCATCGATCGCGCCGAAGCGCTGGTACATGTCGAAGAGAGCATCCGCTTCCTTCTTCGTCGTCGAGAGCGGAAGATCGGTGTGCGTTGAAGCGCATTCCTCCGTGCAACCGTCCGCGTACTCTGCCCAACCCGCAATCATGTCGAGCAGGCGCCGGTGCGCTGCCCTCACGCATCCTCCAACGGTTCGAGGATGCAGCCGTCGAGAATGCGGTAGCGTGGCTCGATCAATTCCTCGGGGAAGATCTCGTAGCTCGCTTCCACTTCATCGCCGACAAGCTCGATGAGTCCTTCCTCATCACCCGGGTTCCAGTCCGGATCGGCATCGAGGAATTCGTGGATGTCTTCTTCCGATGCGGCCTCAACGAAGAAAGTGACCTGACGCTCGTAGGTCATGACAATGCGAAAGTCGGGCATAGATGGCTATGCCACACAACTAAGACTATGTCAAGAGCTCGGCGAGAAGTTCGAAGGCGATGTGGATAATCAGTCGATCCATGTTTGGCGTACCGGTCTTCACCAAGATCGCACGAAAGTGGGCCTTTACCGTGTCCGGAGCCCGATCGATCTTGGCGGCCACGGCGTTCTTTTCGGCGTGTCCCAAGGCAACGACCGCAAGCAAAACCATCGTCTCGGCGTCGGACAGTTTGGCCCAGTGCGCCCACTCCATGGCCATCCCGGAGAGCAGTGCTCGTGTGTCCGAATTATGGATTAGTTTTCGGGGTTTCCGTCTCGGCGGGAGCTTGTTCGCAGGCACGCGTCATGGACAACCCACTTCGCCGAATCGGTCAACTTTCAGACGATGAACCACTTGTCGCCGACGACGGCAATGACGCCTTTCGCCTTGAGATCGCTCAGCGCAACGTAGCAACGTTGTTTGAACTTCTGTTCCTTGTGGTTGTACATCTCCATGGCCAATTCGTCGTAGTCGATCTCGCCAAAGTTCTTCTTGATATGCTTGAGAATGACGGCCTGACGCCACGACGACGCGCCCGCACCTCGCGGCGGACCAGGGTTTTGGATGAGGCCCAACTTGTCGAGATCCTCATAGAGATCCAGTTCTTTGATGCGGCGGTTGAGCGTGCGGTAACTGATGCCAAGCTCGTCGGCGGCAATCTCGCGCTCTGACTTGTCGGCCAGTTCCTCTGCCTTCCTGAGGTCGGCTTTCGACACTTTTTCGCCAGCCGCGGCACGTGCGACAAGATCCCGCGCGGAGGCGCGAGTGATCTTCGCCTCTTGGAGGACGGTGATGACTTCTCGCCGCATGTCCTTGCTTTCGAACCGCGACCTCACGCCCGTCCCCGTTGCTTCCGCTTGAATGGTGATCTCTGCCGACGACTTTCTGACCATGTTGTGATCCTAAGAGTAGGACAAGAATAGTTCTTGTCAATGACACTTAGCCAAAAAGGTCGAGAAAGATGCCGCCGAAGGCGCGTGTAGGTCCAGATCCCGGAACGTCGAATAGGTCTAAAAAAGCGCAGATTCATGTCATTGAAGAAAAACTGGAGGAGATGGTCCTCTGGTACGCAGCCCTCTCCGGAGGAAAGATACCGGACATCGCGGTTGATGACCAGAGCTACAAGGGGAAAGGCCTGGTGCTGCGCTGGCTTGTCCCACTTCTCCCTGGTGAGGAAAACCCGCTGCTGATCGAGGAGTCGCTCGGCGATTCGTGGACGCTGCGCCTGGTCCCCCTTGCTTCGTCTGACCTTGTCAAAGTCTAAGGTCGGTGTCCTACCATGATTCAGGTCGCTGACGTTCTCGACTTTCTCGTTTCGTCTCGGTCGCACGCACCGTCCACCATGGGCGCGCAGCTCGATCGACTCCGGTTCGGGATCCAGATCACTCCAGATCCGTTTCGTGCGCGGAGCGAGGTGGAAGATCACCTCCTCCAACAGGCTGTCCTCCTTCGTTGCATTGACGAGTTCAGCAAGCGCGAAGAATTCAGCATCACGACGCGCCAACGAAAGGCTGCGGACGCTGGGTACAAGGCGCTCATCAAGATTCAAGCTCTCGCCACCGTTCTCCGCTCCCAAGGCTCTATCGCCATCGGGATACTTCGAGCTTACCAGGAGAGGGCGAAGGGCAGTCAAGAGTGTGGCCTCGTTTCTGTCTACGGCTTCATCCATGACATCGCCCCCAAGTCTATACCCATCCCCCCTAAGGGTGATGAGGACTTGCTCCAAGCCTTCCGTTCGGGAGCCGCTAAACGCGCGAGAAACATGGCGTGTGAGGCGTACGCCGACTCGCTGTTAGCGCTTCAAAACCACGTACGTGTTTTCAACAAGAAGGAGAAGAACAAGGAATGACTGAGACAGCCATTCGCAAAGCACGACGCGAGGAATTCCGTCGGCTGGTGGCGACAACACCTCGTTGGAAGAGCCTTGGCTTCGGCCGCGACAAGGCTCGAAAGGCAATCAAGAAGGAGAAAAACAAGGAATGATCATCAAGGGGCTTCTCTATCACTACTCAACAGAGCAACTCGCTAAGCAGATGCGCGATCGCGCGGATTACCACGACGATCGTGCATTGCAAAAAGAGCAGGCTCTCCCCGAACTGAAGAAGGCAGTGGAGACTGTCAAAGCGAGCGCGGAATTCACGAACGTTGCCCGTATGTCGAAGATCAGCAGTTCGTATCAATTCGACAGTGATCAAGTCGAATCACTAGAGAACGACATTCGCGATCACCGAAACAAGGCACTTGTCTTCCGAACGCTCGCCGAACATCTCGTTCCCAACGCGACGTACGAGCTCGATGAGAACGCGTTGCGACGTTTGGAGATTCTGAAGTGAGGAGTCGTGAAAACTTCGCTAACCCGTAATCGCTGGTTCGGTATCGGCGCCATGTTCTACCACGCACCCGGAGACTTTCTTTCGTTCTCGTTCCGCTTTGGGCCTTGGCGTTACGACGTGGACATCAATCTATGAGCAACTGCACCTGCAATTGGTGCGAAAGCTTCGGAAAGAAGATCAAAGCATGTGACGTGAAGGTCATCATCGAGCGCAACATCCAACTCGAAGCCGCGATGAAGGACATGCTCGGGGCGGAGTCCGTCACCGACTGCCTCAAGTGCCTTCATGTCTTCCGCATCCTTCTGGAGCATGGATGAAACTGATGAAGATGCGCGAGCTGGCGGACAAGCTCGGCATCCCCATCTCGACGTTCCAAAAGTGGGTCGAAAGGGACTCGTCGCTTGGGGTGTTCATCCACGATCGCTTCGGCGGGTCGTGGTGGATCAAGCTCGATAAGCTCGCCGGCCGTCACGGCATCACCCTGGTGGACGCGTACATGCTCGGTTCGAGCCGATGGATCAAGGCCGTCGTGCTCGCCGAGCTTACCGGGATCAGTCGCAGAACAATGTCGCACTGGTGCCGAACTCGACCCGGCTTCGCGAAAAGGATTGGCCGAATCTACTACGTGGATCTTCAAGAGCTTGGAGCCTCGTTTGACGATGTCGAAGGCCTCTTCGATCGACTTCGGGTACGTCACTCGGGCGAAAACTTAGTCGAGAGTCAATGAACGCACTCTACGTGTTTCCAAACGCGCCGGTTTTCCCGCCGGCCCTTCTTCGACTCCGAAAGGTGGTCAGAATGCTTTATTGGGCCGCAGTGTTTTTCGTGATCGCGATGGTCGCCGCCCTCTTTGGGTTCGGCGGCATCGCAGGCGCATCCGTCGACATCGCGAAGATCCTCTTCTTCGTCTTCCTCATCATGGCTGTCTTCTCACTTCTCGTGAATCGACATCCGCCTTTCTAACCAGTAGTGCCTAAGCAGCGCAAACCCCCGAAGGCGCTCCTCGAACAGCGTCCCTCGCTCGAAAACGAGGCCGATGTACAGCACCCATCAACGGGTCCGTGCATTGGAGATCCGCCTCGCAAGTACACTCGTGCGGTTCACGAGAGAATCTGCGATGAGCTCCGGAAGGGGCAGCGCGCTCAAGGTGCCTGCGCACGTGCAGGCATCACCACCGATACGTTCTACGAATGGATGCGCCGAGGCAAAGCCGGCGATCCATGGCTCCACGAGTTCTACGAAGACGTTCAGATCGCCTTCAACGAGGCTGAGGCCACGGCTGTCGATGTCGTTGTCGACGCGTTCAAAAAAGAAGAGAAGCCCGACGTCGAAGCCGCGCAATGGTTTCTCGAACGCGGTCGCTCCGAAGCTTGGTCGAAGCAAGTGAAGAACGCCGTCGAAGGACAGATCCAGAGCTTCATGCTTCGTCTCGAGGCGTCCCTCGACGCTCCAACCTTCGAGAAAGTCCTTGCAGTGTACATGGGCTTCTCTCAGGCCGCGGCGAACTCGCCGAAGTTTTTGCCCCCACCATCTGATGGCCCGAACCAATAGTACGGAGTCGTCACTTGATCGTTATGTCAAAGAGAAGTGGTCGAAGATCCAGGCCTCTCGTGTAACGAATTACGGTGACCTCCCCCTCTTCGATTACATAACGACTGTCTCTCCACGCTTCTCGCGTCCGGAGCACCTAGGCGCAGTCATCCCTGTTTTTGAGGCGCTCCACGAGTCGCCTCAGTTTCTGGCGTTCTCGGCTCCTCCGCGTCACGGAAAGAGTCAGCTCGTCTTCCACGCGATCGCGCGGTACATCGCAAAGTTCCCTCACAAGAACGTTGCGTATGCATCGTACGCCGCGACGTTCGCCGAGCGTAAGAGCATCGAGATTCGAGAGCTCTGTCGTCGAAGCGGCGTCGAGATGGACAACACCTCGAAGGCGCGCGGCACATGGCGCACGGCTGCAGGTGGATCCTTCCTCGCTCGTGGTCCAGGCGGACCACTAACCGGCGAAGGTGTCGATCTCCTCGTTTGCGACGACCCTTATCGCGATCGCGCCGAGGCCGAATCGATCACGATGCGCGAGAACGTCTACGACTGGTGGACGTCCGTTGCGATGACCCGTCTCGAACCCGGGGCCAGCGTCATCGTCACGCATACGCGGTGGCATCCCGAAGATCTCATCGGTCGTCTGCTTGAAGAGCAAGATGACTTCCTTCACTACAACATTCCCGCGATTGGAGAGGATGGTCAGGCTCTCTGGCCTGAGCGCTTCGATCTCGAAGCTCTCCAACTCCGCCGGCAACGCGTCGGTGAGTATGACTGGGCGAGTATGTTCATGGGAGAGCCTCGCCCGCGTGGCGCTGGCGTCTTCCAAGGAACGCACCTCTATCGACTAGAGGAACCCGATACCGAGAAGGAAAAGAAAGAAAAGTTTCCGTGCCTCAAGGGCGTTCAGTTCAAGAGGCTGGCGATCGGCATCGACTGCGCCTACTCGAAGAAGACTCACGCTGACTACTCCGTTGCCGTCGTTATTGGCATCGACTTGGAGGACAACGTTTGGGTCCTCGACGTGGTTCGCAAGCAGTGCGAGGCGAGCGAGTTCGCGCACATCCTGAAAGCTCTCCGCCTCCGTCACGGCTCACCACCTGTCTATTGGTATCTCGGCGGTGTCGAGAAACCTGTCCTCGAGCTCTTTCAAGCCAAGGGCGTTCCCGTCAAAGGGATCCCGGCGAAGGAAGACAAGTTCGTCCGCGCGCAAGCTGTCGCTGCGCACTGGAACGCAGGCAAAGTCCTTCTCCCGAAGGAACCACTTGCGTGGGTGAATCCATTCCTCACCGAGGTCCTTGCCTTCACGGGTCTCGATGATCGTCACGACGACTCTGTCGACGCGCTTGCCGCCGCGTACATCCCGCTCGCTGGGAAGAAGGTCTACCGCGGCCCGCTTACCACTCGACTTCTTAGCTTCTGAGGCTCTATGCGACTTGAAGTTCTCGACACGAAGCATCCTTGTTACGACGCCGCGCGCTGGTGTCAGCTTGATGCTCTTGCGAAGGGTGGAAAGCAGTTCAAAGAACAACTCACCACGTTCTTGCCTCAGAACCCGGTCGAGCCGGACGACGTCTATTACCAGCGTCGCCAGCAAGCTCACTTCCGTTCGTACATGGGGAGCATCATCAACCTGTACGTGTCGTGGCTCTTCGCGGCGAAGTTCAACGCGAAGCCCTACAAGCGCGGGACGGAGACGCCGGTTGACAACATCGACGAGTTCTATGGACGCTTCCAAGAGGACGTCGGCAACGAAACCCAACTCTCCTCGTTTCTCGAAGAGCGTTTCCGCACCTCGCTCATCATGGGGCAAGCGTGCTGGCTCATCGAGCGTCCCAGTAACGATGGGATCGAGCCCGCCGACGCTGCTGAATACGACCAGCGCGGACTCGGTAATGCCACGCTTACGGCGATCGAACGTCACGAGCTCTACGACTACGAAGAAGACGAGAAGGGCCAATTCAAGTGGGTGAACATCCACACGTGCTACGACGTTCGCGAGTCGTGGGTTGAAGCGCGCGACACCACCGTTGAGACCTGGCGAATCTACGATCGTGAGTACGTTCGAACTTTCCAGCTTCGTTACAAGAAGGGTCAACGACCCAACGATCTCAACTTCGAGGTTCCGCAGATTGGGGAAGAGCAATCGCACGGCTTCAAGCGTGTGCCGCTCGTTCGACTGAAGCTCCCCAAGGAACTTTGCATTGGTGAGGCGGTGTTCGATACGCAACTCGAACACTTCCGTCTCGACAACGCCCTGTCGTGGCTTATTCGGCGCACGTGCTACGCACAACCCGTCTTCAACGTTGAGGACGGTGAGAATCCGCCGCGCATGGGTGCCGGTTACGCGATCGTGATCGGCAAGGACGATAAGATGGGCTGGACCGCTCCGCCCGTCGCACCGTTCGACATCTTGGCGAAGGGCGTCGACGCAAAGCGTGATGAGATCTACCGCATCGTCCACCAGATGGCGCAGGGCATGGACAACAATGCCGAGACCGTCGGACGAAGCGCGGACTCAAAAGAGATCGATGCGGCGGCGACGCGCATCATGCTCGGGGCGTACGGAGTACTCGTCTCTTCTCCGATTGAAGAAACGTACGAGATCATTAGCGAGGCACGCGGTGAAGCCGACTACGAATGGAGCGTTGAAGGGTTCTCCGGATACGACACGGCGACCGTCGGAAGCCTCATCGCAAACGCAGGTTTGGCGAGGACGCTAGGTATCCCGAGCAAGACCTTCCACAAGGAATTGTGTACGAAGGTCGCGTTGGCGCTCCACCCGGAAGCCGACCAGCGCGTCAAAGACACCATCCGCGCGGAGATCAACGCCGCG
>JACCDR012327073.1_pt1 | contig 10960 bp, 27 predicted proteins | sample 7446431 | NCBI WGS metagenome assembly JACCDR01 (sample SAMN15323443, study PRJNA562643) | freshwater metagenome | isolation source: river surface water | place: USA:Blue River Watershed | collected 2017-08-17 | reverse complement strand
TTTGCTTGCCGAGCGTGCCGTGATTGCGCCCGCTTTCGAGGCGGACATAGCCGCCCTGATCGGGCACGAAAAACTCGAGGGTGCCGTGATCTTCGTCGCGAGTCTTGATCGTGAAGCGTGCCATCTGTCGTCTCCGCCCCTGATGTCCCGCGAGGCGCCGGTCTTGAAAGCATATAACCACAAGCCGTTCGACGCGTCAACAGCAAAGGTGTGGAAAAAATAATTGCCCATCGTGTCGCCTTATGCAATACACTGCGGTTATGAAACGACGCGAAGCACATGACCTGCCAGCCGACGACATCCGTCTGATCGGGTACGGTCGCGTCTCCACCAATGACCAGAACCCGGCGCTGCAACGTGACGCGCTGCTCCGCGCTGGCGTGCTGCCTGACAATCTACACATCGACGAGGGCTGGTCTGGCGCGGCGGCCAAGCGCCCGAAGCTCTCGCTTGCCTTCAAGGATTTGAGACCCGGCGACACGCTTGTCGTCTGGAAGGTGGACCGGCTGGCGCGGTCGATCTCGCAGCTTATCGCGCACGTCAAGGCGATCGAGGACGCGGGCGCCAACTTCAGGTCGCTGACTGAGAACTTCGACACGACCACGCCGCACGGCCGGTTTTTCTTTCACCTGATCGGCGCGATGGCCGAATGGGAACGCGGCATGATCTCAGAGCGCACGCGCGCCGGGATGGCACGGCTAAAGGCCGAAGGCCGGGTGCTCGGCCGCGCTCCGAAGCTGGACGCGGACGGCTGGAAGTTGATCGAGGACGCAATTCGCGAAGGCTCGTCACTGAGCAGCATCGCGAAGCAGAACAAGATCAGCGTGAGCCTGATACGGAAGTACTATCAACGCGATGACCTCGACCGGCTGCGCCGGCTCGGGCCGAAGCGCAAACGGAAATGAGGAGCCTCGTACATGCTGCGCCAGACTATAGCCATCGCGCTGCTGCTCATCGTCTACAGCGCATCGTCTCACGTGTGGCCCGCCGCAGACGCTCCACTGCATAGTGCAATTGTGTTTGTGCCAATAGCGATAGTCGTTGGTCTCGCGTGTGGGATGATTGCAGACTACCTGACTGAGCAAGAATAGGAGCGATTGCCGTGGGCATCCCGATAGCTGACCGCAAGTACAAGTCCCCGCTGCCGGATGCCGATTGGGTTTTGACGGCGGATGACCTCGTGCAAGTTCATCTGTCTCTGTCTCTCTCCAAGCATGTTCCGGGGTGGCCTGGAGCCACCGACGAACAGCTATGGGCAGTCGCGCAAGACATCATCAACGCACTCGACACCACGCCGCGATCGCGGATCAAGGTCGAGTGGAAGTGAAGGAGGCTTGGCCGTGCGATATCCGCGACTTGAATCAATGCGTGCACGGCGTCAGGCAGCCGAAGATGAGTTGGCTGCTCCGTATCGTGCACAAGCCGCCGCCGCTCGACAGGAAGCTAGGCGAGAGCGAGACACCAGGATTGGCTTAGAGCGACTTCTGGCATCTCCAATCGCCAAACAGATCATGGCCGAACACGCCCACATGATCGCACGAGAAATTGAGCGCACCATCACTAAGGCTGTTGCGACGGCTACAAAGAAAGACCCGACCGCAGATATCTTCCGCGTCGACATCCCGAAAAGCATGCTGATGTTTCAGGATCGGTCGTCTATCGCGAGCCGTGTGCTTGAGCGTTACTTGGACGACAACCGTTCACATGGGCCAAGCCTCTCTGTGCGGGCTGACATGGTGCCGGAAACTATGTCGATGAGCGTTAGGGTGTCGTTGCCAGCGCTAGAAAATACGGTGATGGTGGACCGCCTCCACCTGATGGCACGTTAGGAGGCGGTCGTGCCGTTGGATGGGGAAATACCAGACAATCAGCGCCCAGAGCGTATTTGGCGACCGTGCCCAGTGTGTCATGTGGGACAGATGGCGCCGCACTACGGATATGGGCCAGATCACAAAGACCTTGGCAGCATGGAATGCTGCGACGAGTGCAATTGGGTTGAGAACTTCGTGCCCGATACGGGCGAATAAAGGAGCGCAGGGTGAACGACGAAATCAATCGGCTGCACGAGGCTAGGGGAATGGCGCTCCGCATGTACGAATTGGGCGCGCGGCGGTCTGGTCGGACCACTCGCATGGTTGAGCAAGTGCGTGATGGCGAGACGGTCGTGTGTCTGAATACGCAGCACGCGCGACACGTTCGTCAGGCACTCGATGAAAAAGGCTTGCGCGTCGCCAAGGTCGTTACATGCCGCCCCGACATGGGTGAACTTATAAGCACCACTGCCGGCTATCGCGGACGACTGCACCTTGATCACTGCTGGGTGCACGAATGGTATTCGGCGGCCATCATCCGGGCCACCAAAGAGATTGAAGGCGCGGTCGCCTCGCGTGAGCGCGGCGGGGAGGCCCCAGACCCGTTCATGATGGTTAAGCGAGACGGCGTAAACCTTCCCGTTTACCGACCTTTCAAAATCGAAGAGTGAAACCCGAGGAGCTGATGAAAGATGTCCCGTGACGCCATTTGGTATCTAATCATCATCTTGCTTGGCTTAGTTGTAATCGGGGCGCTGTACGCTGGCGACCTTACAAAATCTGGCGCAAACGGCCTGCTTGTCGGATTTGGTGTAGGCTTCTTTGCGGGCTGGTATTGGCAGAAGGGCCGATGCCACGACTAACAGAGAGCTTTAGAGGATGCGGACTTGATCGCCGAGTGCGACCGCCGCGTGAAGGCGATCAAAGACAAGCGCCGCCGACCAGTGGCGGCATGAAGGGAGCGTGCAATGGCAGAAATACTATCAACGCCCATACCGCTTTGGTTGTTCCTGCTTTACGTTGCGGCAAGCGGCGGACTGACACTGTTTTTCCGCTCGCACGCCGATCGCATGTACGATGAGGCGCAGCGCTATGCCGGCGAGGCCGGGGCGTTCGAGACCGAGCTGCACCTACTGCGCGAGCAGGTTAAACAGAAACGAGATTAAGGGAGCGGCTGCGGGTGCGTGTGAAGCTCGTACAGATTGACGGGAAGCTGCCGAACTTGGCTCTGATGCAGTTGTCATCGTGGCACAAGTCGCGCGGCGATGCCGTGACCTACACGCGCGACACGTACCACGACTTGCTAGATCCGCCGTTCGATCGAGTCTACGCGTCGGCGATCTTCAAATTCTCAGCCGACAAGATCGCCCGTTTGCGTGAGACCTATCCGAACGCCATCATCGGCGGCACCGGCAGCGACAGCGCGCAGACAGTAGAGCAGATCATCGGCGGCGACTGGTCGGGCTTGGATTACTCGCTTTATCCAGCCTATACGCCGTCGCTCGGGTTCACGCAGCGCGGATGCCGACTATCGTGCAAGTTCTGCGTCGTTCCGGGCAAAGAGGGAAAAGCGCGTTCGGTCGCCACGATCGCCGACATCTGGCGCGGCGATGGCCATCCGAAGCGGCTGCACCTGCTCGATAACGATTTCTTCGGCCAGCCTGAGGGGCAATGGCGCGCACGCATTGCTGAGATACGGGACGGCGGATTCAAGGTCTGTCTCAACCAGGGCATCAACGTCCGCCACCTGACTCCGGAAGCCGCCGAAGCGCTGGCATCAGTCGAGTATCGGGACGACGCTTTCAAAGAGCGCCGCGTCTACACGGCATGGGACAACCTCAAGGAGGAGGACATTTTTTTTCGCGGCATCGACATGCTTGAGGCAGCGGGCATCCCGCCGAAGCATGTCATGTCTTACATGCTTGTCGGGTACGACAAGCGGGAGACGATGGACCGCGTGTGGCATCGCTTCAACCGCATGGTGGCGCGAGGCATCGAACCATATCCGATGGTGTACGACTGCCGCGCCACTGACTTGGAGCGTTATCGTGAACTGAAGCGATTGCAGCGGTGGACGGTCACTGGCCTTTACCGTGCCGTGCCCTATTCCGAGTACGACGCAAGCCGGAAGCGCGAAGCGCCAGCGGTTGAAGGCGTCGAGCAGTTTGAAATGTCCGTGTAGAAAATGGGAGAGGCAGATGTCAGAGCGGATCACAGCCGAAGTGCAAAACCTGCGTCCAATGCCGCGCACGAAAGATGAGCTTGAGCGCCAGCATGCGATGGGAGTTATCGCGGGCGTCATGCGACAGACCGGGCACGCAGAACTTCGATTGCGGTTCCGCGATATGTCCCCTGACGGTCTGACCGTGTGGCACGATCAATCGACGGACGAAATGGTCTTTCTTCTCAAGACCGATGGAAAATAGGGAGCCGCAGCATGCCCGGTGGCCTGACAGACGAAGAGCGCAAAGCGATCGACGCGCAACTGAGCGGCGAGCCTATAGAGCCGGTGTTGGCGCTATGGGAACAGCTATCCCGTGTTGGTGGTGGCATGCCCGCCATGGAGCCGGACCATGTGCGCGTGATCCTCATGGCGCTACGCCGCGTTCGCGGCGTTGAGACGACAACTGGAAAATAGGAGGGCGACGTGACGCGGCGCGAGTGCCTTGACCGGATCGACCGCATTGCGACGCGCCTCTATCTGCGTCTCAACCCTAACTACATGCGCGTCATCCGCGTCAGCAAGCACGACTGCAATGCCCGCGTAATCAGGCTCGCGAAGAAGATGAAACCCAAGTAGGAATTGGAGACCAGCATGCAGCGCCTTCGCTACGCCATCGCCGGTCATCTGGTCGCGCTTGCCATGCGGATCTTGCCGCGCGGCGAGCACATTCTCGAACTCAAGTGGAAGAGATAGGGAGCCGCTGACAAAATGTCAGCAACTGAAATGGAGCGGTCATGAGCGCGTCAGGTCTGCCAATCAATCCGGAAGCCAATAAGCCCGATCTGTCCGCGCTCGAAACCGCGAGCGCGATAGAGTTGGCTGACCTTTGGATGCAGGTGATGGACTGGCACGACTGCGCCGGGCCAAGACGCAGACGTGCCCGCGCCTATTGGATCGGCATGGGGTCGAGACCGGAAGTGATGCGATCCGGCCTGATCGCGTACCGTGACGCTAAGACCGGCAAGCTAGCGGAGTTGGCGTTGCTTGGCATCGTCGCTCAGTACGATGCCGACGTGAAGGAACAGAGTTTAAGGTAGGAGCGGAGAATGCAGAACAAAAAACACTCAATCGTTGTCTGCAAGCTGCCGCGTGGACACGAGACATGGAGGCCAGATCCGTTTCCCGGAAGCGACGAAGCGCATGCTATCGGGTGCGTTTGCCCTGTGCAGCAGCCGTGGCCGGGTCAGCTTGCATTTGATACCGCATGCCCTGTTCACGAATTGGACGACGCAAAGAATTGAACACAAAAGGAGAGGCACGTGAGCGACGGCACGACGGGACATGCGTGGGAAAAACTGGCCGACGCGAGGGCTGAGTGTGTGCGTCTCAGCGCGCGCGTCGCGGCGCTTGAGTCATCGCTGGCCTTGGCTGATCGGCAGGTGTCCAACATGGCTGCGGTGCTGCGTGAGGCTGTTGAGCATATCAACGATGACGCAGTTGTTCGGAAAGTTAACGCCGTCACTGACGGGATTTAGGGAGGCGCAGCCGTGACCGTATGGACGCAAGAAATGAAGTCGGCGGCGATGAAGGATGCCGCCACGGTCTGCAAGCAAGCGGATCGCATCGCGGAGCTTGAGGCGGCGCTGCGCACAATTTACGGTCAATGCGATAGCGTGATTTACAACTGCCGCCAGGAGCAGCCGACAATGATCGGCATCTGCGCTCATGGGAAAGCGTGCGGGACTACGCCAAGGCGGCAGTTCGATAACTGGACCGTTAGCGGTCGGCCGGGAAACAGGTGGCTTGATGCATCGACCAGAGCCGCGAGGGTGCTCGAAACACCCGCCAAATCGATGGCGCCCGTCCAGTGTGGTACCTGCTGTAATCTGGGGCGCCGACCGCGACTGATGCATTGTTCAACCCAACCTGGCACGGGATATCATGGATTGCGGAATTGAAGTGTTGGTCGGGAAAACGCTTTCGAGTGTCGTTCGAACATCGAGTGACGTTCACGGATCGTCGCTCGTGTTCGAGACACCTGATGGTGAGCGTTTCAGAATGTGGCACTCGCAAGATTGCAGCGAGTCGGTCGAGTTGCATGATATAACTGGTGATCTCTCAGACCTCATTGGAACCCCGATCTTGGAGGCGTCCGAGCGATCAAGCACGGATAACAAGCCGCACGGCGATGCCGATAGCTGGACCTGGACATTCTACGAACTTCGCACGATCAAGGGCTCGGTGACTCTGCGCTGGCTTGGCGAAAGCAACGGCTGGTATTCTGAGCGTGTCGATTTCGCAAAGCTATGAGTGTATCATGACGTGGACTGAGTGGCTGCGAGCCGTTTATGCGGCGCCCGGATCATCACCGCCACCACCGGCCAACGTGAACTTAGCCCAGGCCGAGCGCATGGGCTGGATCACTAGACAAGGAGACGGGTGGAGCGTGACACCTGAAGCGGCGGTCGCAGTTGGAATTCGAAAATCATAGGAGGCCGAAAAATGCATCGGAACGCACTCGGGCGGTTCGTCATCGAGAGTCGTGTGATTGAAGAATTGCCCGGCCTCGCCCGACAGATACTTGCCGGGCTGATCGTCGTCCGCGCCGAGCAAATGTTTCATCGCAACGGGATCGAGTACGTGGCCATCGGGCCAGACTTCCTGCCCGTCGCTCGTGGCGAGGAAGTGCCACGGTACGATGTCATCGTGAAGGACCTCGTCGGCGGCACGCATCACGTGCAGTTCATTCGATCCGATATCTGAGGAGGCGCGGATGGCGGATAGGTGGAAAGCGCGATTTGAGGCTGGTGCAGAGGCCGCGCGTCGAGGGAAATCTCGCGACGATTGCCCGTACCGCAGCGACGATGCGCGCGGAGCTTGGCTTGCCGGATACGCAAGCGTTCTAGGTCAAAGATAGGAGGGGTTCGAACCTTGCCCCTCGTTTCGTGCAAACCGCCAGAGCACTTCGCAAGCTAACCAGACTATTCGCCACCGTCCGAGGATCCGTGATGGTCATGTGTCAGCCGTGTGTCGTGGTGTGACGCGTGTTGGTGAGTCGTTCCTAGCAGGTTCGCGCATGTTCCGCACGACTTCTAGCTTCAAATCCACACCTAAGGCATTGATTTAACTGGCGCGCCCGAGATGATTCGAACATCCGACCTTTGCCTTCGGAGGGCAACGCAAACGCGCCAAAGGAAATCGGAAAAAATTCTTTAATATCAATTCGTTTGCGTGAGTTTGGCATCATTTGCGAATCGGTCTTGTGTGTCAGAATTGTGCCAATCGGATCCTCATTTGACCCGGCGCAGCCCAGGCTTCTTGCCTGACTGTGCCACGCGCTCGACCACGGCGCGCAACTTGGCCTCGCGAGCATGGGGGTAGCGTTTCATCAACATGCTCACGTCTTTCCAGCCTCCGAGCTCGGCAACCGTCACCGGGTCGATCTGGTGGTCTACGATCAGCGTGGTTGCGAAGCTGTGCCGGCCGGACTGATGCGGCGGGACATAGGCCACACCAGCGTCTTTGCAGGCTCGCTTCAGGTGCTTGTAAAAGCCGGATCCGTACCGGAACCCAAACAGTCGGGTTTTGTCGCGCGAGTGTCGGGGCAGTGTCGCCAATTCGTCGGCAAGCTCGCCAGTCAGAATGAAATCGTGATCGTCATCGTTCTTGAGGATCCGGCCCGGTACTCTGAGGATCCTAGCCGACGCATCGAGCATGCCTGGCTCTAGGGCAATTGCGGTGCCCAGGCGCATGCCCGTCTGAAACATCAGCAGGACCATAGCGCGCGCGTGGGGATCCTCCATGACGCTGCGAACGGCCTGGATCCAAGCGCTGTCAACGCTGACGGTCTTGGCCACCTTCTCCGGGAAGCGCTCGACCTTGATCACCGGGGCCAGTTTTCGATAGACTGCGTGATTGTAAACCGCCATGAACGGGGCGATGCCGTGCCGGTTGCGGGTCGCGTTGCTGGACTTCGGGTGTAGTGCCTTGGCAATGTCCTGGATCTCACCGGGGGAGAATGACGCCAAGGTCCGTTGGCCTATGCGCTTGATCAGCTCGCGTAGGTACTGCGGTGAGCAGACGGGATCCCCGTCGCTGGTCTTGCTCTCGATATAGGCTAGGGCGGCATCTCCAAACGTCGTCTCGCGTTCTTTGCCGTAGAGCTGTTCGCGCCTTAGTCGTGCTTCGATGTGCGTTGCTTGAGCTTGGGCTGCGGACTTGTCAGCAGTGCCAGAGCTTTGGCGGATGCGTTCACCTGCAACTGTGCCGATGATTTGCCAGTACGGCGAACCGCGCCGCTTGACGACTTTGAGCATGGCGTCATGGCCTTGAGGATGTCTGGTACGTCAGCACGGCGCACCATCATTTGGCGGCCGTCAAGTACGTTCAGCCCGATGCCCCGCGCGGTCTCTCGAAAACGGCGCTCCGAGATCTTGGCAGGTATATCCTTGATGGCATCGCGCACAAGGATAAGATCACCCATGGCACGCCTCTTGGATCGTCATCGTGAGCGGGACCGCCTTTGGCTTGGCTCGGGTCATAACATCACCTCCGGCCCGTATTCGCTGTCGAGATAGTCGGCGAGCAATTCGTCGGCGTAGTCAGGATCAGCGATGCGCCAATCGGCGTAGGTCATGCAGTCCTCGCAGATCAGCATGCCGCCGACGTCGTGGTTCACATCCTGCGATGTGGTCTCGTCGCTACTGCGACCGCAGCGGTCGCAGTCGATATTGCACCAGCCATCGTGATGCTTGGCGATGTCCGGCACGTCGTCGGTCTTCTGGTACAACGCGAAGTGCGCGTCGAAATGCTTCGACCGATGCACGCCGATATCGCCGCAACAGTCGTCATAGAGCGCGGGGTCGCCGCCTTCGCCGGTCAGCACGTTGCGCCCGCATTCGTCGCACTCAACGCCGCCCCAATTCACGTGCGCCCACTCCTCGATCGCTTGCTCTTTCGTCGCGGCGAACACGGGCCTCCAGTTCATGCGGTCGTGCTGCCCGACCGACCAACCGACCAGCTTCGGAGCGACGGGCGCTTCAAGCGTCGCCGCCATCTTGGCCACGGCCTCGTCCGATGCGCCGGGCAATGCCATTGCAGCAGCGGCACCGAGCGCGGTCTTGATGATGTCTCGGCGCGTGCTCATGTCTTGCCCCCTAGGATGTGGTCGATCATGGCTTGCCATTCGTCTTCGACGTAGTTTGAGCCGTCAGGGTTTGACGTATCGACCGCTTCGAGCATCCCCTCTGTCGGTTCTCTGATCGCCAGCAGAGCAGCGCGGGCCATGGCGTAGTACGTGTCGAGAGTCGCCCGCGCATCGTCGAAATCTTCCATGCCACGAGATTGGTACACTTTGTGACCAATGGTTCCGGGCGGGAAAGCGTCTCGCTTCTGCGCCCAACTCTTGAGGATGTCCCATTTTGGTTTATTCGGCTGAGCCTCGTAGATTGCCCGAGCGACCGCTTCGAGTTCTGGTGTAGTCATGGCGTAGCCTCGCTGTTCAGTTCGTCAGCGGCAGCCATCGCTATGCTCTTAGGCCATAGGCGCCCGAACACGTTGACGTTCGAGGCGCCGACGACGATCCACGGAAAATCTCTCTCGCCTTTTTCTTCGTCACCTTTGTACGCTGACATTGCGCGATAGGGACCAGGATGTTGCCTCAGTACGTCTGCCGTCGATTTTGTTGCTGGGCTGGTCCAAATGGCTAGAGCCGTTGCGATGCTCATATCATCCTCCTATCCCGGCCCGTGCGTGTGATAACGAGCCGGGATGGTGTTGTGCCGTTACCGTTTCCGGGCGGCGGGTTTCTTCACCGGCTTGGTCGGCGGCGGTGCTTTCGGTTTCGTCTTCGTTGCGGCTTTCGCCATGGTCAGTCCTCGTTGTTGTGAGCGCCTATGGTGTCCCGCTGGCGCTCGGGGCGGGGTTCGGTGGTGATGGGAGGGGCATCCAGTGGGTTATCCCGGACATTGGACGCGATGCGTAATCTTCCGTGCGCCGCTCGTCGTGACCGTCAAGCCAGCCCGCGCCGTGATACTTGGTCTCGCGCCAGGAACAGACCTCAACCCACCCTTCTCCAGCGCAAATAATTAGCGTCCCATCCTTCGGAGCCGTCTCAATCGGTTGCCATTCGCTCATCTCTCATCCCTCCAACGTCGATTGAAACTGTCGTATCCAGGCGGCGCCTTCCGAAACCCGCGATCGGACTTGCGATCCGCAGTCGGCACAAAATGCTTGGTGTAGGTCTTGCGACTGTGAGCGGCCTTGCCGTGATCTTCAGCGTCCTTGGCGGGCCAGCACCATTCGCAGCTAATTCCCTTGTTGCTATCATCGTCAGTGCCGCCGTTTTCCAGGGCGTCGCCGTGTTCAACGCGCCACTTGTCCCGAGCTGTAAGAGTTCGGCCGCAACCCTCCTGCTTGCCGGCGCAGACCCAGCCGCAAACGCCATCGCGCAACGCAAATATGCGCGCCCTCTGTTGAGGCGTCATTGGCTTGCGGCGTTCGTGTTGGAAGGGGTTGCTCATCTTCCAACGACCGGGCTTGCTCTTGCGAACTCACCCGGCCGCTCCCTGGTGGAACTCAAAGTTTCGTCGCCTTCCGCAGTGACGCTTCCTGTGAGCGCCACACGTCGATCACGAGTGATGCAGCTTCGCGAAGCGCGTACAGTTTCCGAAGCTCACCAAACGCAACCGCATGCTCGGTCAGAGCCTCTTGGTACTCATCGGACGTGCGGGCCTTTGCCTTGCGAAGATCGCTGGCGCCATCGGCCATCTGATAGCCAAATGCCTCACGCGTCTTGATGGCGTATTCCGCTTTGCGCTCGCGCTCTGCCGCTTTGCCAAGAGCAAATGCGCTGTTGCGCAAATACTCCAATGCGCTGTGCACTTCGTCTTCTGTGACGATCTGGCCTGGCTTGATCGCTGGTGGCGGGCGCAACGTCTCGATCGTCGCCGTGGCTCTCTCGGATATCGTGCTCATGGCTTAGTTC
>JACCDR012312341.1_pt1 | contig 10960 bp, 14 predicted proteins | sample 7446431 | NCBI WGS metagenome assembly JACCDR01 (sample SAMN15323443, study PRJNA562643) | freshwater metagenome | isolation source: river surface water | place: USA:Blue River Watershed | collected 2017-08-17 | reverse complement strand
CGACAAGCGGGGCCGCGAGGTCGTCAACCCGGACGCGGCCCCGGCCGTGCGCAAGGGGGCCGACCCGCTGTCCAGCCAGCCGTTCCGCCTGACCCGTCTGTTCGGGGCCATGACCGGCGCGCTGTCGGCCGACGAGGCCAAGAACGAGATCCGGCTCGTCAAGGCCCTCCGCAAGGGCCTGGAGGAGACGGGCGGGCTCATCAAGGACGCCGGGGCGGGTAGCGTCATGCTGCCGGTCCGCAAGTCGTTCCTGAAGGACGAGAGCGCCAACCACCCGGCCATGACCGAGCTGCTGCAGGCGGTGGACGGGTCGGAGACCGACCGTGACGAGGTCCGCTGGCTGGCCCGGCACGGCGAGACGGGGGCCGTGCGCAAGGCGGCCATGTCGTACCTGACCGGCACCACCGGCGGCGACCTGGTGGCCCCGGCCGAGTTCGGGGAGATCATCCCGCTCATGCGGAACAAGTCGGCCGTCGACCGGGCCGGCGCCCGCCAGATCGCCCTGCCCCCGCAGGGCAAGTGGGTGGCCCCGCGGATCACCGGCCCCTCGACCGGGTACTGGATCACCGAGAACGCGGCCATCACCGAGAGCAACCCGACCACGGGTAGCGTCGAGATGCAGGCCAAGAAGCTGGCCGTCCTCATCCGGGTGCCCAACGAGCTGTTCAAGTTCGCCTCGGCCGCGTCGGACGCCCTGTTCCGCGAGGACATTGCCAAGACCCTGGCCCTGGGGTACGACTACGCCTGCCTGTACGGGCAGGGGGGCGGCGGTCAACCCAAGGGCCTGGTGCAGTACACGGGCACCAACGAACTGATCGACTACGCCACCACCAGCCCGACGCCGGCCGGGGTGGCGGCCAACGGCAACACCCTGCGGCCCGAGGACGGGTTCCGCATGGCCGGCCGGGTCGAGGACCGCAACTTCGAACTGGACGCCTTCAGGTGGGTCATGCGGCCGACGCTCAAGGCGGGCGTCATGAGCCGCCGGGGCGACGCGGTGACCACGGGCGACGCGGCGGGGGTGTTCGTCCAGAGCCTCACCCGGCTCCTGGGCGACTCGGTCGGCGAGAACTGGTGCGGGTACCCGGTGGTGGCCACCAGCCAGATCAAGAACAACTACACCAAGGGCGGGTCGGGCGCGACCCTGACCGAGGCCTTCGGCGGGGTGTGGTCGGAGGCCCTCCAGGGCCTGTATGGGGCGGTCGAGTTCGCCACCAACAACATGGGCGAACAGACGTTCATCGCCGACCAGACCCTGATCCGCGGGATCCTGCACTGCGACTTCACCCTCCGGTTCCCCGGCGCGTTCATCCGGTACAAGGAATTGCTCAACAGCTAATCAGACAGTCGGCCCCCGGGTGTGTGGCCCGGGGGTTCTTCCGCACAACCGTTTCGGAGTACGAACGTGGCGTCACTCTTCCTCGACTTGGCCAGCGAAGCGGTTGTGGGCGGCGACCTGCCGACCGCGCGGACCGCGAACGCGGCGGGCAGTTCGGTGGACTTCGCCGACGTGGTCGGCAACATGCAGAGCGCGCTCTTGGTGACCGGGGCCGTGTCGGGCACGACCCCGACCCTGGACGTGAAGATCCAGCACTCGAGCGACGGCTCGACGTGGGCCGACGTGACCGGGGCCACCTTCACCCAGGTGACCACGGCCAACCGGCAGCTCATCAGCTTCATCAGCACCCGGGAGTTCGTCCGCGGGTACTACACCACGGGCGGCACGACCCCGAGCTTCACCACCAGCCTGACGTTCCTGGGTGCCCGCCGGCACAACCCGGCCAACTCGGGCGGGTTCGTCAACGAGTCGGGCGCGACCGCCGGTTGATTCCCGGTCGTCGGTCTGCCGATACACGCACGGGGGTATAATCCCGTGCGTGTGTCCGTTTACGGGGGTGTCGCATGTCAGTGCCGGGGCTGCCGGACCGGGTGAACGTGGCGGTCGCGCCGTTTACCTACGCGGGGGTGATGCGGGCCGAGCTGGGGGTGTGGCTGGCCGAGGCCCTGTGGGGGCTGCGGACCCACGAGCGGGTGGGGCTGGCGGTGGCGGCCATGCAGGTCGGGTACCCGACCGACCGGGCGCGGAACGAGGCGTGCAAGAACGCCAAGCGGGAGGGGTTCCACTTCCTGCTGATGCTCGACGACGACATGGAGCCGGACTGCGAGCCGGACGGGGTGCCGTTCCTGCCGGGCGCCCTGGAGTTCGCCCTGGCCCAACCGGGGCCGTGCGTGGTGGCCGCGCCGTACTGCGGGGCGTCGCCGTGGCAGAAGGTGCTGGTCATGCGGTACGAGGAGCGGCCCAACGTGGTCGCCCCGGACTTCCCGGGCAACCTGCGGAGCTACACCCGCGAGGAGGCGGCGGCGGAGACGGGGTTCGGGCGGGTCGGGGCGCTGCCCACCGGGGTCATGCTGGTGGACCTGCGGGTCATGGACATGCTGCCCCCGCCGTGGTTCGCCTACGAGTACGAGGACCCGCCCTTCAACACCAAACTGAGCAGCAGCGAGGACACGGTGTTCAGCCGCAACGCGGACTGGGTCGGGGTGCCGCAGTTCTGCGCCTGGAACAGCTGGGCCGCGCACATGAAAAATCAACGGATCGGGAAGCCTCGTCCGATGGCCCCGGCGGCCGTGCCCATCAACGTGCGGGCGGCCCTGGCGCACGCGATCCGAAAGGACGGTGGGGCGTGAGGAAGGTGCTCTTGACGGCGGCCTGGGGGGGCGTGGACACGACCGTCCTGGAGCGGAGCGCGGCGGCCAACGCCCCCGACTGGGAGGTGGTGGTGCTGCGCCCGCCGGCGGCGGCCGTGCGACCCGGGTACAAGGGGCGGTGGGGGTGGTACGCCAACTGGCTGGGCGAGCACACGCCCGACGCGGTGCTGACGGTGGACGCCCGGGACACGGTCGTTCAAGGGCCGCCCGTGGACCATGACCGGGGGTGCCCGTGCCTGCACCTCGAGCCGTGCCGGGTGCGGGAGGAGCCGTGGAACCTCGAGGACTACACCCGGTTCGCCCTCAAGGTCATGGCGTCGACGGCGGTGCCCCAGAACCCGCCGGTGGTCAACGGGGGGTTCGTGTCGGGGGCGTGGCACGCGGTGGCCCTGCTGTGCGCCGCCCGGTTCGGCCTCGACCTGCACCACGGGGCCACCGACCAGGCCAGTCTAACGGCCCTCCGGGCGTGGTTCCCGGGCCTGTTCCACACGTCCGGGCACGGCGACGGCGGGCAGGTGTACCACGGGCACTGGCACGCGACGGACGGGACGTTCGACGACCGCGGGCGCGCCCTGCGGCCCGACGGGACCGTGTACCCGGTGTTCCACCAGTGGGACCGGGTGCCGGGGGTGCGGGAGAAGGTCCTGGCCGCCTACGGTTCCCCCTGACGGGCCGATAGTCGCCGTACCGCCCCACGCCGGCAACCCCCTCGGCGTTCCCCGTGCGCCGCGCCGGCGTGGGGCCTCACCTCGGTTCCCCCCGCCGGCCCCATCATCGGGGCATGGCACTCATCGACCCCTCGACCTGGTCCGCCCTCAGCACGAACACCGTCAGCGGCACCGACGCCGCCGCGGTGGCCGGGTTCTGCACGGCCGTCGATGCGGCCCTGAAGCGCATGCTGCGGCCGTTCCTGCCCGAGCCGCTGACCGTGTCCAACGCGGTCCTCGACGCCCCCGTGAGCGAGTGGCTCCCCCTGCCCGCCCGCCCGGTGCGGGCCGTCACGAGCATCTACGTCAACCCCCAGGCCAACGGGGTGGTGAGCAACTTCACGGCCGCCGACCTGCTCGACCCGAGCGCGTACCAGCTAATCATCGACGACCCGATTGACGGCTTGGCCCGGTCGGGCCTCGTGCGGCGGGTCAACGGCGTGTGGGGGGCGCGGTGGGTCAGCCCCCCCACCAACCTGGGGGCGCGGCTCGACCCCACCCGCGGCAGCGTCCTCGTCACCTTCACCGCCGGCCCCGTGTCCGTGCCCGCCGACATCCAGTTGGCGGCAGCGATGGCCGTGAGCCAGTTGTTCGACCGCCGGCAGCGGGGTATGCCCATGACCTCCGAGTCCTGGAACGGCCGCAGCGAGTCGTACGCGGGCCAGTACACGGCCGACGCGGCGGTCCGCTCGCCCGAGGTGCTGAGCCTGCTGCGGCCCTACCTGCCCGTCCACGTCGGGGGCCTGCTGTGAGCATGTTCGACCGCCTGCCCATGCGGGCAACGATCCAGTCGCTCAGCACCGCCACGGACGCGGGCGGCGGCGTCCAGCTCGCTTATTCGACCGCCCAGGTCGGGGTGAAGTGCAGCATCAACACGGCGTCGGCATCCACGCGGGAGTTGTTCGCCCAGATGGGCATGGTGGTGACGCACCGGGTGGCCTTCCTGGCGTCCGACCTGACCGTCACCGTGCAACGGGGATGGCAAATCATCACCGACGACCGCAGTGAGACGTACACCGTCCGCGGCATCTCCCGGGGCCGCGCCTACGGCCCCATCCCGGAATTCGTGTACCTGGATTGCGAAAGCCAGCTCTGACCCGCTGACATTTCAAAGGGTTGAGGGTAGGCACCGGTGCCCACCCTCAGCGACGCGGCCCGGAGCGTGAACCCCCGAACCAGACGCCAACTGTCATCGGATGACAGTTGGCACCGGCCGCCCCACCTCACCGCCGGCGCGGCCCGTCTGGACTGCGGCCGTCAAAATCCGCACACTAATTCCGCGAACAGTGTCTCAGGGGGAGGGCTGAGGATGCGATACGCGATACTGGGGGCCGCGCTGCTGGCCGGGTGCGGAAAGAAGGCCGAGCCGACCGAGGCCCCGGCCGGACCCGCGACGGAACGGGTTGCGGCCAAAGGGGATGCGCCGGGCAGGGCGACCGAAAGGGCCAAGGAGCCGGCCCGGGACCAGGCCGCCCCGAAGGCGGCCCCCCAGCAGGTCGCCAAGGGTGGGCCGGCCAAGTCCCGGTACGACGTGCCGACCGCCGGCGACGTGACGTTCACCCAGCCGGCCGACCTGTGGGGGCTGCCCGACCAGAACCGTGCGGCGCTGAAGCAGCGGTTTTTCGGCAAGCGGTGGAACCTCGAGCCGAGTGGCAACATTCGGGTCGAGACGGACCGCATTTTGTGCGAGACGCACCCGCACACCGAATGGCTCACCGTCACTGTCAAGTTCAGAGACGAGAAAGACTTGCTCACCTTTGACCGCTACCGGGACAAGCTGAACGGCTACTGCGTGGACGCCTTCACCTTCGTGGATTGCGTCTACGTCAAGTGAGCGGCTAGCCCCCGAAGAACCGCCTGATGGCGTTGGAGATGCCCAAGAAGAACCGCGACACCTCGCCCAGGAACGACTTCCCGACGGTCTGGTCCCACCACTCGTTGAGCTGCTTCCGAATTGTGTCGTCGCCGCCAGCGATTTTGCGCACCTCGTCCGACAGTTCCTTGAGGTACTGCGTGTCGGTCTTCTCCCTCACGCCCGGGTCGCCCTGGGCGTTGAAGGCGGCCAGCTGAAGGTTGCGGGTGATCCCGGCCACGTCGATGAACTGGGGGTTGGTGGCGGCGGCCTTGAGGCCGGCGGCCCGGTCCTCGCGGTCCTTGGCCTCCTTCGCCAGCGCGTCGCCGACGGCCTTGACCGTGTCCTTGAACCCGAAGAACACGCCCAGTTGGGCCGCGAACCGGACGAGTGCGGTTACCGCCTGGCGGAGCCCGTCCACGAGCGACTTGATGGCCTCGCTGATGCTCTTGCGGTTGGCGGCCAGGTCGCCCCCGAGCAGGTCGGCGATGACCCGGAACACGGCCGACAGGACGCCGAGCAGGTCGCCCACGAACTTGGCCATCTGGGACCAGTACTCGGCCAGAATCTCGAGGATCGGGGTCAGCGCCTGGAGGGCCGAGGCGACGGCCCGCACCACGGCCACCAGGACCGTGCCCGCGGCGTTGGCCAGGGTGGTGATGACGGGCGTCAGCTTTTGCAGGGCCGGGAGCAGCGCCCCGGACACCTCGCGGACCACCCCGGCGAAGATCTGCACCACCGGGGCGAACGCGCTCCCGATGGTGGCCTGCAAGTCCTTCAGCGCCGCGTTAAAGTCTTGCACGATCGCCGGGGCGAACGCATCGACGAACGGGCTGATGGCACTCACGAGGCCGGTCATGGCCTGCTGGAGCTGGTTGGCCGCGTCGGCCAGCGCCATGAGCGGGGCCGTCGGCCCTTTGGCGAGCATGTCGCCGGCCGGATTAGCCATGCGTCTCGGCCTCCGCGCGGAGTTCTGCGGCCCGCTCGGGGGTGACGAGGCCGAGCATCCGCAGCTGGTCGATGGCCGCCAAACGGCCCGCGAGGGTCGGGGCCTTCTTGGGGGCCGGCGGGGGCACGAGCGCCCCGTCCTGGTCCCGCGGGTGGAGGGCCAGATGGGCGATCTGCCAGTCGGTCAGGGGCGCGAGGGCCGGGGGCAGCGTGTGGAACTTGTCCATCAGCGCCGCGAACCGGAACGCCAGCCACCCCGCCGGATCGGTCACGCCTTGTCCCTCTTGGCGGGCAGACTCTCGGCCATGACCGTGGCCACCACCGCGTTCACCTCTTCGGGCCGGGCCACCAGCAGGTTCATCAGGTCGGACTCGCTCTCGCCGGTCAGGACTTCGAGCAGGAGCATGGCCCCCTTGGGCGTCTTGAGCAGCCTCATGGCCCGCTCGCCCATGAACGCGAACTCGCCCATCTCGTACTGCTCGCGGACCTTCTCCAGCCGCCCGACGTATTCTTCGGAGGTCATGTGCTCGCGGTCCGCGTACACGGCCTCGCGGGCGGTCTGGTACAGGCGCTTCTCGAACGCCACCCGCCGGGGCTGGTCGAGCAGCCAGAACGAGTACGTCTTGCCGCCGTGGGCGATCTGGTGCGGCGGGGCCGCGTTGCCCAGCACCTTGCTCAGTTCGCTCATCAGGCCACCAGGGTGCGCATGAAGATGTTGGCCGCCGCGGCGGTCGCGTTAGTCCAGTAGGTCGTGGTCACGGCGGCCGTGAACGGGTTGGTGACGCCGCTCTGGTAGTACCACACGAACGGCACCCCGGCGGTGACGGTGATGGTGTTCCCGCCGCTCCCGCTCGTCGAGTTCGTTTCCAGGGTGACGGTCACGTCCGACTTGATGTAGACGCCCCGCAGGTTGGTGTGGTTGAAGGCGATGTTCTCCTGCTGGTCGGTCGTGCTGGCCGGCACCGCGATGTTGGCCTCGGTGGCCAGCTCGCCGGTGACGGTGACCAGGTCGGACAGGGGGGCGCTGCCCCCGGTGTGGCCGAGCGTGAAGACGTGCGAGACGGGCATGTGCGACCCCCTGGTTAGACGATGGCGGCGGTGAAGGTGCCGGTGGATTCGGCGGTCAGGCTCACCCGCGGGGCGTCCTCGACCGAGTTGTCCACGTCGATGCCGGTGACCCGGGCCGGGACGACGATGGACACGCCGGCGTCCATACCCAGCGTGAAGTTGTAGACGGCGTTGGCCGCGAACGGCATGGCCCCGCGGTCGTACGGGCCGCTCAGGCTCAGGCTGCCGCCCACCACCCCGGCCACGTTCGTCTGGAACCCGGCCCCGGTGAAGTTGGTCGTCTTGGGCGCGCCGCTCTTGATGGACAGCCGCCACTTGTCGAACGCGAACACGGCCGCGCCGACGCTGACGAACCCGGTCGTCCCGCTGAGGAATGCCATGTCAGGTGTCGCTCGTGAGGGCCACGACCTTGACCGTCAGCGCCGCGCCGCCGGTGTTGGTCAGGAGCAGTTGGCGGGCGGTCGCGCTGACGGTCGTGCCGGCGCTGGCCGCCCCTTCGGAAAACATCAGGCACCCGCCGCCCGGGACGTTGACGCTCTCGGTCGCCCCGCCGAAGAACCACTGGAGCCCGTCGGTGCCGTGCGGCTTGACGTTGAGCCGGTCGGCCGTCGCCCCGGCCACCAGGATCAAAATGGTCAGCACCTTGTCGGCGGTGACGCTGTTCCCGGGCAGGTCGGTGAAGGTCCGCAGGTCCACGGCCTGGGTGCCGCTCGCCGCGATCGTGTACTGGGCCGCGAACAGGGCGTCCCAGGTGGCCGTGTCCAGGGCCGACAGGGCGAAGTTGGCCGTGTCGCTCCCCTGGGTGACGTTGGCGAACCCGGCCACGGGCCGGGACTGCTCCCAGGTGACGGCCGCCTGCACGTTGATGCTGTCCAGGGCCATTACGCGAGCCTCACCAGTTCCACGCGGTAGGTCAGTGTGACGCTGTGGACGACGGCCCCGGTCTGCCCCACCCCGGCCCGCTCGTTGGCGACGCCGACCGGCCGCACGGCCAGGAGCCGGAGCGCCGGCCCCAGGTCGGGCAGGGTGCCGTAGTCCAGCCCCTGCCGGGCCGCCGGCGACGCCCCGTTGAGGCGGATCGCCCGCGCCGCCTGCTGGGCGTCGGCCAAGGTCGGGTAGAACACTTCCAGTTCCAGTGCCACGAACTCCCGGGTGTCGAGCTTGAACGTGTACGCCCCGGCCTGCGCCCCGCGGTCGCGCACCACCACATAGCCCTGGGAGGTCACCTGCACCTGGGAGCCGGCCGCGCCCACCACCGGCGCTTCACCGAAGTACACGGCCGGCAGCGCCCCGCCCGGGAAGTTGGCCGGGGTCAGGGCGGCGACCTTCAGTTGGACGGCGCGGATAACCGACTCGGTGGCCATGCCGACATGATGGCCCGGCCCGGGGGAACCCGGGTTCCCCCGCCCGGCCCCACGATGGGGCCATGCCGAGCTACACCTACAACGAACTGCTCGGGGACCTGTCGCCCGCGTCCGGGACCTTCTCCCAGACCGGGGCCGGGGCGTCCGTCGAGTACCTGTTCACCCCGCCGGGGCTGGGCAACGCGCGGTACGCGGCCCTGCAGAACAGTGTCACCGACGTGCTGGGCACCACCGGCACCAGGCCGACCGACGGGCGCATCCAGCGCAAGCTGCCGGTGCGGCACCCGCTGTACCAGTGGCTGTTCGCCGACTCGGTCAGCTACCAGGGGGTGGGGAGCCAGTACGCGACGGTGACGCCGAGCGCCGGCCCGGGGTCGGCCATCATCCCGCAGGTGCCGGTCTTCGAGACGTACAAGGTGCGGGTGCAGTACGGGCCGCGGCACTACAACTGCTGGCAGGACAAGGACATCTCGGTCTTCGACAGCGTGTTCTACGACAAGGCTGGCGGCGCACTGAACTTCAGGTACGCCACCGAGTGGTACCGGTTCACCAGCTTCGAGCACTACCCGACGAACAACTTCCTGCAGGCCCAGCAGGGGCAGATGGTGTTCCGCGCGGCGGGGCCGGGCGGGGCCGTCGCGCCGAACGGGACGGTGTTCCAGGACGCGCCCAAGCTGTACATGCCCGACAGCGTCCTGAAGGTGCGGTGGTACCAGGTGCCGTACCGCTACCTGACCAGCAAGAACAGCTTCCTGGTGCGGTTCGTCGGGCACATCAACCAGAACCGGTTCGGGTACCCGGCCAAGGGCAACACCCTCGAGCCGTACGCCCCCGGGAGCCTGCTGTACCACGGGGCCACCCCGCTCCAGGTGTACACCCCGCCCGTGCCCGACGAGGGCATCTTGGCCTTCAACTTCGGTGACGGGTTCAAGAAGTCCAAACTGTGCGACCTCGAACTCACGTTCAGCTACACGGCCCGGAAGCTCGGCACCAGCACCGCTAACGTCCCCGACTTCAGTTCCGTGAACCGCAACTGGATCGTCGGCGGGTGGAACCTGCAGGCGTGGTTCACCACGCGCAAGTTCTACTACGTGAGCAGCTTCGACCCGGCGGCCCCCAACGACCAGTCGAAGTGGTTCCCGCCGTACAACTCGTTCCCGTTCGAGCTGCTGTTCACCGACCCCGACATTGCCCAGCCGTTCGGCGAGGTGAACCCGTGACGGACCCGTTCGCATCGCGCCCGCTGGGGGACGGCACGGCGGACCTGTTCCGCCAGTTCCCGCCCCCGGCGGTGGACCCGTACCGCACGTTCTTCGTGGCCAGACTGACGGGCAAGACCACGGCGGGCGGGGTGCGGCGGTACGCCTGGGTGGAGCAGACCCTCGACCCCCGCACCGGCCAGCCGGCCGACGCCAACCCGGGGCGCAGCGGCACCGCCGCCGTCAACTTCGCCGTCGAGATAAACAACGCCGACCTGCCGATCGCCCGCCCGACGTTCGTGTTCATGCGCCAGAAGGGCATCGTCCTCGGCAACGTCGGGTACGAATTCGAATTCGCCCCCGGCGCGCCGGGGGTGCGGCGGGGCGGGTCGGGGAGCGGCCCGGCGGCCGAGTGCAGGCCCGACGACGACGGGTACAGCGACGACTGCGCCCCGGGCGACGGGTCCGACGTGGTGGCCGTCCGCGACACCCAGTGCCTGGACGGCACCCTGTACGTGACCCGGGGGCGGCTCCAGATCGTCCAGGCCGACGGGCGATTGCGGAACGACTGGTACGGGCTGTTCACCACCGAGGAGGGGTGCTGCGAGTGCGGCGGCAGCGGGTCGGGCGGGAGCGGGTCCGGGGGCGACATCGGCCCGTGCCCGCCGGCCGGCGCCGTCAACGTGGTGGTGTCGGGGCCGTGGGGCACCGGGGCCACGCGGGTGACCCTGCCCGTGGCCCTGGCCCCGGTCGGCGGGGCGTACCAGACCCCCGGGCCGGTGTCGAGCGGCGGGGCCACCCTCGTAGCCGGGCGGCAGGCGTGGCGGCCCCCGGTCGGGGACGAGTTCGGTTTGGAGGGCGCGTGGGTGTGGTCGGGCGTGGTGCGGACGGCGTCGGGGGCGCTGGTGAGCGTGTCGGCCGAGTTGCGCAGCGTGCCCGGCGGGTCGCTGGAGGGGACGGCCCTCGGGGGGGCGGCGGAAATCAGCGCCGACGACCCGTGTTACACGGCCCCGGGCGAGGCGTGTACCGACTGCGCGGCCCCGCCGGCGACGGTCCAGGTGACCATCGGGAGCGGGGTCAGCGACTCGTTCTGCACGGGCTGCGCGGCGGCCT
>JACCDR011922724.1_pt1 | contig 10960 bp, 12 predicted proteins | sample 7446431 | NCBI WGS metagenome assembly JACCDR01 (sample SAMN15323443, study PRJNA562643) | freshwater metagenome | isolation source: river surface water | place: USA:Blue River Watershed | collected 2017-08-17 | reverse complement strand
GAGTTTGAGCAGGCGTTCACCCGCACGCAGAAAATCTCCCCTGGTTTTTGGGGAACGATGCGCGGCATCAAGCCGGGTGAAAAGCGCGTGCTCAAGAACGAAAAGCAGCTCGGCGACGTGCTGAGCCAGTGGGTCGATTACCACGGAAACTCCGCCGAGAACTTCCCTGGCTCGACCGAAGAAAACATCTCCGTGCCCATGAGTGAGCGGCAGCAGGAGATTTACGACAGCCTGCTTGGCAAAGCGCCTGCGTGGATTCGCTACAAAATCCGCAAGGGCTTGCCGCCGAGCAAGGCCGAGTCGTCGAACCTCACGACGTTCCTCAGTGGGCAGCGGCAGGTGAGCAACAGCCCGCAGCCGTTCGTGCAAGGAATGTCGAACGCTGAAGCTGCGGCGCACAGCCCGAAGATTCAAGAAGCGTTCAAGCGCCTTAAACAGAAAATCGACGAGAACCCTGCGCACAAAGCGGTGGTGTACTCGAATTATTTGCAAGGCGGCCTCGCGCCGTACCAGCACCTTCTCGAAGAAGCGAAGATTCCGTACGGGCTCTTCACCGGCGAGATGAAGAAGTCTGAGCGCGATCAGATGGTGCGGGACTACAACGAGAACAAGATCAAGGCGCTGCTCTTGAGCTCTGCCGGCGGCGAAGGTCTCGACCTCAAGGGCACGCGCCAAATGCAGCTTCTGGAGCCGCATTTCAACGAAGAGAAACTGCGCCAGATTATCGGTCGCGGCATTCGTTACAAGAGCCACGAGCATTTGCCCGAAGACCAGCGGCACGTGAACGTCGAACGCTACATGGCCGAGAACCGCCCCACCATGTGGAACAAGCTGTGGGGCGACAAGAATAAGTCCATGGCGGCAGATCAGTACCTGGCAAACTTGAGCAAGAGCAAGCTTGAGCTCAACGACCAGGTGATCGAGCTCCTGAAGGCACGCCAGGCGGAAAGGGAACAGCAGCCATGAGTCTCATGTACGAATCCGGAGTCAACGACGCCTGGGAAAAGCTTGGGTTCAACCTTGGCAGTACCATCGACAACATGAACCCGGCGACCTACCGCCGCATTGCATCCCCTCTCGGTGGCGCGATTGGCGGCGCTGCGATTGGGGCCGCCACAGGTGAAGAAGGCACGCGTGGAAAGCGCGCGCTGATGGGTGGCGCGATTGGCGCAGCCGGCGGCGCGGCGGCCAACGAAGCTGCCGAAGGGTTGACCAAGATTCATTTCTCGCCATCGCAGATGCCGATGGCCGAAAAGATTCGTGACACGATGTTCGACCGGCGTCTGCCGCTGATGGGCGCAGCCGTCGGAGCAGGCATTGGCGCAGGCACGGCCGACGAAGGCCATGGGCTACGCGGCGGCGTGATTGGCGGCATTGCGGGCGGCACGATCGGGGGAATTCCGGGACGCGCCATCGACAACATCAAGGATGATGTCGCTTGGGCGGCGCGCAACGCAGGCAAGGTGTCGACGGCCAGCGCCAATCCGCTCGGCCAGCTCGCGCACGCTGCCCACCTCGGGAAGAACGGCATCACGCCGACCTCGCCTTTGCTGCAGGTGCCTACCCGCCCTTTTGAAGGTCCGCAGTCGGCGGCTATACCGCTCGCACCGGGTGCGGCCGTGAAGACGAGCGGATTTCAGCTTCCTGAGGGAATCACTCCGGCAATGGTGCTCTCGCCCCTGCTTGGCGGTGCGGCCGGCGCTGGGGCCGGTGCGCTGGTAGCCGGCGAAGGCAATCGGGGCACCGGCGCGCTCGTCGGAGGCACGCTCGGGGGCAGCCTTGGGCTTGCCAACGCCTATGGCCTCGCGCAGCGCGGCAAGCCCCTCAAGGGCATCATGGACGCGCCCGCTGCCGTGCCGCCCGAAGAATGGGACGGCGCGTTCGACATCCTCAATCAGGCCAAGCCCGGCGCCAAGCAGGCGGCGTTCAACCCGAAAAATATGTTCAACGTCGGCGGCGACGTTCCGTATAGCGCGCTCAAGACGGTCGGCTCAGGCGCGCTCGGCGCGCTCTCGGGAGCGACCATCGCAGATGATGAGCACCGGGGGTATGGCGCATTGTTTGGCGGCCTCGGCGGCGCTGCGAACATGCACTTGCTGCAAAATAGCCGCCCGCTTCGCTACATGGAAGATGCAGCGGAAGTGCGCCGGCTACTCGGACGCATTGGCCCCAGCACGCTCGGTGGCGCCGTGGGCGCCATCGCCGGCAACCGCTACAGCAACGACGACAATGCCGGCGCAGGCACCATCATGGGCGGCGTCTACGGCGCTGCACTCGGCGGCGTCGCAGGCAATGCGCTCCTTGATTCGAGCGACCTGTTCTACGACATCAAGAACATGCGGCAGCGCGCCAAGGAATATAAGAACGCCGTCAAAAACTACAGCGTTCGCCCTGCCCCGCCGCTCAAGCAGCTTGCTGAAAACGCCGGCAAGACCGCCACGGGTTCTGCCAAGACCGCGCAGACGGTGCTCAACCTCGGCACGCCGCAAAATGCCCTCGTCGCCCGCTACGGCCTCGGCGCGCTCGCAGGTGGCGCAGCCGGCTACTACGGCACTAAGCCTGACGAGGACTACGACGAGGCGTCCAATGACGAGCGGCGCAAAGCCAATGCGCTGCTCGGCGGCATTCTCGGAGCCGGCGTCAGCGGCGGCGCCAAGCACTTGTCCAACTGGCGCCTCGGAAAGCACGTCGAAGCCGCGCCTTTTTTGCGTAACGCCGTCGAGGGCTTCAAGTCGGAGCTGTTCTGATGCGTAATCCCTGGACCGGTGAAAAGCACGCAGCTTTTGCGCACTACGCCATCCCGACCCTCGCAGGGGGCGCGATCGGCGCGGGCACTGGCGCGCTCCTTGATGACCACAATCGCGGACGCGGCGCCCTCATCGGGGGCATAACCGGCGGCGCGCTGGGTCTGAGCATGGGTCCTGACATTAGCCGCATGGCAGACGAAGCCGCTGCCAGCCGCGCGGCGCATCGAGCACGGATGGACGCCATGGACGCTGCGCACGCACGCACGATGGCGGACATTGCCGAAAAACGTAAAGCGTGGGAAGCCGGAGAGCCCGCGCGTGCCGCCGCGCACGCTGCAAAAATGGAAGAAGCACAGCGCGTCATCCGAGAGACCGAAGATTTCATACGCCAGCGCAACGGAGAAAAAATCACCGGGCCTGACATTGCTGGCTTTCGCGAACGTATGAAGCAAAAGAACATCAAAATGGCGCCGCCCATTGAAGGCTTCGTACAGGGCAAGGGCGTGCCTCCCCCTGACCCGAAGAAGCTCGCCGCCTGGCGGGGATACTTCCAGAAGCACGCTAGCGCTTTTCGATGTCGCCCTTATCCAGGTGCCACTCGATAAAGCTGGGCTTACTCAGCGCGCCTGACTGCGTCTTCATCTCCGCATCGACCTTGGCCACCCGCCCTTTGTAGCGGCTCGGGTTCGCCAGCATGTCCTTGAGCGTGGCGTGGTCGAATCCCGTGCCGACACGCCCGACGATTTGGCCGGTAGGCGTCCACGAGAAGGCAAAACCACCTGCCCGACCCGTGCTTGAACCATCGGGCTTCTTGGCTTCGAAGATTTCACGCACGTAGACGTCGTGGTCTGGACGAAGCTTGGCTTTGATGGCATGGCCAGGGACATGGAGCGGCCGAAGAACAACACCCTCGGTTGTGTGGGGATGCCCGCCATCAACGATCTTTCGCAGGAGCTCTTTTTTGTCTTCGGCAGTGAATGCAGCCTCGGTGACTGGGACTTTAAGCTGGCTGCCGATGTGCTTGAGCAGTTCATAGCGTTGCGAATACGGCATGTCCTGAACCGACTTGCCCTTGTATCGCTCGACGTCGAGGAGCACGGGCCGGAGCTCCGCTTCAAGCTCCTTTTGCTTGAGGCGGGAATTATGGACTGTAGCGTTCAACATACCCGCAATGTCGCTCGCGGGTATAGCCTTGCCTCCTGGAGTAAAAGCTACGGTCTCGGCGCGCAGAGTGGTTCCCTTGAGATCCTTGGGCGTACGCGTGTTGAGCAGCGCGGGGACCTTATGCGTATGTTCGATGACGCCGGCCGTGTGCTTTTTTGGTACGCGATAGGAGTAGAGCCGGGGGATCTTGCCCGGTGCTTTGAGGTCGACGATGGTATGCGCTCCGTCATATTTCGGCATGACAACATGGGTGTTGTCTTCGAGATCGACTCCATGAAACTCAGTCTCACGTAGCTTTGGCTTGCCGCCGAATTCAATATGCGGAAGGCGCTTGCGCGTCATGGTTTTGTTGATCAGCATGTCCTGCCCCTTGGGCGAGCGGACAATCACAAACTCTTCTGGCCCCGTCGACTTGTAGAGATTGAACCGCATGCGGGTTCCACTCTCGTCGGGCTTGCTGTGATAGACGTCGGCGTCGTCGTAGCCGACCATCTTCACGCTGCCTTTGCCGTAGCCCTTTTCGATATTCTGAACTTTGTCTTTGCCGAAATTCAGCGCGTATTCTTTCGTGTGCGTCGGCTGCTGGACCGCGAGAACCATCTCACCAGGCGCGGGGAGCTTGGCCTTCGGCAGCGCCCATGAATGCGCGTGGCCCGTCTCGGGGTCCACCATGCGCAGGTCGTAGTGCAGGCCAGCACGGTCGGCGTGGTGCTCTTGGACGGTGAACTTCCAGGGCGTGGGGCCTTTGATGTCGGGCAGCGGCTGAATCTTGGATTTGTCGGGAATGCCGGGCGCGTACTCGTCTGCCGCTGTTTTTTGCATCGGGTTTCGAAGCATCACGTTATTGCCTATGTCAACAAAGCCATGCCGCGCATAGAACTTTTTTAACCCTTCAACAGGGACGCTTCCGTCCGCGTGAGGATCAGCGTGAAGCCCCACAGGGGAATCAGCAGGAATTTGCTGGAGCGCACGCCGCATCATTTCGTCGGCTAAACCTTTCCCTCGAAAAGCTGGCTTCACGTACATAGACTTAATCAAATGGAAATTGTCTAAGGGATGATGAGAAACATATCCGAGATGGCCATCGTGCTTGCTAAGCGCATCTAGGTATGTCACGTAATTTCCATCTTCATTTGCGTTCGATACAGCAAAGCCATAATGTTCGTCGGGGTCGAATGGGAAAGACGGAACAAACCGTGTTCTGGTTTGCCACGACGCTGAGTTTTTGTTGTCCGGCGCGTGCTCTTGACTGAGCCCGAGCTTCATGAGCGCTGCGTGGCGGCCGAGGAAATACATCAGAAGATTCTTCCAAGCCGCGCTCGCAGCTTCTGATTGATATCGCCCTGGTCGTGGCGATAGCCCTGCTCGCTCATCGATGCCATCTGGTGAAGCCCACGCACGTCGTGGTCTGCGCGCTGCGCCGTCTGCAGGAGCTCCGGTGTCGGCTGCGCCATGCCGCGCATCGCTTCACGCGCCCCCTCACGCATGTTGACCTTGTTGGCCATCATGTCGTAGTAGCCCGTCTGCTCGGCGTCGAAGTTTTTCTTTAGATCCCCGAGCGCGCCCGCTGCGCCCTGTCGCGCGCGGCTGTTGGACAAGAATTTAATCCCGCCTCCGGCCGCTCCGCCGAGCGCTGCGCCGCCGAGGAGCCCCTGGCCTTTGTTGCCAGGGTCCCCCATCAGATAGCCGCCCACGCCCCCGGCTGCGGCGCCTGCGCCCATGCTCTTGGCGTAGCCCTGCCAGCTTCCCATCTTGTTGTACGCAAAATCATAGGGCGAGGCGCTGTAAGCCGGCATGACCTGCTGGTACTGCGACGGTTCCTCATCCTTGCCGAGCAGCGCGCGCCCGCCGAGCGTGGCCGCCCCTGCGATGCCGAGGCTCTTGATGGGATTGTTGACCGCCCACATGCCTGCGCGGCTGAGCAAGCTCTGCCCCGCCTCGACCACGGGATTGACCTTCTTGGCCGCCTTGAAGGCGCGGAGGCGTTCGGCGATGTCAGGCGCGGCGGCTTCGGGCGCCTGCCGCGCGTAGTCCTGAAGCGGGCCGATCTTGTTCATCACTTTTTGCGCGAACGAGCCCGGCGCGGACACGGTGTCGGGGCTGTTTTGAAACTGCACGCCGATGGCGCCACTCGGGTTCATGAACTTCGACTGCAGCGGCGTCTGCCCCGTGGGCAGCGCCGAGAAGAAGTTGTTGAATTGGTGCTTTTGCAGATCCAGGTTTTGCGCCTGTCCGAGCTCTTTGCCGATCGCGCGCCCTCCAGCGTAGCGCTCAACGTCGCCGCGCGTCGCGCCATATTGCGAGAGCACGTCGGTCAGACCATCACTCTCGTTCCAGAGAGGCTTACCCTGCGAAATGCGCTCATCGACCATGCGCTTGATCGGGCGCTGCAGAGCGTATTTGTTGAACACGCTCTCGTACTGGTCCATCACGCTTTTCATGTGGTCTTCTTTCGCGCGGCCATCATATGCCAAATCATCTCCAAGGTCTCACCGAGGACGACCTTGGAGCGCGTCACTTCGCACGTCATGACCCAGTGCGGCAGGATAAACGTCGGGTGCGGGTTTTGCGGGTTGAACTCAAGCTGCCCTGCGCCAAGCAAGGGTACGCGGGCGATAAACCGAATCATAGGCAGAGGCACATCGAAAAAGTCGTAGTGCCCTGTGCCAGGACAGGGTGTGAACGTTCCTCGACCTTCGTCCGGCCAGCTCCAGTCCCAATATCCTTCTTTGGTCGCATTGGGCAATGGCGTAGCCTTGGTCGCGAGATCAAGGTTCCACGCGCCCGTCCCAGGCGCAGGAATCAAAATATTGAAGCCGAGTCCGGTCGGGACTTTGTTGCAGTTGCCGGTGTTATTGGCGCTTGCCACCGGAACGCTTGCCGGTGCCATCATGTAAAAATCACACACGTCACCAAGGGTCGCGCCACGATAGCGTGCGATGCCGCCAGAGAGCGCAATCCAGTCGTTGAAGCTCCAGTCGACTTTCTTGGTTTCCACAATTCCGGTCGACACCTGAAAGATCTGTCCCTTGGCCTTGCCAAGCGTGGGGTGATCGCCTGCGCCGCAGAACCAGTGCCAGATGCCCTTGTCGAGCGTGACGGGGAGCATGAGCACGCGGCCGTCTTCGCTACGGGGCTGCAGGGGCTGGTTGATGAGGCTTTCGTATTTGGTCTGGTAATCCTGTAGAACCAGCGCGTCGTAATTGGGGTCTGTGCTTTTGAAAATATGCGTGTACCAAGTCGTCCCGCCCTCGGGCTGCATCAACTCGTACGCATTTTCCGTCTCCCGCATTTGAATCGGGATCTTCTTGTCCTGGTGCATTGACTTGAAGTCGGACCAGGAGAGTTTGATGCTCCGCATGGCTCAGCCCTCCACAGTGACGACAGCAAAGATATCCCAGGCGCCGCTGGTCGTGTTGGTGGCGCACTTGACGGTCAGACCCTGGCCCGCACGAAGGAGCAAGGGTTTGCAGTCCGCCACGCGCTTACCCCAAAGTGGATTCATCTTCTGCTGCACGGGCTCGCTATTCGCGCTGTCGAACAACCCCGCAGGCTGTTCATCCGTACTCCAGATGCCGCGAAACAGGAGCTTGGTCGACTCACCCGTCACGGAGCCACCGGTGCGCACCGTGAGGCCGGCGAGAGGTGCGACGCCGTCGCTGATGTCCATGGCTTCGACGCCCGTCGTCGACAAATCTGTGCCGCCCGTAGGGGCCGTGGCGCTGATGAGCCTTCGGAGCTCGAAGGTGGCGAGCACGCCGGTAATCGCCGTCTGTTGGACGTTGATGACCCAAACCGATTGCACGGCGTAAACAACGCTGCTGTTGTTCGCGTTGTGCAGCGACAGCATGTTCTTGTTGTTTCCGCAGACCACGCCCTGCGTCGAAATCATGTACGTCGGGTTTTCCTTGGAAGAGAAAACCGGCGTAATGGGGAACGCGACGGGGATGGGATAGTTCGTCGGGTTCATGATGAACGACACGACCGGGTACTGGTTCGTGTTGGTCACCAACGTAAATGCGGGGTCTGCCAGCGTGTTCTTGAGGATCGACGGGAGCGGCGCAGCGGCGGTCACTCCCGGCAGCGTCACATTCAGAGGCGCTGCCGCCGTCACGCCGGGAATACTCACCGGCATCGGATTCGGCGGCGAGATAAAGAGCGGGTTGGCGGCCGTATTGCCCGGAATCGTCACAGGCAGGGGCGCCGCAGCCGTCACGCCCGGAATGCTGACCGGCTGCGGGTTGGGCGTCTGCACGTAGACGGGCGCCGCCGCGCTGTTCCCCGAGAGCGTGACCGGCTGCGCGCTCGGGAACGAAACTGGCTGGACGTTGGGAAACGTGACCGTGACCGGCTGCGCGCTGGGAAACGAAACCGGCTGCACATTCGGGAACGTCAAGTTCACAGGCAGCGGCGCCTGCGCCGTGATGCCCGTAATCCGAATATCCTGAATGCTCGGCGGTGCCTGCGTCTGCACGAACACCGGGTTGGCCGCTGTGTTTCCCGAGAGCGTGACCGCCTGTGCGCTCGGGAACTTCACCGTCAGCTCGGTGTTGACCACTGTCATCGGGATGGGGTTGGCCGCCGTATTTCCCACCGTCGTGGGGATGGGATTCGCCACGCTCTGCAGCGCCACACCGATCGGCTGACTGTTCGTCACCGTCATCGGGATGGGATTGGCCGCTGTGTTGCCCACCGTCGTCGGCAGAGGCGCTGCCTGCGTCACGGCCGGCAGGGTCACGTTGAGCGGCGCGGCTGCCGTCACAAGGGGCAGCGTCACATTCAGCGGCGCAGCGGCTGTGATGGCCGGCATGGTCGTCGGAATGGGCTGCGCCGTCGTGTTGACGACACGCGTCATGGCGGGCGCCGCCGTCGTGTTGGCGACGTTGACGCTGGCGGTTCCCTGCACCGAAACAGGCACGGGGCTCGCCGCCAGGTTTTTCACCGTGACGTCGATGGCGCTTTCCAAAAAGACAGCAAGGCGCCCGACCTCATCCATCTTGAACGGGCGCTGGAAAACAATATTGCCCGAGCCATCGCGGACGATGACGTCGCCCTCGATGATCTCCACGTTCATCGGATGCTCCAGTCCTCCGCCAGAATGTCGGTCTGCGAGGCGAGCCACGGCACGTGGTTACCCGTAGAAGGCCCCGTGTACATCACGAGATAGGGCAGCGTGTTCGGCTCATGGGTCTTGGCAACAAGCGGGTTATGCAAATACAGATGCATGCCCTTGCCGTTCCACCCCGCCCGATACACTTTGCCGCCGAGCTTGAGCTCTTCGAGCGCCTCCGAGAACGTCATTGCGCAACTCCTAACTCTTTGTCGTCGTGATTCCGGCGATTCGATTGCTGGCATTGCGAGTCACCGTCCGCGTGAGGGTCGAGAGCGGAGCACCTTGTGCGTCGTAGTGGGTGGTCACGAGTTGACTCAACAGCCCGTTCGTACGCCCTACCGTGCTCTCTCGGATTTTCCGGGTCTTCTGCGCCGAGGTCCACACCGTGACGGCCGTGATGCGTTCATCCACGCGGGTCACTTCAATGTAGTTCGGCTCCGCAATAAGGTGCGTCAGCGTATCGAGCGCTTCGTGCTGATCGGCCGGGAGCGTGCCGTAGCGAACGTCGAAGTCTCCGAGCGTGTCCTTGAAGATGGCGCGGCCATCCACCATGCGAAGCTCGCCCGGTCTCTGCGGGCCATAATCCTGCGTCGGCGACTCAAGCAAAATGCTGTCGACGACAAGCTGTCCCTGCTCTCGGTTGGGCGTACGCGGCATGCGTCAATGGTAGCTAAAAAAGAAAAGCGACCCCACGACCCCTTATGCGGTCAGCGCTTTTCCAGGCTCTGTAGCGCGCGCTTCATCTCGTCGACCTGGGCTTCCGCTTCGAGCCGCGCCGAGGTCTCCTCGCACCAGCGCTGCAGGCTCGACAGCTTGAGCCGGAGCGTGAACACGCCATCGAAGAACTTGTCCTTCGCACGCTCGATCGGGCGCTTGTAGAACGGCATCGCTTCGATCTCAGCGCGGCGCGCACGAAGCGCCTCCGCGTAGTTGTTCACCGCTGCCTCAATCGCCGGGCGATGCTTTTCCACGATGTCCGCCATCGACTTCTTGAGCTGCGCATCAAACGTCTCTGCATTGAATCCAATCATGACCACCAACCTTTCCTCTATTTCCGTGTACCAGAAAGAGGCTGGTTTTTCGGTGGCCGGCTGGTAGACCTACGCCATGACGGAATCCCAAGAATCCCAACTGCGCGCGACCCAGGCGCTGATTACCTATGGCGACGAACAATACGCCGAGGGCGTCCAAGACGGATGGCAGCAGGCGCTCAACAAACTCACGGACTTGATTTACGAGCATCAAGATTGGACGCCCAATCAGCTCCTCGTGGCCATGCACACCTTCAAGGACAAACCATGAGCGAGACACTCCTTTGGCTTTCTTTGTTCATTCTTTTTGGCTGGTTCTTTGCCAAAACATCGCGCATGCATGTCACCCACATGCAAAAGCAGATGGAGATTCTTGCTGAGAAAGACGTGGAAATCTTGCGTCTTCTCAAAGAGAATGGCGAGCTGCAGAAGCAACTCTTCAAGCTCTATGAGGAACGAAATGCAGCCTCCGGTGGCACCATGGACCCTTGATGTTCCGTCGTTCATCCTGGGCATCTGCGCAACGATTGGCGGCGGCTGGGCCGTTGGGTTTATCTTCTCGATGCTCATCGATCTCCTCGATTTTTCGAAGAAGAACTGATCCATGCCCGCCACGCCCGCCACGCTGCCCGATATCCCTTCGGTCGCGCGCAAGCTCGCGAAGTCGCTCGACCCGGAAGCGCGCTGGTCCGAAGAGGAGCTCGGGATTCTCAAGCGCGCCCTACTCGAAGCCCGCCAAGAAGGCCGTGAGCTCGCCAAAGGCGACGACCCCACAGGCGCCTTGCACGCGCAACGCCGCGCCTACAAGACCGCGCGCAACGCCCTAGCCGAGCGCGCCAATCTGTTCGAGCACAAGCTCGAAGCCGTGCGCGATATCCTCATCAACAATGAAATCAATGACAAAG
>JACCDR012227841.1_pt1 | contig 10961 bp, 12 predicted proteins | sample 7446431 | NCBI WGS metagenome assembly JACCDR01 (sample SAMN15323443, study PRJNA562643) | freshwater metagenome | isolation source: river surface water | place: USA:Blue River Watershed | collected 2017-08-17 | reverse complement strand
GATAGGCGCTGCGAACGCCGACGCCGGGGCCAGCGACCTCCACCTTTCGGCCGACGTTGCTGAAGCCGGCGATCCGTTTGTTCTTGTCCACGGCGCTGACCGCGACACATTCCTTGTACGCGGCCGGGTAGCTCACAGGCCCCCCGTTGTCGTTGCCGGCGGCGGCGATCACGATTACGCCCGCCTCTTCTGCCTTCGCGAGTGCGGCCGGGATGTAGCTGTCGGTGCCCGGACCGCCGAGGGACATGGAGATGACGTGCGCTTCGGAAGCGACCGCCCACTCGATACCCTTCGCGATGTCATCCACGCCACCCGACCCGGTATCGCCCAGGACCTTGCCGATCAGGAGCTGACACTCGTAGGCGACACCTTGCAGCCCGAAGCCGTTCTTGCGCGCCCCGATGCTGCCGGCACAGTGCGTCCCGTGACCGACCACGTCAGTGCTGCCAGTGCGGCTGCTCGAGAAGTCCCGAGCGGCCAGAATCGCCCCGTCGAAGTCCTTGTGATCATCGTCAATGCCCGTGTCGAGCACCGCGACCTTGACGCCCTTCCCCGTGAAGCCTTTGTCCCAGGCAGCTTTCGCGTTCAGGATCGAGACGGACCAGTCGACGGTATCGTCCGCGCCCATCCTCTTGTCGGGAAGGACCAGCTCAGGCTTCAGCTCGAGCTCATCGATCCGGATCACCGGCGGCTTCTTACCGTCCGGTGCGTCACTCACATTAGCCGGACCACCGACCACAGGCAGCACGCCGATCGTACTCGTGAGCAGCAGCTGCCAAACGAAGTGGCGCATGGGCCCTCCTTATTTCGCACTCAGTTGAATCTTCACCTTCTCCAGATCCTCTTTCACTTCCTTGGCGGCGCTCCAGGTGGCGTACCAGGAGATGAGCAGGGTCGCGATGGTCAGTCCCCACCGGAGCCAAGCGGTCCAGTCGCTGCCCTTCTTCGGCGGCTCCGGAACGGTGATGTCTTGAATCTTCGCCATCAGCTTCTCCTTGTTGCGGCCCACGCGGCTGCACGGAGCAGCGTTGTACGGTAGGCGGCGGGAGTCAGTTTCCAGCCCGGCACGGTGTCGGACTGGCTCATACCGGCGAGGTGCAGGATGTGCGCCCGGTCGGCGTGTTCGAGGCTGCGGTCGCTCCACCACTGGTGGTTCCACTCGCGCGGCAGCAGGTGAATCGGCAGGTTGTTGCGTTCGATGTTGATCTGGACCCAGCACTGTTCCGACACGTGGTTCGTGGGCAGCGGCTTCGTCGGCGGCTGCCACCCGGGTTGATCTCGTTTCCACAGCACGACGCCCGTGTTGAGCACCCGGTCTCTCGTGTGCGTCAACCCCTGGCTTTCTGCGACCTCTGCGATCAGGGGCTTGAACGGTACGGACACGTAGGGCGCGTCATCGAAGACTGCCACGACGCCCGCCGGCACCTGCTCGAACAGGTCGGGCGTGTCCGGATGGATGAGCGCGTCCGCGTCGACGAACAGCAGCCGGTCGTACCGCGACGTGAGGTGATGCACCCGGAACTTGTCCGCGAGCGGATAGGCGCCGGCAGGTCCGGTGAACGCGTGGAAATCGGCGCCCACCTTGGACGCGTACCGTCGCATCAGCGGCTCGGTCGCCTCGAGCAGATCCGCGGCGCCTCCGGTTGCGACGGTGCACACGATTCGTGAGCCGGAGATGTCGGGCGGCTCGGGCGTTCCGGGGGCGGTCCACTTCGGGCAGCTCTGACAGACACCGCCCGGAACAGCGACCGGCTCACCGGCCTCACACTCGTGCTCGCACCGCCACCCGCCGCAACCGGCTCGAAACTCCAACCGCTTGCCGAGGTGCTCGCACGGGCCGCGGAGCTGCAGCGGTTGACGCTTCGGGGCCGCGGGCTTTTGCTTCTGGTTGTGAGCGCAGAGGGCGCAGTAGTTCCCCGGCGTGCAGCTGTGCGCGATCAAATCGTACCTCCCAACCACAAGTCAGCGGTCGCATACACGGTGCTGGTGCCAGTGTCCCGGCAGCGGATGGACACGACGGGGAACGGGGCGGCGATGCGGAAGTCGGTCGTGCTGGACGCGAACGTTTTCGTGGCCGTGAAGCCCGTCACCCCACCGGTGTAGCTCCAGGTCCCGTCGAGCAGGTTCGCGTACGGTTCGGGTCGGATGTTCGGTGACGCGGGGCTGGCGGTGAAGCTGCCGATGATGGTGCACGTCACGAGCGTGCAGTCACCGGGGGCGATACACCAGTAGACGATCAGCGAAGCGGTCGCGCCACCGGGGCCACCGGGCCAGCCACACCCCGAGGCCCACGTGAGCGTCGGCGCGACACAGGAGGCTCCGGTGCACAGAGGGTACGAGACGTTGGGAGCGGGTTGTGTTGCACCGGCGACGGAAGCGGAAGCGGCGCACCCGGTCGGGTTCACCGCGCTCCAGTTCAGCTCCCCGTCGAACGTGAACGTCAGAGCGGCGCACGGAACCTGGATCTCTGACACCGTCGGGCAACCCGCGAGGGCGTCGTCCAAGTTGCGCCACGGGCCGGACCAGCCGTCTCCGGGGCGCGAGGCCGATGACGTGACGACTCCCGCACCGTTGCACCAGTAGAGAGTCGGGCAGCAGTCGGGGTCGAGCGTAGCCATACGGGGCTCACGGTGGAGGCGGGATCGGTGGCGACTTCGCGACCGGGATATCAACTTCCGCGGTCGGAGGCGTGATCGGGCCGCAGTCGCCGATGCTGAACACGACGACCATGTTGTCGCACGCGCTGCCGTTGACGGTCGCGACGTCGCTGTGAGTGAAGCTGGTTCCACCGCCGCAGTCCAGGGACCCGACGGAGTTCCACGTGTCGGACGTGGTCGTCAGCGTGACGCTCGTGTCCGTACCCCACGGGATGTGGTAGAACCAGATGCCGTTGGCTGTGCCGTCGGAGGTGATCGTCGCGGTGCTCGGCGTCGCGTCCGGGCAGCTGACGGTGTAGTTGTACCCGCTCGGAGTGAAGCCGCTGCACTCGTCGGTGTACACGAAGACGTCGTACGTCGCGGGGAGTGGTGGCGGTGGCGGGCTGGCCGGTGGCGGTGGCGGGCTCGTGCACGTCGGGCAATCGGCCACGTCCTCGCACACCACGGTCCCGTCGGGTTTCAGCCACGACAACCGGAGGCCGGTCACGTTGCCGTACCCGTCGCGGGTCAAGCAGGCGTTCACGAGCCGGTCCGCTTCGTCGGACACGCTCAGGCTGCCGACCAGGGGCCACGGGTATCCGGTGACGCTGGTGACGAACCCCGTGACGCCACGGTCGTGATCCAGAATCCATCGGTCCAGCAGGGCACTGCTCGGCATCGACAGGAGGCCGGCGAAGTAGCCGTTCGGCACGTCCCCCGTCGTCCACGCAGCGTAGTCGGCCGCGTACTGCGCCTGCGCCGCGGTGGTGCTGTACGGCAGCCACACCACGATCCGGGGCGCGGTGCCACCGGACACGCCGCGGGTCACCGGGTTACTCGTCCCCGCCCACGTGTACGGAACGATGGACAGCGAGCCGGCCCGCTCCTCAGCCAGCGACACGAAGCCGCCGGAGTGAAGGTCGGCCGCGTGGGGGAAGCCGACAGCGGCAGCAGCCGCGGCGGTCTGGAACAACACGGTGCCGTCGTGCTTGAACAGTGCACGCAGCGAGACCGCGGCGAGGGCGGCGTCCAAGACGCAGGCAGCGCTCCGTCCGAGCAACTTGCCATAGGCCCACGTGGCGCCCGGCGTGCCGTAGTCGGCGTCGAGCATCGCGTCCAGTGCCGAGGCGCTGGTGGTCCAACCGAACGCCGTCTGCAGCAGTGTCGCGATCAGGTTGCCCCACGTGGACGCGGAGGCAGCGTTGACGACCGGCGGCTCGGACGCGAGGTATCGGGCGTCGCTGACCAGCAGGTGGTACAGGACCTCGCCGTTACCCGCGGTGGAGCTGCTCGGTGACACGCGGCTGTCACTGACCGGCACGTGGGCGACGACGTACAGCTTCAGCTCGCCGGTTCCGCCCACCCCGTCGTCGTACGCGACCGTGACCGCTCCGTCGGACGGCAGCTCGGCCCGGAGCGACGCCCACGTCTCACCGTCAACGAGCAGGTGCCCTTCGGCGTACCGAGTCGCCCCCCAGACCGGCCACTCGATCACGTTCCAGCTCGGCGTAACGCGTTTGGTCCGCGGCGGCAGCGGGTACGGCTCGGCGTAGAAGCCGGGGTGGTAGTCTGCTAGGGTCAGCTGGGGCCGCGGGCAACCGTCGTACGGGAGGCAGAGCGGGTACGCCGTGGAGCCCGCACGAATCGTGAGCATGATTTTCCCTTGACACGCCACGGGCCGGTGCTAATATGCTTGTGTCGCAACGACGCGACGGAGGGCCGAAGATGAAGAACCTGGAAGACTGCCGCACCAGCAACAAGTTCACGCTGATGGGCATCGACGTCGACCGGCTCGTGTTTATCCATCAGTGGTGCAAAGACCGTCGCTTCGGGCTGTGCGCGGTGCATCAACTGTCCATGAGCGAGTACATCGTCCGCGTCGTGGTCGGCAGCACGCCCCGCACCTACGACCTGCGGCTCGGCACGACTCTGGACTACACCCGCGACGCCTGCGAGATTGCGTTCCTCGAGATCGAAGGTCGCCGCGGCACCCCCTGCTTCCCCGTCTACGCTGACGGTCACGTGGTCGATTGGTTCGACACCGAGGAGGACGCCGCCAGCTTCCGCCGTGATCACCCGGAGACACGCTAATGGCCGAGAACTTCCACGTGTTCGACACGCACGGGCACTATGTAGACACGTTCGACGACGAGGAGGCGGTGCAGCTGTTTCTGTTGTACGAGCGGCCGGACTGCTACTACGTGAGTGACCAATACTGCAGGCCCGGTGACTTCTACCAGCGATACACTCGATCCATGTAAAGACACGGGGCACGAATCGTGCCCCGTGTCTCTTTACGTTACGCCAGAGTCACGTTCCGCAGGCTCACCACGTACCAGATCCCGTTGTAAGCGACGATCTCGAAGCAGTTCCCGATCGCGGCCCCGAAGGTCGCCACGTCCGAAGCGGTGCTGCCGTTGTTGAAGCCCGGAGTCGTCTGGGTCACGGTGTGGGCGGCGGCGGTGGTGCTCACGATCACCAGCCGCTTCCCGTCGTCGGCCCCGGCGCTCGGAGCGGCCAGGGTCAGAGCGGCGGCAGTACCTTTGGTCACCACCACAACACCCGACTTGGAAGCGATCGCCCCGTCGGCCGAAGCTACCTCGACGCCGGCAGCGGCAGCCTGCGGCGGGATGAACAGGTCGCCGAACGCGTCGTCGCTGCTGCTCACCACCGCCACGCTACCGGAGCCGATCGACACCAGATAGACGCGCACCTGCGTCACGCCCGGAGCGAACACGAGGTAGCCGACGTTGGTGCTGTTGGTCAGCCCGATGTTGCCGGCCGCGGTGCTGCAGTCGTTCAGCTTCACCGCCTCGACCGGGAACCAGTTGGTCCCGTCGGAGCTCCCCTCGAACTTCACGACGGCACTGGTAAAGGTGCCGCTGAACGCGAAGTTGGCGAAGCGGGCCCGCACGTCTTGCGCCAGGGCGACGACATCGGCGGCGGTGGTCAGCGTACCGGTTTTACGAACAGGCATCAGAAACCCCTTAGATTGGTGTGGTGAACGGGAACGCGTAGGTGACCTCGAACGCGAGACTGCTCACCACCAGTCCCGCGTCGACCCGCATCAGGCGGTGTTGCCCTTGCGCCCCACCCTTCCAGCGAATGGCGACGGCGCCCCCCGTTGCGGCCGAGGGTTGATAAAGATCCTTCAGCGCGTCAACGACCATCTCTTCAGCTACGAGGTGCTTCAGCATTGCGGCATCATCGCGACCGCCCACGTCTGACAGGCTCTCGGTGACGACGTACACCTCGACATCGCGCTGCACTTTCGTGTCGTACCGGCCCCCGGTCGTGTTCGGCTGTGGCGGGTGGACGACGACGTGCACGCCAGCTTCCGCCCGATACGGTGCAGCTTCGGGTAGCGGGGCGATCACGAGACGCACGAACCCGTCGCCTTGCGCGCGCCCGAACCGCTGCTCGAGGCGTACCACGATCGTGTCCGCCACATCCGCGAAGCTGACGGTGCGATGCGCTGTGTTCACGGGCTACCTCACGAGACGAGGGCATCAGCTTGCGTCGGCGAGCCACTGCACGGGATGCGCACGCTGTAGCTCTTCAGGTTCAACAGCCGGTCGATGCCACGGATCAGGCTCGCGGTCGGCGTCGCTCGGGTGACGGTGATGGTGCGGGTGTCGCCCACGACGGAGGCGGTCGCGCCCTTCACGATGGCCAGCCGGACCCCCGCGGTGTACAGGGCGGGCAGCTCGTTCAGCGCCACCTGATCCACACGAATCGTGTCCCCGTTGCCCGCGTTGTATCGGATCTCCAGGTACACCAGTCCGTCGCTCGGCAGGTTCGCACCGACGGCGATCACGGCGGTGTAGGCGGTCCAGCTCGTCGCACAAGCGGAGGTCGCCACGCTGATGCTGCTCGTGCCGGACAGCAGGTTCCCCGAGGAGTCGCGCAGGCCGATCGTCAGCGTTCCGGTGTTGGCAGGGTTCGCAGTCCGCTTCAGGTACGCGTGCACGTAGTAGACGCTGTTCGCGGCCACCGACACCTGTTGCCGAACCTTCAGCGGGGTGGCACCGGTGCCCGCGTCGCCGAGGAGCTGCAGGCAGTACGTGCCGACTCCGGTGATCGGCGTGTCAGTCGCGCGGCTCACGGTGGTGCCGTAGGTGCCGCTAAGCATCTCCCAATCGACCAGTTCCGGCGGGGTGCTGTCGTCCCACTCCTCGATGCCGGGATCGGCGGCGAGGCTGGTGGCGCTCGCGTCCGTTTCCGTCACAAGGGTGTTCACCCCGGTGCCACTCGGCCACGTCGGGCGGGTCGAGTTGGTGTCGGCGCCGAGCCCCTGTACCGCGTGGCCAGAACCGTTGTACGTCAGGTAGTACACGTCCGGCAGCGTGAAGTTACTCGCGGCCTGCGTGTACTGGTCGACGTCGCTGATGACGAACGTGGGCGTACCGGTGGGCGATCCGACGCTCGTGGCGCTACCGACCGTGGCCGGGTAGTTGTTCAACGACTCCGACGCGACACCCATCTGGCGGACAAGCTCGGTGAGGCAACTGTTGAAGCTCGTGTCCGTCAGAGCGCGATCGTTCAGCACCGCTTCGGTCACGAGGTTCGTGGCGTAGGTCACGAGTGCAGAGGTCCACGCGTCGCCCGAAGCCACCGCTAGAGCGGCATCACTCGTCAGGGTCGCGTCCAGGTCGGCGTCGATGTTCGTCAGTTGCGTCCGGAGTGTCGACACGCGAGACGTGAGCGTCGACCCGCGGGCGGTGTTCCACTCGTTCAGGGCGCCGACGACTTTGCCGAGGGCCGTGAACAGAGTCGTGAAAGCGATTGCCACGCGTTAGCCTCCGATGAGACCGTTGACGACGCACTGCGCGGGCAGGTACGTGAACGGCCACGTGAACAGGGTGTTGTGGTCGACTATGCGGGCGCTGAGCTGGTCGATGACGTAGGCGGTCGGGTTCGTTCCGGGCGGCGCCACTGCCACCGGGTTGTCACTGATCGTGATGGCGGCGAGGCGATCCTGCAGCGGCTGCTCGTGCGGGTAGGTGCCAGCCGGGAGCGCGGTGCCACCGGGAACGCGCCGGGGCGTCTGCAGGTACGTGTACGCGCCCTGCACGCGCCAGTTGTACCCGCCGGTCTGCTCGTTCGGCGACGGGATCGGCATCGTCAGTGCGCCGCCCATGTAAACGTCCGTGGTCACGGTCCCAGAGACGATGTCTTCCCCCTTCGGCACGATCGGCGGTCGACCGGCGCGCGAGGTGTCGAACGCAACCGTCCGCATCCCGTAGTCGCCATGAACGCGCACCACTTTCGGCGTCGACCCCGCAGCAGCCCGAGCCACGATTCGTAGCCCGGACACGTCGGTATAGGTGTTCTGCTGATTCGCACCAGCGTACTCACCGACACCTCGTCGCGTGTTCGTCTGCGGGTACTCGGGGAGCAATACTCCGGGCATCTCAGCCTCTCTGTGCGGGGTTGAACGGCACGTCGACGCCACCGCGCAGCTCGGCCTCGCCGCCACTCGGTCGCACGTTGTGCACCGCGAATGGGGCGTACAGGCCGCGGACCACCTGATTCAAAAAGGCGCCGCCCACGTTGGACGCCCGCGACAGCAGCCCGTTCGGGTGTACGCGGTACTTCTCGTCCGTCTGGCTTCCCCACTGGACGCCGGGCAGTTGCACGAACACACCTTGTGCCGCGATCGGCTGCGTGTTGTTCACGAGGTTGATCGGCGACTCGACGAGGACGCCCGGAGAAGCGAGGGCCGCGGCGACCATCGATAGGAGGCTGCCGCGTGAGACGCCATCGACCGGGGGCTTCGGCGGCTGCACGTTCGGGTGGTGCTTCTCGCCGGTGGTGATGATGCGGTACTCGTCGGGCAGCAGCGGAACCATCCCCTGGCCGGGGCCTGATCCGCGGCGGACGTACCGCACGGTGTTCAGAATCAGGTCGCGGTTGATGATGACGCCCGGCACCACCTCGACGCTGTCCCCGCCGCCCTGGATCACCAACGGGGCATGAACCGTGTACGGAACCAGCTCACTGCTCCCGTCCGCGATCGGCAGCTCGGCCAACGGGTCCGGCTCGGCAGCCTGGATGACCCACGGCGTCACGAACACGTTGTCGATCGGCTTCAGGTTGTCGTTCGCGATCTTACTGATCCGCCACCCGAAGCTCAACCCGCCGGCCGCTCGGGGCGCTTCCGTCTGCGGCAAGTTGTACCGGATCCAGGGCGTGTTCAGTGTCCACGCGGCGTTTTTATTTGTCAGGTCGCCGGGGATCGGAGTGGTACTAACCCCCCGCCCGATGTTCTGCAGGGAGCCGCCGATGGTGACAAGGTCGCCAAGGATGCTGGGGCTGTTGCTCGGCCGCTGCGCGAACGTGAAGAAGTGCTGGCTCCAACCGGCACCGATCGTCACTTGATCCGGACCACGTTGCAGGATCGCGGCCGGCGACATGCCATCGGACCAGTAGCCGTTGATTTCCGTGATCGGGTTGCTCGTGTAGCTGAGCGTGGCCGTGACCGTCTTGCCCGTGATGTCCCACTGCGCGTTCAACGCTTCCGCCATATTCGCCACCGTCCCACGACGACGGCGACCGAACAGTGCGGCGATGCACAGAAACCAACAGCGACGGAGTGAGGCGCCCGGACCGCCGCGAACCGTGACCGTGATGCTGTGAGCGTAGCGGTTAGTACCGATCAGCCCGCCCGACAGCTCCTCGAGTTTGTCCACCACCGACGTCAAGTTCTGCGCGATGTAGTCGTTGCGGTCCGCGAGTCGTTGCGACTGCTCTGCCCTACGGAGGCTCCGGTCGTGCGCAGCGTTGGCTTTCGACAAGGCGCGCGCATTGGCCGCTGTCGGAGCGTGGTCGAACGTGTGCTTGGCCCGATCCGCCATGCGACCGGCGCGTGCCGCTTTCTGAGCGGCTGAGGTCGCACGAGTTGCGCCCGCCTGCGAGGACATACCGGCGAGCAGTCGCGTCAGGAACGGGACCATAGGCTTCTTATCCCCCGAAGACCCTGATCGCACCTGAGAGCAACTGCCCGGCGGCGTCTTTCAGGTCCGAGAACACGATGTTACGCGTCAGGTAATTGTGGGTCTCAACTATGTCGATCTCGGTCGCGCCGGAATCGCCGGGGTCGAACGTGATAGTCGGGTCAGTGTCGTGTATTTCGTAGCGAAGACAGAGACCGTCGGAGGACAGCTCGATGCGCGGAATCTCGCGTCGGAAGCCGAGCGGGATCGGATGGAAAAACTGGCTGCGAAACCAGTCGGGGTGCGTAGCGGTCAGCGACAGGATCGCGCCCGAAAAGTGCACCTCACCGGCGATGACCCGAGTCAGGTAGTAGTCGGAGTTGTGCTGGTGAACAGTCTGCCAGCGGTGCGACAGGACGAGGCGCTCCGACTCACTATTCGTGGGCGCGACGCACGTCTCGATGACGAAATGCACCCCGAACGTGCCCATCTCGCCCGCCGGCTGCACCACGTCGGCACGGATCGGGTTCGGCCCGTTGGCGCTGTCGGTCGGCGGTCGGCTCGTGAACGCGGCGCGTGCGGCCTCGAAGTCGGCGTTCGGCTGCCCGGCGCGCACCTCCGCTTCCCGCGTGAACGGCCGCGGCGACTCCAGCCACACGTACTCGGTGCCGTCCGGGTTGTAAGCGGTGATACGGAGCGTCCGCCGAGGTGTCATGAGTCGGTGGCGCAGCTCCACGTCGGTGATGAACGCCGAGTTGACCTGATCGTTGACCGCCGCGTTCTCCTTCGCCTCCGGAAACGCCCGCTCCTGCGTGTCGCTGCCGAGAACGGAGGGTTGCGCGGCCCGTCCTTCGCGCCCGACGAGGTTCGGGTTGTCGCTGAGGATGCGCCCCTTCTTGCCGCGGAAGTCCACCTGGGTGCCACCGGGGTAGCCGCCGGACGACAGCGTGGCCACGACGCCGACCGTCCACTTGATGTACAACAGGTCGGTCCCGCTCGGATCGTACACGGCTTCGCGGTTGCACTCCACCAGCTCGACCATTTTCAGCCGGACGCCGTTGTACTCGATGTGCATCTCAGTCCATCCAATAGGTTTGCGCGACGCTGCGCCCGCCGCCGAGACGAAGCGGCCATTCACGTGCCGGGGGCAGTTCCGCCTCGACGCCACCATGCCCCATGAATGGCATCGGCGGCATCACGTCCGGCATCTCCGGCGCGGGCGCGCGTTGCGGGGCGGACGCTTCGACACCTTCGGGCGGCTGCACCGGCTCCGTCTCGATGCGCTGGTTCATGATCGGCGCGTCGGGCAGCTGCATCTGGAAGCTGCTCGTCAGCGGGTCGGTCCCGTGCGGCAGGTCCGGCGTGTAGCTGCGCGTCAGCGGATCGGGCG
>JACCDR010354706.1_pt1 | contig 10965 bp, 18 predicted proteins | sample 7446431 | NCBI WGS metagenome assembly JACCDR01 (sample SAMN15323443, study PRJNA562643) | freshwater metagenome | isolation source: river surface water | place: USA:Blue River Watershed | collected 2017-08-17 | reverse complement strand
GTCTGGTGCTTTGCCAGCAAGTACAGAATCCCCTTGAACATGGGCTTAAACAGGAACTCAGCCGCATTCCGGGCCATCAGCTCCATACGAGCATTGGCTGCGTTCATCAACGCATTCACGCCCGTAGCGGTCTTGTTGATACTCTGCGGGTCAATGCCTTGGAATAGGCGAGAAATACCCGTTCTAACCTCTTCCTCTTGGTCAGCGTACTCAAGGGCTTGGAATGCGTATTGCGCAACAAACGGGGTAACAATGGGCTGAATGTTGTTTCCAGGCGCACCGTTGCCACGAATCACGCCACCCGGCCTGACCGTCAGCACGTCATCAATGTTTACTTGACCCTCGTTGACGTACATCCGGGGAGCGTTGGTCAGGTACAGATTGTCCATCGCCCCACGCCAGAGCGTAGATTTAAGCTCCTGAATGTCCATCACATCGTCAGCAAGGGAAATGCCTACGCACTCATGCGGCATTACCTTGGGCGTCCAGATCGCAAGGGGAATATGATCCGTTTCCTCGTTTCGGAGGATGGTGTCGCCTACCTTCCAAATTTCCCGCAGCTCTGCGATGCCGTCCCCGTCCTCGTCAATCTTGATCCAACAGCGATACAGGCGATAGAACCAGCCTGCCTTATCCGGGCCTGAATCCACTTGATCCACCAGCCCCGAGGTTGCATCCAGCCTGTTCTTACGAGCGATGCGTTCATCAGAGAAGAACTCGCCATCATCACCTTGAGGCAGCGTTTCAATGACGCTGTTAGGGATGCCCATCAATCTCAGGTCGGACCAAGTAACCAGCGGCGTATGCGCAATGAACGGCATTTCGTACACATCCAGGCTCATCGCATCCGGGGAAATCAGCACTTCCTCGGGCGGTATCACGCCCAGCTTAATCTGGCTAACCTTGCGCTTGTATTTGACCGTGACGTTATGCAGGGTCATTGGCTGACCGGGAATCTGCTCGATAGACTTCTCATCGTGAGCGGAGAACTCAGCGCCTTGAGACTCGACCTGTTGGGCAAGCATCTGGAATTGCATGTCATCCAGACCGAAGAAGTTCTTGGTCTTAATCTCTTCGCGCTCGTCCCAATACCATGAGACCGTCCCGGTCTTTTGCAGCAGCCCGTCTTTAATGGCGTCGTGTGCGATCTGGTAGCCGTTGTTCTGCGTGAAAAACACATAGTTACAGCCTACCGTGGCCTGTTCTGCCGACTTCACATCTTCAGGCCCACGCGCTACGAACTCAACCGCCTTTTCACCCGATACAAAGATTTTGACCAGCGCAGGGACGGCAGAATCTACAACCTGGGACACATCCTGAGAAATGACAGCAGAACGCCCCTCAACCTCGTTCCCCATCGGACGGCCATAGTAGAAGTCATAGGCCATCGCCCGCTCATAGGAGATACGATTCTCCATGAACGAGTTAGCGCGCTCGATCTGGTACTCAAGCACGGATTTAACTTCATCTTCCGATAGTTTCACACTATGCCCCGATTGTCGTATTTGATTGGCTTACCGCGCTCATCGTTGGTCATCTGCTCCACACACAATGACAAGTAGCGGAAAGCGTCTGCCGCATGGCTATGCTCATCGTGGAGCGGGGCCATCGGCTCTTCCGTTGTCTGGTGAATCTGTCGGCGATAGCGTTTCAAGTGCCCAATCAGCACTTGCGCCTTTGCCTCATCGAAAAACACGCGAGGGAACATCATCCTTGCCGCCCGGATACCCTCTTCTACCGGCACGTTGGCAACAATCACCGCTTTCCTGTTCATACTAGAAAGCAACTCTTGCGCGCTCTTGCCAGTCTGAAAGTTCTTAGCCGCCCCATCATGGGGGAGGAAGTCCGTCCCGTAGCGATACGGCTTCTTTTCCAGCATCGCCACGTATTCAGACAGCGTTTTGTGGCTGTCCTCGATGAAATCAATGATGCGGACCTCAGACCCAAGCCGTTGAGCAAGAATAATGCTCATCTGGTCATTCCAGCCCAAATCCCATACCGTGTGGACGCGCAGCAAGGGATCGTAAGGGACAGGCCGAACGCGCTTGTCCTCAATAGCTTGGATCACCTCCCTTCCGTAGATAGCACCGTCCACAGTAGGCCGACATTCCCCGCCCCATACGTTTTTGGCTGTCTCAGGGTCAACCTTGTACAAGTGATCCTTTTCAGCCATCAGAACAGATGGAAACCAAGGGTTGTCCTCCCAATTGATCCGCATCACTACCGAATCAGGCGGGGGATTCACCACAAACCGCTTGTAAGTCTCGTCGTCGTCCAGCTCAGGGTTAAAGCTCACCCAAATCTCTGCGCCCTTGCCAAAGGGGCCAAACGGAGCATCTTTGCGAATAGTCGGGATAAGGATGTTCCAGCTATTCTTAGACACTGACCGGGCCTCTTCTACCCAGCAGATATCTACACCCTCGAAAGACTTGATGCTTTCAGCCGTCAGGCTTGAAAGACCCGCAAACAGGAACTGCGAGCCATTGATGCCGCGTATCTCTGTCTGCAATACCTCAAAGTGACCCCCAAGTCCTAAAGCCTGTATCTGGTCACTCAACAGGCTGTGTACAGAGTCCTTAATCGACTTCTGCACCTCTCGCGCACATAGAATCCTGAGCTTCTTGCTCGCAGCCAGGATCAGCAGCGCCCGAGCATAACCCCAAGACTTAGCCCCGCCCCGTCCGCCATACGCCACCTTGTAGCGATGCGGCTCAAATAGCGGCTTTAGCTTCTCAGGGAATTCAGCGTCACTTGAAAGAGACACGAAGCTCCGACAGCAAAGGGTTTTCAGCGTCGCCGCTTACAGTCATGGATTGAGCGGGTTTGCCATCCAATGAGTCGCGGACAAACTGAACAGCCCAAGGCTCACCCTCTTCAAAGGCTTGCATGACCTTTTCCAGCCCATTACGCAAACGCTTCTGATCGTCTTGAATGACCATCTTGCGCAATGCGTCATGCACCAATTTGGACTTGGCTGCGTTTTGATTACCAGCAGGAGCGCCCATTTTTGTTTCAACCTCTATCGTTTTGAATCTGCGACAAAATGTCTCAGTTGTTCATGTGTTGCGTTTATGCAACAGTTATGCGGATTCGTGTTGCGTCATTTCGGCTAATTCAGCCTTCCAAGTCCCTGAGTAAGCCTCATCAGCGTATTCCCGGAACCAAGGGCCTCCGGTCGTCCAATGGATAATCTTCGGCTCTCCAGGGCTGTGGTCGGGTATCCATTGCCAGCATTCAGGGAGCTCCCCTATCTGTTCATCCTTCAGCCATTCAAACCTGTGAAGCTGTGCGCCTGTTGCAGTGCTTACGTAATCAAAAGTAAGCGCCTTGCATTGTTCGCAGTCGAACACCATTAGGGCTGACCACAGTTTTCTAGGGTATTTGGTTTGCGCAGCGCCTAGAAACTTGGTTTTGTTGTCCGGCTGGTAGTCGTGCTTTACGACCGTTACCGCATGACCTGGTTCTGGATACGCCAATAGCGGGGCCAAATCGCCTAGCGCCATCATGTCGCAATCCATGAATACCGCTTTGCCTTGGTAGTTACATAACCAGGGAACCAGAAAACGGGCGTAGGTGAATGCCGTACTGGCTAGCGGATCATGCTCGCGTTTGAATTGGGGAATCTGCTCTTTGTCTAGCAGCGTGATGCTTACCGGCACTGAGCAGCGTTTATGAATGCTGTAGGCCAAGACAGATGCGGCAACACTTTCGCGCTTGTCGTAGCCGATGAAGATTCTCAGCAACCGCGCTTGCCTTTTTTCGATTTCTTAGCCATGTGGCCTCCTAGAAATGACAAAACCCGCATTTAGCGGGCTGTTTTTGGGGTCAGTTAGCCCGCGCAGACTCTGCGAGCATAACCAATGGTCTTATCCCCATTGCGGATTTAGTGAAAGGTTAGCACGCAATTTCAGGCGTTGCAACGTCCTTTTTGAAGTCATCCCAAGAATACAAACCCGGTCTGTGCGCCTTGGCGTGCCCCTTCTTGAAATGGGCTATAAATGGCTTGTCACCCCACCAAAAGACCTCTGGCGTCAGGAATATGCCCTCATCCTCTTTATACCCCTTGAGCCTGTCTATCGGGCCATGTGGGAATACGATGTACTTTAGGTTGTGATCCATGATGATGCGGGGAATCTCAAAACCCGTATCCATCCACCAAATAGACCCCGCAGGAAGTCCCGTCGCCGACCCTGTGACCGCGTTGTTAACGATCTGAAAAGGGATACCGTGGTTACCCAGAAACGTATCAAACTCAGTGATTCGCCCCTTGAACACCTCCCTCATAACACTGCCCTTGATCGCCATAAAGGATAGGTTAGGCCGCTCCTGATACTTCCAGAGGGGCGCGTGCTCCAGGTACGGCATGGCCTGCTGTATGAACTTGTTGGAGACTGACAACGGAACAGGCAGGTACGGAACGCCCATGATATCTGCGTCCATACTTGCCATGAGAAGTCGGCTATCCCATCCCTTTTCTAGGAATGCCATGTCAAAGTCACAGAATACGGACAGATCGCCCGCACACTCCCTAGCCAAAGCGTTGATCGCTGCGGAGTGGTTAGCCGATGCCCAAAACATGATGTTTCTGTCTTGAAAGCTCTTGGCTTGGACGATGCTGCCAAACTGGTCTTTGATTGGTTCTAAGAGTTTACGATCCTCGGCGCTGTGGAAACTTACCCGAAACGTGATGTTCTCTGGATGGTCTGCCGTTTCCTTGGCGTTCTGTAACAGATGTTCCAGATACCGAAACCCGGCCCCAATGTAGGGAATGCAGAAATCAATCTTCATTCACCACCCGGCAAATGTAGTCTACGTCTGCAAAGCTCATCTTAGTATGCAGGGGAAGCACTAGATACTCGTGCTGCACCGCATCCATACCCGGATATTGTCCAGGCTTTACCGGCCCCCCAAAGATGGTGTAACGGTCATTCCGGTAGTGATTCTGCCCGCACTCGATACCGTTAGCCTTCAGCCTTGCTTCCAACTTTTCCCGGTCTTTAGTTCGGATAGTGCAAAGCCATGCGCTTGTATTGGCGCTTTCCGCTCCGTAGCAGAAACGGTCCAGCTTCTCCCAATACCTGCGAAGTAATGCTTCTCTGTGGTCAATACAGCCGGAGACTTCCTCCAACGCGGCCAACCCGATAGCGGCGGCTATGTCGGTCATTTGGTACTTAAATCCAGCTTCCTTTAGGTCGTTGTCCCACACCCCAGCCTGTTTCTTTGCCCGGTCGATACCGAACCATCGGAGTCTTTTAGCGCGCTCTGCTTGTTCATCGGGGACGATGAGAATACCGCCGTCCCCTGTGGTCATGTGCTTAATAGCTTGAAACGAGAACATGGTGTACTGGCTGATAGACCCAATAGGCCGGTTGCCGCAGAAAGCGCCTAAAGCGTGCGCCGCGTCCTCAATCACCGGGATATTGTACTCAGCGGCCATGTCGTGAATGGCATCCATGTCGCATGGGTCACCGCCGTAATGCATGCAGACAATAGCCTTTGTCTTACTAGTAATCTTGCGGGCCATGTCATCTACAGACACGTTTAGAGTGTCTGGGTTAACGTCCACAAATACCAGTTTTGCCCCCATGTGAAGCAGGGGCATGTTTGTAGCGGTACAGGTAAACAGGGGCACCAGCACCTCATCCCCTGGCCCGATCCCCGCTAAAATGTACGCCAGATGCAAGGCCGCAGTTCCTGAGTTGACCGCCACCGGCGTTCCGTTAGGCTGAAAATGCTCGGCAAACGCTTTCTCAAACTCATCAACCTTGGGGCCTTGGCCTATCCATCTGGTGTCGAGTACCTTATTGACGTACTCTTTTGCCCGGCGTGGTACATGAGGATAAAACATGGAAATCACTGACAAATTAACTCTCCGGGATTATTTGTGGATACGCAAGCTCAGGAACGAGAATCGGCATCTGATGACGGGGGACACTCGGCCAATTTCTCTTTGGCGTCAGCTTTGGTTCTGGCTTCACACTCCCCCTGGCATCCGTATTTTTCTTGTGAAATACAAGGGGGACAGAGCGGGCTATCTGTTATTGCGGGAATTGGCTCCTGAATGCGCCTACATAACAGAATGTCTTGCGAAACAGCACCAAGGCTTTGGTATAGGGTCTCTTTTAGTTGCCTACGCGCAGACCCGTCATCAATCATTGATTGCAGACATCTTGCAAACAAATCAACCCAGCATCGGCCTCCACACTCGCAATGGCTTTGTTCTGGAGTCTCAACAAGGGGAGATTCTGCGCTATGTGTGGTCAAAGTCCTAACTCCCGTCCTAGCATTGCGTGAACCTGCTGTAACGTATCGTCGTATTGGTACACCTTAACCCCGAGCCTGCGACATGTCTGTTTGAACTTCCGGCCCTCGGTTAAGTGGTGATAGACCACCAGCCGGGGAGCGTCAAAAGGGCGGCGGGGCAGTCTCAGGATGGCACGCTCTACCTTGAGAGCTTGTAGCTCATTTATGGGCATTCTCGCGGGTCTAGGCTTGCCAATCCATTCGCCGTCCTTGCCGATTTCATCAGGGTTGGGAACGTACAGCTTACCAAGCATGGAACGGTATGTTCCTGGCGCGCCGCGTGCCCAGCGTTTCCAATTGTCCAACAGGGAGTACAGTAGATCGCTCATTCTCCGCGCCCAACTCCGTAATTCATAAACAAAGCGGCTTTTTTTGTTGCTTCATACATTTGATCGGCCAATTCCTGAATCTCCCTTATCCGCTCTGCAGATGGGCCTATGATCGCTGAATCCCTAGGCACCGGCTGTTCTGCCCTAGGCTTGTTATCGTACAACCAGCCGTACGCCTCATCAAGCTGCCCGCGTGCCAGTATGACAGCCTTCCGGGCCTGTTCGTGCTGCTCTGGTGTCATGGTTCCGTGTGCGATAGCTTCTGTTGCAGTCTTTAGGTAGCGCTCGCAGTTGGTTAGGTTGCGGGATATTTCGTTCATTCCAGTACCTCGCGAAATAATTTAGCCTTTTCCTCAGTTAGCACGTAAACCGCACCGCCTCTAGGCGCAACGCGAAATGCACCAGTCTTTGTGTTAGTAATAACCCAAACTTCTTGAGGCTTCTTCTTTTCGGGCTTGATGCGGTAATCGTAGGCGCCAAAATTCCACGTTGGATCACACCCAAGAGCGTAATCCGTCCATCGCTCATCACCAGTTTCGGTAAACTGAATCTGCTTCCCATCCTTGTGCGCCTGTATTACTTCTATCATGGCTTCGTGATCCATCATTTCAGCATCTCCTTTACCTGTTCCAGCAATTCCAATTCGGTCACTCCGTAATGGCGTTCAAAGGCTTTGCGGCCCATGCCGTGAAGGCCAGTTTTGCCACGGTGATGCTCCGGGCACAATCCAATCACATCAAAATGGCTTGCACGTTTGCCTGCGCCTGTCCTAGTGCGTATGTGGTGAATCTCTGGCACTGTCTCTCCAAATCCTAGCCGAATGCAAAGTATGCAACCCATTTCGGCCACGCGGGACATATGGTCACGTTCAGATTTTGTTTTGCTCATAGAACGCCATCGCGTAGTCAATAAGGCTTGTTGCCCTGGACTTCGTCATTCTAGCCGTGGATTCCCGCATGTTCACAAACTCTCCCTCAATCCCCGGCACCACTTCCGCGCCCTGCTTCGTCGCTACCGCATGGCCTGAAATAAGCAACACTTTCCATTGTTCCGCAGTCCAACTCTTCCCGGCCCACTTGCATTCCTTGGCGATATCCCCGCATAACGCATGGAATATCGCATTCTGATCCCCGCTGCGCCGCGGTGGCTCTACTGTTACCCGGTAGCCCTCTGCAGCGTCTTGTATGGCCTGTATAGCGCGTTTACGGGCTTCTTGGTGGGATAGGATGAAGAGTTGTTTCACAGCCTCGACCGAATGATTGCCAAAGAATCATCAATCAACAATTTCCCATCTCGGAAAACCGTCTTAAGCTGATCGTTCGGCAGCGAATCATTCAAAGTCAGACCGTCCACGCATTTACCATCAATAACCGCTACCGCCCCGCGCTGGCTTTTCTTTGTGCCGTCATCAGTCTTTGGATTTTTGAAGATGGGAATTTGCTGCCCGTTGATCTGTACCATCGTGGACTTCATCGCAAACCCAAACGTGTCCCGCGTGTTGTACTGGTAAGTGAATGAGCCAATGCCATACACCACGTTTGTAGAAGCAAACCCGTTCGCCATCAACCCCGCACAAATAGCTTCGCATCGCGCCAAGCTGATTGAGTCGCCATAAATAGCGCCAATGTGTGAGTCAAGCTGCTTGAATCCTTTAGCGTTCACGATGCCGCCAAACGTATCCCAAAGCATCTGTACAACGCCCTTACGCTCCGCTTCGGTAGCGCCCTCGGGATCGCCGCAAATGATCTTTACAGGATCACCACTATCAGGGCGGATTACCAGCTTGCCATCACGGTCCATAATCAAGTCTTTGTACTTCGGCAAGATGCGCCCGACAACATCCCACAAATCCCACGTATCCGAAACAATCGAAACAAAGCCGGACGGGTACACTTCCGTGATGAGCCGCTTAAAGCTAACCTCATCGTCTTGATACGCGCACATTACGCTGTGTTCGGTAGCCGGAATGGATGTGCCCACCAGCTCCTTTTCTACGTTGGCATTGTAGTAACGCTCCAAATACTCAATAGCCGGAATTGTGTCAGTCCCAGTAAAAGAGAGAAGATGCCCAGCACCCGAGCGATAAGCGGCCTCAAGAGAACCCATGCCACGCATAGAAAAGTCATGCCCCTGAAACTGAACAAACTCCAAATCTCCACCCGTCTTACCCGTGTAATCGTCCAAAATTAGACGATACTGACGCGCAATTGTGGCGGACGTGGCCGGAACCCATAGATAAGAGGAAAGAATCGTTTCCAGGAAGTTGGTCAGCCAAAAAAACTCAGGGTTGGTATTGCGCACCGTCATGTACGGGACGCGGATGGCGCACAAAGAGCCTTCCGGCAACGCCTTTATTTCCAGCGGCAGATAGCCTAGATCATGCAGCGCCTCGATATGGGCGGTGTGCGGAGATTGAATGCCAAGCGTGTTCTTGACCACCCGAGAGTAATCGGCAACAACATGCGCTTTGGGTAAAGAAAAGAAATTCTTGTTGAAATATTCAATCAAAAATTCTTTGATGAACCCCTGAATGCCAAACACAACCACCTTGTTAACGCCGTCAATTCGTGACGTTCTTGGCGTCCAAGTGGAGTAGACGTATTCGGTTCCTTGGGGATACTGCTCGCGGTGTGAGAGCTTGTAGAAGTCAGCCAAAAGCATTGCTTGCATGATATTCACCTTCCTTTGTAAAGATACGGTTAATTCCAGATTGACGGAGTACCTCAGTACCCCTAGTGAACAGCCCATGTGATACGTACAGATTAACTTCCTTTGCGCCAGTTAGCAATGCAGCCAGCTTAATAAAAGTGGCCCCACCGTCGCATATGTCATCAACAATCAGAAGGGATTTCCCCTGATACTCTCCAGACACTTCCATTCCGGCAATTTCGCCCGTTTGCGGGTTTCTAACCTTTGAACAGACAACCGCAGGCATGTTGATGGAATACCGCTTTTGCGCCCCCGAGTCAGGGTAAACAATCGCGTCAGGCTTGCAGTTGTCGATTGCGCTTTCAATTGCCAGAATCGGGGAAATAAACTCCCAATGTTGCAACACATCTTGCAACATCTTTTCATTGTGCGGGTCAAATATCTTGACCTTAAAAAACTGCAACGAGTTCAGCAGCATGCAAAACGTATTGCAGGCAAATGTGGCCGTGTTGGATGCGGGCTTATCTTGTCTGCCATAAGGTAGGTATGGCAGATAAAGTTCCGCTGTTTGCAGGCGAGAACCGATCAAGTGACGAAGCTGGGCAACATGCATAAATTCGCCCTCATACTCAAACTGCCACTCAATTACGTTGTGCGGCTTAAACGCCCCCGCAGGAATGTTCCACACCTGAGACGTTTTGTCCGGGAACATTGTGGCTTTCACAACAAAGTCATTCAGCTTAATCATCCGGTCATTCTCCCATTAGCCGCCTCAAAACTTCCGCAAAGCCTGCCCGCCTTCACAGGATGGCCCAAAACACACTTCCAGGTTGTCTTGCCTGTCATGCGGCTGTGAAAGCAACTTAGGCACCCTCTCGGTGAGTTCAGGTAGTCTCGCGGGTCTAGACGTTTAGCCATGTCTCGTTGTTCCTAATCTTCCAGATGGTTGTAACGCTCACCCCAAATACGCCCGCAATGATGGAGTTGTTGACCTTTGTCGGGATTGATCGAATTACCGTCACATCTTGGCGGCTCAGTTTCGCGTTAGGCCGGTTGTTGGCTCGGGGCTTGCGTGGCCTCGGGTTCTCCGCCTTTACCTGGTTTAGCCTGTCTGTGGCGTAGCTCATACCCGGTACTCCGTCCACCGCTTGCCGTTTTTCTGCACCCAGCGGGTTTTCACCTTCACGCCTGCCTTGCGAAGCGTGCAAATTCTTGAGGCGAGACGCATGCAGCCCCACCGATTCAGCGCCATCAGCGGGCCTACCCAGCCCTTCTTCATGGCTTCGTGTATGTCCTTTTCTTGGCTCATTTGGCCTCCCATTGTTTTGCTTCGCTTCCGCATGGGCTGTCCATGTAAACGCGCCGCTGCGAACAGGGAAGATGCGGTTTTCCTGTTACCGTGTTCAAAACAGACGGATGAGCGCACAAATGCAGGCGCTGAAAAATTCCAACCGTTTTCATATGCTTGCAGTCCTTGCAGAATTTCATCTCTCCTCCACAAATCGCCCAAAATCGCCCTTTACCTCGATCTCGTCCGCCGCCTTCATTGCAAAATCTGGATGCTCTTTCAGCATGTCCAACAGGAACCGGCCCGCGTCTTGCCCCTTCATTGTCGGGAAAGTGCCTTCGTCGAATCTGAGTGTTAGGGCAATCATGCGGCCACCGGCATCTTAAACAGCTTGCG
>JACCDR012400835.1_pt1 | contig 10967 bp, 10 predicted proteins | sample 7446431 | NCBI WGS metagenome assembly JACCDR01 (sample SAMN15323443, study PRJNA562643) | freshwater metagenome | isolation source: river surface water | place: USA:Blue River Watershed | collected 2017-08-17 | reverse complement strand
CCATGAAAGTTTTGGTCGCTGTCAAACGCGTGGTGGACTACAACGTCAAGGTCCGCGTCAAGTCGGACAACTCGGGCGTTGACATTGCCAACGTCAAAATGAGCATGAACCCCTTTGACGAGATCGCTGTGGAAGAAGCCGTGCGCCTCAAAGAAAAGGGCGTGGTCACTGAGGTGATCGCCGTGTCTTGTGGTGTGACCCAATGCCAAGAAACTTTGCGCACAGCCATGGCCATCGGTGCAGACCGTGGCATCTTGGTCGAAACCGCCGAAGAGTTGCAACCCTTGGCTGTGGCCAAGCTGCTTAAAGCTTTGGTGGACAAAGAGCAACCAGGCTTGGTGATTTTGGGTAAGCAAGCGATTGACGACGATTGCAACCAAACTGGCCAAATGCTGGCTGCTTTGGCTGACTTGCCACAAGCGACCTTTGCATCGAAAGTAGAAGTGGCAGACAACAAAGCGAGCGTGACCCGCGAAGTCGACGGCGGTTTGGAAACCCTCTCTGTCAGCCTGCCAGCGGTCATCACGACCGACTTGCGTTTGAACGAGCCACGCTACGTGACCTTGCCCAACATCATGAAGGCCAAGAAGAAGCAACTCGATGTGTTCAAGCCTGAAGACCTTGGTGTGGATGTGGCTCCGCGCATCAAGACCCTCAAGGTGATGGAGCCTGCCAAGCGCAGCGCCGGTATCAAAGTGCCAGATGTGGCCACTTTGGTGGACAAGCTCAAGAACGTGGCCAAAGTTATCTAAGAATAAGACGGAGCAAAGAACATGACATCCCTCGTTATTGCAGAACACGACAACGCCTCAATCAAAGGCGCAACCTTGAACACCGTCACAGCCGCAGCCGCCATAGGCGCTGACGTGCATGTGCTGGTCGCAGGCCACAACGCAGGAGCAGCCGCCGCCGCTGCCGCACAAATTGCTGGCGTGAGCAAAGTGATTCACGCCGATGGCGCAACGCTCGAAGCTGGTTTGGCTGAGAACGTGGCAGCCCAAGTGTTGGCCATCGCTGGCAACTACACCCATATCTTGTTCCCCGCCACAGCCAACGGTAAAAACGTGGCACCTCGCGTGGCCGCCAAGTTGGACGTGGGCCAAATCAGCGACATCACCAAAGTGGACAGCCCTGATACGTTTGAGCGTCCTATCTACGCAGGCAATGCGATTGCCAGGGTGCAAAGCGCCGATGCTGTGAAAGTCATCACCGTGCGCACCACAGGTTTTGACGCAGCAGCTGCCACCGGTGGTTCAGCCGCTGTTGAAACTGCAGCCGCTGCTGCTGATTCAGGCAAGAGCAGCTTTGTGGGCCGTGAAGTCACCAAGAGTGACCGTCCTGAACTCACAGCCGCCAAGATCATCGTCTCGGGTGGTCGTGCCTTGGGTAGCTCAGAGAAGTTTGACGAAGTCATGACGCCTCTGGCTGACAAGCTGGGTGCTGCCATTGGTGCCAGCCGCGCTGCGGTGGACGCAGGCTATGCCGCTAACGATTTGCAAGTGGGTCAAACCGGCAAGATCGTGGCACCACAGTTGTATGTGGCTTGCGGCATCAGCGGTGCGATTCAGCACTTGGCCGGTATGAAAGACAGCAAGGTGATTGTGGCCATCAACAAAGACCCAGAAGCACCGATCTTCTCGGTGGCAGACTTTGGCTTGGAGGCTGACCTGTTTGTGGCTGTGCCAGAGTTGGTGGCAGCGCTTTAAACCTTCTTTGAAAAGGCACTCTTCGGGGTGCCTTTTTTGTATTGAATTTCGGAGACATCAAAAATGAGTTACATCGCCCCCATCAAAGACATGGTGTTCAACATGGAGCACTTGGCAGGCCTCGAACAAGTGGCCCAGATTCCTGCATTCGAAGACATGGGTGTAGAAACCGCCCAAGCCGTCCTCGAGGAATGTGCCAAGTTGAACGAGTCTGTGCTCGTGCCTTTGAACTGGGAAGGCGACAAGAACCCATCGTTCTTCAAAGATGGCCACGTCACCACCACGCCTGGTTTCAAAGAGGCGTATCAGCAGTATTGCGAAGGCGGCTGGCAAAGCCTGCAACACCCCGCCGACTTCGGCGGCCAAGGCTTGCCCAAAACCATTGGTGTGGCTTGCGGTGAAATGCTCAACTCCGCCAACATGAGCTTTGCCTTGTGCCCCATGCTGACCGACGGCGCGATTGAAGCCTTGCTCACCGCAGGCTCTGACGAGCTAAAAGCCACGTACCTTGAAAAGCTAATTTCGGGTGAGTGGACGGGCACCATGAACTTGACCGAGCCACAAGCGGGCTCTGACTTGGCGGCTGTGCGTACGCGTGCAGAGCCATTGCCAGACGGCACCTACAAAGTGTTTGGCACCAAGATTTTCATCACCTATGGTGAGCACGACATGGCCGAGAACATCATTCACTTGGTGTTGGCCCGTGTGCAAGGCGCACCCGAAGGCGTGAAGGGCATCAGTTTGTTTGTGGTGCCAAAGTTCATGGTCAACAAAGATGGTTCACTCGGCGCACGCAATGATGTGCATTGCGTGAGCATCGAACACAAGATGGGTATCAAAGCCAGCCCCACAGCCGTGTTGCAGTATGGCGATCACGGCGGTGCGATTGGTTTCTTGGTTGGCGAAGAAAACCGTGGCCTCGAATACATGTTCATCATGATGAACGCCGCGCGTTACGCCGTGGGCGTGCAAGGCATTTCCATTGCTGAGCGCGCGTATCAAAAGGCCGTGACGTTCTCACGCGACCGCGTGCAAAGCCGCCCCGTGGACGGCAGCATGAAAACCAGCGCATCCATCATTCACCATCCCGATGTGCGCCGCATGTTGATGACCATGCGCGCCTACACCGAAGGTTGCCGTGCCATGGCGACCGTGGCTGCGGCTGCGTATGACGCATCGCACCACCATCCGGATGCCGACACGCGCAAAGACAACTTGGCGTTCTATGAATTCCTGGTGCCTTTGGTCAAAGGCTTCAGCACCGAGATGAGTTTGGAAGTCACCAGCCTTGGCGTGCAAGTGCACGGTGGCATGGGCTTCATCGAAGAAACCGGTGCTGCTCAGTACTACCGCGACGCCAAAATCTTGACGATTTACGAAGGCACCACTGCCATTCAAGCCAACGATTTGATCGGTCGTAAAACTGGCCGTGATGGTGGCCAAACCGCCAAAGGCATTGCCGCACAAATCGCCAACACTGAAGCTGACTTGCTCAAGAGCGGCAGTGCCAACGCCAAGGCGATGGCCGCACGTTTGAAGGCAGCTCGCGAAGCCTTTTTGAATGTGGTCGACTTCGTCGTGGCGGGTGCTAAAGCTAGCCCCAATGCGGTGTTCGCAGGCAGCGTGCCTTACCTCATGCTCACCGGCAACTTGGTGGCTGGCTGGCAAATGGCGCGTGCGTTGTTGGTGGCTGAGGCTGAGTTGGCCAAAGGCAATGATGCGGTATTCATGCAATCGAAAATCACCACCGCGCGTTTCTATGCAGACCACATCTTGACCAAAGTGCCAGGCATGCGCGACAGCATTGTGGACGGTGCGGATAGCGTGACTGAGTTGGCACTCGACGCGTTTTAAGTTTCAATCTTCTCGATAAAAAACCAACCACCATCAGGGCACTTCACGTGCCCTGAGTTTTCTAAAGGGTCTGATATGTCGCGTTTACCTCCGGTTTTGCAGTCTCTGAAATTCCCTGTCATCGCGTCTCCGTTGTTCATCATCAGCAACCCCAAGTTGCTGATCGCGCAATGTAAAGCAGGCGTGGTGGGCTCGATGCCCGCGCTCAATGCGCGTCCCGCTGAACAGTTGGAAGAATGGTTGATTGAAATTACCGAGGCGCTAGCGGCGCATAACCGCGACCACCCAGACCAACCCGCTGCCCCCTTTGCCATCAACCAAATCGTGCACAAAAGCAATGATCGCTTAGAGCACGACATGGCCCTGTGTGTGAAATACAAGGTGCCCATCATCATCACCTCGCTTGGTGCGCGTGAAGATGTGAATGCAGCCGCGCACAGCTATGGTGGCATCGTGTTGCACGATGTCATCAATAACAAGTTTGCCAAGAAGGCCATTGAAAAGGGCGCAGACGGACTCATTGCTGTGGCCGCTGGCGCGGGTGGCCATGCAGGGGTGAAGAGCCCGTTTGCCTTGATTCAAGAAATTCGTGAGTGGTTTGATGGCCCTGTGGCCTTGAGTGGCTCTATCGCCACAGGCGGTGCGGTGCTAGCTGCACAAGCTATGGGTGCCGACTTTGCCTACATTGGCTCGGCCTTCATCGCCACCGAAGAAGCACGTGCCGCAGAAGAATACAAACAGGCGGTGGTGGATGGCACCTCAGATGACATCGTGCTGAGCAATTTGTTTACGGGTGTGCATGGCAACTACTTGGCTCCGTCTATCCGCAATGCTGGTTTAGACCCAGATAACTTGCCCGAGAGTGACCCCAGCAAAATGAACTTTGGCGGTGGCGCTCAAAAAGCGTGGAAAGACATTTGGGGCTGTGGCCAAGGCATTGGCGCTGTGAAGGCTGTCGTGCCTGCTGCTGAGTTGGTAGCACGATTGAAACGTGAGTACCAAGCGGCTAAGCAATGTGTAGCGGGCTAACCAAGGCCAATAATTTTGGTCAAAGAAAAAGCCGCTCATAGAGCGGCTTTTTCGTGGAGTGTGCAGGGCGATTAACGCAGCACGAGCACAGGCACATTGGCGTGTGTCAACACCTGTTGTGTTTCGCTGCCTAAGAGCAAACGTTTGATGCCACGGCGTCCGTGAGAGGCCATCACGATCAAGTCGGCTTTGTGCTTTTTGGCCGCAGCGATGAGCGCGTCAGACACGATGTCTGATTTGACAACCACAGCTTTGGTGCTCACGCCTTTGGCTTTGGCTGACTTGACCACCGCATCCAGAGTTTTTTGTGCGCTGTCGGTCCAACCTTTTTCAATTTTTGAAACTTCGCTGGCGCTCAAGGGCAAGGAACCTTCAAAGTAGCTTTGTGGGTAACGCGGCGTCACCTTTATCGCGATCAGTTCAGCGCCGCTCAAGGCTGCCAGCTCGATCGCGCTGGTGATGGCCTTTTTGGATAAAGTTGAACCGTCAGTGGCGACCAAAATACGTTTGTACATAAACTGCTCCTTTTGTTGATTTCTGCACGTTAGCTTACTGCATGTGCCCCTTTTTGTGTTGACACACGTCAAGCATTGAACAGATAGAACCGTTACGCTAGACCTCCTATGCATTCAGATACATCGATGGTTGAGTTGCTCGACGACCGCCAAGAGTGGCTGCGCTTTAGCCAGCAACACAAAACGCCACAAACGAAAGACGCAAGCGACTGCTGGGATTCACATGTGGTGATTCAAGGCATGCATTGCGCGGCTTGTGCCTTCACGGTGGAAGAAGCCCTGATGTCAGTGCCGGGCGTGCAGTCGGCCGAGGTCAACGCGGCGACGCACCGTGCCAAAGTGGTGTGGTCAGAGTCTCGGGTTAAGCCGTCTGCTTGGATGGCGGCCATCGCTAAGGCCGGCTATGGCGCATTGCCTGCGGCTGACAGTAGCCTGCGCCAAGCGCGTCACGAAGAAGGGCGTCGTGCCTTGTGGCGCTGGTTGGTGGCCGGCTTTTGCATGATGCAAGTCATGATGTATGCCTACCCAGCCTACATCGCGCAAGAAGGCGACATCACGCCCGACATGGTGTTTTTGTTGCGATGGGCATCTTGGGTGCTGTCGTTGCCTGTGGTGTTGTTTTCATGCGGCCCGTTTTTTAGCAACGCCTTACGTGACATTCGCGCCCATCGTGTCAGCATGGACTTGCCCGTGGCGTTGGGCATGGTGATTACTTTCCTCCTCAGCACGGTGGCCACCTTTGAGCCAGAGGGTATTTTTGGTGCCGAGGTGTATTACGACTCGCTCACCATGTTTGTGTTCTTCTTACTCACGGGCCGGTGGCTTGAGCTGCGCGTGCGTGACCGCACGGCGGGCGCGCTAGAAGCCTTGATGAACCGTTTGCCCGACAGCGTAGAGCGACAGTTACCCAGCGGCGAGTTTGAGCGCGTGGCCGTGCGCCGCGTGATGGTGGGTGATGTGATTCGCATCTCGCCCTCTGAGACCTTTCCGGCGGACGGCGTGATTTTGCAAGGCCAGACCTTGGCCGACGAAGCATTGCTCACGGGCGAGTCACACCCGCAAGCCCGCGGCGTGGGTGACTCGGTGGTGGCGGGCAGCCATAACCTGAGTGGCATCGTCACGGTGCGTGTGGTGCAGGTGGGTGAGGGCACGCAGTTCTCGCAAATTGTGTCCTTGATGGAAAACGCTTCGCTGCAAAAACCGCGCTTGGCGCAGTTGGCCGACCGCATTGCCAAGCCCTTTTTGATTGGCGTGCTGGTGTTGGCTGCGTTGTCAGCCGTGTATTGGTGGCCCACCAATCCGGGTCATGCCTTGATGGTGGCTGTGGCCGTGCTGGTGGTGACGTGCCCCTGTGCTTTGTCTCTCGCCACGCCGGCGGCCATGTTGGCGGCGGCGGGTAACTTGGCGCGTCATGGTGTGCTGGTGCGCAACCTGCAAGCTTTGGAGTCGTTGGCTGAAATTGACACCTTGATTTTTGATAAGACCGGCACACTCACACAAGACGGGCAGCGTGTCACCCAAGTCATGACGGCCGAGGGAGTCGCCCCCGAAGATGCCTTGCGGTTGGCAGCAGCATTGGCTGCACATTCCTTGCATCCCATGTCGCGTGCGCTGGTCACAGCGCATGAGCAGGCTGGCGGGGACACACATGTGCAAGTGCACGATGTTCACGAAAGTATTGGTTTTGGTTTGGAGGGGTGCACTGATGTGCTGCTTCGGTTGGGATCTGCTGCCTTTTGTCAGCCTAAAACCAAGGGAATACCCGAGAAAGCCCATGTTTGCCAAGTACACTTATGCACCGAAAACGAGTGGCTAGCGAGCTGGCAACTGTCTGAAGACGTGCGAGTTGATGCGGTGCAAACCGTGCAAGCTTTGAAGCATCTGCATGTGGACGTTTGGTTGCTGTCAGGCGACCGTCCGGAGTCGGCGCAGCAGGTGGCGCAGCACGTGGGTATTTCCCAAGCCTTTGGGGCTTGTACACCCCAAGACAAACTCTCTCGCATGCAGGCTGCGCAGTCACAAGGCGCGCGGGTTGCCATGGTGGGAGACGGCCTGAACGATGGGCCGGTGTTGGCTGGTGCGCATGTGTCCATGGCCTTTGGCAATTCCGTGCCACTGGCTCAGTCCAAGTCAGACTTGGTCTTGATGGGCGGCAGTTTGTTGGTGGTGGCTCAGAGCATTCAGTTGGCGAGACGCACCTTGAGGGTGGTCAAGCAAAACTTGGTGTGGGCGGCTGCTTACAACGCGGTCTGTGTGCCGTTGGCGGTGGTGGGCTGGTTGCCTGCCTGGTTAGCAGGCTTGGGTATGGCGTTGAGTTCGCTGTGGGTTGTTTTGAACTCATTGCGACTCACCAAAGGAATTTGATGGATATCTTGTATTTGTTGATCCCGCTGTCTGTGCTGTTGGTTCTTTTTATCTTGGGTGGCCTCTGGTGGGCCATTCACAGAGGCCAATTTGACAGCGTGGAGCAAGAAGGCGAGCGTATTCTTCGTGATGATTGATTTGAATCAATACGCCGAAAGGGCGATTTGAGGATACTGGTTTGAAAAATGAAAGGTGACCGATGAACTCATCAGTGCAAGCCGTTTACGACGATACCGTTGTACGGCAGTTTTCCATCATGGCGGTGGTTTGGGGCGTAGTTGGCATGTTGATGGGCGTGATCGTCGCCTCTCAGCTCGCTTGGCCTGAACTGAACTTTGGTATCCCATGGTTGTCCTATGGCCGCTTGCGCCCATTGCACACCAATGCGGTGATCTTTGCGTTCGGCGGCTCTGCGCTGTTTGCGACCAGCTATTACGTGGTGCAGCGTACTTGCCACACGGCGCTGTTCTTGCCAAAGCTGGCAGCCTTCACTTTCTGGGGTTGGCAGCTCGTCATCTTGGCTGCGGCTATCAGTTTGCCTTTGGGTTTCACCCAAGGTAAAGAATACGCTGAACTCGAGTGGCCCATCGACATCTTGATTGCTGTGGTGTGGGTGTCTTACGCCATTGTGTTCTTCGGTACTGTCGGTACACGTAAAGTCAAACACATCTACGTGGCCAACTGGTTCTACGGTGCGTTCATCATTGCTGTGGCCTTGCTGCACATCGTCAACAGCGCTGCGATGCCTGCTGGCATGATGAAGTCTTACTCTGCTTACGCTGGCGCACAAGATGCGATGGTGCAGTGGTGGTATGGCCACAACGCGGTGGGCTTCTTCTTGACCGCTGGCTTCTTGGGCATGATGTATTACTTCATCCCTAAGCAAGCAGGTCGCCCTGTGTACTCATATCGCCTGTCGATCGTTCACTTCTGGGCTTTGATCTTCACTTACATGTGGGCGGGTCCTCACCACCTGCACTACACCGCTTTGCCTGACTGGACACAGTCCGTGGGTATGGTGTTCTCTATTGTGTTGTTGGCTCCAAGCTGGGGCGGCATGATCAACGGCATCATGACCTTGTCTGGCGCATGGCACAAACTGCGTGATGACCCAATCTTGCGCTTCTTGATCGTGTCTTTGTCGTTCTACGGCATGTCCACCTTCGAAGGCCCCATGATGGCCATCAAAACTGTGAACGCTTTGAGCCACTACACAGACTGGACCGTTGGCCACGTGCACTCAGGTGCTTTGGGTTGGGTGGGCTTGGTGTCCATGGGTTCTATCTATTACTTGATTCCTAAGTTGTTCGGCCGCAAGGAAATGTTCAGCGTCAAGGCGATCGAGGTCCACTTCTGGTTGGCCACCATCGGCATCGTGTTGTACATCGCTGCGATGTGGATTGCCGGTGTGATGCAAGGTTTGATGTGGCGCGCCATCAACGCCGACGGCACATTGACATACACCTTTGTTGAATCTGTCAAAGCCACTTATCCGTTTTACGTGATTCGTGTGTGCGGTGGTCTGCTGTACTTGAGCGGCATGATCATCATGTTGTGGAACGTTGTGAAGACAGCCGTCGGCGGTCAAACTGTCAGCGTGGCCATTCCAGCACCTGCACACGCCTGAGGAGAAATAAATGTCTGATAACAATTCCAAAGGCTTTTCCCACGCTCGCGTGGAGACCAGCAACTTTTTGATGATCGTGTTGATCTTGATCGCAGTCGCTTTCGGTGGCTTGGTCGAAATCGTGCCCTTGTTCTTCCAAAAGTCCACCACTGAGCCAGTGACAGGTGTGAAGCCTTACACAGCTCTGCAAGTGGCTGGCCGCGATATCTACGTGCGTGAAGGTTGCTACAACTGCCACTCGCAAATGATTCGTCCTTTCCGCGCAGAAACTCTGCGTTATGGCCACTACTCTGTGGCTGGCGAGTCTGTGTATGACCACCCCTTCCAATGGGGTAGCAAGCGTACCGGTCCAGACTTGGCTCGCGTGGGCGGTAAGTACAGCGATGAATGGCACCGTGTTCACCTGAACAACCCACGTGACTTGGTGCCCGAGTCCAACATGCCTGCCTATTCTTGGCTGACCACTGCGCTGGTCGATGCCGATGCATTGCCAGCACACATGAAGGCTTTGCGCACCGTGGGCGTTCCTTATTCTGACGAAGAGATCGCCAAGTCCACAGAAGAAGTCAAAGGTAAAACTGAGATGGAAGCTGTGATTGCTTACCTCCAAGGCCTGGGCCTCGCGCTCAAATAAGGAGACACATCATGGACGTCAATGATCTGCGAGTTGCCACTACTTTGCTGTCGTTTGCTGTGTTCATCGGCATCATGGTGTGGGCTTTTTCTCGACGTAACAAAGAAGATTTTGAGGCAGCATCGAAGCTGCCCCTCGATCAGGACTAAGGCCTAGTGGCCTTTGTAAAGGAATCGAATCATGAGTGATTTCACAAGTAATTTTTGGTCCATCTTCGTATCGGCCATCTGTATTTTGGGTATCGTTTACTGCGCATTCTTGCTGTGGTTCTCGGCTCAAGTCAAAGTGTCTGCACACGAAGAAGACGGCACTACTGGACACGTGTGGGACGAAGACCTGCGCGAAATGAATAACCCACTGCCACGCTGGTGGTTGTGGTTGTTCATCATCACCATGGTGTTTGCTGCGGTGTATTGGGCGGCTTACCCAGGCTTGGGTAGCTACAACGGAGGCTTGGGCTGGACATCTAAAAACCAGTACGAAGCTGAAGTGGCCAAAGCCAACAAAGACCTCGAGCCTTTGTACGCTGCCTTCAACGCACAAACGCCTGAGCAACTGTCACAAGACCCCAAAGCCATGGCTGTGGGCGAGCGTTTGTTCATGAACAACTGTGCACAGTGCCACGGTTCTGATGCGCGCGGCTCTAAGGGCTTCCCCAACTTGACCGACAACGACTGGTTGCACGGCGGCACCACCGACAAGATCAAAGAAACTTTGACCAAAGGTCGTATTGGCCAAATGCCTCCTATGGCTGCTGCTGTGGGTACGCCTGACGATGTGCGCAACGTGTCGCACTATGTGCTGAGCTTGTCTGGTAGCCCACACGACTCTGTGCGTGCTGCATTGGGCAAGTCTAAGTTTGGCGCTTGCGCTGCATGTCACGGTCCTGACGGCGCTGGTATGCAAGCCATGGGCTCTGCGAACCTGACCGACAAAATTTGGTTGCACGGCTGGGGCGAAGAGGCCATCGCCGCCATGATCAACAACGGTAAAGTGAACCAAATGCCTGCACAAGAAGGCCGTTTGACAGAGTCACAAATTCACGTGTTGACGGCTTATGTTTGGGGCTTCTCTAACAAACCTGCTGCCACGAAGTAATTTGCTTTGAATCCTGCTGACGACTCTAAGCAGCGCAAAACCATCCCCATCGTTCCAGAGCCTTCGGGCTCTGCGGACGAGGCGATGGTTTCGCTTTATGCTGCATCTAAAAAAATCTACCCTCGCTCTGTCGAGGGTAT
>JACCDR010715515.1_pt1 | contig 10967 bp, 12 predicted proteins | sample 7446431 | NCBI WGS metagenome assembly JACCDR01 (sample SAMN15323443, study PRJNA562643) | freshwater metagenome | isolation source: river surface water | place: USA:Blue River Watershed | collected 2017-08-17 | reverse complement strand
GTCCTTGCCCAGGGTGCCGTTCAGCACCCAGCGCTGCAGCACGTAACCCGTGGCGAAGGCCAGCGGCAGCAGCGCCAGCGCCACCAGCGCGAGCTCGATCGAAGGCTGCGCCGCCACCTGCGAGGCCAGCGCGATGGCGCCGAAGGCGGCCAGCACGATGAGGTCGCCCTGCGCCGTGTTGGTCAGCCGCATCACGCCGAACATCAGCGACAGCCCGAGCGCGAACAGCGCGTAGAGGCCTCCGAGCAGCAGGCCCTGGATCAGGGTGTCGATCATGCCAAGCGCTCCTTCAGACGCCAAAGTAGGCCGCGCTGATCTGCTCGCGCGTCAGCGCGTCGCTGGCGCCTTCCAGCGAAACCCGGCCTTCCTGCAGGCACACCACCCGCCGCGACACGCGCTGCGCCACCGTGACGTCCTGCTCCACCACGACCACGCTCATGCCTTCGGCGGTGAAGGCCGGCAGTGCGTCGTAGATCTCCTTGATCACGATGGGAGCCAGGCCCAGCGACAGCTCGTCACACAGCAGCACCCGTGGGTTGCTCATCAGCGCGCGGCCAATGGCCACCATCTGCTGCTGCCCGCCCGACAGGGCCGTGCCCGGGTTGCGACGCTTCTGCTCAAGAATGGGGAACAGGCCGTACAGGCGCCGCAGGTTCCACGGCCCGGGGCGGCCGGCCACGGCCCCCATCATCAGGTTCTCCTCCACCGTGAGGCTGGGGAACAGCCGGCGTCCTTCGGGCACCATGGCCAGGCCCAGGCGCACGATCTGTCCGGGTGGGCGCCCCCCCACCGGGGCGCCTTCGAATCGCACCGCGTCGGCGGGCACCTTCACGAGGCCGGTGAGCGACTTCAGCAGCGTGCTCTTCCCCGCACCGTTGGCGCCGATGATGGCCACCACCTCGCCGGCATCAACGTGGAAGTCGATGCCGAAGAGCGCCTGCGCATCGCCGTAGAAGGCCTGCAGCCCGTGGGTGGAGACCAGCGGCGCGCCCATCACGCCTCCAGGCCCATGTAGACGCGCCTCACCTCGGGCGCCTCCATCACGGCGCGCGGTTCGCCTTCGGCCAGCTTCTGCCCGAAGTTGATGACGAACAGCCGGTCGGCGATCGCCAGCAGCGCGTGCACCACGTGCTCGATCCAGATCATGGTCACGCCGTCGGCCTTGATGCGGCGGAGTTCGTCCACCAGCACGCGGGCCTCGGGCTCGGTCAGGCCGCCAGCGATCTCGTCCAGCAGCAACAGCTTGGGGCGCGTGGCCAGTGCCCGTGCCAGTTCCAGCCGCTTGCGGTTGAGCAGCGTCAGGCCGCCGGCCGGCTGGTTGGCCTGGGCCTTGAGGCCGGTCTTGTCCAGCACCTCGACGGCCGTGGCCCAGGCCTCGTGCTCGGCCTGACCACCACCGAAGCAGGCGGCGGTGACGAGGTTCTCGAACACCGTCATGTGGCCGAAGGGCTGCGGCACCTGGTAGCTGCGGCCGATGCCGGCGCGGCAGCGGCGGTGCGGCGGCAGCGTGGTCACGTCACACCCCTCGAACTCCACGCGGCCCGCGTCGACGCGCACGTCGCCCGAGATCAGGTTGAACAGCGTGGTCTTGCCGGCGCCGTTGGGCCCGAGGATGCCCAGGGTCTCGCCCTGCTGCACCGCCAGCGAGATGCCGTCGGTGACCGTGACGGCACCGTAGCGCTTCTTCACGTCGTGCAGGGCGAGCAGCGGCATGGCGGTCCTGGCGTCAGAGCGGGAAGACGGCCTTGAGCCAGAAGGCCTTGCCGTCGGGCCGGTTGCGCACCGAGGACTCCGACTGCATCTTGGCGGTGACGAACCAGCCCTTGCCGCTGTCGTACTTGATCGATGGGCCGAGGGCCAGCGCCCGCCCCTTGTTGCCCGGCACGGTGGCGCCGCGCAGGCGGTCATCGGTCAGCTGCCGGTAGACATAGCCGCCGATGCCCCAGGTCCACCCGTTGCCCAGGCCCCAGCCCAGGCTGTAGTCGACGATGAACTCCTGGCCCGACTGGTAGTCGGTGTCGCGGTTGCGCAGGTTGAAGGTCCACATCACCTTCAGGTCGGCGTTCAGCCCCTTGGGGTCGACATGGGTCAGGCCTGCGATCGGCTGGAGGGCCCAGTGGTTGCGGCCGATGTTCGCCAGGTCGCCGGCCTCATGGCGGCCCGTCGGTGCGAAGACATCCAGTGCCAGCAGGGTGTGCAGCGCCGGGCTGTGGTGCCAGCCCAGGGCGGGGCCGACCACGAGGTCGCCCTGGCCGGTCTTGGATTGGGACACGCCGGGCGCGATGTCCACGCTGAGCTTGACCACCGGCAGGATGGCATGCACGGCCAGCGAAGCGCCCGCCACCGTGTGCGGCGTCACCCACACCAGGCGCGGTGCCACCGCAAAGGCCGACACCTCGAAGGTGGGCGGCGTGACCACACGGCCGTCGTTGCCGCGCACGGCGTCGGCGCTGTAGTTCTGAACGAACACCATGCCATACAGGCCCGGCGGCGGCAGCGCGCAGCACAGGTAGTTCTCGGTGCCGACGGGGTAGACGGAGCCACCGCCCTCGGTGGCGGAGGCGGGCAAGGCCGACAGGCCCAGGCCCAGCGTGGCCGCCGCAGCGGCGAGCAGACGATTCGGATTCACGGCGCGCATGTCGTTGGCAAAGAGGGGGTGATGGGACACGGGAACTTCAGATCAGCTGCAGCGCGGCGCCCTTGGGGATGTTGGGCGCCGCCTCGTTGTTGACGATCACCAGCTCCACCTTGTGCCGGCTGCCCTTGACCCACTGGCCCAGCACCAGCGGCGTCTTGCTGACGTTCTTCATCGGGCCGGCGCCGCCCCACTTGACGGGGCCGACGACGGTGGCGAGCTGGCTCGCGGCCACGGCGTCGCGCACGTCGCCGGCCTTCAGCGACTTGCTGCGCGCCAGCGCATGGGCCGCCACCTCGAACAGCGCATGCGCGAAGCCGATGGGTTGTGTCCACTGCTTCTTCGTGCCCGCCTCGTACGCCTCGGCCAGCGCCTTGGCGCTCTGCCGGGTGAGCGACGATGTGAACGGATGCGACGGACTCCACCAGACCTCGGTGCTCAGGCCGATGCCCAGCTCACCCAGCGCCTCGATGGCACCGGGGAACAGCAGCGCCTTGCCCAGCGTCACCACCTTGGGCCTGAAGCCCTGCTGCCGCGCCTGCGTGAGAAAGGTCCGCGCATCGGGCGGGATCACCACACCGGTGACGATCTCGACACCGTCGCGCTTGAAGGCCGCGATCTGGGAGCTGAAGTCCTGCGTGCCGTTCTGGAAGCGGCCGGGGTCGGTGAGCGTGAACCCCATCTGCGACAGCGGCTTGGGGAATCCCAGGTTCTTGTCGCCCCAGGCGTTGCCGTCGCCGTCGTTCGGAAACAGCCCGCCCACCTTCTTGTTGGTCGCCACGCTCTTCCAGCCGTTGGTGAAGTTGGCGATGACGTCTTCCAGGCCCCAGAACAGGTGGTAGGTCCAGTCGAATCCTTTCGCGGGATCGCCCTTGCGGCCGAAGAACCAGGGCTGCCAGGGCACCACGCTGCTGATGCAGGGCACCTCGTTGAGTTCGCAGGCATCGCTCACCGGGTTGGCCGTCTCGGGCGTGCCCGCGGTCAACACGAGGGCCACCTTGTCCTTCAGGATCAGGTCGTTGGCGACCTCGCCGGCCCGGTTGGGATTGCTCTGGCTGTCCTTGAGCACGATCTGCACGGCATGCCGCTTGCCGCCGATCGTGAGGCCGTCCTTGAACGCGGCCTTCATCTGCTCGATGACCCACTTGTCGGCCTCGCCGAACGGGGCCAACGGGCCGGTCTGCGGCGACACGAAGCCGATCTTCACCGTGTCGGAGGCCCAGGCCGCGGGCACCGCGAGGCCGGCCGCCAGCGCGCTGCCGTGGTGGATGAAGTGGCGACGATTCAGGCTCATGGGGCTTGTCTCCGTGGTGGTCGTCAAGAGGTCGTTCGCGAGGCGCTGGCAGGCTGCCGCTCACTCCGGCGGCTGGCCCTCGAAGGCGCGCTGCAGCAGGGCGCGGAGCGCGGCGCGCTCCAGGGGCTGCGGGTTCGGATAGGGCTGTGCCGCGGCCAGGTCAGCGGCCCGGTCCCGCCCCTCGGCCGGCATGCCGATGGCGCGCAGCGACGTCGGCGCGCCGTGGCGCAGCGCCAGGTCGAACACGCCGCGCGGCGCCTGCGCCACGCCCAGGGCACGGGCGATGGCCTGCATCGCGCCCGGCGCCTGCGCCGCGTTGTAGGCCAGTGCGTGCGGCAGGATCACCGTGTGCACATCGGCGTGCGGCAGGTTGAAGCTGCCACCCAGCGTGTGGCACAGCTTGTGGTGCAGGCCCATGCTCACGGCACCCAGCACGCTGCCGCACAGCCACGCGCCATACAGCGCGTCGCTGCGCGCGCCCAGGTTCCGCGGATCGGCGGCCAGCGGCGCCAGTGCGGCGGCACTGGCGCGGATGCCCTCCTCGGCCATCAGCGCCAGGATGGGATTGCCATCGTGGGCGTACAGGCCCTCCGCGGCGTGGGCGATGGCGTTGAGCGCACTGGTCACGGTCATCGCCAGGGGCAGCGTGAGCGTGAGCTCGGGGTCGTAGACCACCGTGCGCGGCAGCACGCGGGTGTCGCGCCCGGTCTTCTTGACGCCGCCTTCGGTGAGGCCCCAGATCGGCGTCATCTCGCTGCCGGCGTACGTGGTGGGAACGGCCACGATGGGCAGTGCGCTGTCCAGGGCGATGGCCTTGCCCAGGCCCGTGGTGCTGCCGCCGCCCACGGCCACGGCGCAGTCGGCGCCCAGGCGCCTGGCCTCGGCCTGCGCCTCGCGGGCGGTCTCCACCGGCACGTGCATCACCGCCTTCGCAAAGACGCCGGCCGCACGGTCGCCCAGCAGCGCGGCCACACGCTCGGCCAGCGTGGCCTGCTCGGGCGTCGCCAGCACCAGCGCGCGCCGCGCACCCAGGTGGTCCAGTTCGGCCGGCAGCCGCGCCAGCATGCCGGCGCCAAAGACCACCCGCGAGGGGTTGGGGGTGTAGGTGAAGGCAGTCCAGGACATGCCTTCACTCCATCGGCAGCATGCGCCCGGCCGGCCGGGCGCTGAAGCCCGGCGCCTGCAGCGTGTGGCGCCGCTCGCGGTTCAGCCGGTCGGCCACCGTGGGCATGACGGCGTGGGCTGACCCGCGCGGGTCGCCGGTCTGGTCGAGGGCCCGCACCGGCTCGCGCCTGGCGCGCGCAGGCTTCATCGCGGGTACCACGGCGGAACCTGCGCGTCGACGTTGACCCACACGCTCTTGACCTGCGTGTACTCGCGCATGGCGTCGAAGCCCATCTCGCGGCCATAGCCGCTCTGGCCGACGCCGCCAAAGGGCGAACCGGGGTTCACCCGCTTGTAGGAGTTGATCCAGACCATGCCCGCTTGCAGCTCCCGCGCCAGGCGGTGGGCGCGCGGCAGGTTGCTCGTCCACAGCCCCGAGCCGAGGCCGTAGTCGGTGCCGTTGGCGATCTGCAGGGCCTCGGCGTCGTCCTTGAACGTGAGCACCGTGACGAAGGGGCCGAACACCTCCTCCTGGGCCACGCGGTCCTGGAAGTGCCTCGCTTTCACCACGGTGGGTTCGACGTAGCACCCCGGCGCCAGCTCGGCCGCAGTGGGCGCCTGGCCGCCGGTCAGCACCTGGCCACCCTGCCCCCGCGCCACGTCCACGTAGGCCAGCACCCGGTCACGGTGCTGCGCGCTGGTCAGCGGCCCCATCTCGGTGGCCGCGTCCAGCGGGTTGCCCAGGCGGATGCTGCGCGCGAGCGTGGTGAAGCGTTCCAGGAACTCGTCGGCGATGCGCTCGTGCAGCACCAGGCGGCTGCCGGCGATGCAGGCCTGACCCTGGTTGTGGAAGATGGCCCAGGCGCTGCCGTTGACCGCCGCCGCGAGGTTGGCGTCGTCGAAGACGATGTTGGCGCCCTTGCCGCCCAGCTCCAGCTGCACCTTCTTCAGGTTGCCGGCGCTGGCCTGCACGATGCGGCGGCCGGTGGCGGTGCTGCCCGTGAAGGCCACCTTGGCAATGCCGGGGTGCTCGGCGATGTACTGGCCGGCCACCGCGCCCAGCCCGGGCACGATGTTCACCACGCCGTCGGGCAGGCCGGCCTCGGCCATCAGCTCGGCGATCCGCAGGCTGGTCAGCGGCGTGATCTCCGCCGGCTTCATGACGATGGTGTTGCCGGCGGCCAGCGCCGGCGCCATCTTCCAGCTGGTGAACATCAGCGGGAAGTTCCACGGCACCACCTGGCCCACCACGCCCACCGGCTCGCGCAGCGTGTAGTTCAGGAAGCCCGCCTCCACGGGGATGGTCTCGCCCTGGAACTTGTCGGCCATGCCGCCGAAGTAGCGGAAGCAGGCCGCCGTGCGCGGCACGTCGAGCGCGCGGCTGTCCCTCAGCGGGTGGCCGGTGTCCAGCGACTCCAGGCGCGCCAGATCCTCCGCATGCTGCTCGATCAGGTCGGCCAGCTTCAGCAGGATGCGGCCGCGGTCGGCCGCCGCCATCCGGCTCCAGGCCGGGAACGCACGCTGTGCCGCGGCCACGGCGCGGTCGATGTCGCTGCGGCCGGCCATGGCCACCTCGGCGATCACCGAGTTGTCGTGCGGGTTCCGCGTGGCCAGCGTCTCGCCGCTGTCGGCATCGCCGAAGCGGCCATCGATGAAGAGCTGGTGGCGGATGGGCGTGCGCAGCCCGGCCGCGGCCTGGATGTCCGCGAGGGTCATGGGGGTCTCCTGGGCGGCCCCGCGTGGCGGGGACCGGTACAGCCGTTGCGGACCGGTTGTCCGCAGAGGGCAGCGCTAGAACTTCACCGGCACCTCGGGTGCCTCGCCCTTCTGGATCTCGTAGACGAGATTCGGGCTGCCGTTCTCCCACACCAGCAGCATGCTGCGCTTCGGGCTGTAGCCCTGGTGGCGGCAGTAGGCCGGCATCGCGGCCATGTCGCCGGCTTTCATGATCACGCGGGCCAGCGGCTTGCCGGTCTCCTTGTGCGCACAGTCCCAGTGGATCTCGTCGCACATCTGGAAGAACCACTCGACACGGTCGTTGCCGTGCACGATGGGAAGGATGTGCTCCTCGGTGGTGGGGCACATGAAGCTGTACTTGACGACACTGGTGAAGCTGGGGTTCCAGGTCACCTGGCTGCGCGACAGGAAAGCGAACAGGTTGAACGCATGCACCTCGCCCTCGAAGCCGGGCTCGGGATGCAGCTCGGGCTCGTTCTGGGGCACGTCGGCGAAGGCGCGGTTCACCGGCGCGCCGCGGGCGTCGCTGCGCAGCGCGAGGTCATCCTTCAGGCCGACACAGCGCTTGGCCAACTCACGCGCCCGGGTGATGCGCGCCGTGTTGTTGCCGTTCTTGCGGCCGTAGGGCGTGCCGGTTTCCTGCGGCGCGGCAAAGGGGTCGAAGCTGGCGTTCGTCCAGTCGTCGAGCATCTGCTCGAAGGTCGCCCGGATCTGTTCGGTCGGAAAGTTCTCCAGCAGGTCGACGCCCGCCTCCTTCATCGTCTCGTTGTAGCTGCCGGCGAAGAAGTCGACGCTCTTGTAGTGGTTGACGGTGCCGATCACGTGATCGAAGTTCACCCAGCCGTAGAAGAAGCCCCAGGCCACGTCGCGCATCAGCGCGCGCAGGTAGTTGCCGACATCCATCGTGTGGCTGAGCGCCCGGCCATCGCGGGTGGTCCATTCCACGTGGGCGAAATACTCGTCGCGGCGGAAGCGGAAACTGCCCAGCGTGAAGCTGCGGTAGCCCAGCACGGCGTGCGGGGGCGTGCTGATGACGGGGGCGGTGGCGGTGTTCATGGCGGTGGCTCCTGCAGGCTTTGGCGGTGGGGTCAGGCGGTCTGGCAGATCTCGGCCCAGCGCTCCAACGACAGATCGCCCTTGCAGGTCTGCAGCACGACAACGCCCGGCCGGGCGCTGCGGAACTGGTAGGCCGTGTTCTTGGGCAGCAGTGCCTGGTGGCCGCGGCCCAGCTTCATCCAGCCCATGCGCCGGCCCAGGGGCTCGCCCTTCACGAGCACGGCGCCGTTGTGATCGGCGTCGGGCACCGTCTGCTCGGGCCCGAGCTGCACGAGGTGGATCTCGACCTCGCCGTCCATCACCAGCGCAAACTCGTCGTGCGCGCAGGTGTACCAGGGCGACGTGCCCTCGGCGCGGAGCGCCTCCAGCACATAGATCTGGTTCTGCCCGAACACCACGCGCTCGTAGGCACGCGACTTGGAGGCGATCTCGAAGCAGTTCGAGAACGCGTAGTGGCGGACGTCATCGTTGATGACCTGCACACCGCCCTTCTCGAAGTGCTCCAGCGATCCGAACTGGGTGCGGTAGCTGACGCTGCTCATGCCGGTCTCCTGCGGAAGCGTGTGCGAATGCCGCGCACTGTAGGCAGCCGGACGCGACCGGGGTAGCGGTCGATGCGCCGATGGATCGTTCGGGGTTCCCGAACAATGCCGCGGGCTTACCCGGATCGCCGCTCGGTGGCCGGGCCTTCGGCCGGCTCCAGCAAGGTCTCGCGAACCAGCCCCGACGCGATCAGCGGCCGGTCCCACGGCGGCAGGCCACCGGCGTAGGCCGCGGCCAGCGCCTCGACGAACAGCCGCAGCTTGAAGGCGCTGCGCTGGGTGGCGGCGTACACGACGGACAGCCACAAGGCGCTGAGCTGCCAGTCGCCGAGCACGGCCTTCAGGCGCCCTTCCTGCAGCGCCTCGGACGCCACCAGCGTGGGCAGGCAGACCACGCCGCCACCGGCCAGCGCCCAGTCGCGGAGGAAGTGCACGCTGTTGGACAGCAGCGCCGACTTCAGCTCCATCATCACCACCTCGCGCCGGTGCTCCCGCACCGGGTGAAAGGCCCAACGGTCGCGCGTGGGGTAGCCCGAGTACAGCCCCAGCGCGTGGTCGCGCAGCTGGCGCGGGTCGGTCAGCGCCTCGTGGCCCTCCAGGTACGCCGGCGCGGCGCAGAACACGCGCCGCACCGGAAACAGGCGCCGGGCCACGAGATCATCGGCCGCAGCCGGGAACAGCTGCAGCGCGAGGTCGTAGCCTTCCTTGACGGGGTCGATCACGGCGTCGCTGACCATCAGGTCGATGCGCAGGTCGGGAAACCGCAGCTGGAAGTCGCGCACCACCGGCGCGAGGTGGCCGAGCACAAAACCGGTCAGCGCATGCACGCGCAGCAGCCCTGACGGCGAGGCCTGTGCGGCCCGCATCTGATCGACGATGTCCTGCGTGCGATTGACCAGATCCACGCAGTCGCGGAAGTAGGCCTCACCGATCTCGGACAAGCGCACATGACGCGTGGTGCGGTGAAACAGCGGCACGCCGAGGTGGTCTTCGAGCTGCTGGACACGCGTGCTCAGCACCGACTTCGACAGCCGCATCTGACGTGCCGCCTCGGCAAAGCCCTGGGCCTGGGCCACACGAACGAAGGCTTCAATGCTGAGGAACCTGTCCATGCGACCCGGCGGCTCAAGGACGATCGTCGACCGTGCGGCGCACGCGCAGTCTGTTCAGGCCGAGCCTGTCGGTGGCACTGCCGTGCATGCGCCGCATCACTTCGGCCCGCAGGTGGTCGCGGATCGGGTGGTGCTTGTAGGGCGCCTGATGCGACACGCCGAGCCGGCGCGCCGCGTCGCGAAGGCCCAGGGCCTCGATGCCACGTTCGGCGATGACCTCAAGTGCAGCAACGACGCAGGCCTCGCGCAGCGGCTGGGACTCGACGGCGGAAGCAGACCTCGTTGGCATGGATCTCGGCGGCGGCACGCGCGACGCGCGCCCCATCGCAGTCTAGTGCGGATGTGCCGCAATGCCCTTCCTGACCTGGGCGACGGCACGCACCTGGCCCCCTCGGGACAGGCTGTCGCGCGACCAATCCTGCAGCTTGGACACGCGGCCTCGTCGAAGCGCAGTGCCCGCAAGGTGGGCCGGACGCTGTTCGACACGCGCCAGACCTCGACGGAAGCGTCAGGTCATTCCGTCGGCATCCGCCTGCAGACACGGCTGGCGCGCGCCGCGGTCGCCCGTGGCACAGCGGCTCCGTGGCAACGCGCCGCCTGGGTGAAGCCGAGGCGCGGGCTCGGCTCCCCGCCGTGCGTGCACGCCCGGGAGCTGGGCTCGTGATGGCGGCAGCCGGTGGACTCTTGCGCCGCCGGGACGCGCTGTCCGCCGCGGCCAACACCCCGGCACCGTGGGCCCTGACGGCAATGCGCCGCGCTGCCACGACGGCCCAGGCGTCGCCACCCGAACCAGCGGCTGACCGTGCTGGCGCTGCACGGGCTGTCCGCCTGGATGATCCGGCTCGCCGCCTTCGGGGTGCCCTGTGCCCGCCTCGGCCCGATGCGGGTGGCTCAGCATCGGATCACGTCGCGTGAGGTGGTGTTGTCGGCCCTGCTCTGCAGGGCGGTGTCGATCGTGGGAGTCGAGGCGGTGGGCGTCTGCCCCAGCTCGGCCTGCACCCGCGCTGCGCGACCGAGTCCCGGATCGCTCAGAACGTCTGCCAGCAGGCCACCCGACGTCTCCAGCGAAAGGCCTCTCAGTGTTGCAAGCCAGGACTGCGTCGTTCCAAGCGCCACGCGACTCTCCCGGGTGGCGGCACCCAGGCCGGCGAGGCGCAGACGTCGTCTTGCGATCCTCTCTGGATTCCCGGTTCGGCCGCTGCATCAATCCCACGAGTCGCCCACCAGACTGTTCAAGTGGCGCTGTTTCGACCCACCGATCACGGCCACAAGCCGGATCAAGGGCCCCGCATCAAGCCCCAAACACAACGGCCCCTCATCTTGCGATGAGGGGCCGCTGGAGGGGCTGTGCCCGGTGTTACCTGGGGTGGCTGCTGGGACTCGAACCCACGACGAGCAGAATCACAATCTGGGACTCTACCAACTGAGCTACAGCCACCGTCGAAGCGCGAGATTATAGCGGCGTGCGCTCAGCGCGCCGGCGGGGT
>JACCDR010052624.1_pt1 | contig 10971 bp, 13 predicted proteins | sample 7446431 | NCBI WGS metagenome assembly JACCDR01 (sample SAMN15323443, study PRJNA562643) | freshwater metagenome | isolation source: river surface water | place: USA:Blue River Watershed | collected 2017-08-17 | reverse complement strand
TTCAGGAGGCGGTTCTTCTTCTGGTGGAGGTTCACCTAGCGAGACAATTCCGTCGGGGCCAACGTATCAGGTGAATGGATCTGTGACTTATGATTTTGTTCCGATCAATTCATCGGGCTTAAACTACGCTGGGACAACTCAGAAACCTGTGCGTAATGCAAAAATCCAGGCGCGCAATGCCAGTGGTAACGGTCTTCTCGCCAATGGAACGACGGATGATAACGGAAACTTCACCATCCAGATTCCTCAATCTGCTTCGAACTACTACATTAACGTTATTGCTCAGATGACATCGCCTGCGATTCAAATTGAAGACAATACGAATTCTAATGCCATCTATCTTGTTCAATCCGGAAATAAAGTGAATTCTGGTGACACAAATATTTCAAATATTCGTCTTTTAAGTGGCTGGGGTGGATCAAGTTACACTGGCCAGAGATATTCAGCACCGTTTGCGCTTCTCGATACGATTTACACTGCTCACAAAAAAATGGTCGCTGCTCGACCATCCTTCTCACTCCCTCTACTCAAGGTAAATTGGAGTGCAGACAATTACGCGTCTAATGATTATGATCCTGCGACTGGTGCTATTGGCACATCTCACTTCGACGGATCTGAACTCTATATTCTTGGTCAAGCTGGATCAGATACAGATGAATATGATCGTCACGTTGTTGTTCATGAATGGGGACATTTCGTTGAAGCGAAAAGTTCACGTTCAGATTCAGTTGGTGGTGAACACGGCGGTGGTGACAGGCTACAGATGAGTGTCGCTTTCGGGGAAGGCTGGGGTAATGCTCTATCTGCGATGATCCTTGATCCTGAAATTTCCTATTTAGACAGTTATGGCTCTTCTCAAAATCAGATCGGCGTAAATATGAATATGGAAAATGGAACGAACAATAATCCTGGTTGGTTCTCAGAAGGATCTGTTCAGCAAATTCTCTTTGATATCTATGACAGTGGTACTAACGAAGCTCACGATTCTGTGAGTCTCGGTTTGGGTCCTATTCTTGATGTTTTAACTGGTCCACAGAAATCAACTCCTGCACTTACTTCTATTTTTACTTTCATCAGTTACCTGCAGGATCAAAACCCATCTGATGCAACTGCCATTGATAGTCTACTGACAAATAAATCAATATCAGTTGGTCCTGATATCTACGGGACAGCTGAATCCAATAACGGTGGAAACTCGAATACACTTCCGGTTTACCGTGATCTGACAGTTAACGGCGGAGCTGTTTCTGTAACTCTTGCGGGCGGATCAGCAAATCGCTACAACGAACTCTACAATTCTCGTTTTTTCAAGTTTACTTCGACGTCTAATAAGACTCGCTATACTGTGACTTGCTCTCCAGGTTGTTACATCTGGATTTACCGTACGGGAACGAATCCAGTTGAGCTTGGATCATACTCCGTAATGAATTCTGGTTTTACTGATATTACGTCAGGTGCCGGCCAACCCCATGCGATCTTCCTTACAACAGATACTAACTCTACAAACATCTCCGCATCAGTGAGCGTAAGCAGCCTATGAAAAATATCATCCTCATCACTTCTCTCCTCTTTTCTCAAATGTCTTTTGCAAAAGTCCTCTTCTGCAAACAAAAGATCGTGCCAGTAAAAACTGAGTACACGATGAAAGATGGGAAGATGTCTGTTAAGTACACTGCTGAGAGTGCCATCAAACAATTTCGAATCGGTGATATCAGAGGTCTTGATGGACTTGAAGTATCAACGAAACCAGCACCAGAAACAAAAGATCTGAAAGCTGGTGAATCAGTGGATGTTGAAATTAATTTTGTTGCACCTGAAGGCCGCTCATTTCTAGTGACAGATATTCAGGGAAATGTGGGATCTCAGGATAAGTTTCAATCACTCGTGATTCCAGTCGGTGAACTCTCAGAATCACAAAAGAAAGAACGCTCAAAAAACATTAAGTCTCTTCCTTCAGTAAACCAAATGAAGACTGGAACCAACGCTCTGGAATCAGAAACGAAATATCATACAATGAAGTTGCCAGAATGAAGCTTGGGTCTCATCACCGCAAAATAATAAACAACTCCAAATAGCGATCCGCCTAAATGGGCACCATGACCAATAGGAAGTGTCCCTCCATTAGTTTGAGCAATCAATCCCCAGACGTCCAATCCGACAAACATCAAGGCCGCTACCATCGCGGGTAGTGGAATCAATCCAAAGAGTAAAATTTTTTCCTTCGGGAACATGAGTGAGAACAGCATGATCGTTCCCGACACTGCTCCCGAAGCACCAAGTGCGGGAAGGCCAGGTTCATTCATTAAAAAGTAACTCACGATACAGTGAGCGAGGGACGACACGACTCCTGCAACAAGATAGAATGTTAAAAATCTTTTTTTGCCCAGGACACCTTCTAAGATCATTCCAAATCCATAAAAAGCGTACATATTCACAAGGATGTGGAAGAACATATTATGCGAAAAAACCGAAGTGATGAGCTGCCAGACTCTTCCGCTAAGAACACCATTCCAGCTCACGAGAAAATTCTCATACATGAATTCAGGGATTAAAAACCAGAGAAGAAAAACAATGATGTTGATGGAGACAATGTGGGTAACAGCTGATTTGGTTCTCATCCGGAGATCTTACACAATCTCCGGAATATTGAGATGACCCGATTAGTCCATCGTACTTTCAATGCGTTTGATTTGCGCAGGACTTAATTGTGAAAGGCACTTTTGCAGCTCCTTTCCTTCAAAGCGCCAAAGATTCATCATCCCCTTTACTTCTACAGGCTCTTTTAGTTTCATCACGCCCGTCAAACACAAGTGATAATCTCCAGGCTCACCTTCGACTTCATCAATCCTCGCAAAGCCAACGACCGCCCCGTAATCAAGATCATTCGGATCATAATCAGAGTTTGAGAATCGATCAGCCTTATAAGACCCTGAGGCATGAATCGCAATGTAACCACGACGATGGGTATTCCAAGTTCTGGGCTCAGCAATGGCACCTTCATCCATTAACATCGCAGCTCCAGGCTGAACAATCGTAAGGGCACGCATTTCTTTGATTTTCATAAAGCTCCTTTAGTTAAAGTCGCAGGATGAAATAGCGGCCACATTATTGTCACTGTCTAAACTCTCTTCAATAAAATCTCCTCATATCTGAAACTTATGGCCTCGGAAATTGGCACCTTCCTTGCTTTAATGAATCACATGAAACTCACAATATTTTTTCTCTCATTAGCGATTACATCAGCTCACGCCCAAAATCTGGATGTAAACAAGCTCCTTGAACCCAAGACTGTCAAAGTCGTGGAGAATCAGGACAACTCTGATCGCTCTATTGGAAAAGACATTAAAAACCAGGGACGCTCGCCTTCTGTTGTTGAAGCCTATGGTCGTGCCAAGGCCGGTAAACAATAAGATAATTTCAGGATGAAAAATATCATCCTCCTGTTTCTTCTCGTAAGTTGCTCTACTGCCAAAGATCTTTATGACGACGTCATGACTCCTGAAACGGACGACAGCCAAACTCAAAGCACTCCTACAACTCAGATGACTCCGGCACCAATAGCGACTCCATCAAAAGTCACTTACGAAGATGAAGTTTCAAAGAACTGGGATTACCGCCGTCAACTCGACACTTACATCGCTACGACAACGTCACTTAATAAGAAAGCCACGTTTGTGATTGTTCGTGATTCCAATGCACGCATTTCAACTGGCCTTCAGGTTAATGGCGCCAAGATGAAATACCGAGAAGGTCATTCAGTTGAAGTTAAAATGGATGAACGGTATTCAACACAAAAAGTCCTACCGACTGATGGAGACTCTTTACGATTCGCTGAGAGCATCAATTTTGTGAATGGACTTAAGGGCAAGAAACAACTTCAGATCGAAGTGATTGATGAAGAAGGCCCGAAAAAATATCAATTTGATATCTCGGGCCTTCAGGATTTCTTTACGACAATTTAGTTCTGAGGTTTGATAAACTTCAAAGTCATGCGATCAGATTCACCGATCGCAAGATACTTCTCTTTATTTTTCTCACCAAGTCTTAGAACTGGTGGCAACGTCCACACACCTTCCGGGTGATCTTTTGTATCCTTAGGATTCGCATTGATCTCAGATGAACCAACAAGTTTAAATCCAGCTTTAGCTGCAAGCTCAATCACATCCTGCTCACGCACGTAACCTGATTTCGCAAGAGGATCTTCCTGAGAAGGAAGTGCTCTATGCTCTTCCACACCAAGAATTCCACCCGGCTTCAAAACATCGTAGAAAGCTTTAAAGGCCTGATCAGCACCTTTTGCAAGCATCCAGTTGTGAACGTTTCTGAAAGTGACAACCATATCGACTGAGTTATTTGCAGGAAACTTGATGTTCGACGGTGGCGCAAATGTCACAGTTTCCATCTTGCTTGAAACTTGTGGATACTTTGCTTTCCAGTTGTTTATGATCTCTTCATTAGTCTTGAAATACGGCTTATCCGGTACAGGCATCGCCGCTATGTACTTCCCATTCTCCACGAGAAGTGGAGCAAGGATTTCCATGTACCACCCCTGACCTGGAGAAATTTCCAGTACCGTCATGTCCGGCTTGAGACCAAAAAATTTTAAAGTCTCAATCGGGTGGCGATAAACGTCACGAGATTTGTTAGTTGAAGAACGATAACCGCTGTCCACAGCTTCTTCGATGCTCTCTGGAATTTTCAGAGGATCTTTTTGAGAGGAACAGGCAGCGAACATAATGAGTGTCGAGAAGATTAGGTATTTCATGCGACTATTATATGCTAAATTCTTTTTATGCCTACCGACTTTAAGAAGCTCATGTTTGCCCGTTTCTTTTTCACATTCGCCGTTCAGATGCAGGCGATTGTACTTGGTTGGAGGATGTACGAACTGACCCATGACGCTCTTTACTTAGGCTTCATCGGACTTGCAGAAGCCATTCCCGCATTAAGTCTTGCGCTCTTCGCCGGATACATTGTTGACCGTAGTCGTCCGTTAGTCGTTTATCGCCGCGTGATTTTTGTTTCCCTGACGTCAGGTCTCATCATGCTCCTGACTCAGTTAAAGTCTTTTAACATTGAAACTGACATGCAGGTGAACCTTCTTTTCGTTTCATCTTTCCTCACAGGTTGTGCACGTGCGTTCTCACAGCCGTGCATGTTTTCACTCGTTCCTAAATTAATTCCAAGAGCTCTTCTTTCTAAATCATCGGCCTGGATGTCATCGGCCATGCAGAATGCTCGCATGGCCGGGCCTGCACTCGGAGGATTGTTTTACGGCTTTCTAGGCGTGGCTGGAACTGCGACCATTATCTGCGCTTGTCTGACGGTAGCCGTAGTTTCAATGTACATGCTGAGTTTCAATCCACCCGCCAATATTCCTGAGCAAGGTAAATCCATTAAACAAGAACTCCTCTCGGGACTTAACTTTGTTTTGAAGCACCCAATTCTATTTCCAGCCATGTCTCTCGATATGGTGGCAGTTCTCTTCGGGGGAGTAACGGCTCTTTTACCTGTTTACGCTGCTGAAATACTTTTTGTTGGCCCTCAAGGTTTGGGTCTTCTCAGAGGTGCACCAGCACTGGGAGCCTTTCTCATGAGTGCCTATCTCATCAATCAAGATGTGAAGAAAAAAGCTGGATCTAAATTATTCTGGTCTGTGGCCGGTTTCGGAGTTTGTATATTAGTTTTCGCTGTTTCTCATAACTACATTCTTTCATTCATCGCCCTTGTTCTCGCAGGCTGTTTTGATAGTGTCAGCATGGTTGTACGAACGTCAGCGGTACAATTGAATTCACCAGATCAGATGCGTGGAAGAATTTCAGCAGTGAATTCAATTTTCATTGGATCTTCAAATGAAATTGGTGAATTTGAATCTGGACTCACAGCTCGCCTCATGGGCACTATGCCGGCCGCTGTTTTTGGTGGTGTTATGTGTTTGTTATCTGTGGGAGTGATTGCGGTGATGTCGCCTAAACTTCGTAAGATGGAACTGGAATAAATAATCCGGCAGCTTCCATGCCGCCGGATCATTTTTAAGACGAAATTACTCTTCAGTAGTTTCGTTTTTCTTCTCTTCCATTGCTTCCATTTTTTGCTTCATCATTTCTTCTTTCATGTCGTACTTACAAGCTTTAAATTTTTCAACAGTCTGAGCACCATTCACACATGACTTAGCATTTGTAAGAGAATTCATCTTATTGTCGATGTGAGTTACAGCTTTTGATTTCATTGCATTAAGATCTTCAGCTGCAAAAGCACCTGTTGAAAGAGCAGCGAGAGCGAGAATTGATAAAAATTTCATAAGAACTCCTTTGTTAATTCTACAATCACGTCTTGAAGTCTGAACCTCGCTCTACTGATGGTAAATATGCACATAATCTAAACCAACCTAGTTAGTGCGTTGGCAGTGATGAATCGCAGGAGGAGAATAAAGAAGGTTTCTTTATCAAAGGAGGATTTATGGCAGTCATACATTCAAGAGCGGGAGGAATTCCGACTATTGAAACTGTTCATCAGCACGCAAGCGCTTCGCTCTATCTGGTTCCCGTAGCGAGAATTTTCTTTTCACTTATTTTTGTTCTTGCAGGCGTGAATCATTTTTCAAGTGGCAGTATCAGTTATGCTGCTTCTCAGGGAATACCCATGGCAGATATTCTGGTCCCAGTTTCAGGTTTGATTGCTCTCATAGGCGGGCTTTCGGTCATGACGGGATTTCATGCAAGAGTCGGAGCAGCTCTCCTTCTCGTGTTCCTGGTACCCGTCACTATCCTTATGCATGACTTCTGGTCAGTTGCAGATCCGCAAATGGCGCAAATGCAGATGTCACACTTTATGAAAAATATTGCCTTAATTGGTGGTGCACTCATGGTCTGCTTTTACGGAGCAGGTCCAATCAGCATCGACAATCACATGGCGAAAAGAAAAGCGAGAAGGTAATTACCTTCTCGCCATATCAACACCTCGAACGAGGTCTTTAAGTTTTGCGACTTTGTATTTCAACTTCGTTCCGATTTTAATCCGAGGTTGTTTCACCATCGTGCCATCACAAAGTGTCCCATCAGCATCAGCTTCGAGAAGTTTTGAAAGGAACTCTTCTTTTGATAAGTCCGTTTTCGATTTCTTCAGATACTTAGAATAAAGTTTGTCTGTCTTTGATCCGTCTACATTCAAGTGGTGTTCACCTAACGTGCGCAAGATGAGATCAATGTTGTTAAGAGTAACAATCGTTACTGTCGCGTTCACTCCAACAGCTATCACACCTGAAGCTGCTCCGACCATGGCACCACCGATAGCGTAACCAAGACCTGACCATCCTTCAGCACCTGCTGCTCCACCGATGGCAACTCCAGCAGCTCCCCCGACATAAGTTGACGCCACGGTTCCGGCCACTGCCGCAACGGGAGTAACCCCAAGTTGAATCATGAGTTGTTTTCTGCGAGCAACGTATTCATCCATACATGTCGAGTCTGGATTAACTGTTTGTAAGTGGGCCTTGATTTCTTTAATGGTGACTTTTTGTGTGGAAGCTAAGAGGTTTGAACACGAAACTAGAAGCATGACTGCCAGAATTTTTTTCATGATTTCTCCCGTTGTGAAGCCCCTTCGTACCATGGTGCTAAACGGGAGGGTGAAAGCTTGAAAAGTTTTCTAACGATCTTTAGGTAAACTTAGTTTTCCATTGTGATTCTGTTTACATATATTGCGCTTATCCAAGCGGGTGGATGGGTGACAGGCTGTTAAGCGATTCCCCTTCCTCCCGCGCTTTCACTCACTTACCCCTCCATTCTAGAGGCAACATTTTCCAGAAACTTCCTCAATAAAATACCTGTTAAAATTGAGAGCATGAAAACGAAACTTTTGAACATCTGGTTTTTGGTTCTCTTCCTCTCTAGCTGCGCCTCTCCGTACGTTTCCAGACACCCAGGAAGCTCGGCATCACCGGATTATCCTGTCGTGTTTAAGACGGCGCGAGATCTTCTGATCAATTCAGAGAATAAAAAATTAAAAGAGATACCCGAGAACTATGTTGTTGAACGACTTGCAGAAGACCCGAATTATCTGAGCAAGACAAAAGACCAACTCATCAAAGAACTTGATGCTACAGTTCCCAAACCACTTGATCCTACAACTCACACTCGTCTCATTCCGCCACCGGGAATGCCTGGTTATTCGGACATGAAACTTTATGTAAATCATCCTTACTATCTTGGTAAAAAACTAATTCCTCCACATAACCTGATTGAAGTGTGGAAAGAGTTTATTCGTTCCGCGAAAAAAGAAATTATCTTGAACGTCTTTGATTTTGATCTTGGAGACGTCGCTGATGAACTCATCCTCCAGGCTCAAAAAGGTCTTTATGTACAAGTTGGAATCGATAAAAAAAGTGTGATTGATGTTCGTGCTGAAGTGAAAGCAGTTTACGACAAACTTATTTCCGGCGGAGTTAAGGTCACTGGAGTAATCCCGGTTGGTCTTAATCACCAAAAGATCACGGCCATAGATTGGTCACTTCCAAAATCAGCTTCAGTCCTATTCTCGTCGGGAAATCTGACTCGCTCTTGTCTTGATCCTGATGGAGATTTAAAGGGAACGAAACCTCTTCCTCCTGAATCAGTGCCAAATGCAAACCATTTTATCACAATGAGAAGCTGGGTTCTTGCGAATCTGGTTCAGCATGAGCTCACTAAAACTTTAAATCCAGATTATCTCCTCCGCGGAAGAATGTATCCGATTAACGGCTCTTATCAGGTCACTGGCCCTGGGGTTGATCCGCAGACCTTTGAAGCCTATCCAGAACCATCTCTTACGATCAGCTTCACGCCGGGTGGAGGAATGAAGTCGATTAACAAAAACCTCATCGCCCATTTCATTAAACGTGAAACTGGGATGATCCGCATGCTTCAATTCGCCTATTCTTCTGATGAAGTAAACAAGGCTTTGCTCTATCGAGCCGAACAAGACTATCAGATGGATAATAAATTTGATTTCCTTTCAGTCGGCGACACTCCCTTCGCCATGATGGAATGGTCAAAGTTTCTTGTCATGAGCGGAATGAAAAGAGTGAACGAAGGTGAAGGCACGAAAAAGAAATCGACTTTCTCCATCGATCCTGAAAATGCGTGGAACATATCACTTGGTGAAGAATTGATGAAAGATGTTCGTAAGAAAATCTATATCGCTCCTAAAATTTATGGAAACAATTCAGTAAAAATTGAAGGCAAAGGTGTGAAGGTCAATGCCAAGATTCACCACAAGATCCTAGCGACTGAAAACTACGCCATCATGGGAACGTCATTTAACTTCTCAGAGGGTGCAGAATCAAACAATGAGCAGATTCTCGTATTCAGGGATAAAAATTTATCTCGTGCTGTGGATGGTATGGTTCGCTACCTTGTCCAGAATTCTCCGGGCACAGTTGCCAAAGAAGCTGAACGTAGGAATAAGTTTGGCGGTGTGGATGAAGGCTCTTCAGATCCAGAAGACATTACAGGTGGAAACAAACCAGGGAAGAATTAATTCTTCCCTTTCTGTTTAAGCGCGTCTTTTTCAAAAATATAAATTCCGACACAAGCTTTCAGCTCTGGCCCAGACTCGTAAGAAGCAAAGTTCTTACCGATAAGGAATTTCATCTTACGCCCATTCTTGTCTTTGAGTTCGGCTTCACCAAGATCTGATCCTCCGGTGAAAGTTTCCTTACTGATGGCCTTCGTTGAACCCGGGTCAAAAAACGCGCAATCAAGTTCATCTTTTTTGTCCGAGGATTTCACACACTGAACATCGAACGCAGCTGCGGGAGCTTCGCGCAGCTGTCCCTTATGAAGGTCAGCTGAGAGTGATTTGCACTTCTCAAACGCAAACAGAACATTGTCCGTTAACGGGACAGCTCCCGCGAGGGCAGGAACTGTCATTAAAAGAATAAGACTAAGCGTTCGCAAGTTCTCTCTCCACGGCTTTAACAATCACAGGATCCATAGGATCGAGCTCTGGCGAGAAACGATCAACGATTTCACCTTTGCGGTTAACGAGAAACTTCTCAAAGTTCCATTTGATATCGTTTTCTTTTCCAGAAAGAAGACCTTTGTCTTTCAGGCGTGTAATTAAAGATCCACCCTCTTTCATCGTGGTAACTGGTTTTGTTGTCGTGAGGTAGTTATAAAGCGGATGCTGACCTTCGCCTTTAACTACGATTTTTTCAAACATAGGGAAGTCGACGCCATAATTCGTTGTACAAAATTGCTGAATTTCATCATTTGAACCAGGTTCCTGCGCAAGAAATTCATTGGCCGGGAATCCAAGAACAACTAATCCTTTCTCTTGGTAATTCTTATAAAGCTTCTCAAGGCCCTCATATTGTGGAGTAAGTCCGCATTTAGAGGCAACATTGACAACAAGCATGACTTTTCCTTCATACGAACTAAGGAGGACGTCCTGGCCTTTGATATTCTTAACGTTGAAATTATAAATTTGATTACTCATAAAAGCTCCTTGTGAGTGTCCAGTGTAAGTTCAGGCGATTTCCTGTGTCAATGCCACTTAAGTCTGATAACCTGCCCCAATGAAAAACATCGATTTCGAACTTGTGTTTAATACGTTCCAAGGACACATCATCCTGCTCGATCTCGATCTCCGGGTTGTGGCCATTTCTGACGGTGTGGTGAAATCAACAATGATGTCCCGTGAAGAACATATCGGAAGAAGTGTTTTTGATTTTTTTAGCTCACCAAATCCTGCTGACTTCGTTCAATCTATCAATCGTGTGATGAAGACCAGAGCCACGGATGAGATGGAAATCCAGCGAGTCATGATGTTTGACAAACCTACTTACTGGAAACCGAAAACATACCCCCTGATTAACAACAATAATGAAATTGAATATCTCATCCACGAATCAGTGGATGTGACATCTGTTATTGATAAGGACATCGAACTCTCTAAACATCTCACTCTCCGCGATATTATCGATCGTCAAAG
>JACCDR012418383.1_pt1 | contig 10972 bp, 13 predicted proteins | sample 7446431 | NCBI WGS metagenome assembly JACCDR01 (sample SAMN15323443, study PRJNA562643) | freshwater metagenome | isolation source: river surface water | place: USA:Blue River Watershed | collected 2017-08-17 | reverse complement strand
TGCGGTCGTATGCGTCGGCGGTGCTGGCATTGAGCCGCAGATACGCGTGCTGCGCCGCTCGCCGAACTTCGTCATCGGCACGCCGGGACGCCTCAAGGACCTGATGGAGCGCCGCGAGCTCAACCTCTCGGGATTCGGCACCGTCGTGCTCGACGAGGCGGACCGCATGCTCGACATGGGTTTCATCGACGATATGCGTTTCATCATGGCGAAGATGCGCGCGGAGCGCCATACGCTCTTCTTCTCGGCGACCATGTCGAAGGACATCGAGCGCCTCATCGGCGACTTCCTCAACGACCCGGTGCAGGTGCGTGTGAAGACGCGCGAGACCTCGCACACCATCGACCAGGACGTCGTCGCGGTGCATCACTCGGAGAAGTTCGACAAGCTTGCCGAGCTCCTCAGGAAGCCTGAGTTCGAGAAGACGCTTGTCTTCGGCCGCACCAAGCACGGCGTGGAGCGCCTCGCGAAGGACCTCTCGCGCATCGGCATCCGTGCCGAGAGCATCCACGGCAACAAGACCCATGGCGCCCGCCAGAAAGCCCTCATCGCCTTCAAGAAGAACGAGGCGCGCGTGCTCGTCGCGACCGACGTGGCCGCGCGCGGCCTCGACATCTCGGGCGTGTCGCACGTCATCAACTACGACCTGCCATCGACCTACGAGGATTACACCCATCGCATCGGTCGTACCGGTCGCGCGGGCAAGGCCGGCCAGGCCCTGACGTTCATCCCGAACTAAGGAATAAGTACCTCAAAGTCCCCGGAGTTGCGGCTCCGGGGACTTTGCTATACTTAGCCGCATAGCACTTAAGGGCAGATACTACGTTATGGATACCACTACCTCGGGCACCGGAAGCTTCTTCGAGAAGTACGGAACGGCACTCGCCGTCCTCGTCGGCGCCCTCATTATCGGCGGCGCTTTCGTCTTCGGGCAGGGCGGCCGCGAGGCGAACACGGGCGAGCCGGTCGCTGTCGACATCAAGGACGTTGCGGACGACTCGGGCCCGTTCATCGGCGACAAGAACGCGCCGGTCGCGATGGCCATCTGGTTCGATTACCAGTGCCCGTTCTGCAAGCAGTTCGAGCTCGAGACCATGCCGCAGGTATACGAGAACTACGTGAAGACCGGTAAGGTAAAGGTGTACATCAAGGACTTCCAGTTCCTCGGTCCCGATTCCGAGAGCGGCGCGGCATTCGCGCGTGCGGTCTGGGAGGCGCATCCTGATCGCTTCTACGACTGGTTCATCGCGATGGCGAACGCCCAGGACGAGGAGCATGGCGGCTTCGGCGACGATGCGAGCATCGACGCTCTTACCCGCACGGTTCCGGGCATCGATGGCGACCGCGTCGCGGCGCTCGTCGCCGAGAAGCGCGACGAGTACCTCGCGGCCGCGATGGCGGACCGCACCGAGGGCCAGAAGCTCGGCATCAATAGCACGCCGAGCGTCGTTATCGGTACGACTCTATTCGCCGGCGCGCAGAGCTACGCGAACGTCGCGGCGCTGCTCGACGCGGAGCTCGCGAAGTAAGCGACACGAAGCGCAAAAGACCCGCTTCCTTTAGGAAGCGGGTCTTTTGCTACACTAAGCTGCATGAAGCCTGTCGAAGTCGAGGTGCATGACGCGCTCCAGGACTATAGCTACGAGCGGACGGAACCCATCGGGAAGAACTTCGACCCTGCGTTCCGGCCGGACCTGGCGCCAGCCGAGATGCTTGCGCTCGGCGTGTTCGGCGGCGCGTACTTCGCGGACGGCTCTGTCGATGAGTTCCCGAAAGCTTGGTTCAAGGAGGCGAAGCTTGCGGATGCGTACGACAAGCGCCTGAATCATTTCGGCGTGCGCGCGTCGCAGTCGCGCGCGGAGTGGGCGAGGAAGGGGTGGCTCTCGAAGGAGGACCCACTCGGATGGTTCCAGTGGTACTGCCGGTATTACCTCGGGCGCAGGCTCCCGAAGGAGGACGCGCGGCAGATAGACCGCTGGCGGAAGATGGTGCGCCACGTGGCGCAGGTGAAGTACGGGTGCCGCGCAGGCGACGCTACGTGCAGGCCCGTGCAGCGGCAGGCCCTGTTGCACTGGGCCTACGACAGCCGCAGGCTCTAGGCTTCCTTCCTCACGCCGCGCAGGAAGAGCCAGCCGCCCACCAGTATGATGGCGCCCGCACCGAGTCCCGCGCCTACCGTGATGAGGAGCGAGTGCTCGCTCTCAGGGTCGATGAGCGAACCGAACAGCACGCCCATCGAGGAAACTACGACGAGGATAGGGTAGAAGATGGCGATGAGCTTCCAGTACGGGAGCTTCGAGAGGCCGGACGCGTACGCCACGAGCTCGGGAAGCGCGAAGCAGGTGATGCTCATCTGGAAGATGCCCTTCGTGGTGCCGATGTGGCGGCGGATGCGCGCGAGCATGCTTTGCTCGTCGCTCTTGATGAAGCGGCGCACGACGGGGTATCCGAAGATGCGGCTCAGCCAGAAGGCGATGGTGATGCCAAGCAGGTCGCCGAGCGCGACGTACAGCATGCCCGGCCAGAACCCGAACACGAGCCCGACCACGGGGTAGATAGGTCCGCCCGAAAGCGGCGCAACCACTACCGTAGACGCCTTGAGGAGGATGAGGAGGATGGGGGCGAGCGGACCCGCGTTCACGATGGTCTCCTTGATGGAACCGAGGTCGATGAAGGCCGCGAGCGCGACGATGACGATGAGGGTAATGGCGATACCGAGCCAATTCAGCTGCTCGGTCGGGGTTCCGTGGATGCGCATAGTCATTTGAGTATACTAGACCCATGGAAGACATGGGGGAGCGGGAATTCGAGCAGATAGCCGAGGACGAGTGGCGGCGCATACCGCAGAAATTCTCGCGGCGTATCGATAATGTCGCGCTCCTCATCGAGGAGGATGTCGACGACGAGGTCCGGAAGGAGGAAGGGCTCGAGGAGGGCGAGAGCCTGCTCGGGCTCTATCGCGGCATCCCGCTCATCGAGCGCGGGAGCGAGTACGGCGTCGGCATGACGCTTCCCGACACCATTACGCTCTACCGGGAGCCGATACTCGACGAAGCGTCCGAGATGGACCGCGAGTTCCGCGAGGCCGTGCGCATCGTCGTGCGCGAGACCTTGTGGCACGAGGTGGGTCACTACTTCGGATATGGAGAGGAGGCCATCAACGAGAGGGAGGACGAACAGACCAATCGGTTCGAAGCTTAGGCGCTATACTTTTCCCATGAACATATTCAAATCGACCAAGTTCACCTGGTGGCAGCTGGGCATGCTGAAGTGGGCGACGCTGCTCTTCGGTCTTGCCATAGGCGCGACGTGGCCCCAGGTATTCGCCCCGTACGCGGGCATTCTGCTCGTGGTCTCCTTGGTCGCGGGCGTGTACCTCGGCATCGTTTGGGCGAAGAAATAGCGTAGGCAAGAACGCACCAAGGTCGGTCCTTAAGGACCGTCCTTGGTATAAGAACTTCCTGGAGAAAAGATAAAGGAAAAATAAAACCAAGGACCGTCCTTGCCGCGGTATACGCTTCAAGGACTCAAGTAATATCCGATTCCCATTGCAGAAACCGCCCCCACCCCGAAGGAGTGAGAGCGGTACGGTTCTGGTTGAAAGTAAGGTCCTTATGCAAGGTCGCGATGGATGTTCAATAAGGCTCCGCCGCGGTACGAATGGTAGCCGAGAGACAGTTCATTCAGATCATGGATGTATTCGACTCCTGAGAACCGTGCGAAAGAGCCTTCAAAATGGTTGGTATAGGTGAATCGGTCACCTCGAACCAGGCCCGGTCCACGCCCACCATAGAATCTGCGCTCGCTCGCATACGCCCGATGAAGACTATGCTTCAGGTAGGGAATAGCCGCCTTCGCATAGCGACCTTCGTAGTGCATTTGCCATACGGGTATGTCCAGATGACATATAACTGTCCATCCGGCGCTATATCCGTCGGCGCTCTCCGACGGAAGGAAGTTATCGGTAACGTGAAAGTTACCGTACTCCCGATAAATCAGCTTCTGTCCCGGGAAACAGGTTCCCAAATGCTCTTCGGCCCCTGCAACCCAACCAGTACTCATTGCAGCTAGAAATGCTTCCTGGATATCTTCCAACGATGGATGCATATTACGAATCCTTCTTTTTGCGTTTCACATCTGAGCTGAACCTAGCATACCTATGCATACGTACCAAGGTTGGGGCTTGCGCCCGATCTCGGGATTTTGGGTGCGGGATATACTGACGTGATATCAAGAAGCAGTTATCAGCATTATTCCTATGGCAACCGTAAGCACCTACCTGAATTTCCCGCGCGAGACGGAGGAGGCGTTCAACTTCTATAAATCGGTCTTCGGCGGCGAGTTCGAGGGCGAGATAGGCCGTATGGGAGACGTGCCGCCTCAGGAAGGCCAGCCGGAGCTTTCGGAAGAGGATAAGAACCTCGTCATGCACGTGTGCCTCCCGATACTCGGCGGGCACCGTCTCATGGGAACGGACGCGCCCGAGAGCATGGGCTTCACGGTGAATATGGGGAACAATATCTATATCAACCTCGAGCCGGACACGCGCGCAGAGACCGACCGCCTGTTCGGGCTCCTTTCTGAGGGAGGGGTAGTGGAGATGGGGATGCAGGAGATGTTCTGGGGAGATTACTTCGGCTCCTGCAAGGACAAGTACGGCGTGAACTGGATGTTCAACTGCTCGAGCAAGACATAAGGCGCTTCGAACGAATGCATGCGAGGGGCCTGCCGTTCTAGGCAGGCCCCTTAGTCATTGAAGGCGTTCGCGGGATGCTGCTTGCTCGAGCATCTTCCATATACCGGCCTTGAATCGCAGTCGCGTCATCTGTTCGTCCCCTATGAGTTCCTCAGGAAGGGCTATGCTCTCGATGACGCCGTCGAAGGTCGGGTGCCGAAGCGCGCTTCCGAGATTCTTGCTGCGCTCGGTATCCCGCAGCGGGAACAGGAGCAGGACGATGCGGACCTCCTTGTACGTCAGCCCTATAGGTACACGGTGCGGGCTGAAGAACATGTGGAGGTCGCTTGCTTCCGTATCGGTCAGGCGGTATCCGGATTTATAGGTATCCATCACCGCGTCTTGCGACGCTCGGATTCCTTCTAGGTCGGGTTGGTCGGCCATCGCCGTCTCCTCTCATAGGTCTGGAAAGAACCTAGCATGCGGGGTTCTCAGTACCAAGGACGGTCCTTAAGGACCGTCCTTGGTATCGGTAAGAGGGGTGGATGAGGAGCGTCTATACTACTGACATGAAGCAATCGCTTATACTCGCCGCGTTCGCGTTCTTCCTGTTCGTGCTCCCGAGCGCAGCCTCGGCGCACGACGAGGAGAAGAGGATGTGCACGATGCAGTACAACCCGGTCTGCGGCATCAAGGCCGGCGTGTACGCCACCTACGGCAATAGCTGCATGCTCGGCGTCGAGGGCGCGGCCTTCGTGCATGAGGGCGAGTGCACGGACAAGGAAGAGATTTCGAACGGTCCGGAGAAGCCGTACGTGCCGCCCAAGGGCTGCACCGCCTGGTACGACGGATGCAACAGCTGCAGCCGCGGCGAGGACGGCCAGACCGCGTGCACGCTCCGCGCGTGCATCGGTGAGCCTGCTCCCGGGTACTGCACCCGTTACGAGGACGCGCCTTCGAAGCCTGCGCCTGCGCCCACCCCGAATCCTGGCGCGAATGCGAGCGGGAGCGTGAACGCGGCAGCAGGTGTACCGAGCGCATCGGTGGATGCCGAAGCCTCGACCACGGTCTCGGCGAACCCGGGCGAGGTTCGAGTCGGGTTCTTCGGACGCGTATGGGCGAGCGTTTCGAGCTTCTTCCTCAACCTCTTCTAGCTTTTGACGGGCCGGATGCTTTCCGGCATAGTCTATGCGTATGAGCGATGAGAACGACGACATCACCATCGAGCGCGATGGCAAGGAAGAGGACGGCATGAGCGAAGTCGAGCTCGACGAGCAGGAATCGCGCGCGGACGCGAAGCTCGCGAAGCTGAAGAAGGAGCTCGAGGCCGTAAAGAAGGAGCGCCAGGAATACATGGACGGCTGGCAGCGCGCGAAAGCGGACTACGTGAACGCGCTCAAGCGCTTCGAGGAGGAGAAGCAGGAGGCTAAGCAGCAAGGCACGGTGAAGGCGGCGCGCGCATTCATCGGCGTCATCGACTCGCTCGCGCGCGCGGAGGCGCATGGCGAGATTCCGGAAGCCTTCCAGGGCATCGCGAAGCAGTTGCGCGAGGCGGCCTCCTCGCTCGGGCTCACGCAGTTCGGTGCGGTAGGCGAAGCGTTCGACCCGATGCAGCATGAGGCGCTCGGGCAGGATGCGGTCGATGCGCAAGATAAGGACGATACCGTGACCGCGGTGCTCGAAGCGGGTTGGAAGGCAGGGGACGCGGTCGTGCGCGCCGCGAAAGTGCGCGTGGGCGCGTACGCGGGCTAGGGCTTGAACCCGGGAGCCGGAAGCGTAAAATGAAGCTATCAGGCACATCCGTGCCTTTTTGTAAGGGCGTTTAGCCACTAACGACTTTTGACTATGGGAAAGATACTCGGTATCGATCTTGGTACGACCAACTCCGCCATGGCCATCATGGAGGGCGGCGAGCCGCGCGTGCTCGAGAACGCGGAGGGTGCGCGCACGACCCCGTCGGTCGTGGCCATCGCGAAGAACGGCGAGCGCCTCGTGGGCACGCTCGCGAAGCGCCAGGCCGTCACGAACCCGAAGAACACCATCTACGGCATCAAGCGTTTCATGGGCCATCGTTTCGAGGACGAGGTAGTGAGCAAGGACAAGGACGTCGTCCCGTACGAGATAAAGGCCGGTGCGGACGGCGGGGTGCAGGTGCACCTCGGCGATAAGGACTACCGTCCGGAGGAGGTGTCCGCTATGATACTCGCGAAGCTCAAGGCCGACGCGGAGAAGAAGCTCGGCGAGACCATTACCGAGGCGGTCATCACGGTGCCGGCGTACTTCGACGATGCGCAGCGCGCGGCGACGAAGGCCGCAGGCCAGGTCGCGGGCCTCGACGTGAAGCGCATCATCAACGAGCCTACGGCGGCCGCGCTCGCGTACGGCTTCAACAAGAAGAAGGACCAGCAGATAGTCGTGTTCGACTTCGGCGGCGGCACGTTCGACGTGTCGGTGCTCGAGGTGGGCGACGACGTCATCGAGGTGAAGGCCACCGATGGCGACAGCCATATGGGCGGTCGCGACATCGACCAGAAGATCGTCCGCTTCCTCGCCGACGAGTTCAAGAAGGAAAGCGGCCTCGACATCACGAAGGACCCGCTCGCGCTCCAGCGCCTCGATGAGGGCGCGGAGAAGGCGAAGCTCGAGCTCTCGACCGCGACGGAGACCGAGGTGAACATCCCGTTCATTACGGTGGGCGCGGACGGCACGCCGCAGCATCTTCTCGTGAAGCTCTCGCGCGCGACGCTCGAGTCGCTCGCGGACGAGTACATCGCCCGCTCCATCGACATCACCAAGCGCGCCCTCGAGGCGGCGAACTTCAAGGCGTCCGACATCGAGGAGGTCATCCTCGTGGGCGGCCAGACCCGCATGCCGAAGATACAGGAGGAAGTAGAGAAGCTCTTCGGGAAGAAGCCGCATCGCGACGTGAACCCGGATGAGGTGGTCGCCATCGGCGCCGCCATCCAGGCGGGCATCCTCCAGGGCGACGTGAAGGACATCCTCCTCGTCGACGTCATCCCGCTCTCGCTTTCCATCGAGACCATGGGCGGCGTGGCGACCAAGCTCATCGAGCGCAATACCGCGGTTCCGACCTCGCGCAGCCAGGTCTTCTCGACGGCGAGCGCCAACCAGACCTCGGTCGAGATCCATGTCACGCAGGGCGAGCGCGCGATGGCGAGCGATAACAAGTCGCTCGGCAAGTTCATGCTCGATGGCATCCCGCCGGCGCCTCGCGGCATGCCGCAGGTCGAGGTCACCTTCGACGTGGACTCAAACGGCATCCTCACCGTGAAGGCGAAGGAGAAGACGACGGGTAAGGAGCAGAGCATCCGTATCGAGGGTTCCACCGGTCTCTCGGATGCCGACATCGAGAAGATGAAGGCCGACGCCGAGGCGAACAAGGCCGAGGACGAGAAGCGTAAGGAGCTCGTGGAGACGAAGAACCTCGCGGAGCAGATGGTCTACACCGCCGAGAAGGCCGTGAAGGATAACGGCGAGAAGGCGGGCGCGGACGTCGTCGCGGAAGTGAACGAGAAGATAGCGGCGCTCAAGACCGCGCGCGAAGGCGACAGCCTCGACGCTATCAAGACCGCATCCGAAGCGCTCTCGACCTCGCTCTCGAAGATAGGCGAGAGCATGATGAAGGAGGAGGGTGCGAGTGCGCCCGCGGGCGGCGAAGCGCCTAAGGACGGTACGCCTGAAGCAGGCGCAACAGACGCCGAATTCACCGAGGAGAAGCCGAAGGAATAGGCCCTCATTCAGAGAAAGCTCAAGGCCGCAGCGCTGCTGCGGCCTTGACTTTTTGTATATTATGGTATATTATTAACCTAACGTCAATTGGCCCTGCAATAGGGAAGCAATACGGAGTTCTCAATGCTGAAGATCCCATTCGTGCTCGCGGTCCTGGTCGCGTCGATCGCTCTGTTCTGGGCGGGCCGACCGGACCCGCTCTTCGCGGCTCCGGTCCAGACGGATCAACGCTACAACCAGGACCGGTATCCGGTCTGCTCGCATTTCGATGCGACCAGAGCGCCGCTCTGCAACACGAACCCGGATGTCCGGGCCGTGCGCGGGGACTGCAGCGCCGTCACCTTCACCGAAGGCGGCCTGCCGCAGATCCGCTGCCCGGAAGACGACTACCGCTATCCGGAGATGCTGCGCAAGCTCGACTTCGCGCTCACCTGCGGCGAGCACGGCGCGCAGTGCATCTCGGGCGTGGTCGAGCGCGAGTACGACTCGTGCCTGTACCTCGTCGTCGACGACGACACGCAGCCGCGCCGCTACGAGGTCCGCATCTCGGACCTGGCGCGCTGGCAGCGGGTGCGGGTGTACAAGCTCGGCGGCGGGCAGTACCGCTCGTTCGAGCGGCAGTACAACAGCCAGCTGCGCTACGAGCGCTGGTTCGACGCGAATCCGCATCGCTCGCTCCCGTCGGGGAAGGCGAGCGCATGCTGACCGCCAAGGGCGACCACGACATCCGTCGGCGGTCGCCCTTTTCCATTACATGCTCATCATTCCCTCATTTTTGCCGCGTAAAATCACCTACGGTATAGTGGAGTACCTATGGCGAAGAACTACTACGATATCCTCGGTGTCGACAAGAAAGCGACGAAGGACGATGTGAAGAAGGCCTTCCGCAAGCTCGCGCAGAAGCATCATCCCGATAAGGGCGGCGACGAAGCGACGTTCAAGGAGATAACGGAGGCGTACAGCATCCTCGGCGACGACAAGAAGCGCCGCGAGTACGATTCGTACGGCCAGACCTTCGCGGGCGGGGGGCCGGGCGCGGGCGGCTTCGGAGGCTTCGACCCGTCGCAGTTCTCGGGCTTCGGCCAGGGCGGCGTCGAGTTCGACCTGAACGACCTCTTCGAGGGCTTCGGCGATATCTTCGGCGGCGGACGCCGCGGGCGCGCGAAGCGCGGCCGCGACATCTCCATCGATATCGAGGTCCCGTTCAAGGAATCCATCCTGGGCGGTACACGCTCCGTACTCATCACGAAGGTGAGCGCTTGCGATACGTGCGATGGTTCAGGTGCGAAGCCCGGGACCGAAATGACGACCTGCAAGACTTGCAACGGCGCAGGGAAGCTCCATGAGACCCGCAACTCGCCCTTGGGCGCATTCACGAGCGTCCGGACCTGCCAGACCTGCGAGGGCGCAGGTAAGATACCGAAGGAAGCGTGCAAGACCTGCGACGGCCGGGGTGTGATGCGTAAGGAGGAAGAAATCCGCATCGACGTGCCGCGCGGCATCGACGGCGGCGAGATGATACGCATGCCGGGCCAGGGCGAGGCGGTGAAGGGCGGTCTTTCGGGCGACCTCTACGTGAAGGTGCACGTGAAGCCGCATGCGGTCTTCAGGAAAGAGGGTATGAACCTCGTCATGAACATGCCGCTCAAGCTCACCGATGCGCTGCTCGGCACGACCGCGAGCATCACTACCATCGACGACGCCAAGCTCGAGGTGAAGGTGCCGGCGATGACCGAGGCGCAGCAGACGCTCCGTTTGCGCGGGAAAGGCGTCTCCATCGACGGCCAGGCAGGCGACCTCCTCATCCGCCTCACGGCGACGCTGCCGAAGAAGCTCTCCGGCAAGGCGAAGAAAGCCATCGAGGAGCTGAAGGCCGAGGGTCTGTAGGAGCGAGGCGCAGCCTTTCGAAAACCAAGGACGGCCCTTAAGGACCGTCCTTGGTTCATTTGATGTCGTGGAGGGGGATGGTGGCGGTGATGCCGAGCGCCACGATAAGACCTCCAGCGATCATGAAGAACGCGAGGTAGTTCCCGCCAAGGAGGAGCGCGCTCGCGAACAGGGGCGCGATGAGCGCGCCGAGGGGACGCATCATCCGGAAGACGGTGATAGTCGTCGCGTCGCGCTCGGATACGCGCCGGAAGAAATGGCCTTCGACCATCGCCTCGACCAGAGCCGCGCCCACGCGCGTCATGAACAGGATGAGGGCGATGACGAGAAGCGGGGTGGTCGCCGTCACGAACCCAAGCGTTGCGAAGGAAAGGCCGGTAATCGCGAAGCCCGCGATGAGCAATTCCTTATCGCCGAGCCACCGGTCGGCGATGTAGCCTGCCGGGTATTCCATGAACACGAATGGCAGGAGCATAAGGGCGAACATCCACCCAAGCGCGCTCCAGGGGATGCCGAGCGCGGTATGCAGGTAAAGCGGGATGTACAAAGGCGCGATATGGAAGAAGAACTGCAGCACGCCGTTCCCGAGGGTCGCTGCGCGCAGGTCGCGGTCCTTCCAGAGGCAGGAGCATGCGGCGCGTACGGTGTGGAGCTCCGGAG
>JACCDR011843102.1_pt1 | contig 10975 bp, 6 predicted proteins | sample 7446431 | NCBI WGS metagenome assembly JACCDR01 (sample SAMN15323443, study PRJNA562643) | freshwater metagenome | isolation source: river surface water | place: USA:Blue River Watershed | collected 2017-08-17 | reverse complement strand
CCGGAACTTTAGCCTACTTGTTGCTCGGCCAAATTTTCATAAAACCTTTTTACAGACCAACAGATCAGAGCAGACAGCAAAAATGGCGGAGACCGGACAGGTTAGCAAGAAGCGCCGCGTTGATCAGGTGGGCAAGGGCCCGTCTGAAAAGACCGTGATTCAGGTCAATCTCCGCAGCTGCTTTGACGAGCTGTGCCTGGGCCGTGGCTGTGTGGTAGAGTCTCGCAAGGTCGACTATTTCGAGATTCCGAAGATGCTCGACCCGGAGTTCTACACAGTCCAGTTGTTCGTGACGCGTCGTGATGACGCAGACGAGTTTCTGCGCAAGTTCGTGATCAGGCCCAAGGGGATTACCGTCCAGATTGAGACGGTCACTGACTTGGAGCAGATGCCCGAAAACGCGTTCCAGTTGGTCCAGGACGAAGACTCCGAGACTGATTGGTTCCTCGTCAAGTGCTGGACGGACGCGGGAAGCTTTGTTCCGCTGAACGAGATCTTTCACGAGAAGCTGTTTGGGTGCAAGGACACGGAGGGCGGCAAGGAGGACGAGGCGGGTGAGGAGTAGCCGCTGTTCTTGTGGAACGCAATTTATATCTCAGGCTTACATGTAAACAATGAGGTTCGGCGACCCGGGCCCCGCGGCAAAAAGATCTGCAGAGTCCACGGCGCTTGTCTCGTCGACGGGCTTCACGGGCTCCCCGCGATTCTTGAGGAGCTCAAGAAGCCGCCAGACCGTGTCCCAGACACAGTCGGCAAAGTCGTTGTTGCGGTCTTGCTCGTTTTCCGAGTCGTCAAAGCACTCCCACATGGCCAGAGCCGTGAACAGGAGCTCCGTGCAGCAGTAATCGGGGATCTTGATAAATGTGTCTGCCTCGACACGCTCGGCTCCCGCGCGAACGTCGCTCTCGGTAGTTTGGACGTCGTAGCGGACGAGCAAAAGCCCGGAGTTTCCGGCTTCCGTGATTCTCTCGTACGACTCTGCGAACCCGGGGCCCTCGATGATGGCCTTCTGCGACTCCGACATGGGGGGAAGTTCCGCGTTCATGGATAAGTTCTGCACTGGACAAGTTCCGCACCGGACAAGTTCCGCGATGGGTTAGGATTTGCTGCTTGTATTTTGTCCATCATCAAAGAGCGACGCTTGCGGCCGAAGCAGAGCAAGCGATGTAAGCCGCGACGGACATTGCGGTGACCGCAACAACGCCGATCGCAATCGCGATCGCAGTACCGGCGGTCATCTCAGGATCCACGATCGCGGCAGGAGTAGCCGCCTCGGTCTCGAGAGACACGGAACAGAGAGTTCCCGAGTAGCTCTCGTCGCAGAGGCACGTGTCGGTTGCGTAGCTGTACTCGCCGTTCACACAGTCCAGAATACACTGGCGCAGTGCGTGAGCCTCGCTGGCGCTCTGGAACCTGCCCTCGTCACAGTCGCACACACCTAGTTCGGTGTCGGACGGAAGCCCACTGCCGCAAAAGTGCGAGACGCACGTGGGGTCGAGAGACTGGTTGAAAATGTCCCGGTAGCAGCCGCAACTGGTAGTGGCCGACGGAAGAGTGACTCCGGACTCCGCGTCGGTGATCTCGACGCATGCCGCACACGCTTCCGCCCCGGGCACAGCACCAGTGCAAACCGGCTCGGTCAGGTTGCAGCCAACTCCGTAGAAGCCCTCTGAGCAGCGCGCGCAGCCAGCCACTGGGCGCGAAAAGTTGTGTGGACCCGGGAGCTCGATAAACACAAAGTGTCCAAGGCACTCGTCACACGAAGGCCCGGTCCCAGGTGCGAGGCACGTACAGTTGCGGTCGTACATGCGGGCGCTGGGACAGCTGCCCTGACCGCCGCAGTTGGCGTCGCGGCACTCCCACGGTTCCATCTCACAGTGGTGGCCCATGTACGTGGTCCCCCAGGTGGAAGGACCCGAGTAATTCGAGCAAGCGCAGGTCGCGCCTTCCGGCTCTTCCAGGTACCGACCCTCGATGCAGGTTCCGTGGCCGCTGCACCTGACCTCGGCGCACTGGCTCTCGTTCAAGTAGCAGAACTGGCTCGGTGCCGCCTCTGGGGCCGTGTAAAGGCCGGCCACACAGGTTCCGCAAAAGGTCATTCCTGTGGACCGCTCCTCAAAACGCCACGTGCAGTTCTGGCAACCTGTCCAGGGATCCAGCACGGGGATGCTCTCGCAGTACGAGTAAAACGTCACGTTTTGGACAAAAAGAGACCGAGACCAAGACTCACCCGAAAGAACCTCGACGGCCACACGTCCCCGGCCCTGGAGCCCGGGTGTGTACGGGAGCGTGGTCTCGTTGTTCCACATCTGCAAGTAGTACGTAAAGCCGCCCTCGCCGGCGCCACCAAAGTCCAAGTTGGACGAACCAACAAAGATTTCCTCGGACTCGGTCTCTCCGTCGGTCCGGACGTAGACGAGCCGGACGTCGATAAAGTCCAGGGCCGTAAAGAAAACGACCTGGGCACCCTCGGGAGAAGCCCAGACTTCCGATCCGGTAGAAGGGTTTGCCAGCTGAATCGGCGGGTCGGGGTCGACAAGAAAGGTGTGGAGGTGAGAAAGGCCCTCGCCTCCCTCGTCGACGAGCACGTCCAGCCGCATCCTCTCAAAGACCGAGATGTCCCTGATCGTTGCGTTCTGGCCGAGGTTTCCCAGTTCCGGATCCGTGAAGCTGTAGACGCGGTCAAACGTGAGCAGGCCGGTTGAGAGACTCGAGAAGTAGACGATCAGCTGGCTTCCGCAGGCCACAAACAGGTACTCGTTCGAAGCTCCTCCGTACTCGGCAACAGTGCACCTCGAGCCGCGTATCTCGGTGTCGATGTGCACCAGCTGCCCGGGCGGGTTGATCATCCCGCCTGGGCCTGGCTCGGACTTGGGCATGCGCACCGCAAAGACCCTGACCTGCGTCGGGTAGACGAGCACAAAGATTTCCATCCACGGGTGACCGACAATCGCGACGGCCATGTCCCCGACGTGCGGTTCGTTCTGAGGGTCGGCCGAAACGAGCCCGACCTCAGTCAGGGCCCACTCCGCGAACCCGTTAATGGCCGTGTCGTTCACATTGCGCATCGCCTGTGGGAACTCTCCCGGGTCGGTGCGACCGTACACGAGACCACACGCGATCCTGGAGCTGTAAGTAAGCAGGCAGGCCAAGCGGCGGGTGATTGCCGAGTAGATGTAAGGGACCTCGGGAACAGGCCGCTGAAGGGGCACGGTGGCCACCCACTGACGCGTGATGTCGTCAATCGCCGGCTCGACAGTCACTCCTGTGGGAGTGTCGATACCCATTTCGGAGTCCGGGTACTGCTCCACGAGAACCGCCGTCGTGGCCTCAAACGTGAGAAAGTTCGGCACCGAAATCGACAACGTATTCGGGTGCACGGGTACAGTCGAGACGTAGTAAACGAGTCCGCGCCTCCAGGCGTAGAGGGCCGTTCGTGACGTGTCGGGGGACGTGTCAAAATTCGGAACAATGTGGACGCTAATTGGCGTGTCCGTCTCAAAGTCCGGAAGACCGTTCGCTGAGCCCACTTGCGTAAAAGAGTTGGTCGTCTCGTTGTGCCGCATGGCGACCAGGCCGCCAAACACCGAGGTCTGAATCCAGAAGTTGTCAATCGGGTCGTAAGAAACCTCTCGAATTTCTCCCCCGAAAAAGACCTGACCGGTGTTTTGGGACTCCACGTCCATCCACGAAAGCCGCTGCCCCCCGGATTCAGGGTTGTGGAAGTAGGCGCGGTTGGGTGTGGAGTAGAGACGGCTTGCGTACTCGTTGGGGTTAAAGAAGTTCGTCAGGTTCTTGAGCGGTAGCGGCTCCTTGAGCGGGTTCAGGTTCAGCTGCGGGAGCCTGTCTTCAAGCGCGACTAGTATGGGTCCGTCGCGGAGCTTCACGGGCGCGGTCGGGCTGTAGACAGTTCCTTCGGGGCGCTCGCGGTTGTTGAATTCCAGCAGATAGTGGCCCGGGGCGGGAGAGTTGACAAAAAATCCGCCAACGCCAAACGTGGTCAATGCCTGTGCTCCCTCAGAGAGGTTCGACGGGTTGAAGTCGTAGCCGCGTCCGTCGACCGCCGTCTGGTTGACAGTGTCGTGTCCCGTCTCAGGGGGGTAAAGGATTGACCAGTAAGAGTCTGCGTTGATTCCGTCTTCAGAGTCACCCACGGTCGTGGCCTTGTGCAGCAAGATCCGGGGGTTCGCAACGGGAACTGCATCGGTGCGAATCTGCCACGTCTCTCCGTACCGGAAGCGGAACGTGGGGTGGTCCACACTGGGCCGGACGTAGTCCCCGCCAATCTCGAGGTTCTCGATTGGGTAAAGGGCGTCCGTCATGCTGTAAACCGTCATTCGCGGCGCAATCGTAATCACTGCAAACCAGCGGCCGAGGGGCTCGTGCAGGACCAGGTTGTCGGGGCCCAGGGACGGGAGTGAAGAAAAGGTGCTGGACGCGTTGTTGATCTCGAACGCATACGGGTCATAGGAAAGCGTGACCTGGTTCAGCATTGTGCACCACATCGTCGTATACACCGGATTCGGAGCACACCGCAGCGGCAGCGTCGGGTTCGCAAAGCTGCCAATGTTCGTCGCGTTGGTCACCTTCACGAAGGTGGATGGGGTCGCCATCGTCTTGGACACCGTTACCATGAACGCGTACGTCACAGGAACGTCGTTTCTTGTCGTAAAGACGTGCACTGGAACCGGGCCGTCTCGGCTGGTGGGTGGAAGTACCACACAGGAGCCAAAATACGATGTTCCGTCGAAGGCTGTTGAGTCCTGTCCCAGGTAGCGGGGCCTAAAACCCTCCGTGCCCAGACCGGCCCCACGGAACGCCCTTTCGTAAAACCGCGTGGTCGTAAAGATGTTCGCGCCACCCTCACTCACGACGCTCGTGACGGCGACGAAAAAGGCACCCGACGGATCCGCGCAAACGCTGTCAACCAGAAAAAGGTTGTTCAAAGGCGGACCCTGAATGGATAGGCGGCCGTTGTCCTCTGGAAGGGCGTAGATCAAACGAATGAAAGCACTGAAAGTCGTCACGATAATCAGGCCAAACGTTCCGTCGGGCTCAGCAAACGCGACCGTCTGCGTGTGGTCAGACGCGCCCGAGTCGTGGGTCCCCAGAAGGGTCAGAGTACCGTTCTGCTCAATCCTGACAGAGTGCACAAACCCGTTGATTGAAGAAACGTAGATCATGTTCCGTGTGCAAGCCACGTTGGTTGGGACCGAAATTGTCTCGTTAAAGTGCGTGAAGATGCCACCCTGTGAGTCAACCGGTGCTGCGACCGGACCGGACATGCGCCGCTCGGCCAGACCGGCGCGGTTGTAGTTCACGGAAAAGACAACACGTGGGTCGTACGGGCTGAGGCACGCTACGTTTGAGTGGTACCCAATGAAGGTAATCGGCGGAATCCGGTCAGTGACAAGGCTGTCGTCGCGAAAGAGCTCACTCGCAATAGCTGGGCCGGAAAAGCCCGCAAAAGCTTCAACGGGGCCGGCATGCGCCAAGAGCCCAAGCGCGACCAGGGCCACAAGGCAGATGTTGCCAAGCATTTTATAATTGTCTAAATAAGACCGGATCTGGTGCACATAGCTCACCTGCGCTGAGACCTTGCCAAGATGGCGCGGTTCTCGGCAAGCATGTTCGCCTCGTACTGGGCAAGAAACTCCGCGTTTTCTTCCTTGAACCGCTTGTACTCGACCTCGAGCCAATCGTGTGGGGGCTTGTGCACCTTACGCCTCCGCGGCGGGCGCTCAAGCGGCGGCGGGTTTTCCAGCGCAGGCGGGAGCTCCAGCGGTGGTAGGGGGACGCGAAAAGACGGTTCTTCCAGCTGTGGCATGGAATCTTCAGTGTCGCTTTGTGCGTACGCCAATTCGAGGTCAGGCGTTCGAGGCCGATACGGCTGCGCTGCGCCTATCTGCTTGCGCCTCTCAAACTCGGCATCGAAATAATCCCACTCTTCGTCCCGGGGCTGGCGCGGCTCAAGTAAGTCCCACCTGGGTAGCTGAGACATTTTACAAGCTTGTTATCAGCCGCCCAAGCTCATAAGTCAGCGTACCACAAAATCCCCAATCCTGGTTCCGGATGTCCGAGCCTATCCGATACGGACCCAGGACCTTTGCAACCAAGATCCGGCAATGCTTTCAGTTCATGCGGGATTCGGTACACGGGCTTATTCAGAAGCCCGAAGAGGAGCACATTGGGCAGAACCGCTTGACCGAAATCTACTTGTTTGAATCGAGCCTGGACGACATTTTGGCCAAGTACGCTCACGGATCTACACATGACGTGCTTATCCAGCTGTTTGCCTTGTGTACGTACCACACGGTTTCAAGGAAGAAGCTGAAGGATTTGTTTGCTCGTACGTCAATTTACCCAGAACTCGTTATTTACTGGGAATATGCGGTTCAGCACATGTTGCCGGTAGTGTCTGTCACGAAGAAAGGCGACCCCGCGATGATGCGCTTCTTGAACAGCGAGCACTCCCTGCCGATGTACAAGCCACGTACGGACGCCCAGCGTGTTGCCACCCGCAACGCTTATCGGAAGCTGTTGCTGGACCCAAGTGGAATCGTCACCGAACCCGTGAGCGCATTTGAATAAATCCTTCGCGGGTTGGTCCTATGAACAGCCGCTGCTCCCGGTTTCCGCGGCATCGACGAACCCATGCAGCTCTTTGCTGGGATTTTTGTCCTGGCCCTGGCCTTCACGGCCAGCGCTTTCCAGATCATTTCAGAGAGCCCTTCAATCAAGACCCGGGTCGTGACGTCAGGCCCCGACACGTACACTGTCGTGGAAGGCAACACGCTCTACACGGTGCAATGCGACTCTTCCGATTTCGGCCAGGTGCGCAGCTACGCACTGACCTTTCCGGACGGCGCGGCTGGGCGCTTCAACGTGTCGTGTGGCACCCCAGTGAACCGCTTCAAGCTTTCGCTTGTGGGATACGTGCCAGAAGACGCGATTCTTGGCACGATCGAGCAGTGCGCAATCGTGGGAGGAGGAACCACCTCTTCAAAGAGGGCCAAGACTCTTCAGACCGACGACGAGTTCCACTGGTCCTCGGAAGGCCTGACAATTTCTGCAAAGCGCAAGCCGCATCACTACTACCGCAATAGCGAAACGAGGCACCCGCAGAGGGCAAAGCGCTCCCTGAGGCCGATGAACGTGTGGGACAGCATCAAGAACGCGGCATCTTCTGCAGCCTCGCGCTGGGCCAACGCGTACGGACTGGGCAGCAGCAACGAGGACTGCCCGAAGTGTGACAAGAACGCCAAGGACCTGGACCGCCTGAACGCCCGCGTGCGCAAGAACCAGCAGAAGAACCTCAAGGCGATGGGCGACTTCATGAACCAGCTGAACGACGTGCAGGCCGGGCAGGCAGACCTCTCGCGCCAGCTGGCCGAGTCCCAGACTGCGACCCTGGACGCGACCAGTGGACTCATCGCAAGCACGCTCGAGAACATCAACGTCACGGGCCAGCTCCAGGATTTCCAGCTTCAACAGGCCAAGCAGCTGGATGCCAAGTTTGCCCAGACCGAGGCCAGCATCGGGGTTGTCAGCACGGCCGTTGCCAATCTGTCGGCCCAGGTCGCGGCTTTGTCCGGGTCTGTGGACGCGGGGGTACGCACCGCAATGAACTTCACGCGGGTGGGCCTTGACAACGTGCGCCAGACCCTCTCGGTTTACCAGAACGTCACGGACGACCGCCTTAACAACTACGACCGCATGTTCAACGATCTCTCAGCGAGCCTTCAGACGACTTACGCGATCCTTACGGACATGCAGCGGCGGGACCGGGACCGCGCCACGTTCACCCGCTCCGTCCACACGCTGATGGCTACGCTCGAGGACGACGGATGGAACATGTACCTGAAGGCACGAGGCATCGCTCCTTCGGACGACACGAGCGCGTTCCCGTTCCTGAACATTGCCCAAGTGGGCATCACTTGGGTCAGCTCGTCCACGGCCTACAAGATCCGGATGAACTACAACTGCGGCACGCGGTACCTTCTGGGACGCGGAGACCTGCAGCACGACTCGGAGACGATTGCAAAGAGCCTTGGGCCCACGGACTGCGACACGGCCGACCCGGACACGTGCACTTGTTGGATTTCGGTTGTTGCCCAGCGCTGCACGAAGCACGGCAGCTACAACTTTGGATCTCCGCCGGCATTTGACAACTTCGACAACGCCACCGCTCTTGGGGCCACGTTTTGCTCCGGGGCCGTGACCACGACCAACAGCGAGATCCTGAGCGCCGCTCAGCTGGAGACCTTTTGGCTGAACGGCTCGTACGCGCCGTGTGCCTCGCCTCCCATGGCCGGGACTTCTTACGCTGTGAGGGAGATGGTTATGGCCAAGCGCATCCTGACGTACAACGACCCGGGTCTCTGCGTGGCCGCGGAGTTTTCGCTGGACCGCGCAACCTCCCCGCCTTCCGGTGCCCCGATCAACCCGTACATGGCAATGCTGAACTTCTTCCGCATGCGGCGCGCCGTGTCCAACGACGGGCTCGACAGGCTTGAGCAGTACGTCTACGGCCTGGTCCCCGACGGCCTGACTTTTGAGTCCGAGCCTTTCACGCGCCGGCCGCACCCGGACAACTCGTCTCTGATCGTGAACGCCGCCTGCATCAAGGCTCACTTTAGCGCTTACAAGGGTGTGCTGCCGATGTACCGGATGACGGCATTCGCCAGCTCCACGACCGTGACCAGTACAGTGGAGCGCTACTTGCCGGGCGGCGGGGTCCAGACCAGCGCCGCCAGCGTCAAGTCGGTGTTGCTCAGCGCACCCCTCGAGAACCTGCTTCCCGTATCGGGCAAGCTGGTGATCGGAAACCCGGCCGCCACGGACCTGGTCTACGACGTTCCGGACCCGGACATTTCGGCTGGGTCAGTCGCGGCTTCCAACGCCGGCGCGGTCGGATACGTCCGAACCACCAACGTCTCTCAGCTCTACAACCAGAACGCGTTCGTTTCCGAGTACGGCGAGGTGTTCAAGGCCGACGACGCCGTTACGGCCCCGGCGCAGTACGATGTCGTGATCAACGGCTCGACACAGACGTGCGTCCTGGGCCGCTCCGCGGGAACCGGATCCCTCTGCGAGCTCAGGGACAGCTACAGCCTTGTTTCCGCCACGCTCAACGGAACTCTTTTTGTGCTGGCTTCACAGCGCGGGGGCTTCTACCAGGCCGTGATTGACAAGCCAGACGGCGACCTGACTTCGCTGATCCAGAGCACCTGCCCGACAGTGACATACGGCGAGCTGACTCCCGCGGGCGTGACTGTCGTCCTTTCGGTCACTTCACAGCTTCCGGACGCCGTGGAGGCGCGCGTCGACGTCGAGCCGTCTGGTTGCGACAGCTACAGCATCCCTGTGACCGTGACTCCGGGTTCAAGCGCTTCGGTGTTTATCGAAGCGTGTGTGTTTGGCGGTTCCACGACCATGACCGTCTCCCGTCTTGGTGCCACTGGATACGAGCAGTGTCCGGGCGAGCCGTTTAACGTGAGCGCGCCCACGAGCGAGGTCCTTGCTTCAAAGGGAATCGCCACCACGGGCCACGCGGTGTCGGTTTCCACGACCAACATTGACCAGGCACAGGTGGCCACCCAGGCGGCCGCGCTCGAGATCGCGTACGCGCAGGCCGAAATGCTCAACACGCTGGTCCAGGTCTTTTCCGGAATGGAAATCGGCCTCCCGGAGCCTTCGATCCAGGCGCTCGAGGAGGCAATGGCCCGGATTCGCAACGCCGTGGATGTTGGCGCAATCAACGACATTTTGGGGAACAGGCAGCCGATCACGACCAACTTTACCGCCGCGGCCAACGAGTCGAGGAACCAGTTCCTTGTGCAGAAGGACAACATGCTGAACCGCCTGGACAACGTTTCGGCCAGCGTCAGCTCCGCGCGAGGGATCCTTACCAACTTCTCGGTTTCGTACGCCGCGCAGATCGAGGCAATTGCCCAGCTCCGGAACCTTTCGGAGATTTACCTGAACGCCACTGCGCTGCTCTACGAGTCCGACTCGGCCCGCGCCAACGCCACCGCCCGCAACCTTCGTTCTCTTCAGGAGGCGATTGAGAACGGGGACTCGGGCGGTATTTTCGGAGACGTGTTTGGAGGCGTAGTTGACGGAGTGAGCGGTGTCGGCCGCTTCGCCCAGACGGTCGTCAAGGGAGGCGTGAAGGTCGTCAAGGACGTGGTGGACGAGAGTGTCAGCCTTGTCAAGGCGGGAATCGACGAGACCGTGAACCTGGCCAAGGATGTGGCAAACGAGGCCAAGGACATCGCAGGCGGAGTGACAGGCGGAGTCTTTGGGAAGTTCACGGGAATGGTCGAGTCGCTCATCACCATCATTGGAATCATCATTCTGTACAAGGTTTTCAACAACTGGTACGAGAAGCGCCAGATGGACCAACCAATTTCCGAAAGGGAAAAGGAGCACTTCATGCGCGTTCTCAGCCAGTTGGGTGTGCCCATGAATGTCGCGAAAACGGCCGTTAAGACCGCGACCACGGCGGGGCGGTTTGATGACTGGGAGATGCAACCGATTTCCGGTCCTTACACGGCCGGCGGGGTCTATTACGACGACAACGACGAGTTTCGGCGCTGGTAGTCGCCATTTTATCGAAAAAGGGTGTTTGGAAATTTTAGAAAAATAAATAAATCACTGCAAGGTCTGTGCCACCGCCTTGCGGGGATCAACGTTGAACCGTGTTTGCAGGTACGGCTGTGTCTGGGCCGCCGTGAATACGGTGTACTTGTCTACCCTATCGGGCACCTCCTCTTGTTCGCCCTCGAGCGTAATGTACCTGTAAACGTTGAAACCCAGAAAGATGGCAAGAACTAACAGCACGTAGAGCGCCCGTGTCGTTCGCTCCGGCTCCTCTCCCGCTTCAGTGAAATTCGTGTAGTTGTCGTAAATCTCCGAGGCGATTCCCGCCACGTCAAGGACAAACGCCGTGCCAAGGAGAAGGTGCCGGCTT
>JACCDR010972243.1_pt1 | contig 10976 bp, 14 predicted proteins | sample 7446431 | NCBI WGS metagenome assembly JACCDR01 (sample SAMN15323443, study PRJNA562643) | freshwater metagenome | isolation source: river surface water | place: USA:Blue River Watershed | collected 2017-08-17 | reverse complement strand
CTGGGCGTGGACCGGAAGCTGCCGGGGGACGCCGAAGACCTGGTTCGTGACAGGCGTCTCGACCAAGTGAATGCACCGCGTCCAATGTACCTTCTGCGGCGCAGTAGCCTGCACAGAGGCCACGCCGGGGGTTTGCACAAATGCCCCCTCGCTTGGGGAGCTTCGAGGCCCCACTTGGTACATCACGGGCAGTCCGTACCTCGTGCTTTTGGTGTTGCTGTCGGACTCAGAGATATGAACTTCTCGCTGCGAATGGCAGCGGAACCCCATGAACTTCTCACCCCTCGCCAGCGGCTTCTCCGGGTCGCCTGAAAACAGCAGCGTGATGAGCCCAAATTCACCTATCCCGCACACCACATCTGCGCGATGCAGATTAGAGAACATCGCGAACTTGTCATTGATCTCCCGAATGGCCTTGTCGAACGGGCTGTCATCCGCATCGCCTCTGGATTCGATTTTGGGGGGCATGGCCCACGTGGCATCCGGGTACGTCGTGACGACTCGATTCGCGATCGGGTCTGACACAAACCAGCGATAGAAATCGAACTCAGAGAGCACCTGCAATCGCCGACATTCCTTGTTGACATCAATCGGCTCGATGACGGCTGACGACCTGCCGAACAGGCGGCTGAAAAGGAATCGCGTGGCGAAGTCGAAGTTGAACATGCTCAGGTCCGCTTAGATCGGACGACCATAGAGGCCGTCAGTTTCCGATTGTTCCAGTAAGTCAGGCCGACCTCCATCTCAGCCCGCGAGTCGCGGCGAGACCCATCTGTTGCGATCCGCATGTCCCACATCGCTCTCGCTTCTGCCTGCGTGGTTCTGGCCCACAACTTCCTCGCAGGTCCGCGAGGAAGTTGCAGCTTACAGCACTCCGTGATCGGCAAGCAATCTGCCTCAGGGACTTTAGGCTCACTGGCCATCGCCTGCCGGGACTCCGGCAGAGTCATCACCGACTGGAAGCTGACGGTGCGGAGCATGAAGTCACCCGCCTCAGTGGTGCCCGACTTCAACATCCCCAGCCGGAACATCTCTGCGGAAGCGACCTGCTCCATGCCGCGAAGACGATCCAGCATCGTCACGATCGCATCTTGATGTGACTGCGGCCACGTGCTTTTCCACATGCGGTACATTCCCCTGTTAGTCACAAATGTGACGCCCATCATCGGGGCGGGGCGAACATGCAGCATGCCGACGTTCGGGCTGATGCACACAGGCGTGGCCTCATGGGCCTTCTTCAACTTATCCAATTCCGGGAAATACGCCTCAGCCCGCCACAGCTCATCCCCTTGCAGTTCGCCCTCGCCGAATACATGCACAAATTGATCGCCTTTCAGCATATCCCAAAGCTCCTTCTCTTAGTTAACAGCGAGAACGCGCCGGACAGGGCATCAATTTGATCCTTGCAGCTACTGTGCGGGAAGTGGTGCATCTCGTCCAAGAAATCGTCCAGAAAATGACCCTTGACGATGCGCACCATACCCTGATTGACGATCACAGAGACGGGCTCAGCTCTCGCTGTCTTATCTCCACTATCGCCGGTCGGTCGATCGACTCGCACAATGAAGCCCGCCTTTGAAAGCGCCCTCGACGTGTTCTCGGCCGACTCCTTCCCCCCAGAACCAGGCTCCTGCTCTATGCCGATGAACGTGCCACTGCGTTTTCCGTCACGCTTCGCGGCAGCCATGATCTGCCGCTCTCGCTCTCCGGTGTCCCACTGGCCTCGGACTATGTCCAAAATCCAATAGTACCCGTCCTTGCACATCCCCAGCTTTAGCCCCACCGTGTATTTGCCGCCCCTCGCTGTACCCGCTTTATCCCAGTACCGGCAGATTTTCTTAATTCTGTCCATCGGAGCTGAATCGACTTGCGTTAGATTCGCCACTTTGAACATGCCGCCTTCGGGCGGCACCGGCTGCTGCTGGAATTGGCCAGCATAGCCATATTCGCCCAACTGTCGACGGAACCCAGCCAGTGTTTTTTTCGAAAATCGCTCAGGGTCGAAAAGGCCGTCACGATAGAACTGGGCGCACTCAGGCGGCTGCACGCCAATTCCCGGCAGGATCTCAGCAGGGAAGCACAGCCATCGAACCTTTTGGTCCGGCTGCATGGACAGCACCTCATTGGTTGCGTCCGATTGGTGCAGCCGCTGCATGCAAATGATGGTTGGCACTATTTCCGCGATTGTTCGGCGGCTTGGGAGCGTCTCGCGAACCCACGTGTTCGCCGTCATTAGCTCTTCATCTGATCTCGCCCCTGCGGGGTCGATTGGGTCGTCCACGATCAGCAAATCGGCGTGCTTACCGATAACCGATCCGCCTGTTGTCGTGGCGATTCGCGTCCCATTCTGGGTGTTGGTCCACTGGCCCAGATTGTTTTGGACCTTACTGATCTCTATCTCAGGGAAGAGTCTGCGATATCGATCTGAGAGTAGTATTTCTCGGGACTTTCGCGAAAGCTCCAAGCTCAGAGATTCAGTGTACGACCCCACGATCGTCTTGAATGGGGGATATTTCGCCATCGCCCAGGGCTCTAGGAATATCGAAACTAGCGACGACTTCGAAGAGCCTGGTGGCTGATTAATGACGTAATAGTCATATAGCTTGGGTTGCCTGGAAATGATCCGCTCTACGACGGCCTGCAACTCGTCTGCGATGTATTTAATATGCCAATTGTCAGTCAGCGGCTTGTCGTTAATGACAGACCACATTCGCTTCACGAAATGATAGTAACTCGACAGGCAAAGCCGCCGCTCTAGCTGCGTGGTGTCTAGCACGAATTCTCTACTCATGGGCAGTGAACTCCACGTCGATCGGGGCGGCGACTCCTATCCTGCGTTGGGCGGCTTCTCGTTTATCGACATGCTCCATGATTTGAGCCATCAATGCGACAGGCAGGTCCAGTTCTTCGATGGCGATACGATGCTCGACGACTTGCTTGACCTCACCAGAGACCTCGTGCCTGTGCGTGTGTCGTCGCTGCTCAGCGTAGCCTCGATCAGCCAGCAAAGACTTCGACGCGAAAATCGTCGCTGCCGGATTAGCCGCCTCCACGAGGCCCATCAACTGCCCCTCGACGAAGTCTTGTTGCGCTTCGTGGATGAGATTGAAGAGCTTGAGGAATTTTGGATCTTTCTTCCACCCGGACAGAACGTAGGCCGGGAGCCCGATCATTCGGCACGCCTTGGCCGGGTTCCACGAATTGGCTGCCAAGGCGGTGAAATAAAGCTGCTGCTTCGCAGCCTCATTCAACGGGTTAGTGAGCAGCTCCAACTCGGCCGACCTGACAGCCGCCAGGCTGCCCTTTTTGGCAGCTTTCTTTGCCGCAGACCACTTGCAAACAATGGCATCCCAGACTGGCGCAACCCCCTCTGGGATATGCCCAACTATGAACTCACGCATCGTCCGGCCAGAGACCTCTCGCCCCCGCCGCACAGCCTCCGCGAAGACCGGCTTCTCTCGCGACCACTGGCGGAACCGTGCGGTTGATATCCCCAAACCTTCCGCTATGTTTTTATCGCCAAGCCCGTCGCGCGCGAGGCAGTACGCGTCTAAATAATAGACATCATCCCACAAAATATTCGCCATAAAGCACCCATGCCAATCAAACCCGCACAGCTCGCCGGACTACTCGCCTCTGCTCGCCGGGGGAACGACAAGGACTTCTACAATACGGCAGAGGCCCTAGCGACACAACTTCTGAGAAACATAGGCAGCGACGACAGGGCTTTAGGTTCTCGCCTGCGGGCATTCGTCGAAAGCGAACGAAAGTTGCACGCCGAGGAGGTGCTGGATCTGCCCGAAGAGCCGATTGACAAGGGCGTCGTGACGCCCCGTGTGGGCTTTGAGGATCTCCGCCTACCCCGCCGCGTGGCAGAAACGCTCCGCCAGGTCATGTTGGAAATTCAGCACCCGGAAATCTACAGGGAGCACAACCTAAAACCAACGCGGGCCATCCTGATTCACGGACCTAGCGGGACGGGCAAGACCTCTATCGCCCACGCCATCGCCAAAGACTCCAAGCGGCTGCTGCGGATGGCTGTGAGTTCCGATCTGACATCCGAATATATGGGGGCGACGTCGCCCAAGATCAGAGACTTCTTCAAGTCCGCCGGGGCGTCCCCTTGCGTCATGCTGCTGGATGAGTGCGACACACTGCTTCACAGCAGAAACACACAGCGCACCAACACAGCGAGGGAAGAGGGTGACATCACCAACACAATGCTCCAGTGCTTAGATGCCATGCACCCTAACATACTGCTGGTGGCCACAACGAACCTGCTGGACTGCGTTGATTCCGCAGCTCTGCGTCGATTCGATCACGTAATCGAGATGCCACTGCCTTCGGCTTCCGCGATGGGCCGCCGGGCCGCCGAGTTGGCTGCCAGACACAAGCTCAATCCAGCCGTGCTGTCGGACTTGGACCTCGGGGCCACATACGCCACTTGCGAATTGGCAATTTTCGCGGCTGTCAGGCGACAAATCGCTGATGGTCTTGCGGCCGAGTGAAATCACGCCACGCCCGACGATGTTGTGGAATGCTGGCGTGGCACTCCAGGAGAGCGCGGGCGCGTGTTGGCGCCGCCCGCTCAGGGGTCGAAGGGCTTCCCCTCTCAGTTGCAGCCTAAATTCGTCTCATCCACTCACGCATCACGATTCTCCATGCTCAATCGCGGGTCGGTTTCCAGCTCGGCGACTCGGGATCGCAGGCGATCAATCTCCGCAAGTGCGTTTCCGAGATACTCATTGACGCAGCCCAATTCGCGCATCAGCCTCACGGACTCTTCAGCACCGCCATTGCGTTCTTCTCTCACTGCTAGCTTCCACTCTTCAACCTCAGTCGTGAGCCTCGCGTTTTCCTCGCGCAGCCTCTGGATCTCGGCGGCTATCTCCGGCCACGCGTTGTGGGTTACTGCGATCCATGCGGCGTTCGACTCGCACTGTTCACGCGGGGCATTACGACAGCAATCGGCGACCATCACATCGCGATTGACGTAAACGTGCTCGCCTCTACTCCTGAGCGGAGTAGAGGCTCCCCACTCACCCTGCGTCGTCGCTGCGTGCAGGCGGTTCAGTTCTTCGATTGATGTTATCATTTATCACACTCGCTCTTTCCGCCAATCAGCTTCTCGTATTTGATATCACTAATTCGCTTGCACCCAATCGGGTCTTTGTGGAATTTGTCGCACCACTCGATCAGCACACATCCATCAGGAAACTCAATCCCCGGCGTTTCGAGTCGCTCGCCGATTCCGAGGATCTCTTTGACTTCTTTGAGGCAGTTACATTCCAGCTTCTCCATCTCGCGAAATAGCGGATTTCGAACCTTCGGCGTCCAGCACCCAGGCAGCCCTTTCATTCGCTTAAATAGCGACTTGTCGGGATCTTGCTCGAACTCAAAGCCTGATACTCGTATGCTGAAGAAGCCTGCCGAGAACAGGAAGTTCTTTGCGCCAATGCGGTCGCATATCTGGCGAGCCTCTACTGCTCTTCCGTCCGTCCATTTCGCGAATGCAGCTCGCAGTTTCTTTTCAGTTGCTTTGTTTGCTTTCCAGTAGCTCATCGCTCACCCCTCGCTCTTCTGAGTTTAAGCTCGGTCAAATAAACACCGTATCCCCGATGGTTACAGCGACTGAATCTTGCCTGTATCGCTCGCGATGGCTTCTAAGATCCGACATTAGTCGCTCTCGATTATCATCAGAAACCTCACTGACAAAGCATGCGTTTTGCCAATGCGAGTCATGCTTCGAGCCGCCATCGAAATGAATGATTTCGCTGTGCTGGCCAATCGCATCACGCACATAACAAACAAAATCCGACCACTCAGCTTGCGAGAGCTTGTTATCAGAATTTCCTATCTGAACTACTACTGTTTTCACTTCTAATCCCCCAGCTCTTCTGAGTTTCAATTATGGCAGTGCTAGATTCGCCTCATCCACTCGTCCGGATCGTCGTCGTCTGAGTCGTCATCATAGCTATAATCATCATCATCATCATCATCATCATCATCATCATCATCATCGCACAGGACGGTGGCCACATCCGCCGAGACAATTGCCGTGACCGGCGCATGCTCTCCCTCCTGGCCCCTGGACACGATGGAATGAATATGCACCTCAGTGAGCCATACATACCCATCATCGTCCGCTTTGGGTTCTTTGCCGGTCTCCAGCAAAATGACGACTTCCTGCTCCGCCGGGAATCGGCGGAGCCACTTGACTGACTCTCTTCGTGTCATCTTAGTTGCTCTCCTTGCGTGTGCCCCACAGCCAATGCGGCCTGCTGGCCCGTTCTTCGGCCTCAATCACTACTTTCTCCCTGTCGGCTTGAATCTGCATCATATGGTAATGATGCACAGACGCAATTATGGCCGCGATCAGAAACACGACTAACACAAACTCCCAGGGCCTCAGATCGAAGCCGTTAGCGTCGATTTTCATTAACTACTCTCCTCTCTTTGAACCTCGTCAGCGATTCAATAACTCCATCCAGGTCGTCTCTTGTAAACAGTAACTCGCACTCGGAGTTGCCCGGAACTCGCATCAGCAGCGTTAAACGAGCCTCTTTGGCGAAGTGCTTTTCAAGATCCCAGAGTGCTGCTTTACAGGCGATGGCCGCGTTATCCACTTTACTCATCACTCACCACCTTCCATAAATTCCATGTTCTTCTTCGGCAGCAAGTCCGCCGGATCTCGCCCTGCCAATCTCTCAGACAAACAAACGCAGAACGCCCGCAGCAGGCTTTCCTGTTCGAATGTCACTTGCCACTGCTTCAATTCCGCGTTAAACGCCTCAGACAAAGTCATTTCGGTCCGCTCCATTTGCACGACTCGCTGCGTCTGTATCTGTAACTTGTATTACTGAACTCAAATTGCCCGCGCACGCCTGGCGGAGCCCATTGGTTGAAAGAGCTTAGCATCTCGAACTCAGCCCCGCTCGCCTGCATGGCTAAACACATCTCACGCCAGTTCGGAAAATCTGGTACAGGCTCTCCCTGGCGAGGAACGCGAATCAGCGTGCTCGCCGTCGTTGCACCAATCAAATCAAATCGTATTAACGCATCGGCGTAATCGGGCAGCAATGCGCCCCACATTACATCACAGTCAACTACATCTCGCCCAAGCATGTCGACGCATTGCGTCGCCGTCTTGGCGACTGGCTTCGACTCAAGCGCCAAGCTCGACAGGATCGAGTCGACGATCTCGCCTGCTAAAGTAGACTCATTAGCAGGCTCAAAATCGGCCTCGGACATGGTGCCGACGCCCCATGCGCTCCAAACGCGGGTGCAGTGATAAACGCTGGTAAGATGCCGCTCGTCAACAATATCGATTAACGAGTCTCTCAGATTATGCAGCTCAGCAGCCTTGACGCGGCAGACAAGCCCGCCCACGGAGATGCAGCCGTTGTCCAGAATCTCGTTTAATGCAGCAGTCTTGCGTCGTATCTGACAGTGTGTTGCTGGGCAATAAGCGATGCCAACATTCACGCAAGGCTTCCAAACAGGCTGCGGCCACCTGCTAGATAGATATTCGTCGCCATTCTTAATAATTTCACTATGAGCAATCAGTTGATATCCGCTTCCGTACCACGGATCGCAGCCATTGTCCTCTTTAGCGGCCATTTCTCGCAGGCGCTCCTGGTCTTCGTTCGTCGCGATCTCAGGCGGATTGAGATTTGCGAGGACGTGCGTGACGTCAAGTTTCGACTCGTTCGTTGCCAGCCACACATCATACCTGTTTTGCTTGGCGTCGTGATGTGTTGGTTCAGACTCAAAAAAGCTGCCGTAGACCACATGATACCCACTGTCTCGCACCCACTCGCCAACCGGCACCCATCGCGGAGCCTTTGCCAGCTCTGCCCTTAGTGCCGAGATCGTGGCCAACAATTCTTTCATATCGCGATTCTGAATTGCGAATGCGTCCTCGTGCTCTTTGATGCTCGCATTCGCCGTTGCCAGTTCAGCCTCAAGTTCCGCAATCCTCTTCAGGAGTTCGTCTGGCCTGACAGCGTCGACATCTCGCCGCAAGGCTCGCAGTTGCTGGTTGGTGTACCGGAGTTCTTCGATGGTCGCGTTCTTCTCCGCCACCAACTGCTGATGGTACTCGCGTTCTTTCTCGGGATCGGCTTCGTTGAAAATCGATTCCCACTTACCCAGGCGAGCCACCGCATCGAGCAGACGATCGGAGAGGTCTGTATTTTTGATGTCCCGAATTTGAACTTCAAGCTCCAGCACTTTAATGCTGGCCAACAACTCGGCGACGCGGGCCGCTCGATCACCAAGATCAGGCCGCTGCGAAATCGCCTGCTTGAGCTTCACTTGATTATCGTGGTTGGCCTTCCAGTGATCCCTCTCCGCTTCAAGTTCGGCGATCCGCTCTCTGAGCCTGATGCAGTCGTCTTGTAATCGGTCTACGTCAGAGGTGGGCTTCCTTAGCCTCGCCCTGTACCCCATGTCGAAGAATTCCTCGTCCGGGATGTCCATTTGTCGGAACGCGTCCGTCTTCTGGAATTGCATGACGGCGTCCTCTGTGCTTGTCGCTTCCCCGACCCAAACTTGAAAGCCGCCTGCACTGATTATTTCGTAAATGGCCATCTCTTCGCTCTCCTCTTTATTAGGTCTCATTCCACGCCCCACGCCGCGCCTAGTTTGATCGGGCTTCCTTGCGTTTGCAACTCAATCGACTACGTCAGTCTGCTGATTTGATTTTCATTCATAAAAAATTTTTGGGTGGTCTCCCCGTGACTGTCTGCTGCGGGATGGCGGTGCTCCGATTTCATTCGAATGCGGTGCTCCGATTCCCCATAAAATAAAAAAATGGTGAGTCGCTGGCGTAGATGGCGTTCGTGCGTCGGTGGATTTCATTCGAATGCGGTACTCCGATTTCCCTCGTCTGGGCGTTGATCGATTTCCAATAAAATAAAAAATGGAGAGGCGCTGGCGTAGAGTAAGGTCACTCCCCACCCCCTCGAAAACCCACGAATCTGCATTCAGGGGGTGGGGTGGGTTCTCATTATATACCGCGCGTGCGTGAATAATAACCGCACGCATACGCGCACGTGGTTATTCCGTGCATGCACGTACGCGCGAATTACAACCACATATGCACGCGCGAACGATATATCCCCCAGAAAAACACAACGTCCGATAATGTCGGTTATGTTGTGCTCACCGCTCTGCAAGCACCGCTCACCGCGCTGCAAGCACCGCTCACCGCTCACCACAAGGGGCGGGATTAATCGGGGTTAATTGGCCAGCCTGCCCCCGCGCGGATATTGGGGATAACCTCGATCCGCTCTGCAAGGGGCGGGATTAATCGGCCTACTAGCTTGAGCTGCGGGAACGCAATAGTGGGGAAGCTAATAGACCGAAACGACACAAGGGACCGAATCGATCGACTCTGCAAGAAGCGGGGGAACGGAATGGGAACTAGGCTGAAACCGTTTCGGGATTAATTCGCCCCCAATTAATCCCCGAAGATTGTGAAACAACCCTGCAAGTAGCGGGGTTGAAGTGATGAGGGACGGAATAAACCCGAATGGGAACTAGGCTGAAACGCTATAAAACAGCCGGTTTTCGATTATTCGTCGAAATAGTTGGATTTTAGACCGCGAAATTGACGATGAGTGAATTGACCGACGAATTTGCATCCCCTACAAACCGGCCACCGCAAGGGGCGGAACTCACCAACGAACCACACAAAAGGTAGGCCACACAATGCAACCCATCACTCCAGCAATTGAGCAAGCCGCAAAGATCCTCAAGACACAAAGAGCGATATATCGAACGCGACCGTTCGCGGAAATTTTGCTTGCTGTTGCGGCTACTGCGGCAATTTGCCCCCATGCTGTGACTGCGTCACAATTGGCGCGGGATACGTTGCGCAGCGAATACGGTAGCGAACGCAAATTGAGCCACGAACGCAAAGCAACTAGACTATCTGCCGAAAAAAATATCGACGTAGAAAATGACGAAGACCACGTGGCTGAAATTGCGGAACGCGAAGACGTTGCCGCAATGGCGCAAAAAATACGCGCCTCGCTAGGTTCCGAAATTTCGGACGGCCTAGCCGAAGGTCTGTCGTTGCGTGATATTGCCGAAATACTAGGGCGTAGCCATTCATCCCTGCATCGCCAGATTGTGGAAGTACGCAAGGCGCTTGCTTCTGAGTTAGCCTAAAAAATTGCCGAAGATTGTGAAACAACCCTGCAAGTAGCGGGGTTAATAAGACGACCGAACGAACGACCGCACGAACCACAAGAAAAGGCCGGAAAAATGACAACGCGCAAACTCCCCACAATCAAATCACTTCGCGAGAACTCACCTTGGGATATCGCCAAAAAATTCGGGCTGCATTATTCTGGGGACTACAGTCCCGTACCGCATGGTGGCATGTGGTATGAGTCAAAAAATTGGGCTTCTTTAGGCTATGCTGACGCAATTCGCCTTTCAGAATCAGAAGGCACATTGTGGGTTGAACTGATCGTCATCAACCGAATTGATCGCGATTTGGGATCGGTAAAAAAATATGCCGATTGGGAAAGCGCCAAAGAGCATTGTACAACCCCCGAAAGCGTTGCGTGTTGGGAAATAGAATCGTTTGAATCCTATTCGGGCGGCGACGTGCTCACATGCCAGACTTTCAATTCCGACAACGGGCGGGATTGGGGCGATTTCCCTGAATTCCAGATTATGAAAACCGTGCGCGATATGTGGTTTCGCTTGTACGAATAGCATCCTAAAAAATTCCCCAAAAAATGTGAAACAACCCCGCGACTTGCGGGGTTAATAAGACGAACGAAGATTGTAAACCCAAAGAAAAGGCCAGAAAAATGATCCAGTTTACCTCGCATCGACGATTCAAATCGATCGAAACCGCCTATATCGGACCGACTAACTTCAAGCCCGCCAGAATTCGCGTTCGGTCCGGAAAAATTCGAAAGTTCTTTCCCTTCGATCATGGGGCTGAATGCCCCCAT
>JACCDR012307096.1_pt1 | contig 10977 bp, 9 predicted proteins | sample 7446431 | NCBI WGS metagenome assembly JACCDR01 (sample SAMN15323443, study PRJNA562643) | freshwater metagenome | isolation source: river surface water | place: USA:Blue River Watershed | collected 2017-08-17 | reverse complement strand
CTGTCCATGATGGTCTGGTTGAACGCGTGGCCCATGTGCAGCGTGCCAGTCACGTTCGGCGGCGGCAGCTGGATGGAGAACGAAGGCTTGCCAGCGTCGAGGGTGGCGGCGTAGTAGCCGCGCTGTTCCCACGCATTGCGCCAGGTTTGTTCAATCGCAGACGGTTCGAAGGCCTTGGCTAGTTCCATGATTTGGCGGGATTCCAGAGAGATTTTCCAAACCCGACATTATAAGCGGGCGGCATCCGCCCAAGCGCCGGAACTTGGCTCAAAGAATCCGCTACACACGGCGCTGTTTGCCCCGGCCCGGCAGGGAGCCCAGAGCGTTTTCCGAACTTTTCAAATTCACATGGAGCCGAAAGGAGCTGCCGCAATGGGCGACCATCGCAAGCGCACCGGCCGCCGGTCGATTGACACTCCCGATTACTCGAATAACGCGAGTGACGCCGGTATTTCGAGCCTCTCAGGCTCCGGACTACGCGGCGGCACCAACGCGACCCGTAAGCAGGGCAAGAAGCCGCAGCGCGCCAGCATGGAGGTGCGCCTGCCGTCTCAGTCGACGGCCCGGGATGAGTGGCACCTTGGGGCTACCGATAAGACGGGGACCAACGCAAGGCACAGTGATGAACTGGCGCGCAAGGGGGATATGGACGACCGAACGATCGTGCTACGCGCGTACTCGGAGCGTCGTGGTCGGCGTCATTCGTTTCGTCTGGAAGAAGGTGCTCCTCTATCGGGCTACGAACCCTCCAGCGCGCGCAGCGGGCTTGCCGCCCCCGCTCCAGCCCCTGTCTTCGACCATGGCCGTTCGCTCAGGCAGCGCCTGGCGATCCAGATTGTCGGTCATGACAGGGTTGTCATCGACCTGTCCCATCGCTGGGACACGCTGGATACAGAAAGCGGTGCGCGGACGAAGCTCATCCACGGCCTGCTGGTGGCCGGCAGTGACAAGCAGATCCGGATCGATCTCTCGAACCACCGCGTTGCCGACCTGCGCGGATGGGCCGCAGTGCGTTGCCAGCGCGGCTGGGTCGAGGAAGACAGGAGCCATGTGGTGGCCGACAAGGAAGCGCCGGCTGTCGTCAAGGCGCTGAGGGCGGAAATCATGCGCGCCATCCGCGAGCAGCAGGAGATGCCGGTCTTCGAATTGACTTGCCATGACCAGTCCTTGTCTGCGGTCGTGATTCCTCTCGTGAAGCGGCTCGGTCAGGTGGCGACGTTGGTCAGTGGACTTCGGGTGCTCGACCTCAACCGCTACAGCCGGAGTGCGGAAGTGGGCGGAGCCATCACGCCGGGCGATGCCCGTGCGGAGAAGCTCATCGCGGTGTTCGTCTCTGCGCTGGCGCACATCATCATCGGCAGCCGTTCGATGAGGGCGCTGGGCCTGCGCATGAACGGCATCGGCCCTCAGGATCTTGTGGCGATCGCGACGGCAGCCGGGCACAGCACGAGCCTGAACAGGCTGGACCTCTCATGCAACCCGCTGTGCGAACGTTTCGGAGAAGAGCCGCCTGTGCTGGAAGGCATGCTGGCTCTGAAGCGGGCGTTGGCTGTCAACACCACGCTGACCGAGCTTGACTTGTCCTTCTGCAACATCGATGAAGACGCGGCCGACCTGCTGGCGCAGGCCCTCGAACTGAACAAGACCCTCAAGCGCGTGGTTTTGTCCGGCAATCCGATCAGTCGCGACCATTCCGTCTTCAATGACAAGCGAGTCGATTTCAAGCGCGCCAACTGAAGCACAAATCAGGGCATGCAACACATGTCTGTCACCAGTCAGGAGAGATCATGCTCAGCACAAAGCATGCAGTAAAAACTCACAAGCCATCCACCGAAGCCCTCGACGACAGTGATGCGCTGGTGTGCAGCTCGGAAGAGAGTGGCGATGTATCGGGCCAGAAAGCCCCAAGGATGATCGCTGGCGGCAGAGCGCGTACCCACCTGTTCGATGGGGCGCCCGAAGATGTGCATCGCTACTTCATTCACCATTTTCTGCGCGGCGAGACGCCCCTCGAAACAGCCGAGATTCGCGGCCTGTATGCGCGCATCAGCAAGGCGCACAACGCGGAGATGATCGCGGATCGTCAGCATCCGGAGAATGCCTGGCTGAACAAGGTGCGAAGTGCGGCGCTGATTCCTGCCATGGCAAGGCGCAACCGGAAAGAAAAACATGCACAAGCCCTGCTGGCCGCCGAGATCGATGCGCTGGCGAAGACCCACGCGCAACTGGTGCTGCCCTTGTCAGCGCTGAAATCAAAATCTGCGCAGGTGACAGCCCTGTACCGGGTGATGGTCGCCGACGAACCGAAGGAAGTCGTCATTGACTACGCCGCTCCTGTCAATCCCTGGAAGGCCAAAGACCCGTATTGGATGCCCGCGTACCGCCTTTCGGGATCCTGGCGGCACCTGCAAAAGTTACTGAAACTGATGCAAAGCATCCCGCGCGCGGACAAGCGCGAGCTTAGGATCGACCTGCTTCTGAGCAACCGTCTGGTCGAACCCATGGTGCTGAAGACCTTGCTGGAAGCAGGAGACAAAGTCGTGCGGACCGTGCGCAAGCTGGACCTGGACGGCCTGATGATCAGCCGCGTCGAAGATGAGTACCTGTACTCGGTGGAGCTCATGATGCGGCAGACGGCCCAAACTTTGAAGCAGTTGACGGCGCTCGAGGAATTTCGCCTTTGCGATTCCGTGATCGACAGCGGCATGCTGCAGTTGTTGTGCGCCGGCCTGAACGGGCACCAGCGAATGAAGGTGCTGGCGCTTGGGGGCAACTTGCTGTGCCGGACCTTCGGCGCGAACCGAAAGAACCTTTTGGGCTGGACGGCGCTGATGGCGGAAATCACCGGCATGCCGGCCTTGCGCGAGCTGGACCTCAGCCGCAACCAGGTCGGTGACGAGGCGGCCAACATCCTGCTGACCACATTGAAGCTGAACAAGAAGCTACAGAAAGTCGATTTGCGCGGCAACCACATCAGCAAGGATCACCCGATCTGGCTGGACGAACGCGTGATCCGCGATTGATCTTTTCGGGCTGGCAAAAAGCAAGCCCGCCGGGGCTGATGCTGCGTTGAGCCGGCGCGCGCCACTTGCGCGCCCGGCAGGGCTATAATCTCGGACACTGTCATTCCGACAGAAAAAACGCTAGGGGTCCTGGCTTCATCAGAGCCGGGTGAGAAATACCCTCAGTGGAGGCATTGCAGCCTCCCAACCTGATCTGGATAACGCCAGCGTAGGGAAGCGAAGTGTCCGGACCCCATCCCCACCTCCTGCTTCCCGCGCTGCTTTGAGCAAAGGAAGCCCATGAACGCCAATCCGCAGTTCCTCGCCGCCACCGCCTCGGTGGACGAAGCCGCCATACAGCCGCTACCGAACTCGCGCAAGATCTATGTGCAGGGCTCGCGTCCCGACATGCAGGTGCCGATGCGCGAAATCAGCCAGGCGGACACGCCGGCTTCGTTCGGCGCGGAAAAGAATCCTCCGGTCTTCGTGTATGACACCTCGGGCCCGTATACCGACCCGAACGTCAAGATCGACATCCGTTCCGGTCTGGCCCCGCTGCGCGCGAACTGGATTGCCGAGCGCAACGACACCGAAGCACTGGCCGGCCCGAGCTCGGCCTATGGCATCGAGCGGCTGAACGACGCGAAGCTCGCCGAGCTCCGCTTCAACTTGCACCGCAAGCCGCGCCGCGCCATCGCCGGCAAGAACGTCACGCAGATGCACTACGCGCGCCAGGGCATCATCACCCCCGAGATGGAATACATCGCGATCCGCGAGAACCTGCGCCGCGAGGAATACATCGCCAGCCTGAAAGCCTCGGGCCCCAATGGCGCAAAGCTCGCGGAGCTGATGGGCCGCCAGCATCCGGGCCAATCTTTCGGCGCGTCCATCCCGGCCACGATCACGCCGGAATTCGTGCGTGACGAAGTCGCGCGCGGCCGCGCGATCATCCCGGCCAACATCAACCACCCGGAATCCGAGCCGATGATCATCGGCCGCAACTTCCTCGTGAAAATCAACGCCAACATCGGCAACTCGGCCGTGACGTCGTCGATCGGCGAAGAAGTCGAGAAGATGACCTGGGCGATCCGCTGGGGCGGCGACACCGTGATGGACCTGTCCACGGGCAAGCACATCCACGAAACGCGCGAATGGATCATCCGCAATTCGCCGGTGCCGATTGGCACGGTGCCGATCTATCAGGCGCTGGAGAAGGTCAATGGCAAGGCCGAAGACCTGACCTGGGAAATCTTCCGCGACACCCTGATCGAGCAGGCCGAGCAGGGCGTCGATTACTTCACGATCCATGCGGGCGTGCTGCTGCGTTATGTGCCGCTGACGGCCAAGCGCATGACCGGCATCGTCTCCCGCGGCGGCTCGATCATGGCCAAGTGGTGCCTAGCGCATCACAAGGAATCCTTCCTGTACGAGCACTTCGAAGACATCTGCGAAATCATGAAGGCCTACGACGTGTCGTTCTCGCTCGGCGATGGCCTGCGTCCGGGCTCGATCTACGATGCCAACGACGAAGCGCAGCTGGGCGAGCTGAAGACGCTCGGCGAGCTGACCCAGATCGCGTGGAAGCATGACGTGCAGGTGATGATCGAAGGCCCCGGCCATGTGCCCATGCAGCTGATCAAGGAAAACATGGACATCCAGCTCGAGCAGTGCCACGAGGCGCCGTTCTATACGCTGGGCCCGCTGACCACCGACATCGCGCCGGGCTACGACCACATCACCTCCGGCATCGGTGCGGCGCAGATCGGCTGGTATGGCTGCGCGATGCTGTGCTACGTGACGCCGAAAGAGCACCTCGGCCTGCCGAACAAGACCGACGTCAAGGACGGCATCATCACCTACAAGATCGCCGCGCATGCGGCTGATTTGGCGAAGGGGCATCCGGGCGCGCAAATACGCGACAACGCACTGTCGAAGGCGCGCTTCGAATTCCGCTGGGAAGACCAGTTCAACATCGGCCTCGATCCGGACAAGGCGCGTGAATTCCATGACGAGACCCTGCCCAAGGATTCGGCCAAGGTCGCCCACTTCTGCTCGATGTGCGGCCCGCACTTCTGCTCGATGAAGATCACGCAGGATGTGCGCGAGTATGCGGAGAAGGAAGGCATTGCCGAAGCCGATGCGCTGAAGAAGGGCATGGAGATCAAGGCCGTCGAGTTCGTCAAGAGCGGCGCCGAAATCTATCGCAAGCAGTGACGAGCGACAGCCGATGATTGCTATCGAGCTCAACGGCGAGCCGCGCCAGATGGACAGCGGGCAGTGCGTGCAGGATCTGATCGACGCACTGGCGCTGACCAATCAGGCGCTGGCGGTGGCCGTGAACCGTGAAGTGGTGCCGCGCGCACGCTGGCGTGAGCGAGTGTTTGCCACTGGTGACAAGGTGGACATCGTTCGCGCTATAGGGGGAGGATAATGAAGCTGAACGACATGCAACAAGACACAGGCCTGACCATCGCAGGCAAGACCTATGCGTCACGCCTGCTGGTGGGCAGCGGCAAGTACAAGGACCTCGATGAAACCCGCCGCGCGACCGAAGCTTCGGGCGCGGACATCATCACGGTCGCAATCCGCCGCGTGAACATCGGTCAGGATCCGAACGCGCCCAACCTGCTGGATGTGGTGCCGCCGTCGAAGTACACGATCCTGCCCAACACCGCCGGCTGCTACAACGCAAAAGATGCGGTGTACACGCTGCAGCTGGCGCGCGAACTGCTCAATGGCCACAAGCTGGTCAAGCTCGAAGTGCTGGGCGACGAGAAGACCCTGTTCCCCAACATGCCAGAAACCCTGAAGGCCGCCGAGACGCTGGTGAAGGATGGTTTCGACGTGATGGTCTACTGCAGTGACGATCCGATACAGGCCAAGATGCTGGAAGAGATCGGCTGCTGCGCGGTGATGCCGCTGGCCTCGCTGATCGGCTCCGGCATGGGCATCCTGAACCCGTGGAACCTGTCCCTGATTATCGAGCAGGCCAAGGTGCCGGTGCTGGTCGATGCCGGTGTCGGTACCGCCTCGGATGCCGCGATTGCGATGGAACTGGGTTGCGATGGGGTGCTGATGAACACCGCTATTGCTGGCGCAAAGGATCCAGTCCGCATGGCGCGCGCCATGAAGCTCGCCGTCGAAGCCGGCCGCGATGCCTTCCTTGCCGGTCGTATTCCGCGCAAGTTCGCTGCATCGCCATCGTCGCCGATGGCTGGCCGCATCGTATGACGCGTCCTTCGGTGCTGGTGTTCGCCGGGCTCGATCCGAGCGGCGGCGCCGGCATCCAGGCTGACATTCAGGCCATCAGCGCGGCGGGTGTGCACCCGCTGCCCGTCATCACGGCGCTGACCGTGCAGGACAACCAGCATGTGCATGCCGTGCATCCGGTCGACCCGATGATCCTGCGCGAGCAGGTGCGCGTGCTGGTCGAGCAGGGTACGCGCATCGATGCCGTGAAGATCGGCATCGTCGGCAGCGCGGCAAACGCGCAGGCGATTGCAGCGGCCATCGCGCTGCTGCGCGAACGCGAGTCCGGCCTGCCGGTGGTGCTCGACCCGGTGCTGGCCAGCGGCCACGGCGATCTGCTGACCAAGGGCGATGCGGTACTTGCGCTGGCGCCGCTGCGGCGGCTGGCGACGCTGGTCACGCCGAACCTGCCGGAAGCGCTTGCGCTGTGCGGCACGGACGATATCGATGCGCAGGCGCACGAGCTGATGAACGATGCGCCGCATGTGCTGATCAAGGGTGGGCATGGCGCCGGCGATGCGGTCGTCAACCGCTGGTTTTGCCGTCAGCGTAGCCGCAGCTGGTCATGGCCGCGCCTGCCCGGCGACTACCATGGCTCGGGCTGCACGCTGGCGTCGGCGATTGCTGCGCGCCTTGCACTGCGCCTGACGATGGAAGACGCAATCGACGCCGCACAACAGTACACGCAGCGCAGCCTCGAACACGCATTCGCGATCGCGGAAGGACAACGCATACCCGATCGCCAGAAGGAGATCTCATGAAAGGCCTTTACCTCGTCACGCCCGACTGGGATGACACCGACCGCCTGCTGGAAGTCAGCGAGCAGGCGATACTCGGCGGCGCCACGCTGCTGCAATACCGCCACAAGACGGCCAGCGATGCGCTGCGCGACGAACAGGCGACCGCGTTACTGCAATTGTGCCGCCGCCTGAATGTCCCGCTGGTCATCAACGACCATGTCGCTCTGTGTGAAAAGCTCGACGCCGATGGTATTCACGTCGGCGGCACCGATGCGTCGGTGGCCGAGGTGCGTGCGCGTGTCGGCGCGAGCAAGATCGTCGGCGCGTCCTGTTACGGCGACCTGCAGCTCGCGCGCGATGCCAGCGCCGCCGGCGCAAGCTATGTCGCCTTCGGCGGCTTCTATCCGTCGCGCGTGAAGAAGTACGCGGTGACTACACCGCCAGACATCGTGTCGCGCGCGATCAGTGAACTCTCTGTACCGGTGTGCGTGATCGGCGGCATGACCGTCGAGAACAGCCAAGTCCTCGTCCAGCTCGGGGCGCACATGGTGGCGGCCATCAGCAGCGTCTATGCGTCCGAAGACGCGCGTACCGCAGCCACAGCATTCACCAATCTGTTTCGATAAGCGACTCATCAAGGCGTTCTTCGATGAGCGCTCTGTCATTTGCGGCGGGTAAGTCCCGCCGTTCTCTTTTGCACTTGACGATTTCCTGAATGCCGCGTGACAGCGCTCGCGCTGGCAGGAACTCGTTCCATCCTCCCGATACTCAGCAGCCGCTTTGCATGCGGGCATTCCTCTGACGGCGCGCCTGCAGGCACTTTCATCAATGCGGCGTGAACACGAGGAGCGGCCAGTGGCTTTTGGATTGTCGGAACTGCAGCACCTGATGCATCAGCTCGGACCTGCGATTCCGGAGATTGTCATCATCCTGCAGGATGACATCGACAGCTGGCAGCTTGACTTCGATGATGACGTGTCGATGCGCATCGACTGGCATGAAGAGCCCGCGCAGATCGTGATGAGCTGTGCGATCGGCAAAGCCGAAGCGAATGCGCGCGAGCCTGTGTATGCGGCGCTGCTGGAAGCGAACCTGCAGCTGACCGGCGTGGCCCGAGTGAAGCTGGCGCTGGGGCCGGAGGATGACGTGATGCTGATCGGCGAATGCGATCTCGCGGATGCGACCGTCGAAGCACTGCGCGACAAGGTCGCCGAATTTCTCGAGATCGCAGCGAAATTCTCATCCCTGGTCTCTGTTTCCGGCGTTGCCGGCGACGAGCATCCCGCGCCGACCGATCTCTCACACAACATCCATCGTGCCTGACGCGTCCTCACCGCTTACCCCACACCACAGGAAGTTCACATGCATCCCACCTCCAAGGACAACAGGCTGCTGCAGCCCTCCGCCCAGTTCATCGACCATGGCGGTGACCCGGTCGTACAGCTGAGTCCGCACAAGGGATTGAAGAATGCATCCATCCTCTATGAGGGAATCAAGGGCCTGCCCGACGCCATCCAGCTGCGCGGCGGCTTCGACAGGAAGACCCGGCCCTGCGTCTATCTGCACAAGCGCTCGCCGAAAAAGATCGGCGAACTGAGTCGCAGCACCGCCACTGCAGCGAAACCAGTCAGTAGCAAGGGCTCGCGCACATTCGCGCTGGCATCCCCGGTCAGCGGCGCGCGCATGCACCTGCCCGCGGCGCCGGCAGGCGTGCTCGGCAAGAAGGCATCGGAGCGCTACATCGCGGCCAACAACAAGGGCGCCGAAAAGCAGGAGATGTCTGCTTTCCTCGACTCGATCATCGAGTCGATTTACGAGTTGGCAGAGCCCGAGCCCAAGCTGGTCCGTGCGGCTATTGAGCTGAAGGTATGCGCGCACGCGGTTCGCGAGTATGGCGAGGAATTCACGGTGGGTGCACTGCGCAAGCCCTTGCGCACCATCGCGCGGGCGTATGCGCTCGAACGCCTCGCGCAGACGACCTCGCCGCATCGGCTGATTCCGACGCAGGGTGAAGCGTTGAGGCAAAAACGGCTGGCCGTGTTTGCCGCCCTCGGGCGGGATGTTCAGGGCAGTCTGAGCAGGCTGGTGCGGGCGCCGAAGATGTCGCAGTACGACACGACACCGGAGATCGCGGTCTATGAAATGAAGACGATGGTCAGGGCCTATGTGAAACAGTCGCCCGAGCGCAGGCTGCCGTTTCGCGCCTTTCTGCGTAACTATGCGGTGGGCGAGCACCTGAAATACTTCGCCCGGCGCTGGCAGCTGATTTCGCTCGCGCCACAATCGCTGGAGCGTCGCAGGCTGGGCACGGAGTCGTGGGCCACCGAACTGGACCGCATCTGCCCGATCATTCTCGCGGAAGAAAAGCGGCAGCAGCGCAATGTGAAGGTCATGCCGGTGAATGACAGCGAGGGCAGCAGCACGGGCTCGCTGCTGTACCAGCGTCCTTCGCTGCCGTCGTTGCCGCCGCTTCCGCCGATCGCGGGCGGCAACGCGCCGGCCTCGGTCGCACCGGAACCGTCCCCGGCCCTTGCCCCTCTGGCCAGCGACCTGCAGGGCGCGATGCTGCCGCGCCAGCAGGTGCAGGGCCAGCCGATCGCTGCGTCGCTGCACGAAATCTCCACCGAAGTGCCAGCGTATCCGTCGCCGGTGCGAACCCGGGTGATGCCACGGCTTACGACCAACTACTCGATGATTTCAGCGCAGCCGATGATGGGCAGCCTGATGGCGGACTGGCCGGAATCGGCCATGTCATCCGCTGCAGACGAAGGCCAGCCGACGTCGCCGGTTCGTGCGTCCGGGGGGGCCATCGAGGCGTCCGGAAGTTCATTCAGCTCGCTCATCGAGATCGTGAAGAAGTTCGATGAGACGCCCGGCATTACCTACAGCGCGCTGGCCTTGCCGACCACGGACAGCGGAGGATGGGGCGGCAGCAGTTCGGAGGTGCGTTCCTCCACCCGGACGCCGGAATCGCTTGAGGTGTCGCAGACCGAGATACTGTCGCAGACTGAAGTGCTGTCGCACAGCGTGGCGAGCGTGGTGAACGCAGTGCCCGGTAGCCCGCCGCCGTCCGACGCCACGCAGTGACGGTACGTCGTTTCTGAACCTGCAGGCCGGCGCGTCGCCATGGCGCGCCGACATATAATCGCGGGATGCAAAACCTCCTGCACAACCTCAATCCCGAGCAGCTCGCCGCCGTCACCCTTCCTCCGCAACCTGCATTGATTCTTGCGGGCGCGGGCTCCGGCAAGACGCGCGTGCTAACCACCCGCATTGCGTGGCTGATCCAGACGGGGCAAGTGTCGCCGGCTGGCCTCCTCGCCGTCACCTTCACCAACAAGGCCGCCAAGGAAATGCTGGCACGCCTGTCCGCGATGTTGCCGATCAATACACGCGGCATGTGGATCGGGACTTTCCACGGTTTGTGCAACCGGCTACTGCGCGCCCACCATCGCGACGCGGCGCTGCCGCAGACTTTCCAGATCCTCGACTCGGCTGACCAGCTTTCTGCTGTGAAGCGACTGCTGAAACGCCTGAATGTCGACGATGAAAAATTCCCGCCGCGGCAGCTGGTGTACTTCATCAACAGCGCGAAAGACCAGGGCTTGCGCGCGCAGGATGTCGAAGCGAACGACGATTACAACCGCAAGTTCGTCGAACTGTACGAAGCCTATGACGAACAATGCCAGCGCGAGGGCGTGGTCGATTTCGCCGAGCTGCTGCTGCGCAGCTATGAACTGCTGTCGCGCAACCAGCCGCTGCGCGAGCATTATCAGGCGCGCTTCCGGCACATCCTGGTCGACGAATTCCAGGACACCAATGACCTGCAATACAAATGGCTGAAGCTGCTGGCCGGCCAGCACAATGCGGTGTTTGCGGTTGGCGACGATGACCAGAGCATCTATGCGTTTCGCGGCGCGAATGTCGGCAACATGGCTGCGTTCGAGCGCGAGTTTCAAGTGCAGAATCTGATCAAGCTCGAGCAG
>JACCDR011320937.1_pt1 | contig 10978 bp, 17 predicted proteins | sample 7446431 | NCBI WGS metagenome assembly JACCDR01 (sample SAMN15323443, study PRJNA562643) | freshwater metagenome | isolation source: river surface water | place: USA:Blue River Watershed | collected 2017-08-17 | reverse complement strand
GGTAGGTGAAGATAGTGAACATCACGAGATTGTAGGTATCAGCGGTCCGCTATGTCAAACATACCAAGGTCAGTGAGGCGAGCAAGCGAAAGCGAAGCAGACCGTCTGATGTTACGGGTTTCGCCCGAACAATATATGCATTATAGGAGAAGCGACAAATGATCAATGTTCAAGTCATCACATCCGCATTCATTGCCATCGATAGCACCAGCGATTTCTTTCAGATCAAGAGCAATCTGAACAACTGCGCAATTGGTCTTGCAAAGTTGTCAGAACATGACCTTCGCGAAACGTTGTTCGCCTTCTCCATGATGTATCGCGATCGCATTCTTAACCTTGGAAGTCAATTAAAAGCGTACACTGGGCGCGTCCATTCGAAGTCTGGTGCAAAGGGAACTCTAGGTGAAGTTGCTGCCGAGGAACAGACGATTCGGGAACTACTCTGGTTTGCCAGGCGGTATTTGCCAGAACAGGCAAATAACTACCAGGCTGATAGAGTTGTTTCATCCTCACTGTCCTTATGTGCCGAAATTTTCAATAAGTTGAAAGGACTTAAGCTATTACACGCTGCGGCAATAAATACATCTACACCAGAAGTATTTCTTGAGTTTTTAGTAACATGTGGAGGAGATGGGCGTATTGTGGATAGCGCTCGGGATACAATGGGTACGCGCAAGCGGAATGCGAAGTGGATAGCACAAGATATGGCTGAAGACGCTAAGGGTGAAGAAGATTGTCTCCACCGTAATGAGTACGGTGATATCCCTGCACAGATTATACACCTTATTACATGCTTTTGGTTTGTGATGCTGCAACTTGTTTCGATTAAAAAACAGGAATCGAAATCAATGCGCTGGACTGTGAATGACTATCGTTTAGCGATTTTGCAAGGGACGCGGGTGATTACCTCATTTCAGCACTCGAGCCCGTCAATGCAACCAAATTGGGAAGTGTTTGTAATTGGGTCGGCTTATAGCGTCGCTGTCGATCAATATATCGATGCAAATAAGGAGAAGTACGCTGTGAGTCGGTATAGTGTTGATACTAAGATTGCAATCTGTAATCGTAAGACAATTGGCGCAAGTCTTATCAATCATCCGTATTTCATGGCAACGGTATATCTAACTATTAGTGAAAAGCTTCAAGTTGGACAGCTTAGTGATGAGTTCTCTTACTTGATGTGAAGTAGTAGGTGAACGACCGCGGAACTAAAGATTTCGCGGCTTTTCACACTATGGTAGATTTTTTCAACACGGGCACTTACGCGCGTAGGTGTTCGTATGAAGAAATTAATCTTCACATGTCTTTCCTGGGTAAAACCAGGGGAGTGTATTGAAACAAAGCCGCCGGGTTGGTTTCGGAATAATAAGTACAACAGATGCTATCCAACGTGAGATAGTGTCTGCGTCATCAATCTACTACATCGCATAAGGAGAGCAATGAAGACAATCATCATCGCAATCATTCTCGTTTCAACATCGGCATGTGCGGGCATGGGTAATTGGGTTCCCAGCGAATACCCGTCGTCAACAATTCCTACTGCAAATAATCCATATTGGCAAACGCCTATATATAATCCTCAACCTAACTACAATCGTCCTTCCTCAGACTATCAGCGCGAGGAGCGAGATTATGGTGGGATGACCGAGGATTGTAAAAGAAATATCCGCGAAGGCATTGGTTGCGGAATTGCTCAGTAATTCTTAAAGTGAATATATTTTGTCTCTCCTGGGTAAAACCAGGAGAGTGTATTGAAACGCCTAAGGATTCGATTGTCATCAATCGTATGCATTTGACGCGCGAAATGGTTGCAGAACTAATTCCTATCTTGCAACGATTTGTGGATACGGGAGAAATTGAAGAATGACCACCATTAAAGATATTCATAATACCGCACGATTGAACGCAATCTACAATGCGCGCAAAGAGTTTGATGAGAAAATTGCCACGCGTGAGCGCAATGGAAAGAGCCAGAAGCAATTCGATTTGATTATGGATAAGTGCTGGAAAGCGGCAAGTTGCGGAAAATCGTCCATTCGTGTCGATAGCGTTTTGTGGTTCTGGCAAACTATATATCCAGAAGTCATCCAACGGCTTGCAGATAATGGTGTTCTGCTGATTATCGATCTTGATGGGACACGGTTCACGTGGACACCATTAAATTCTCTTGATGAAGATCGTTGTATTCATGGTTCGTTTGTGGAATCGCCCGAGTATCTTCGAGCAATTAGGTGGTAATGACCAAAGATCAAATCCTATCCACCATTCAGCGCTATGATCGACTTTGCGGGCAATATGGTGTCACTCCAACTCGTATCAGCAAAACGACATTCATCGACGATATTGTGGCGCAGAATAGGGAAATCATAGCGCATATGCGGTATATGATCGCCGAGATTCCAAAACTGCTCGAAGCCGATAAGATTGAGAAGGCAATGCGATGGCTTGGGTTTGTGCAGGGTGTTATGTGGAGCCTCGGGATATATAATCTCGAAACATTGCGCGATGACAATCGATAGTGTGCGTATTATCGGTCCGCTATCTTTAATATGAAGATACTAACTTCTGCTATGTTTAACTCTACACCTTGGTCAGAATACGCTAAAATGGATGAATCCGATCGGAATTCATCTACCATAGGTACGCTATATCATTTGCGTTGTTAGTTTTGTGAGTGCACCACTTATGATGCGAAGTAGTTTCACACCTTTGGTGCGCGGAACTGCTCTCTGATTAGCAATTGGAGCGTATTGAAATACGCTACTAACGAGTTTTAAATTACAAATATGAATCACCCAGGGGTTAAAACCCCTAGGTTTCCCGGTATTTCACGGACATTTACGCAGTTCTGTTTTACGCTCTTATACCGCAAGGTATTAGAGATTTCGTTGAACTTCACCACGAAGGCAGCTTCTATCGCCTGGGGGTTGGCTTGCCCAACCCCGAGTTGTTTATGAATGATTGATGCGTTCAAATCCCGGTCTATCTTCAATCCACAACATGGACAGTGATGGACCCGAACCGTAACATCTTTTTTCACAAAGTCTGAGTAATCATATTGACAATTTGGATTACTACAAATCTGCGATGTATACGCAGACTTCACTAAACCGAAACTCTTAAATCGTTCCTCCATCTTATACTTAAGACACAGCTTAAGCTTATTGAAAGCAGCATTATAGAGCTCCCGATGGGTCGCGCGCGACCCTCGGGATACCAAATCCTGAGTCCCTATATCTTCCATATACGCTTTATTGTAATGATCGGCGATGTATTTCGAAACCTTATGAACCCAATCTTCTCTAAGATTGGCAAGGTCTTTTTCACGATCAGCGATTTGCTTTTGTTTATCTTTATATCGATTCGAATTCTTTTGTTTACGATCTAACTCTACTCTAAGCAGATCAATTAAAGCCTGATAGTAATACATCTTAATCGGAATACGAATACACATACCATCTGAAAGAACTAGCGTATTGTTGTGACTACACCCTGGGTCAATTCCGACGATTCCATCGTCGGAATCGTAAAAGTCCAGCGGAACAGCCTGCTTACGCAGTCTATCACTTACTATCGGTTTTGAGAACGAGTTCAATTTATCGCGTCGTTCGCAAAGCGCTTGAATCTTTCGCGATTGCTTTTGCAAAGAGTTTCGATACTTTTTCTGATATTTCTTACGCTTCGTCTCTTGTTTATCGTGCTTTCCTTGGTTAACTATCGGGAAATGCTTCAAATCCTTCGGATCGTTAAATGTGTTATCAGATTCTGGCTTAATAATTAGGTCTGTGGTATATGTAACGATTGCGTAGTAATCACCGAACTCATTCTTAATGCATACAGTTCCTAACGGTTTCCCTTCGGAAACCGCACGAGTAAGCATTTCAGTATGACGATGCTCTTTGACTATCTCGAAGTTCATCTCAAAGCCAGAGGCTTTGGTATTGTATCCTACGGATACAATACCCTTTTCAAAATCAATTACGCAACCTTTTTTCAATTGATTGAAGGTGATTTGTGTCAGCTCATCACTTCGAATTGAGAGCTTGAGAGTAGGTTTTTCCTTACAAAAACCTTTTTCGTATTTCTCAGACTTCTCATTAAAATTTGCAATGCGATCATTTTGAGATCGGAGGTAATTGTCAACGATGTCGTTAATAAGCCTTGAATAGATTTGACCTTTGAATTTCGCGTTAGCGAAATTCTTCGCAACCTGATACGCAGAGGTTCGATTAAGTCGTCGTGATTTCGACATCAAAGCGTAATACTCTTCGTAAGGAATTACACCATTGTCGTAGACATCTTGTAAAATATCACGTGCTGAGAGCAGCGACTCATCTTCATCAATGAGTTCATTTCGAATCGCTGCCGCGATTCGAAAGTTCGAGTGCAACTTCTCTTTGGAACGTTCGAAAAGTTCAGATTCTAGCTTAATGGGAATTTTAGCTGAGCGCACGACCCCATTCGCCTTTTTAGGCGAATGGCTTCGCTTCACTTTCTGCTTCTTCTTTCCCTTTGAGCTTGCCATTGAGTTTCCTTCGTTGTTCAATCTTAACTCACGATATATCAGAGTATGCAGTTCAAATCCAAAAATCGTTCGACGTTTTTCTTAGAGGCACATATTGTGCTTTGCGTAAAGTTCAGACAAAAATTGCTTATACTATTTGGAAAAGTGGTTAAACAGTGGTGCTTTGATATTGCTAAGATGGATGATTACGAAATCTTGAATATAGAGACCGATCAGAATCACATACACATCCTAATCAATTATCCACCACAATTGTCGTTAACTAATATCGTGGCTAAAATTAAGCAGGTTACGACATTCAGATTATATCAAGAGTTTGGAGGTGAGATGAGAAAATACTTTTACCGTAAGCGAGTATTTTGGTCTTCTGGATATTTTGTCAGTAGTGTTGGAACGAACTCTGAAACGATAGCGAACTACATAGATTCACAAGGCGTCGGCGCACCGCGCCGACCCAAAGTTTAGCGTGGCGCTCTCATCCCAGCCCATAAATGGGACTGGGTTTTCCCGCGCCCTTATAACACATACATTGGAGTCAATCGAATGCAAAAGAAGTCACTAAAAACTGCCGTAAAACAGTTGCGCAAAAATACAAACGCGAAGCTTGCAATTCATTATGATGATGGTTTAGGGTTAACATCTGGACAAATGTTGCTTGATGAAAATGATCAACTTAAAGATTGTGATGGAGATAATCCCTGTTTGTCATTTGAGATGTTAACATGCGACAACTGGATTGTTGCTAAGTATGATGAAGATTCGGAACTAGATGACGAAGATAAATATCCGTATGATAGGAATACGCCAGCCGTTGGTATGGATTATGGTGTGCCAGTTGAACGATTCATTGATCTGCAGGTAATGAGACAATCTATTAAAGATGAGTTGAAGAAAACAATTCTTAAGGAAACGGATGACATCTCGTTATTTAAAGAAATGATTGATGGCGATAAAATAATCGGTAGATATTATATCGGGGCAAATATTATTTGTGCAGATGTTGATAATGATAGAGCCCACGATTTAGGTTTCTGTATAGTAACGCCATTTATATCATGTAAACATTTTGTCATCTGGACTCATTTGGCAGAACAGCAGGACCCGGGATTCTATATGAATAGAGACCGTAAAGAGCAGTTTATTCTCGATATAGAAAAAGAAGTGATTTTGGAACTTGTAGCTTAATATAAGATCTGTGTAGCGGACCGATGGTTCCACTTAAAATACTACCAGTTTCGAATTGGTAATAAGTATGAACCATCGGTCCGTTATATCATTTTTGTGAGCGCACCACTTATGATGCGAAGTAGTTTCACACCTTTGGTGCGCGGAGCTGCTCTCTGATTAGCAATCGGAGTGTATTGAAATGCCGGTTAAGTAGTACGAAAGGATTCCGCCGTGAATATTTTTGCCCTCGACAACGATCCGAAACAGGCTGCTTGCTGGCTGAATAATACGCACTGCGTCAAAATGATTTTAGAGTCCGCCCAACTTCTCGCTGCAGATTTACACATGCACGGCGTTTACGCGCCATACGCTCTTACGCACAGAAACAATCCGCTGCGCCTTTGGGTTTCCGCATCCGACGCTAATTGGTTGTGGCTATACGAGCACGCGATGGAACTTTGTGTCGAATATACCGCGCGCTACAGAAAGACCCATAAGACCGAAGCAGTTCTGCGATCGATTCGCGGGATGAAGTTCCTAAACCCCTATCACACGCGAACGCCGTTCGTTCAATGTATGCCAGACGAATACAAGCGCACCGATGCTGTTGAAGCGTATCGTGCGTATTATATCGGAGATAAGGCTCATTTGGCAGAGTGGAAGCGCAATAAGCCTGAGTGGTATCCATAAGCTGCGATATAGATGGCACAAACAAACGATGGAGAGAACAATGGTTGACGACGGTTCACAAGAGTTGGTATACGAGTTCAGCATTGCGGAGTTCGACTTCGTCGAGATATGCAGTGATTGTCCACAGGACTACAACATCTATCGCAATGGTGAACTCGTAGGATATGCTCAAACATGTTATGGGTATTTCTTTACAGTGTGTACTAAGGATGAAATTCGCGTATATGAAAATGGCGACATTGATGGCTATGACGCACTATCTATGGATGAGCGAGATGCGGAGTTAACTAAGGCAGTAAACTGCCTGCGCGAGCATTTGGAAGATTTGCTGGAAGTGGCTTATCTGAAAGCGCTTAAAGAGTGCGGGCGATTACCGATTGATGATTGAGAATATATTCTCCGCGCTTGCGGAGTTGAACCTAGCGTATGCGCGAATGGGCGCATCATCGGTCCGCTATACCAAAACCATCCTCATGGAGACTGTAAAAGATTGATAATAACAGGAGACTCACAATGATATTTGGAAAAATTATTTATTTCATGATAGCATTTTGTTGCGGGTTGATGGTTTGTAGAATAGTTTATGATGCATATAATGCATAACGATAAAATTATGATCGAGAACTACGCAATTGATGATGGTAATCTGATTATTGTTGACATTACATATCGCGGTCGAGATGGTTACAGTATATACACTTTGCACTACGAGAACGTCCGCTGTGTTAAAGATGGAGATGATGATATAATTAGTGCAGCTGAAGTTTCAGCTCATCGTGAACCATTTGCGAACATTCATATCATTGGACAATGCAGGATTCGTAGAGATAGGGCATTGGATTGGCTAATGAATGCGTGGATATAGCAGTGATTGGATTGATTAGCTTAACATATCCAAAGTCATCAATCTGCTAGGAGATATGACAATGAGTAAAAGTATTACCGAGAAAATTCTCACAAACAACATTTTGGGCGTTGACGGGCAAACTCTGCGCGTCGATCTATTCTATCCATTATGCGAAGGTTCGATCAACGAGATCGAGATCGGTCTTTGCGATGTCCGCGCCGTAGATGACATCCGAGTATCATTTGATCATAGTCGTAATGGGTATGTTATTAAGCAAGCGTCGCGCGATCGCTATAATGAAGACGGCGAGGAGCAAGATGAAGATTGGCAGGAAGTGGCTTATGTCGAAGCATTTGGACGACGACCGAGCACTGGATGATTGAGAACATTGCAATCGACGACGGAGAGTTAATCCTTGTTCACATGGTGCAGCGCGCGCCAAATGACGACATTGCGCCAAAAACCTGGATTTTGCAATGGATTTGGCTATTCTATCCGCATCAAATCTCTCGCCGTATTGTTCTCGTATCAACTCACGGCGAACCATTCAAATCGCAACAAGTGTTCGGCTGGAAGTATTTTGAGGTAGAATACCCGCCGCCACATTTTCGATTTCCAGCGAGCATAATGCTTGAAGCCAGACATTGGCGCCGGAAAAATGGTATCCAATTGTAGGCATCATCGGTCCGCTATACCAAACCCGTCACCAAGGAGATGCAAATGGAAACAATCGAGCACATCGAATTCGATTTGAAAACCGCAAAGGTCGGCGACACATATCGTCATCTGGATATTAAAAAAGTGTACACCGCGACGGCTTACGCTGGGCTCATTTACACCATTAAGACAGTTTCTGTCACCACAGCATCTAAGTTGAAGCTAACTGTTGTATGTGATGGAGTCGAATACAATGCACGTCGCGATGGATATGCTGGATACATGTTTCCAAAGCCAATGTCAGTGCAAAACACGGAGGACTACAACAAGTGGGTCATTAAGAGTAATGCGGCTGATGTTCAGCATAAGCAGAATATAGAAATAATCAAATCCTTTGATTTCAATGCGTTGACGGATTATGAAGCCAATGAGATTGTGAATGTACTTAGGAGATGGGGTAAAGTGAAGTGATTGAGAATATTGCAATCGATGACGGCAATCTATGCATTTATTGCAAAACGGAGCGGGGTACCGATTGCGAGAATGGATTCACAACAAGCGTTCGATATATTGAGTATATGCCAGAAATTAACGCCGGAATTGTCGGTGGTAGTAGGAGGTTTGTATTTGAGTCATCATTCACTACTGCTATCTTGGTGAGGAATATCAATGGAAAGATTGAGCCGTGGAGTGCGCGATTGATACAAAATACCGACTTACAAGAAGAGCTACAACTTAGGCTTTTCAATTTTGTGTATCCATGGTAGAGAATATCGCAATAGATGACGACGATCTTTGCATTATCAATCTCGTTCGGCGTGATATATGCATTGCTTTCTCCATATGCTATTGCCAATCATGGTTTTGCTGGGCGCGATCCGCAGATTCTGAATCACCGGTTCCCAACCCTATACGACGCCTACATACTTTCGAGCGCGGCGCAGTATCACCTCTTCTCTCGGGATATCAACCAGCTTAATATAGTCGAAGTCAAGTAGATTATGCAGGTCCGGCATTAAGACGGGATTGACCATCTCGTGTATAGTCTGGGGAAAGTGATTGATTAGACGAAGCAGCTTAAGCGCTGCAAATAGTGGAATCAGAGTCCGTAATCGGTTAGGACTCGAAGTATGTTAAGGGTGTTTCGCTAGCCTTTTTCCTCTACGATTCCAGTATGTCGAAGCGAGCTGTACAAGCTACCGTAAGGGGCTTTTTCGGAAGGTGAAGTCAAATGGTTCCAGTGTTAGACAGTCAAAACGTTCCATTGATGCCGTGCACCGAAAGACGTGCACGGCTCTTGATGGATCGAGGTAAAGCGGTTCCGTATTACCAGAAGGGTATCTTTTGCGTGAAGTTGCTCGTAGAGCCATCAGAGCGTAACTACCAGGATATAGCGTTGGGCATTGATCCAGGATCGAAGCGTGAAGGGTATACCGTGCTAACGAAGAGTGCTGTTGTTCTGAACATCACTACGAACACGCCGGATCAGGTAAAGAAGAATGTCGAAACGCGCAGAGCGCTACGCAGAAACAGGCGTTCGCGTAAGACACCGTATCGAAAGTGTTGTTCAAATCGCAAGGCATTGGGCAAAAGTGGTCGAGTTCCACCATCGACAAAGGCGCGTTGGGACGCGAAGCTGCGGATGATTAAGGTACTTATTTCAATCATTCCAATCACGCACATTAACGTCGAGGATATTAAAGCAGCATCCAAAGAGGGTAAGCGACAATGGAATAGGTCATTCTCACCTTTGGAAGTCGGTAAGGCGTATTTCTACGCTCGAATTGAGAATGAGTTCAGCGCTATCAAACTTACCAAGACACCTGGGGTTGAAACATCGAATCACCGTAAGATGCGCGGCTTTGAGAAGTCGAGAAAGAAGCTGGACTATATTTGGGAAGCGCATAATGTCGATGCTCATTGCTTAGCGGAGATGGCGTTAGGTGTTCAGGTTAAGCCGTATACCAAACTTCTCGCTTTGGAGTGGTTGAAATTCTTTCGACGACAGCTTCACGTTACATTGCCTGCCAAAGGTGGTTTCCGAAGGCAATACGGAGGCACTGTATCGTTAGGCATACCGCGCGGAACAGTGTGTAGGTACTTCGGCAAGAACAAGAAGCATCCAGAACTTTGCTATGTCGGCGGGACATCGAACGGCAAGGTATCGACGCATGATTTGAATTCAGGTAGGAGGGTGTCTCAATATGTTGCCGTGTCGGATTTGCAGTTACTATATGTTTCGAGGTGGCGGGTGCAACCATGATAGAGAACATCGCAATAGATGACGGCGACCTTTGCATTCTCAATCTCGTCCGGCGCGATATTACCTCGGGCGATGTTTTGGTGCGCGAGGTTGTGGATTGCATGCCGAAGGAGCAGGTTTGGGATCGCTACAAGGGCGCACTGCATAACCACTACAACATTCCGATTTACATTCCGAGAGAAGAGGCGATACTGCGCCGCGCTCGAAAGTATGTAGGCATCGTCTCGGATTGGGATAGTGGTATAGCGTTCGGAGATTGTGGTGTATCAGTAATTTGGTATTCAAGACTATTGAGCGTTTGAAAGAGTATTTGGCACACGGGTATCAATTGGGGTTGGATTATGGATGATATGATTGAGAACATTGCCATAGACGACGGCACGATCTGCCTACTGCACATCGTTCGGCGCGATATTATCTCTGGAGAAATCATTAAGGATGAAGTCATCGACTGCATACCGATAATATATTCTCCGGAAAACATTCAGTATATGCGCCATAAGATTACGAGGGAAAATGCCTTGCACCTCAGAGCGTTTTCCGAGTACAAGCGTTCATTTAGCAATCTCATCAGCGGTCAAATGTGGGTCGCCAGCAAAGCACGCCAACCTATTCGTATCCACAGCACTATCGCCAAATCCATCCCAAAGACATCACCATGATCTCAATCACTGCTCCAATGCTATCCGAGTCCCTTCCCGAGTTAACAATAAATAACTACGCGATAGATGATGGCGACATTTGCGTAACAGATACAGTAGCTTACATGTTCGATGAAAAATATATTATCGATAAAAGATATGTTCGCCGGAAGATAGTGGATTGCCTG
>JACCDR010774335.1_pt1 | contig 10978 bp, 14 predicted proteins | sample 7446431 | NCBI WGS metagenome assembly JACCDR01 (sample SAMN15323443, study PRJNA562643) | freshwater metagenome | isolation source: river surface water | place: USA:Blue River Watershed | collected 2017-08-17 | reverse complement strand
CTGATAATCTTCTTTTTTCTACTCCGGGATTATTCTCGGTTATAAACATAAAGTGATCAGATAAGTCAAATTTATACAACTGATTAAATAGAGATTGTTTACCCTTAAAAGTCGGCCCGTATTTCTGACATAGTCTTTCTATAATTACCATGTCGAAATTATTAATATTAAACCCACATGGAATAGGTGCGGTGTAAACATTGTTTTTAACATTAAACTGCTTAATAAATTGAGTGAACTTATGAAAAACTATTTTTTCATTTGGGGCCTTTGAAAGCGCGTCCCTTGTCTTGTTCGTGATATTAAGAGCTTCATCAGAAACAGGGTCTAATCCAGCGGCAACGGCCTTCTCGTCGTCTAAAATCGGCTGGACTTCCGAGTTAAAAATTCCATTGGGCTCAACCTTTAGACTTCTGGGGTTTATTATTACAGCCGCTATTTCTGTAATTTGACATTTTTTAGGATCTGCACTACCAGTTTCAAAATCGAATATACAAATATGGTTTTTGTTCATTTAAAATACCTATTATAAAAATTTGGATCAGAGTTAACAAAATTGATATCGGGCTTTATTTTTTTAGTTTTTGATATAGTTATTGGAACAAGTTTATTTTGTATTCCAAGTTTTCTATATTTATCCTTGGTATAAGCCGCAATATTATACATACGAAAAATAGAATTTTCTTCATAAGTCAAGCAACAAGCAACGGGATCTTCATTGTCAAAAGCTATAGAAACTGTTAAGATATCTTTATAGCCCGTACATCTTATACCACCAAAACTCAAACAAACATTATTTTCTATGATTAGATCATAGAATTGCTTTATCCTTATTTTCTGAGTCGTTGTTTTTATTTTCAAATTCATTCAATTCCTCAATTTTCAAATTATAACAATCACTTTTAACTGTAAACCAGTTACTTCCGTCTTTTTGCCCTTTGTACAATTTTCGGGCTTTTTCAAAATATTCGTTTTTATCAATATGTCCTAAAACCCAACCGCGAGTATATTCATTATTAATGTATTCAACTCTAACGAAAACATACTTGTTGCATCTTTGAACAACATTATATGCAGCCACACTACATTCATAAGAAGGTAAAGGTTCAGAAGTACATCTTTTAGTCTTTACATCATATGTGGAACCATCGGGCCCGATGATATCAAAATCTTTAGAATTCTCTATCTTACCACCGATGACCATATTAGCAAGTATTTCTCCCAAAAATCCCGCGATATTTCCATCCCCGCTAGTAATCGAATTTTTTAGTTTTCCCATGTCCCTACTTTTAGCCCAAGCTTCACGGTACATTTCTGGTGTTATTTTTATTTCTATCATTTAAATAATTCCTTGGCTGTATTTTCAAAAATAGTAGTTAGTTGAGGAGACATATTAAATCTTTTAGCGTTTATTTCTATAGATTTATGAATGTTTCCATCATTATGTCTTTCGGAAGCTGCTTTCCAATCTACCAACATTTCCACTAAATCTAAAAGAGTCATATCATTAATTCCGTTTTTATGAAATTCTGGATGATGTGAATTATTAGCATAATGATGATCTAATGCTGGCTGCATAGCCTTCTTGTAGTTATTATAGTCTTCACTACCGTAAGTAACATTGGCCAATTTGTCGGTATACTCACTAAAATATTGAACCTCGGGAGATTCTAGCTTTGTTTGATCATGTTTTTCTCCTCTTGTTAGTAATTTTGTTATAACGAGATTTATTAAATTCCTAACTCTTTCAATATGTCTAAAAGTATCGTAATTTGTAGCTTTTTCTTTTTCTGTTAATTTTTCCATTTTTATTTAATGCTTCCCGGCGATTGATAATGACCTACAGTAAAATCTTCTTTTTTGAGTTCTTTTGACGCTTTTTCTATTCCGTATAATTTAATATAATTTTCTACATAATTACACATAGAAGTTTCTGTGCCCGGCCATTTTGTTTTATAATAATGACACAATTTTTGGCATCTAAAATCACTTCTCCATTTATTAATAGGTTTGGGGTTTTTATTGTTAAGAATTTCTTGCATTCTTTTACGCATTTTTTCCAGAACTATATTTTTTACATTTTCATCAAAGCATATAGTAAACGGCCCGCCATCACGAAGGAAAAATATAGACATTATTCTATGTTTATACTGCGGGAATAATTTACCGGTGGCATAATGATATAACAATAATTGGAAATCATCATTAAGTTTTTTTTCATCTTTTGTTTCACCCGTAGCCCAATCTTTTCTTTGGCCTGTGTTATGGGTTGGAATCATATTTTCTGTACATAAATATGTATTAGTAGGACTATCAACCATTATACACTGTGTATAAAGCGGATTAATTAATTCTATTTTTTTAACCATCCTATAATTAGATCTTCCATATCCCCAGTTTTTAATTTTTTCAGCTTTTCTAGGTATTAAAAATGGATTAATGTCTAAAGGTCTAAAACATATTGGATAAACACTTACATTATCTTTAAAAATTGTATTTCTAACAATATTAGATTGATTGCATCTTTGCCCAAGTGTTATTAATAGTTTTTTAACATCATCTGATAATTTTTTATTACAATTTGTAAAAATAGCTTGTTTTCGGGTTGGATTAGCATTTCCATCTGTATCCATTATACCCCTTAACAAATCTAATCTTTGTTCAAAAGATGCACGTAGATAAATATTTGGAATATGTTTATTACTTATTAAATCTAATTTCTTTAATTCTGTAATCAAACCAAAAACAGTTTTGCTAGGGCAGGTTCCGGTCGTATTAATATTTTCGCCTAATGAATACCCCCTTCTTTCTATTTCCTCGTAAATAAATTCATCGCCAGAGGATATTTCTCCATTTTTATTTCTTCCGTCTCCAAGCCAAACCCCTAAAACATATGGGTCTATAGGTAAATCTATTTTTTTTGTAACAATAGGCTTATTAACACTAATCTTATCATTAATTTTTAATGATGTAATAGGAACAACTTTATTATCATGTAAAGACCACAAATGTTCATCATCACAAATTACAGTTGTTTTATCGTCAAATGTTATTTTATAACAATTTTTATATTTAACTTGAGATTTACCTATGACATTACATGGAATACCATATTTATCAAAAACAGTATCACCTACTTTTAATTCTCCCATAGTAGACCATCCATCGGGAGTAGGAATTGCTGTTGATAATGGTAAACCCTTCCAGTCTATTATTTCTAATGTTTCATCATCAACTATAGTGACTAAATCTATCGTTCCTTTTATTTTAAGATTGCATTTTTGTCCGTGGTAATCAAATGTGGCCCAAGGTTCTTCTATAACAATATCAAAAGATGGTTCGGCCTCAAGAATGTTTCTATTCCTTGGGTCGTATTGTCCATTATTTAACCTTAAGCCCGCCCACACCATATTTTCACAGAATGGGTAATTTTGATCGCGATCATACACTATATGAGGGGTGTTTATCGTATAATGATAATAAGATCTTTCAAGTATTTCATATACATATTCATCAGTGTTTAACTTTGGATAGGTAAATTCAAATAAACCAAGTTCCGAGTCATCAAACTTGAATTTTTTCTTCTTCGGGTTTTCTTGAATTGTTTTTTTGCAATTGGCAAGTACTTCAAAAACTTTATGACTGATAGTTCCAAGATTCGCTTTTAATTGGCTAGGCTGTTGATATCCTAAATTATATGTCATATAATAAGACATCTGACAGTAATCATATTGATTATAACTAGAACTACGAAAAAAGCTTATTTCCATTACAACTCCAATTCTTTATACTGTCTAATAAATTCTAAACAACCTTCATGATTCATTATAGAATTATTCCAAGGTTGCTCAAATAAAAGCCCGACACCTTTATTATTTCTGAATTTATCAATATTTACAGTATAATCATCTATAAGAAATCTATCGGGTGCTGCCAATAATTCTTTTCTACTACCAACCATAATATTTGAAGATGGTACACCTAGTTTGTCTTTACAAAAACTTATTTTTTCTTGTACACATAAAGGATCTGAACTCGGAGAGGTCGAAATAACAACTTCGCCGTATTTTTTTAACGATTCATAAAAATCTTTAGCCCAAGGATATAGTTCTAAATTATACCAGAATCCCGGAGTAGAAAATTTGCTCCAAAAATCTTTATCTGACATTCCCCAGTGTTTATAAAAGTTCCAGTCTTTAATATCATCATGTTTTTCGGGCCGATTGTGAATCTTTAAACAACCCGTAACAAAATCAACCAAAACACCATCCATATCTAAAAAAATTATCAAATTACGCATTTTTTTCTAACCACCCCCATTTTTCCATTTCTTGTGTTAGCGATTGACACGTTTCAAGCAAGTTCATATTGGCATTATCCAAATTAAAATCTGTATAAGCTTTATTAATTCCCGATTCTGAAATATGCTTATCATTATGATCTTTAACTCTTGTAAGATTAACTATTTTTACATCAAATCCATCAGATTTTAAATCTTGCAAATCTAACGCTTCATTATCAAATCTTAAGTCGGTGATGATTGATAATGCTGATTTCTCTGCTTTTACTTCACTTGTTAAAGCTTTAGACCATATATCAGAATACATTTTTCTCATTACTTCAGTTCCGAAGTATTGCATAAATTCTCTTGCAGACATTGGGCCCGGTTCATGATAAATAACACCGCTTAAAACTTCTTTATAATAATTACAAAGTTCTTCTGCACCTTTGGCGTCTACAGGTTCTTGCGGGGTTTTAACGGTTGTAACGCCCGGCATATTTTCCCACCGAATATGGTCTAACTTTTTATTCTTTTGTTCGTCGGTGCCGTAAAGACATTCTCTATCAACATTAAATAAAGATATAATCAATTCCTTAAGTGGCGTTGCATAAGCATAATTTTTTGCAAACGGCCATATAGAATGCGAAGCAGAAGATGCATATTCTAAATCATTTCTATTTGTATCGAGTAAAAAATTTTCATCCCCTTGCTTCAAAAACAATCTACCATTTTCATCAAGTCCGAAATCTTCAACAATTGTATTAGACTTTAACTGAAGTCCAATTAGAAAATTTGCCAAAGTATTTTTTCCCGATCCTTTTTTCCCTGTGAAGGCTATTAATTTATTCATATTCTCCCTTTTTATTTAAACATACAAATTCTATAATTTTTTCTTCTTCCATTATAGAAAGTATTTCTTTAAGTTTATTTAATTTTTCTTTGCTGTATAAGTTATCAATATCTGGCATACATCTACAAACTGACTCTTTAAAAGATTCGTGAAATGCCAATTTTGCAAAAGCTTTTGTTCTCCAACCAGTTTTTCCACTGGCTGGAATGAAGACTTTGCCATTAACTTTTATCATCCATACCTGTGAATCATCATCATTATTTGTGTTAAAATAATCTAATTCATCACCTATTTTTTTTAATAATTTTTTATCCATAGTTTTCAATAATTTTTAATAATTCTTCGTCTTGTAAATCACCCGGATCTTTAGCGTTATATTCTGGAACACAGTAATTAAAACGCCTGCCACATTTTTCAATAATTTTAGTTGCCGCTTCTCTTCCGGGTGAATCCATGTCTGTCATTATAACTAATTTTAAAGCCCCACTTTTTTCTAATAACACTAGGTGTTCGTCCGTAAAAGCCACCCCCATTATAGCTACAACATTAGTACAACCGAGAGAGAAAAATTTCCACAAATCGGGATTTCCTTCTACTATGTAAACTACACCCTTACTTCTAATACTATCTATTGCTAAATTGAGTCCGTATAAAAAATTCCCCTTGTAAAATGAATAAACCCATTTATCATCATGGTTTTCTATAGTCCTGCCACAACAGCCCGCATATTCACCATTTATATCATAAACTGGCACAACGGCCCGCTTATTCATCATTTTTCCTTCTTGAAATGAATCTCCTACATCGAACATGTCTAATGTATTAGCATCAAACCCCCTCGATAAAAAATAAGGTGAAGGTATGATTAAATTAGATCTAATATAAGCCCGGTCAACTTTTTTAGTGTTTTTGTTATTGCCGATTAAAAATATATTATTTCTTTTATTGAGCTTAAGTTTTTCATAATCATAAGACGTTTTATCTAATTCTATCTTATTATTCTTAAGGAATTTTGTAACTTCCGATTGTGATATTTTAGAACCACTTCGAAAAGATAAAACACCTGATATAAAACCCTTTAAACTTTTACCATACTCTTCGTGACAATTATGAGTCCAGCATCGCCAATTTGGAACACCGTATTTACCCTCAAATACAGTACATCCATTTTTATTATCTCCTCCATGAATCGGGCACTCAAAAGAATAAACACCTTTATAGTATTTATAATCAATCGAAAGGGACTCCAGAATCGTCGGTATCTTGTCCGGACTTAGAAATGTCTGGTACTTCTGCATTTATTTTACCGCCTTTCATTAATTCGTTTCTTGTTGGACCAACTGTAATTCTAGCATAATCTCCACACATTCTCAAATTAATATAATCACCATAATCCATTGGGGCACCATATCTAGAAACTATTGGTTCTAGCTTTCTATTAAATGGTACTTTTATACTCATTTTAATATCGTCCGCTTGTTCCTCTTGAGACTTTTCTTTGAATTTTGTATAACTTGTGCATAACCAAAGAATTCTATCAGACTGAGAAATATCATCCTCTTTGTTTAATTGTACGAATGCGAGACATGGTACAGAATATTTAACACAGAAATTATGTAAATCGGTCATTTGAAAACCTAGAATTTGATATTCTTTCAAGGAGTCCGAAATACTACTACCACTTGTTAATTTAAGATAATCATAAATGATAACACATTTATTAGCTTTACCATCTTCCCTAAAACCAACTTTTCTATAAATCCATTGCCGGGCAATTGATAAAATGTTATCAAAAGACATACCGGAAACATTTATATGTTCTATCTTACTATTTTCAAATTTTTTAGCTGCATCTATAAGTGTTTTTCCAAAAGCTTTATTACCCTTGGCTACTTCATTAACATCAACTCCGGAAATATTAGCAATAAGCCTATTCATTTCACTAGATGTATCCATTTCTGTATCTAGGATTAATACTGGATAACCTAATTTATCTATATTCAAAGCCACTTGCAGACCAAATGTTGATTTTCCACAATTATGAGTAACAATAAAATCATCGGTGATATATAATTGATTTTCAGAATCTAACTCTAAACATCTACACTCCATTTTTCCGATATATTCTACATTAACTAATTTTCTTTTTATAGATGGTTTTACTCTTACTTTACAACGTTTAAGTTTTCTGGGTAAAGAGAATGCTATAGAATTATTATAAAATGATAATATAATTCTCAAAGATTTAAAACTTGTACCATTCTTTTTATATTTTGTAAATCTTTTTACACTGCTACATTTTCCACCTAAACTATTAACAAGATATATAAAATCATCTTTTAATCTTGTTGAAACTGTAGCAAACTCTAAACTTCCTTTCTCTGAAACATATCCATCTGTATCCATCAACCCCTGAAGTAAATTTACTCTAGATTGTATATCTGTTTCTAAATAATCTTTTGGTATAAACTTATCCTTAGATTTTAAATTATTTAAACCGTATCTTATAATTTCATATTTTACATAAGTTTTATTAGAACCAAATTCCTTTTTTCTTATGCAAAAATGACCTTTTCTAATTTGTTCTTTTAATTCAACAGAATCATTTAATAATAATTTAACTTTATCAATTATCTCTTGATCAAAAGATGTAAATCTTATTGTCGGGCCCCTAAAAGAGCCATCTCCAAGTAATGCTCCCATAACATATGGATGAATTTTAACTTTTTTATTATTCATAGAAACAGGAAATGTTATTGGAATTTGCCATTTATATCTATCCGATTCTTTTATTTTTTGATGTTTTATTTCATTCCAAGATAAAACTTTATATTCTTTCCATCTTCTATTTTTTATTTTCCATAAATGATTTCCGCTTGCCTCACAAGAAGATCCATCATCAAAAGTAAATTTATAAATATCGTCTTGAAAACAATGTATGTTTTTGACTTTAGATGTATAACCTTCTGGATCGCAAATTGTTTGCCCTATTTTTATTTTTCCTATAGTAGTCCACCCCTTAGGTGTTAAGACTTTAGAATGCAATGGTTGTGCTTTTGGTCGTGCGGCTATAATGTCAACACAACCCTCTCTAAGTCCGCCTCCGATTGCTTTGTCGTACTCTGATATCCCAGTCGGGATTCCTAAGAATTGTGATGGATTGGTCAATAAGTTGTGAACATAATCTAAGATGCTAGAACCTATTTCAACGGGTTTATTTTCGTTTGTATTGTAAACATCCTGTGTTAATTTAGATATGGGATCTTCAATAGAAGACATTATTTCTGAGATATCTTCTTCGCCCGTAAAAGTTTCTATTTTTTGCTTACATACTTCAAAAATTCTTGTAGCATCTCTAAGTATTTTAAGCTTTGTTAATTTTTTAGCATATGTTGTTATATTAGATTTATTTACGGGAAAATTAAATAAACTTCTAATATAAGATACTTCTTCGTCTTTTTCTAATAGCTTGCCAAAACCCATAGAATTAGCTTTACTAAAGATACTTGATACATCGGGATTATTTCCGCCCGTTATAATACTTTTTACTATATCAAATAATATCTGGTTTGTTTGATCTGTAAAAGTTTCTGCCTCTACATAATCTACATCAACAAAAGATTCTATACCGTATTGACATATTCCCGATAGTAAAGCCATTTCAAAAGCCTGATCTTTTAAATCAATTCTTACATTTTTTTTATTCATAGCTTTCCGCCATTATGTAAATATGAGTGAAGTTTTCTTAACTGCCCGTCTGTTTTAAATTTTTCCAATTTTTCTATAGGTATATTATGTGTCATAATAATATGTTCCTTTAGATTTCTTGCACCATCTCCACCGTACCAATTCCAAGAAGGAAAAGTAACAGGAATATCATCGGGCCCGATTATTAACTTTTTGACATCTACTACATATTCTTTAATTTTAACATCGGGCGTTTCATCTAAAAAAACACCAGCCGAATCATCTTCTATTATAATTTCTTTTTGTGTTAACTCAATGCAAACGGGCCTGTCGTAATACAAGCCCGCTAGAATTAATGATAACACGCTTAATGTTATTATTATGTTTTTCATATTAGGTCATTTTTCTTTTTTCTAAATCTGTATAGCCAATCTGCTGATTCTCCCTAAGATATCTTTTTAACATATCTGATGTTCCACGGGCGGCATCTTGATAAGAATCCATAGTATAATTAGCTACATTGCTAGTTTTAAATCCTAGAGAGTTACCAACGGCATAAGCGTCTTGATTTGCTCCTAAATATACAAACTCCCAGTTATAAACATCTGTTTGTTGTTTTACTAGTGCTTTAACCTGTTCTGATCTAAATTTACGGCTTGCATTTTCATATCCGTCAGTTAAAGTAACAAAAACAACCTTCTCGGGCCGATCTTGTTCTGACATACCAGCAAGTTCAACACCTACACTTGTAATAACTTCATGCATAGCATCATAAAGTGCAGTTCCACCATTTGGTTTTAAAGTAAACGAAGGCACCTTTGAACCATCTTTATAAAGACCAGAACATTCAATGTCTTTTTCTACAACTGTATCAAAATGATATAAAGAAAAACTTACTTCTGTTCCTTCCATGTTTGAAAATTGCTCTTTAAGGAAATTGTTAATAAGTCCTTGAGCATCATTAAGCCAATCATGCATAGATCCAGATCTGTCTACCAATAAAACTACTTTTGAAAAATTTTTTCTCATGCGAACTCCAAGCTTTCTACGATTGCATAAATCTTAGTATATTTGTTTCCATCCTTTTCCCATTTGTCCATTCGAAGATTTCCTTCTACTAGAACTTGCTTGCCCTTTAATAAGTATTGGGCTAACTTTTCTGCTCTTTGCCCGAACATACTAAAATCTAGATAAAAGGTTTCTTCCTTATCACCTATTCTATTAGTTGTTGCAACGGAAAATTCTAATACCGCTGTGCCCGATTGAAGATACTTTAGTTCAGCATCTTTAGTTAATCTTCCGCCAATAAAAACACGATTAAAATTCATATTTTACCTCTTTTGTAACTCGTACCATAAAAAACCTACATTTGCCAATGCATAACAAAACCATATCAAAGAATGGGGATAATCTTTTTTTATTAGATTATCTATACCTATAATAGCATAAAGTATTATACAAATAATTAAAGCCGGTATTCCCATTATAACTTAGCCCACCCCTGCTTTTCGAAATAATCCATTAAATCCTTAGTTGATTCCCATCGGTCCTTCATTTTTTGAATAGTTGCCTCTTGAAGCCCGTGAACATTTTTTTCCGAACATTCTTGTGGATTACTTTTCCACTTTGTCTTTGGTTCAACTACTTCCCAATCTATGTTAGAATTAAAGGCTGTTTCTACATAAGGGGCAATTTCCCATTTTTGTGTGAATGTGTTTGATACTATAACGTTCTTGCCTCTATATAAATTGTAGAAAGCAAGTCCGAAACAATATTGATGAGCAGCTTTAATTAATCCAAAATTAAATTTATAACTACCATCATCAAGAGTAAAAAAATCATCAGCTTCAATGACAACACAATCTTCCATTTCTTTAGCCAGCTTTTGTGCTAAAGTTGTCTTACCAGACCCCGGAATACCTCTTACTAAAATTAACTTACCCATTTTTTTCTTTCTTTCTTGTTTGTTCGTCTGTTGGAGCCCAAGCTAAAAAATGTACTATTAAACCACCAAATACAGCACCGGCAATGAAAATTCCGAGCGGGCTATTCCAACCCCATTCGTTGATGACGTAGCTTATTGTAGACTTGCTGCCCCAACAAAATAATGCCAAAATATCAAAAAGCACAAAAAACAGCCCGCCAAAGACAATTACTAT
>JACCDR011863406.1_pt1 | contig 10979 bp, 7 predicted proteins | sample 7446431 | NCBI WGS metagenome assembly JACCDR01 (sample SAMN15323443, study PRJNA562643) | freshwater metagenome | isolation source: river surface water | place: USA:Blue River Watershed | collected 2017-08-17 | reverse complement strand
TGCGCCGGGCGCCACCGCCGACCGTCGCAGCCTGTTTGAACGCCTGGTGGAGTTCATTTCACCCGGCCCCGACAGCAAAGCCGAACTGATACGCACCCTGGCCGACGCCGAGCTGCGTGAGCTGATCGAACCCGAGTCGCGCCTGATGCTTGAGGGCGTGCTGCGCATGGCCGACATGACGGCCGGCGATGTGATGGTGCCGGCCACGCGCATGGACCTGCTGGACATAGCCGCCGACTACGACACGCTGCTCGGCCTGGTGATCGACACCGCGCACTCGCGTTTCCCGGTGTTCGAGGACAAACACGAAAACGTCATCGGCATCCTGATGGCCAAGGACTTGCTGAAGCTGCAGCGCTCGCCCGACCTGAACCTGCGCACGCTGCTGCGGCCGGCGGTGTTTGTGCCCGAGAGCAAGCGCCTGAACGAATTGCTGCGCGACTTCAGGTCCAACCGCAACCACTTGGCCATCGTTATCGACGAGTTTGGCAACACCGCCGGCCTGATCACCATCGAAGATGTGCTGGAAGAAATCGTCGGCGAGATCGAAGACGAATTTGACGAGCAAGAGCAGGAAAACGGCATCTACACGCTGGCCGACGGCAGCCAGCGCGTGGCCGGTGATGTCTCCATCGCGGCGGTGAACGAGGCCTTTGCGACAACGTTTTCTGAAGACGACTTCGACACCATCGGCGGCCTGCTGGCGCACGAACTGGGCCGCGTGCCGCGCCGGGGCGAAGCGGTGACGCTGGGCGGGCTGGTGTTCACGGTGATGATCACGCGCGGCGGCGCGGTGCGCTGGTTCCGGGTGGTGCGTGACACCTCGGCGCCCGAGCCGGTGCAAGCCGATGTCGACTGAGCGGCTGCGGGCCGAGCCCGTTGTGCGGCCCATGCTTCAACGTCGTTTTTGCTTTTGAACCCCCCAACGGGCCTGGGCGTTCCGGGAGCGCGCTACCCCGGCTGGACGGCGGGCCGCACCGCAGCAGCGGCACTGGCCGCAGCGCTGCTGGGCGCGCTGCAGACGCTGGCTTATGTGCACACCGCCTGGTGGCCGCTGCCGCTGGTCTGCCTGGCACTGCTGCTGCTGGCCCTGAACCACGCCCCGCCGCTGCGCGCCGCCGTGCTGGGCTGGTCTTATGGCACGGGCTGGCTGGCGGCAGGGGTGTGGTGGTTATTCATCAGCATGCACCGCTACGGTGGCCTGCCCGCGCCGCTGGCGGCCAGCGCGGTGCTGGCGCTGTCGGCTGCGCTGTCGCTGTACCTGGCGGCCGCTGCCGCCGGCTACGCGCGCTGGCGCCGCGGGGGCGCCAGCGACGTGGCGCTGTGGGCCGCCCTGTCGCTGCTGGCCGAGTGGGCGCGCGGGGTCATCTTCACCGGCTTTCCGTGGCTGGCGCTGGGCTATTCGCAGCTGGACGGCCCACTGGCCGCGCTGGCACCCTGGCTGGGCGTGTACGGCATGGGCGCGGCCGGGGCTGCGCTGGCCGCAGCGGTGGCCTTGCTGGCCAAGGCGGCGTGGGCACAAGGGCCAGGGCGGGAGCACGGGCGCAGCGGCCCTGTCGCCGCCGCGCTGCTGCTGCTGGCCCTGTTGGCGCTGTTGGCCACGCTGCCGCGGCCGCAGTTCACACGGCCTGCGGGTGAGCTGTCGGTCAGCCTGCTGCAGCCCAATGTGAAGCAGGACGAAAAGTTCGCGCTGCGGCACCTGCCCGAGACGCTGGCCTGGGTGGCCACAGCGCTGCGGCGCAGCCCAGCCGAGCTCGTCATCACGCCGGAAACCGCGATACCGCTGCTGCCCTTTCAACTGCAGGAGTTTGCGCCCGACCTGTGGCCGGCGCTGCAGCAGCACTTTGCCCAGCCTGGCCGCGCCGCGCTGGTGGGTGTGCCGCTGGGTGACGAGCGGCTGGGTTACACCAACTCCGCCGTCGGCCTGACAGCCGGCGCCGGCTACCGCTATGACAAGATGCACCTGGTGCCTTTTGGTGAATTCATCCCCACCGGCTTTCGCTGGTTCACCGAGTTGATGAACATCCCCCTGGGCGACTTTGCGCGCGGTGTGCCCAACCCGCCGTCACTGTCGGTGCAAGGCCAGCGTGTGGCACCCAACATCTGTTATGAAGACCTGTTTGGCGAAGAACTGGCGCGCCGCTTCATCAACCCCGCCACCGCGCCCACCATCATGGCCAACATCAGCAACATCGCTTGGTTTGGTGACAGCTCGGCCGTGGAACAGCACCTGAACATCTCACGCCTGCGCACGCTGGAATTCCAGCTGCCGATGGTGCGCGCCACCAACACCGGCGCCACCGCCGTGGTAGACCACACCGGCCGCGTGCAGGCCCAGCTGGCGCCGCACACCGCCGGCGTGCTGGAAGCCCGCGTGCAGGGGCGCAGCGGCGTCACGCCTTTTGCCTGGTGGGCCGCGCGGGCTGGGCTGTGGCCGCTGGTGGCGCTGGCACTGGCGGTGGTGGTGCTGTTGGCGCTGCAGCGGCGGCGGGGTGTGACAACAGGCGCACCCCCTGCCGCACCCCTCTAAGCGCCCGCCCGCCGCAGCCGGGGCGGCCCCCCGTAAACTCAAGGGTTTTCTCCAGCAGCGCCCTGGCGCCACACCGTGTGGCACCCGCCGGGCCACCCCAAGCACCATGCTGACCTTCCAGCAAATCATTCTGAAACTGCAGTCGTACTGGGACGCCCAGGGCTGCGCCCTGATGCAGCCCTACGACATGGAAGTGGGCGCCGGCACCAGCCACACCGCCACCTTCTTGCGCGCGCTGGGCCCCGAGCCCTGGAAGGCGGCCTATGTGCAGCCCAGCCGCCGCCCCAAAGACGGCCGCTACGGCAACAACCCCAACCGCCTGCAGCACTACTACCAGTACCAGGTGGTGCTGAAGCCGGCGCCGGCCCATATCTTGGAGCTGTACCTGGGCAGCCTCGAGGCGCTGGGCTTCGACCTGAAGGCCAACGACGTGCGTTTTGTCGAAGACGATTGGGAGAACCCCACGCTGGGCTGTTGGGGCCTGGGCTGGGAGGTGTGGTTGAACGGCATGGAGGTGACGCAGTTCACCTACTTCCAGCAGGTGGGCGGCATCGACTGCAGGCCCATCACCGGCGAGATCACCTACGGCCTGGAGCGCCTGGCGATGTACCTGCAGGGTGTGGACAACGTCTACGACCTGCAGTGGACCGAGAACCTGAAGTACCGTGACGTCTACCACCAAAACGAGGTGGAACAAAGCACCTACAACTTCGAGCACAGCGACGTCGACTTTCTGCTCACCGCCTTTGCCGCGCACGAAAAACAAAGCAAGCACCTGATGGAGCAGCAACTGGCGTTGCCCGCCTACGAACAGCTGTTGAAAGCCGGCCACAACTTCAACCTGCTTGACGCCCGTGGTGCCATCAGCGTCACCGAACGCGCGGCCTACATCGGCCGCATCCGCAACCTGGCCCGCGCCGTGGCCGCCAGCTACCTGGCCAGCCGCGCGCGGCTGGGCTTCCCGATGGCACCGCGGGCCTGGGCCGACGAAGTGACGGCCCAGTTGGCCAAGAAAGCGGCCTGATCATGAGCGCCATGAACAACCTGCTGGTGGAACTGTTTGTTGAAGAGCTGCCGCCCAAAGCGCTGAAAAAACTGGGCGAGGCCTTTGGCACCACGCTGCTGCAGTCGCTGCGCACACAGGGCCTGGCTGCGGCGCCATCGGTGTTGACGGTGTTTGCCACGCCGCGCCGATTGGCCGCGCACCTCACCCAGGTGCTGCCGGTGGCGCCCGACAAGGCGCAGTCGGTGAAGCTGATGCCGCTGGCCGTGGGCCTGGCCGCCGACGGCCAAGCCACACCCGCGCTGCTGAAAAAGCTGGCCAGCTTGGGTGCTGACGCCTCGGCCGTGCCGCACCTGAAGCAGCAGCCCGACGGCAAGGCCATGGCGCTGTTTTTCGACAGCACCGTGCCCGGCGCCACCCTGGCCGCCGGCCTGCAGGTGGCGCTGGACGAGACGCTGGCCAAGCTGCCGATACCGAAGGTGATGCAGTACCAGCTGGAGCAGGGCCACACGCCCGGCTTTCAGCCCGGATGGACCAGTGTGAACTTTGTGCGCCCGGCGCACGGCCTGGTGGCGCTGTACGGCGCTGACGTGGTGCCCGTCACTGCCTTGGGCCTGCAGTCGGGCCGCAGCACCACCGGCCACCGTTTTGAAGCGCCGCTGCCGCGCATTGAACTGCGCCATGCCGACAGTTATGCCGAGCAACTGCTGGCCGAAGGCGCGGTGGTGGCCGGCTTTGCCGAACGCCGCGCCCGCATCCAAGAACAACTGGCGGCAGCCGCCGCGCCGCTGGGCCTGCAGCCGATTGAAGACGACGCGCTGCTCGACGAGGTGACGGCGCTGGTGGAACGTCCCAACGTGCTGACCTGCCAGTTTGAAGCCGAGTTTCTCGCCGTGCCGCAAGAGTGCCTGATCCTGACGATGAAGGCCAACCAGAAGTACTTTCCGCTGCTGGATGGTGCAGGCAAGCTGACGAACCGCTTTCTAGTCGTCAGCAACATCAGCCCGGCCGACGCCAGCCGTGTGATCGAGGGCAACGAACGGGTGGTGCGCCCGCGCCTGGCCGACGCCAAGTTTTTCTACGACCAGGACCGCAAAAAAACGCTGGAAAGCCGCGTGCCGGCGCTGGCCCAGGTGGTGTACCACGGCAAGCTGGGCAGCCAGGGCGACCGCGCCGAGCGGGTGCGCGCCATCGGCCACGCCATCGTGCAGCAGCTCAGCGCCGCCACGCTGCCCTTCACGGTGGACGCGCGCGACGAATTTGCCGTGCTCGACAGCAAGGTGCAGCAGGCCGCGCGCTTGGCCAAGACCGACCTGTTGACCGACATGGTGGGCGAATTCCCTGAGCTGCAGGGCATCATGGGCGGCTACTACGCACGCCATGAAGGCCTGCGCGACGGTGTGGTGATTGCTATCGTTGACCACTACAAACCGCGCTTTGCCGGCGACACGCTGCCGCGCAACCACACCGGCACCGTGCTGGCGCTGGCCGACAAACTGGAAACGCTGGTGGGCCTGTTTGGCATCGGCCAGTTGCCCACCGGTGACAAGGACCCCTTTGCGCTGCGCCGCCACGCGCTGGGCATCATCCGCATCCTGGTGGAAAAGAACCTGCCGCTCTCGTTCCCGGCGCTGGTGGACGCCGCGCTGGCCACCTTTCCCCCCGGCATGCTGGGCCACGCAACAGCGCGTGAAGACCTGTTGAATTTCACCGACGACCGCCTGACCGGCCTGCTGCGCGAACAAGGCTACAGCGCACAAGAGGTGGACGCCGTGGTGGCGCTGCGCCCGGCCTGGGGCGACCTGACCAAACGCTTGGCGGCGGTGCGCGCCTTTGCCGCGCTGCCCGAGGCGGCCTCGCTGGCCGCAGCCAACAAGCGCGTGGGCAACATCCTGAAAAAAGCCGAGGGCGTGGTGCAGCCCGTGCTGAACAGCACGCTCTTGAAAGAACCCGCCGAGCAGGCGCTGGTGGCTGCCCTGGCGCAGGCCGCGCCCAGGGCCGAGGCCGCGTTTGAGCAGGGCGACTACACCGCATCGCTCAGCGCGCTGGCGCAGTTGAAGGCGCCAGTGGACCGCTTTTTCGACGCCGTGATGGTGAACGCCGACGACCCGGCGCTGAAGCACAACCGCCTGGCGCTGTTGGCGGCGCTGCACCGGGCGATGAACCGCGTGGCCGACCTGTCGCGGCTGGCGTCCTGACGCTGCCCACCGCTGAACCTGCACGCTGCCCAAGCCCGCTGCCATGCCCCTGCACACCACCAAGCTCATCATCCTGGGGCGCGACGGCATCCTCAACGAATTCCGCGAAAGCCACGTCACCGCGCCCGAAGAATGGGTGCCGGTGCCGGGCGCGCTGGAAGCCGTGGCGCGGCTGAACCACGCCGGCTGGCACGTGGTGGTGGCCACCAACCAAAGCGGCATCGGCCGCGGCATGATCGACATGGCCGCCGTGAACATGGTGCACGCCCACATGCACCGCCAGTTGCAGGCCCAAGGCGCGCGGCTGGACGCGGTGTTTTTCTGCCCGCACACCCCCGAAGACCAGTGTGACTGCCGCAAGCCCAGGCCCGGGCTGATGCAGGACATTGCGCTGCGCTACGGCGTTGACCTGGCGCAGGTGCCGATGGTGGGCGACACCGCACGCGACCTGCTGGCTGCGCAGGCAGCCGGCTGCCAGCCGCACCTGGTGCTGAGTGGCCGCGCCGCCGGCCTGGGTGCTGAGCAGGTGCAGGCCTTGCTGTCGGTGGTGGAAGGTGGCCACGCCCATGCCAGCCTGGGCGCCTTTGTCGACTTCTTGCTGCAGCACGATGACGACGACAGCGGCGGCAGCCTGCCGGCCGCGCGGCAGCCGTCATGAAGGCCGTGTGGGCGCTGCGCTCGGCGCTGTTTGTGCTGTGGATGGCGGCCACCGTGGTGCCGTGGTCGCTGCTGATGCTGGTGCTGTCGGTCTTCGTGCGCGGCACGACGCTGTACTGGCCCACCATGATGTGGCTGCGCATGGCCATCTGGGGTGCCAAGGTCATCTGCGGCGTGCAGTACCGCGTGCACGGGCTGCAGCACCTGCCCACGGCGGCCGATGAAAAGTCGGCCGTGGTGCTGGCCGCCAAGCACCAAAGCACTTGGGAGACCTTTGCCTTCCCCACCATCATGCCGCACCCGCTGGCCTACGTGTTCAAGCGTGAGCTGCTGTATGTGCCCTTTTTCGGCTGGGCCATGGGGCGGCTGGACATGATTCACATCGACCGCAGCAAACGCGCCGAGGCCTGGAACAAGGTGGCCGCGCAGGGCAAGCGGCTGGCCGCACAGGGCAACTGGGTCATTATGTTCCCTGAGGGCACCCGCGCGCCGCGCGGTGGTCAGGGTGTGTACAAGAGCGGCGCTTCGCGCCTGGCCATCGCCACTGGCGTGCCCATCGTGCCCATTGCCGCCAGCAGCGCCAAGTGCTGGCCGCGCAAGAGCTTTTTGCTGCGCCCGGGTGTGGTGGACGTGTGCATCGGGCAGCCCATCAGCAGCGCAGGCCGCCAGCCCGATGAGCTGATGCGCGAGGTGGAAACCTGGATCGAGGCGGAGATGCGGCGCATCGACCCCGAGGCTTACGTGCGCTGAGCGGCGGGTTGAGCGGCTGACTGAGCGGCTGATGGAGTGGCTGATGCCGGCCCTGAACCCAGGCCCAGCGCCTGCCTGACCGCCTGGTGCAGTGCCGTGCCAGGGTTGGCCAGCGCGTCGAGCACGCTCATGTGGTGGCAACCCGGCACCTGCAGCACGGGGCCCACCACGGCAGGGCCCCAGGCGCGCCCGATCAACTGCGCCTGGCGGTGGAATTCGCTGCTTTCCTGTTCACCCACAAAAGCCAACAAGCGCCCCGCCGCCGGCGCGGGCATCGCGGCCGGGCTCAGGCGCCGGGCCTCGGCCTCGGTCAAGCCCAGGTCGCTGGCCAGAAAGGGCGCGTGGCGCAACGGCTCCAGGTCAAAAAGCCCTGACACCGCCACCGCGGTGTGCACCAGTTGCGCCGGCAGGTCGGCTGCGTGTTCGGGCCAGCGGCAGGCCAGCATCATGGCGGCCAGGTGGCCGCCCGCCGAATGCCCGCTAACGACGATGTGATGGGGGTTGCCGCCGTACTGCCGCGCATGACGCCACGTCCAGGCCAGCGCCTGCACCATCTGCAGCACGATGTGTGCAACGCTGACCTGCGGGCACAGCGCGTAATTGGGCACCACCACCAGTGCGCCGGCCTCGGCAAAAGGCTCGGCCACGAAGCTTTGGTCTTCTTTGTGCAGCGCGCGCCAGTAGCCGCCATGGATGTGCACCAGCACCGGCGCGCCACCGGCCACCGGCTGCCGGGGCAAAAACAGGTCCAGCCGTTCGCTGTTGTCGCTGTTGTCGCTGCTGTCGCTGCTGTCGATGGTGCCCCGGGCGCTGTAGGGCAGGTCGAGCACGCAGCGGGTGTGCGCGCGGGTGTGCGCCGAGCGCTCTTGCCATGACTGCAGGATAGCGGCCGCGCCGGGGATGCTGGCGCGGGCGTTGTATTGGCTGTCGTACCACGGGGCTGTTTTCGGGCGCATGGTGATCACGGTGGCAGGGGGGCGGTGGCGGGGCTCTGCGGCCTGCGCTGGGGCAGGCGGCGGTGGGTTTTCTTCGGCAGCGGCAGCGGCAGCGGCATCACGCAGCGCGGCGTCAATCAGGCTGTCGGCCATCCAGAACGCGATGCGCTGCACCTCGTCGTCGTCCAGCTTCCAGATGTCCTTCAGGATGATGATGGGCTCGATGCCGTAGATCACCGACAGCGCCCGGTGCAGCCGCTGGCGCACCGCCAGCGGCAAGCGCAGGGGCTCGATGGCGTGTTCGAGGATGCGCACCCGGTGGCCGCGGCGGTAGGGCTCTTCTTCCAACTGGCCGGCACGTTCCAGCGCCGACTGTTCCAGCGCCAGTTGCGCCGCCGCACGCAACTGCGGCTCAAATTCGCGAAAGCGTGGGAAGGTGTGCGTGAAAAGCTGGCGCACCCGTTCGCGCCCGTCCAGGTTGTCTGGCGACAGGATGCGCACCGGGCCCAGCGAGGTTTCGATCACCGACGAGGTCAGTGCACCACGGCTGGGAAAGTAGCGGTACGCCGTGGCGCGCGACACCTTGCTGCGCTCGGCCACCTCGGCAATCGACGGCACCTGGCCGGTGGTCTGTATCAAGGCCATGGCGGTGTCGAGCAGCAGGCGGTGGGTGGCGGCCTTCACGCCGCGCTCGGGCGCTGGCGGAACCGTAGCGGGCGGTGGCAGGCGTCGGCGCTGTTGCGACATCAGGGTAACTCCGGGTGTGGTTGGTGGTGTACGGGTCTTGCAGCGCTTCAAGACGCGCCCCTATGATGCACGCATTCCAATTTGAGACAAGTGTCTCAATCTGAATCTAAAGTTTCACACCCGCCCCGCCCCACCTTGCATCGGCAATCGGGCCGGGTTGCGACAGTGAAAACGACGGAGACACCACCCATGCCACTGGCCTTGCCGGCCCTGCAAGAACATGTCGCTGCTCTGGGTTGACCGCATGGCGGTCGACGCCCGGGGCGAGGGCGACACCGTCGTGTTTGTGCACGGCCTGGGCGGCAGTCTGAACGCCTTCACACCGCTGCTGCCGGCACTGCTGCGCCAGCGCTGTGTGCGCCTGGACCTGCCGGGCGCGGGCCGTTCGCACAAAGCCTATGCGCTGGGTGCTGCCTCGGCCACCGGCGGTGTGTTGTCGGTGCAGTCGCACGCGCAGGCCGTGCTGCGCGTGTGCGAGGCCCTGGGCCTGGCGCAGGTGCACCTGGTGGGCCATTCAATGGGCACCATCGTGGCCTTGCACGTGGCGGCGCTGCAGCCGGCACGGGTGCGCAGCCTCACACTGTTTGGTGCGCTGGCTGAACCGGCGCAACCCATGCGCGAGGCCCTGCGCGCGCGCGCTGCCTTGGCCCGCGAGCAGGGCCTGTTTGACATCGCTGAAGGCATCTCGAATCTGGCGTTGTCGGCCAGCACCCGCGACACGCAGCCGGTGACCGTGGCCTATGTGCGCGAAACCGTGGGTGCACAAGACCCCGAGGGTTTTGCGCGCAACTGCTTGGCCTTGGCCGAGGCACAGGCGCCGAGGCTGGAACTGGTGCGCTGCCCCACGCTGCTGGTCAACGGTGACGAAGACGCGGTGACGCCGCTGTCCGGTGCGCGCCAGTTGGCTGACCGCTTGGCCGCTGGTGGTGCCGCCACCCGCGTGGAAGCGCTGGCGCGCTGCGGCCACTGGCCGATGCAGGAGCGCACGGCCGATGCGCAGCGGCTGCTGCGCGACTTTCTGGAACGACAGAGGTAACCATGGCCGACGTGCTGTTCACCAACGTGAAAGTGTTCGACGGCGGCGGCGAAGCGCCCTTCATGGGCGACGTGCTGGTGCAGGGCAACCGCATCAGCCGTGTTGTGAAGATCAGCTTCGGCCAGCGCAGCGCACCGGTGATGGGTGTGCAGATGATCGACGGCGCGGGCGCCTTCCTGATGCCCGGCATGGTGGAGGCGCACACCCACTTCAGCTGGAACGACCAACCCTCGCTGGACAGCATTCAGCGCATGCCGCCCGAAGAGCACATCCTGTGGTGTGCGCAGGTGGCCAAGAAGTACCTGGACATGGGCTGGACCAGTTGTGTGGGCGCGGCCACCGCCAAGCCGCGGCTGGACGTTGTCATCCGCAACGCCATCAACGACGGCACCATAGTGGGCCCGCGTTACCTGGCGGCCAGCCAGGAAATCACCGTGCCCGGCGGCCTGGGCGACACCACGGCGCCGCACCTGCCGCAGCTCGAATTTGCCTTTGGCGCCATCGTCAGTGGCGCTGAAGAAATGCGCCGCTGCGTGCGCATGTTTGCCAAGTACGGGGTTGATTCGCTGAAGATCAACCTCAGCGGCGAGTCCATCACCGGCATGCCCTCGGAGATGAGCCAGTTCACCGAAGAAGAGGTGGCCGTGTGTGTGGACGAGGCCAAACGCTGGGGCAAACGTGTGGCCGCACACGCGCGCAGCACCTGGAGCATCCAGCAGTGTGTGAAGCAGGGCATCGAGGTCATCTACCACGCCAGTTACACCAACGAGCAGACGCTGGACCTGCTGGAAGCGCACAAGTTCGACCACTACATCGCACCCGGCCTGGCCTGGCTGATCAACACCGTGCACCACGCCAGCGCCTGGGGCCTGAAGCCCGAAGTCACGCGCAAGATGGGCTACCACCGCGAGCTGGAAGCGGCGGTGGAAAGCATGAAAGCCCTGCGCCGGCGCGGCGTGCGCATCCTGCCCGGTGGCGACTATGGTTTTGCCTGGACTCCCCACGGCACCAACGCCAAAGACCTGGAGACCTTTGTCAAGCTGCTGGGCATGAGCCCGATGGAAGCCCTGCTGTCGGCCACCGCCTGGGGCGGGCCGATGATGCGCATGGGCAAGGTGCTGGG
>JACCDR011694988.1_pt1 | contig 10979 bp, 10 predicted proteins | sample 7446431 | NCBI WGS metagenome assembly JACCDR01 (sample SAMN15323443, study PRJNA562643) | freshwater metagenome | isolation source: river surface water | place: USA:Blue River Watershed | collected 2017-08-17 | reverse complement strand
GTCGTGTCGGCGTCGGTGTCGAGGTCGGCGTCGGCGTCGGTGTCGAGGTCGGCGTCGGCGTCGGTGTCGAGGTCGGCGTCGGCGTCGGCGTCATCGCCCGCATCGTCGTTGTCCCCCTCATCATCCTCGCCCTGCGGCGGCGCGAGCGCCACGATCACCGTGTCGTCGATGACCGCCTTGCCGCCCTTGATGACGATGCGGTGCTTGCGCATGATCGGCGTCGCGGCCTTGGCGGCGGTCGTCGCCACCTGAACGAGTTCTTCTACCAGCGCGCAGGCGGCGGCGTTGATGTCGTCTTGCGTCATCTCCTCCCCGATGCCAGCATCGACGCGCAGCGCGTATTGGTTGCCCGCGCACAGGGCCTCCACCTGCTCCTCCAGCAAGACCGCCGCCATGCTGATGTCCCCGCCGTGGTTGTCGCATTTGGCCTTGGCCTCCGCCTCGGTGGGCACGCCCAGCGCCCGGCACACCACGTCGTTGGGTAGGCCTCGCATCGAGGGGGGCATCATCGGCGGCGTGTTGTCGCCCCACTTCTCGATCTGGCGCCGTCGCTCGGCGTGCATCAGGTCGATGAAGTCCGAGGGGATGTCGTTGGGCACCGAGTACACCAGATTCCGGTAGAAGTTGAGGCCCGTCGCGAGCTGGGCGAACACCTCCCGCACCGACGCCTCAAGGTTGCCATCCTCCAGCGCGTCATCGGGCAGGCCATCGAACACGTCGCCGAGCAGCTCCTCCCCCTGCTCGATCACTTCGTGCATCAGCCCCCGCCACACGTCCATGCGGATCTGCGCCGCCTTGGCGCGCTCCGCCACGGTGGCGAGCGCCGACTGTACGGGGTCTTGATCGAAAAGCTGCGGGTCGCGGGTCGGGGTTGTCACGGGGTCACTCCATCGGATCTGGTTGAGGTCGGTGTCTCGGGTCGCAGTCGTCTTAGCTCTACGACGCCCACTCTTCGGGGCTGGCGACAGACAAAGCCACCCGGATCGGCATGAGGTCGCGCTGGGCTTGCGGCTGCACCCAGATCGGCTCCGCGCTCAGCCGGAAGCTCTGGTTGAGCCGAGCGGCCAAGAGCCCCTCCAAGAACACGCCGCCGATCGCCGACGATGCGGGCGGCGGCACGCTGTTGCCGATGTGCAGCTTTTGGTTCGTGTCGCTGCCCGCCAACGGCTGCGCCATCAGCTCTGCGATGGGGAAGCCCTGAATGGCCGCCAGCTCCGCCGTGGTGAGCGGGCGGTGCCAGTTTAGGTCCGAGGCCCGGATGATGATGAACACGCCACGCTCGCCCGGTTCCGGCCACGGGTAGCTCTGGGCGGGGTCCGCCAAGCGCGGGTCGCTCACGCTGAAAAAGCCGTTGTCGAGGTTCGCGCTCCCGGTCACGGCCTTTGAGGCGCCATCCCAGGGGGTCACACCGTAGTGTCCGCCGTTGGTGAAAGGGTGGTCACCATCAGGGGTGCGGCTCCAGCCGGGGAGCGGGTTCACCGAGGGGCCGGGGTACTCGATGAGGGGCTCGCCCGTCTCATCGAACACGCTCACTGTGTTGATGCGAGGGTCGGCGACCGCGAAGCCCCCGTTGCCGGAGTCGGTGCGGGCGATCACCGCGCCGGAGGCCTCCGTCATCTTCGTGATGCGGTATTTGCCCGCGCCCGCCCACTCGCCGCCGGGCGGCTTGAGTCCGTCCATGAGCGGGCCGTGGTCGATGAGGCGCGTACCGAGGCGGGGATCGGCCACGTTCACCCCGCCGCTGGACGGGCCGCCCCCGGCGGTGACCGCCACACTGGCCTGATCCCAGCCCCGCAGCACAAAGACGTTGTTGAAGCGGCGACCCTTGCGCGCCTCATTGTCGGCGCTGACCATCTCCAGCGCCTCACGCCCACGGGGATCGCTCACCGATGAGGCGGAGCTGTTGTAGGCGCCCTGCCGAGAGGTGACGGTGGGGGCGGGCTCGCTCCACTTCTGAACGCCAAGCACACCGTTGAAGTAGCCGTTCACTGACGCGGCGCGGTGCAGCGTGAAGTGTTCCAAGGCCTTGCCAGCGAGGTCGCGCCAGTCCTTGCCGGGCTCGATGAGCGCGAGCTTGAGGTAGGTCTGGAAGTCCAACCGGCGCGGCTGGTGCATCGGGCCTCCGGCGCCGTTCAGGGGCACGGGCAGCTCACCGATCACCTCGCCGATGCCTCGCACGCGCAGGCGCGGCGGCTCGTAGACGAACGCGGGCATCTTGGCGGCGTGGCGAGCCACCAAGAGGAAGCGGGTGCGGTGCTGGGCGAGGCCGCCGAGCTCTCCGCAGTCGTGACGGGTCTGCGCGACGACGTACCCAGCTTGCTTGAGCCTCCGCTCGATCTCCTCCAGCAACGCGGCCCCGCGCTTGGTGATGCCGGGCACGTTCTCGAAGATGATCAGCGACGGCGGGTCATCCTCAAACGCCCGCAGGGTCAGATCGATGCCGCGCACCGTGAGCCCGTTGAGCGCCCCGTACTTGTCGGTGGCGGCGGCTTGGGCGCTGAGCAGGCCGGAGAAGCCACGGCACGGCGCGCTGGTGAAGACGATGTTGGGGCTGCGCCCTCCGGCGGCGAGCCTGAGATCCGCTGGCGTCGCCTCCCGCCACCCAGCCGGGGGGAGTCCGGTGTTGTTGCAGTCCTTGCACCGCTTACTGGCCTTGGACGTACACGCCGCGTGGTACTGCGCAAACTGCAAGGCGCTGAACAGGTCCAGCAACGTGCCGGGGGCCTTGGCCAGCCGCTCAAAGTCTTTCAGCGCCCCCGCATCGTTGTCCACGCCGCCGACGCAGCGCAGCCGCGCTCTCACTGAGCCGATCCGCGCCTCTGGGCTGTCGTTGAACCCACGCGCTCCGCCGCCAATACCGCAGAAGAGATGAAAGTGGGTGAACTCAATAAGGTGCTCAGGATGTGACGCGACGGGCATCGAGGGCTCCGGTAAGGGTTGCCCTCGGTGTATAGCGGCGACACGCGGGCGCGGCGGCTCGTTTGAGCTACGCCGCGTGGACGCCTTCGTGCAGGATGCAGCCGCAGAGCGCACAGCGCGACGGGGGCAGTTCATCGTCGGTGAGCTGCTGTGCCTGGCCCTCGCACGCCGCGCTGGGTTGGGGCTCATCGGGTGCGGCGAGTTGCGCCTCGCTCCCGCTCTCGCCCTTCGCGTTGGCTTCCAGCTCTTGCGGCGCCTCCAGCTCGCGCGCCGCCTCTTGCCGCAACTCGGCCTCGGTGACGCCGATCAGGGTGAAGCGGTGATGCCACGGCTTTTGGTCATCGCCGCTGAGCGTCTTGAAGCGGGGCAGGTACGCCAGCCGAGCCTCTCGCGTCAGCGAGCGCCAGCACAACGAGCACGGCATCCACTCGCCCACTTCCGCGCCCTGCGTCGCGGAGAGGTGCTGCATCACGCCGCAGGATGAGCACCGCACCAAGGCGGTGTTGGGCAGCCGGGTAGACGGCGCGCTGAGCACCGCGTTGTTTCGGAGCTCGGCGCCGTCGTCGGTGGACAGCGGGGCGGCGGGTGCGCCGCTCCCCTGCTCTTGGGCCTCGGCGTGCATCACCAGCCCCCGAGCAGGTTGATCAGCCCGTCCGCCAGAAGAGTCGAGGCCCGGTAGCTGACATAGGCCATCGTGACGCCGACGACGACGTGGGCCGCGCCGTACAGAAAGCGGAGCGCGCTGTAGATGCTGGCGTCGCGCTCATCTCGCATGACGCCGTTCAGAAGCAGAGCGCGGTCTTCGCGCTGGGCGGTGGTCTGCGCGTTCACGGCCTCCATCGCCGAGAGGTTGAGCGGCGTGGGCTCATCGGCGTCCACGTCGGCGATAGCGCCCGGCGTGTGCTGCATCGGCTCGCCGTGCTCCAAGCTCGCCACGTCGCCATACTCCAGCTCCAACACTCGGCGCTCAAGGTCGGTGGTGTCCCGACCGGCGCCCTTCATTCGGGCGATCTGGCGACGCAGGCGGGTGGCATTCGATGTGCTGGGTGAGGGCGCGTTGCTGTGCATGAAGCCTCCTACGTCTCGCTTAGCCCACACGAGCGTCATTTTGCACCTGCGACACGCAAAAACGCCGCCTTGTGGGGCGGCGCTCAGTCTGAACGGGTCGGCGAGGCGGAGCTACGACTTAACCAGCCGGGCGTCAATAGCGAGGGGCAGGGCCTCGGTGTAGGCCTCCCACACCCGCGCGGCGCGCTCATCAGAGAGCGCGTTGCCCGTGGCGTCGGTGAGCTTCCAGCATCGGAACGCCTCACGATCCCAATCCGAGCCGTCGTAGGGCTGGGCTGGAAACTCGGCGGCCCACGTCTTTGCGTCGCTGATCGCCATCGCCTTGCCCAAGGACGCCAGCGTCTTGTTTTTCAGCGACACGTCCCGACCCGAAGTGGCCTTGAACCACACAAGCCTGCCCCCGTTGGGGTTGGGCGGGTTGACCATCACGCCCTCAGCGTGCTGCACCGCCGCCTTCACGGCGCCCTGCAACGATCGGAACGTGCCCACCGACACGCCCGCGGGGCCGGTCAAGCCGTAGCTGGGGTGACGCCCCTTCACCGAGTAGCCAGCGGGCATCGACCGGTTGGCGTCGTTGAGGGTCTTGATCTGGGTGGCGGTGTTGGCGGCGGGAACGAACATGGGAAGCTCCGGTCAGCGGGGAGGCGCCATCGCCTCCCACACCCACAACTTACTGCACGCTGTATCACGACGCAACATTTTTTATCGACATGGCGCCGGATGTGATCACCTCGCTGCGCAGCTACTCCAGCCGCATCGGCATGACGACCATGCACCGCGCGGGGTTGTTGTCGAGCAGCTTGAGGGGGGAGAGCGCGTCCCCAAGGTGAAAGAAGATGGTGGCCTCGTTGAACAGGCCCAAGCACTCGCCGAGGTACTTGGCGTTGAACCCGATCCGCAGCGTCGGGTTCGCGGTCGGGTTCTTCATAAGCAGGCGCAGGGGCACCCGATCCTCCACGCTGTTCTTGTTGTCGTCTTGCCCCGTCACCTCCAGCACGTCGGCGTCGGTCTTGAAGGACATCTCCACCGGCTTGCCCGCTGCGATCCGCATGGCGTTGACGCGCTTGATCATCGCCCCGACGCGGCCCAGCTCCATCTCAATGTCGTAGCTGTGAACGGCGGGGATGACCCGGCGGTAGTCGGGGAACTCGCCGTCGATGAGCCGGAAGCGGTACATCGACCGCTCGATGCGCAACTCCGCCGCCGAGCCGTTGAAGTGAAGCTCCACCTCCAACGCGGCGCTCACCTTGGCGAGCAGGCTCGTCATCTGCGCCAAGGCCTTGCGGGGCAGAAGCTCACGCTCACCCAGCGGCTTCTCGGCGTGACTCCGGTAGGTCACCTCCGCCCCGGCGTAGCTCAGCCGGTGACCATCGGTGGCGACCAAGCGAAGTAGATCCTCTTGCCACTCCATGTGAATGCCGTTGATGCCGTAGCGGTTGTCGTCGGGGCACACGAGCGGCACCGTGAAGGCCATCGCCTCCAAGAGCGCGCCCGCCTTCACCTTGATGACGCGCAGCTCACCGTGCTGCTCGCCGTGGTGCTCGCTCATGTCGCCGGGCAGGGGGAAGTCGTCGGTGGGCATCGTCACGAGGCTGAGCGTCATGTCGCCGCCGACGACATCGACGCGTGGGCCGCACTCCCGCAACTCGATGGCGCCATCGGGCATCACGGTGGAGACGAGCGCGAACTTGTCGCCGTGGATGAGGCACTTGCCTGGCCGTTCCACCACGGCCTCCACGTCGGTCTGAAAGCTCTGCTCGGTGTCGGTGGCGACGACGCGCAGCGTCCCGCTGTCCATCGCCTCCACATAGACCATGTTGAGCGCCGGGTTGGCCGATGACGGCGGCGCGGTGATCGCCTTGATGACGTGCTGCATCGAGGCCAACTGCTCACGGGGCACGGTGACGTGGAGCCCAGTGATCGGCTTGTTGGCGCTGGGGCGGCTGAGGCTTGACGCCGTGGGGGTCGAGGGCGCGTCGGACTTGCGGGTCTTGGACATGATGAGCTGGTTCTCCGGCAGAAGACGAGGTGAAGGGGTTGGTTCGGGCTCTCTTAGCCCTGAGCTTTGGGCGCAGCGGGGGGCAAGCCGCTGAACAGCCCGACCTCCACACGGTGCATCGGCGGCATGGCGGTGTACCGCTGGCCATCGAGCACCGCGTACTCGCCGCCGCGCTTGAGCGCCTCGGTAGAGCCCTTGCCGCCGAGCTGCTTGAGGAAGAACAGCACGCCCGCCAGCTCGCAGGCGTCGCGCAGCTCGGCCAGCCACGCCGCGTCACAGGGCCGGGCATCAGCGCCGCTCTCGCCGCCTCCGATGAGCCAGCCGGTGCGCGCCGCCTTGAGGCGCTGGGCGAGGGCCTGCACGCCGTCCGGGGCCAAGCTCTCCAGCAACGGCTCGGCGCTCACCATGCGCACGGTGCGCTCGTCACCCACCGACGCCAGCGCCTCCAGCCGGTCAAGGTGCCGGGTGCTCTCGATGCTAACGCCGGGCAGCACGTTGACGGGCCAGCGGCCCCAGCGCGCCATCACCTCGCCGCTGATCTCCGCCCAGCGCGGCGCCCTCTTGGTGAGAATCTGGTACTGATGCTGGGGCGCGTGCTCCACCATCACCTCAAAGGCACGCATGATGAAGGCGGTGGACACCTCACGGTGCAGAAGGTCTGCCATCGAGTTGACGAAGATTCGGCGTGGAGCACGCCACGTCGTCGGCGTCATCATGCCCTTGGCGTCGGTGCGCTCGACAACCACCGAGAACGGCTTGTCGTAGCCGTTGTTGCCGGTGGTTTCGTTCATCGCGTTCAGCCGCGCGTGCATCTTCTCGGCGTAGCAATGCTTGCAGCCCGCCGAGACTTTGGTGCAGCCCTTCACGATGTTCCAGACCTTCTCGGTCCATTCGATGCTTGAGTCGCCTGCCATGCCCAGCTCCAAGGTCGGGGTAGAGCTGACTCATAGCGCCGTGGCGGACCTTGGGCGGGCTGGGTGAGCCCTAACGCAGCGCCCCCGCCGCACAGGCCTTGTGAGCCGTGGGGCGGGGGCGTCTTGGGCCTCCATCACCAAGGGCGGTTACGACACCTCGGCGTGCGCCCAGCCGCAGTCGATGCCGTTGGCCTTGCACACCGCCTCCACGGCGGCCCCAAACTCCGCTGGGCGGTGCTTGAACTTGCTGTCTTCGCTCATCGGCCCGTTCAGGGCCGTGACGCGGGCGGAGCGCAGGTGGAAGTCAACGAACCCCCACTCGCCGTTGTTGCCAGATAGGATCAACCGGGCCTCCGGGTTGCCCAGAATGCCAACACTCGCCACGCTGCGGCGCACAACGATGCGCCACTCCCCGCCGCTCACCGGCAGGGGCAGGAAGCCCTTGAAGGCGTGAGCCAACGCCAAGATGTCGAGGTGCTCGGTGGCGTTCAGCATGTCGTTCTCCATGTTGGTAGTCCTCGGAGGTGCGGTATCGCACCTCGCCCACACAACATAGCTGAGCCTGCATCATGCCGCAACATTTTTTGCGCTACATAAGGCCGGACGATCACTCCTCGTCTTCGGGTAGCTCATCGAGATCGGCCTCATCGAAGTGCGCCCGCATCACGCAGAGCAGCGCCGCCGCGTTGCCCTCTAAGCCCTCCTCCTCCCGCACGCGGCGCAGGGTGCGCTCTACCTCGGTGCGCTGGCTCGGCGTCATGGGAATCACGAGGTCCACAAGCACGGGCTGCGGCGGCGCGGCGGGCTCTGGGGTCTTGGTGAGGCGCTGGGCGGGCGCCGTGGCCTCGGCGGCGCCTTGAGCCTGCGACGCGCCGGGGCTCGTCAGCTCCAGCTCAGCACGGGGGCGCTCGCTCTGCGGCGTGTCGGCGGCGTTCTGGGCCTCATCGGCTTGCTTGCTCGCTGCGCGCCCTTGCCCCTCGTCATCTCCCATCATGGTGCTCAGCACGTCGTAGTCATCGGCCCCGGCAAAGCTGATCTCCGCCTCGGCGTCTGCCAGCTCTTTGAGCATGTCGAGGTCCGCCGCTTCGATGCCCGCGACGTGAACCGACGCCTCAAAGGCCTTGTCGGCGAGCAAGCCGCGCTTCACCAGCCGCTCAAGGCCTGCGTCAACCGTGGCCTTGGCGCTGAGCTTGTCGGCGGCGATGGCGTAGGCGTTGGCGTGCGCCTCGCTCTCAAACTCGATGAGAAGCGCCCGCACCATGCCGGGGCCAGGCGCCCCAGGGGGCGTGAAGCCGGGGTCAGCGAGGCGCTGAATCTTCTTCCCCTTGACCGTCTTGGCGCGGTAGCCCGTCTCGCAGAGCAGCCGCATGGCGGCGAGGCGCCCGTGGCCCGCTCGGAGCTCTCCTTTGCTCACCCAGATCACCACGGGGTCCACGAAGCCCACGGCCCGGATCATCTCGGCGATCTCGGCGGGCTGATCCCCCGTGTGCAGGCGAGGGTTCACCGCCCACGGCTTGAGGTCGGAGTAATGCACCCACACGGTGCGGCTCCAGCCGGGCTGGGCCTCGCCGCTCGTCATGAGCGCGGCCAGCCGCTCCGAGGTGTACACCTCGTCTTGAGCTGCGCCGTGTTGGCGCGCAGGGGTGTGGGCGGCGCTGGGCGTGCTCGGCGCGGCCTTGTCGGCTTTGGGCTGGCGTGTGCGCGTTGAGGGGGCCATCAGGGCTCCAAGGGTGTGAGGGGGTCTACAGCTACCCGGCGGCGTTGAAGAGGCTGAACTGCTCCGCCTGCGGTTGCGAGCGGCTGACTCCGGCGGGGTAGCGGTAGCAAATCACCTCGCCGATGTTCCCCCGTGTGCCTGCGTCGCAAGAGATGCTGCGCTTCACGTCGATGGCCTGCACGGTGAAGCCCTCCCGCGCCGCCCACGCTCGGATCTCCGGCCCATCGTGGTTGGTGTGAATGACAGCCGCGCCGCGCACCGCCGCGTCGGCGAGTTGGCGCCACAGGGCCTCGGTGCGCTCGGTGCTCCACCCTTCCGCCGTCCACCCGACGTAGCTGGGCCTCGCGCCGTCAGCGGTCACCGCGTCGGTGTAAGGGCTGTCGGCGAACACGAGGTCATCCTCCCCCGCCTGCTCCAACAGCGTCTCAAACGAGCCCCAATGCACCGACACGGCGTCATGGCGAAGCAGTTGAGCCCAGCGATCGAAGTGGGTAGCGTCCATGAAGCTCGCGTTCATGCGCGCTGGGTCGGCGGCCACGTTGAAGTGCCCGGCGCCGTTGACGCGCCAGATCCCGTTGAAACATGACTCCAAGGCCATCCAGAACGCGGCGGCCAAGGTGTCAAGCTCACCGCGCTGCGCTGCGTCTTGCAGGGCCACGCGCGCCGTGAGCTGGTGTGCGCTCAGCTCACCCGGCGGCACGTTGGCGCCGGTGGCGTTGCCCAGCGAGGCACGCACCCGCGCCTGCTCGCCGTTGAGGCCTGCGGTTAGGCGCTGCCACCACTGCTTGAAGCGGGCCTCCCGTGAGCCCTCCGGCGTCGGCGCCGCCTGCCCGCCGACCGTGGCAAACGCCGCTGGCCCCAGCAAGCTCAGCCTCGGCGACTCGCTCTCGCGCAGCATGGCGTCTCGGTTGCCCATCTCGGCTTTGCACAGCCGGAGCACCGCTTGCGCGCGGCCCGCCTTGAGCGCGGCGTAGAGGCTGATGAGCGGCAGGCAGGCATCACCCACCATCGCCCATCGAGGCGCCATCGAGGCGAACAGCGAGCCTCCGCCCATAAAGGGGTCGATGTACCGGCGCTCGCGCCAGTCGCCGGGCAGCACGGTCATCAACTCCGGCACGAGCTTCACCTTGCCACCCGCCCAGCGCACCAAGGGGGTCGCCGCGTTCACGGCGCACCTCGCAGCACCAGCACGGTGAGCAAGGCGAGGCCCGCCGTCATCGTCGCGCCCAGCCCGCCGAGCGCGACGACAGCCAACATGAGGCCCGGCACCATGAACGGTGAGGCCCCGGCGCTGGCCGCGCGCTGCGCCCAAGACGAGCGGCGACGGGCGAGCACCATCGTCCCCATTGTCGGCTTGCCGTCTTTGTCCGCCACCTCGTAGGCGATCGGCGCAAAGGGCTCGTAGCCGTCGCGGTCCATCTCCTCACCCAGCGCGGTGAGCTGGGCGCTGTACTTGGCCACGTCGTCATGCTCGATAGGCGGGAGTAGGTAGAGCCTCATTGTTGGCTCACCATCTCAAGGCGCACCTGAGACTTGATGAGCCGGTCTAACAGACCGCCCTCGCCCACGTCGTCGTGTTCGATGTTCATGCGAGCCGAGCCGCCATCGACGGTGACCCGCCGCTGCTTGATGAGGCCTTGCATGGCGGGGTGAAGCCACGAAGGCTCCACGCCGAGGGCCTTGAAGCGGCCCTGTGCCTGGCTCACCAGCTCGCGCACCGAGTCCGCCACGTCCCGCGCGTAGACGCGCATGGCGTTCATGTTGTCGTCAATCTTGAGCGTGTAGACGGTGCCGAAGTCGCTCACCTTGATCACGCCGTCTTGGGGCCGCACCGTCATTGTGCCGCCGACAAGCTCACCGTCGTCGTTGATCTGCTCGACATAGATGAGGTGATGCGGGTCGGCGGGCGCGGTCAACTGCGCCATGAGGTCAGCATCATGGGGCGCGGTGGCGCGCTCCCCGTCGTCGCCCTCGCCGTTCTCGTCTTCATCCCCGTGCTCCCCGTCGTCTTCATCCTCGTCACGCGCCGCGCTGGGCTGCTTCTCTTCCAGGAGGTCCACTTGCTGCGGGGGCACAAACCGCCAAAGCACGTCCACCACGTTCTTGGTGAGGCGCAGGAAGCTCCCCGACGCGCTGGCATCGAGGCCCAAAAGCACCATCTCCACGGCCACCTCCAGCCGCCGCTTGCACGTCAGCTCGATGCGGCTGATCACGGCCTCGGTGGTGACGAGGTGACGCCCGTTCTCGGTGATGAGCGTCACCATGCCGCCCACCTCGCTCACGCGGGTCTTCATCGAGGCGCCGGAGCTGGGCAGGCGCTCAAAGTGCTCGGCGAACGCGACGGCGCCGGGCAAGAGGTGCT
>JACCDR010450524.1_pt1 | contig 10979 bp, 13 predicted proteins | sample 7446431 | NCBI WGS metagenome assembly JACCDR01 (sample SAMN15323443, study PRJNA562643) | freshwater metagenome | isolation source: river surface water | place: USA:Blue River Watershed | collected 2017-08-17 | reverse complement strand
TAATCAAAGCCCGTAAGCTTTATCATGTGATAAATTGTGTTTACGAACGCTGGTAATTTGATTGCTACTGTACCTGTCGTATTTGAGCCGTTATGAAGATTAACAGGGTTATCGACTGAGTAGCGATATGATAACGGCGTTCCTCCGCTTAGCCATTCGGTTACAGGGTATCGTGTCGCAGTGAAAGTATTTGATGATGCAGTGGCTTTTGTTTCATTTATCTTATAGCCAGTTTCAGAAGTAATCCTAGAAATGCTTTGGACTGGGGCATTGTCTCTAACTCTCTGATACTCTGTTAGGTCAGCATAAGAAGAATAAAGCTGCTCTAATGTTATTCTGCTATCAGAGTGCCAAACGCTTGAAGTAGTGCCAATAAATAAACAAGGTCTATTGCTAGCATCGTAACCAAGCCGCACACTTCCAAAGGTTGCATTTCCTTCCACTGACACAAAAGATGGGGTAGCGACGTTAAATCCCGCACTATACCAAAGACCGCCAAAGCTTATCGTAAACTCATCTCTATTAGGCGAATAGTTATGCCCTTTAATTACGCCTGAGAAATATTTATTTATAGTCGTTGAGGTATCATCTAACAGAACTATGATAGTCCCAGTGCCATTAATGCTGTTTAATGAAGCTGGCCGCCATTGGTATAAATCTCTAGCCGTGTCATCATTTTTAACATAGGGAACATAATCAGCTAGGCCAGTAGAATCAATGTAGCCATCTGGGTTAGTTAATGGGTAGTAAGTAGTAGCCGCATCTGCGCTAGTTAGATAGCTAGATAAATCGGGGGCATCGACACTTATAGTTCCAGTAATTCCGTTATGCGTGCAAGTGATGCCAGTGCCGCTGCAATTTATAACATAGTTAGGATAAGATATTGCTCCACCTTCATCTTGAATGCCAGGAGTAGTACTCTGAGCAAAAGACTGCTGAATCGGTAATAAGGTTAAGAGTAGTATTAATTTAAAAATCTGTTTCATTCTAAACTAAGTAAGTAAATTTAACTCCATCTCCTGCTGTTCCGTTTATATAAATCTTACTAACATCATCAATCTCAATCGGAGGTAATGCCGTTGCAGGGAAAAGATAAGCCCCATCTGTAGAGCTAACACTTGAGCCGCCCCAGTAAATTTTACCTGTATTAGTCTGTTCTGTTATTAAAAAAACTTTTACACATGGAGTAGATACGGCAACTAATGGCACGGCTACCCCTGTGGATGCTATTGTCTTATTACCCACGCCAATACTTGAGGCTGTAGCTGGGGAAGATGATCCAATCTTTACTACCTGTCTATGCTCTCCAGTTGGCTGCACCTCTGTTTCGACTACATAAGCAGGAAGTAAGTTGTTATCGACTTTTTGGTTATTCGCCATTATTCACCTAAAATCGAAAAGTTCGGATCTTCTAATTCCTCAACTGTTTTAATTTCCTTTAAGTTGCCTAATTCATCAAATACAGGAATGCCTGTTTTCTTCCTAACCTTTGGCGATTCAATATTAACAATCACTTGAGGCTGTTTAGATTCTTGTAATGGTGCTGCAGTAGCTTGTGCCTGTGAAAGAGTAGCAATAGCATTGGCATCTGCTTCACGAGCTAAGCGCATCTCTTCCATTTTACTTTCAGCTGCTTGCATCTTGGCTTTAAAGTCCTCAATCATTAAGTAACCAGACTGCAGCTGAGTTTCGCTAGACTTAATCTGCATTGTGAAGTCCTGCATAATCTTATCCAATTCCAAGCGCATTTCTTGTATTTGAAGCTGAGCCTGTTGCTCTTGATTCTTAAGAGTGATTTCGTAATCTTTACGAGCTTGTTCACTTTGGATTTGGTATTCTTTCAAAGACATTTCACGGTCTTTATCTACAGCCTTTTGATTCATTTCCATACCCTTAAGCTGTAGCGCTTGGTTCTGGATTTGGAGCTTCATTTGTTCGTAATCTGGCGGCGGTGGTGGTGGTGGAGCAGGGTTTTGAATCTTCTCAAGTAAGGTTTGAGCTGCTTTCTTAACACCGTCCTGGAATGATTTGCCAGCTGGCATAATAACTTCTAAGGCGCTTAATACTGCGCTAACTGATACAGCTGCGAAGTCCTGATTAATCTCAGCAGTTGAGGCAATCTCTTTCATGCCATTGGTTACTGTTTGGACCGCTGAATTCATTTGGCTGGCCCGTAAGCCTTCATCAACAAAGTTCATAGAATCGGTTTCAATATCTAACCGAATCATTCGGGTTTCGTCATCCCGTAGTATCTCTAAGGCTTCTGGGAATCTTTGCTTATCTTCTGGTGACATATAATCAAAGCCGACAAGCTTCATTATTTTTTCATCTGAGTAAGTGCCAAGCATTAAATCAACCATCATCTCGATAGCGTCACGGGCAACTCTTTGAATCTGTTTCTTAGCATACTTGAAACGGTCATGCGCTGACTGTGCTTTAATTTGCTGAGCGCCGAGTGTTTCAATCGGGTCACTAATGCCTCGTAGAATATCAGGAACGCCAAACCACTCAAACCAATCGTTTTTAAACTTTTCTTCTAGCGTTTGTAATTCACCTATTGCGCTTACTAGCTCCTGAACTGGTATCCAATAAACTAGGCTATCGACATCACCCTTAGACACAAGCGCTTGCAGGTTTTCAACAGCTACGAACTCGCCACCCTCTAAATCGTTCAATGCAAATATAATATCCTCATTAGCACCATCAACCAAGGCTCTGCGACGAATACCATGGATTAATTCAAACACTTTGTTAGTAAGCTTATGCAGTTCTTTAAGTGTTTTTTTGCCTCGATTATAAGCAGGTTTTGGATATAGTGATTTGCTAGGCTTGGAGCCGATAATGAACTTAGGCGACGGAAAGAAGTCTTTAAGGCCATAAGGATCTGGTTTCTTGTCCAGGAATCCCTCTTGATATTGCTTAGAAACCCAGTAAACCATTTTATTTGGTAGTGACCAGCATTCCCAACCTTCAATGTATTCGCCTTCAACATCCTCTAAATCAGCGCTGCTGCCGTGGTCCTCTTCGTGCCCGTCCTCGCCCTGTCCTTTCTTGGTTTTCCAGTTGATTTTGTCAGCACAATCAGGAAAGCGCTTAGTTGCTTCATCCTTAGACATTCTAAAGTAATAAGCTTTTTCTTTGATTTCTGCCTCGGTCTTAGCATCTGGCGTGTGCAATACATCGTCATAGCTTAAAACGGATAAATATACTTTTTGGTTAGTTGGAATCTTTTTTATTTCAGTACCAAAAAAGCCAGCTGCATCTTGTTTAACTTCATCTGTGTATTCGGTGCCGTCCTCTCTCAAATAAACATCGGGAACTGGGGTAACTCCATCTTCAAGCATTGCCTGAACTAAATTGATGCGGTTTTCTACCTCTTCAAAGTCGCATTCGTAGATAACTTGCGGAGCTGCTTTATCGGCATGAATGAAATCAGATACAACGGACTGCATGACTGTATCAAAATCACAGCTTTCTACCGCTATAGTGCCTAGCCGTTCAGCAATTGTACCACTAAGCTGAGCAATCGGGTCGTCAATATCAAATCTGCGAATACCGACTAATTTTGGCGTTCTAGAATAAAATGCAGGTTCTATTATTTTAGAACTTGCCCAGTAAAGAGGATTAGATCGAGTGCTTTTATCTGTGCTTTCGTTGCTATTTGGATCGTCCGAAGCTTCATGATTTTCGTATTCTTCATAAGCTGATTTGGAATTTAATCTGTGGTTTTTGGATGCTTTTAGTGTTGCTTTAGCCCACTTAAGCCAATAGCCAACGCTATCTCGTGGATCGTTCTTAGCCTCTTCGGCTTTCTCGCTTTCTTCATGCGATTTAGATTCTTCTAGCTCTGCGCTGTCTAGTTCGTTATCTTCCATAGGTTTTTTGTCGCTTAAGCTGTTTTAATATTTCCTTAGGAGTTTGTCTACCGTCTTTCCACTTCTCGACATGTTCAGGCTTCTTGTCGATGACTAAAGGTTTAGCAGAACATAAGAGCCGACAACCATCGCAGCTGTGTGTTGCTTCGCCTGATTCTGCAGCATCTTCTGATTTAGTTTCATGATATGGCAAGGCTGGTAAATAATCTCTTAGATATACACAAGACTTGCAAATATAAATCATTGGCACGCCGTCAATACCCTGCAGCCTTGAGCGCAACTGCTTCCAACCATACACCCGGGCTGTATTCCCAAGCGTCAAAGGGCAGCCATTTTCAAAGAAAGTGTCAGCCATTGTGTAGCGCTCACCATTCTTGGAGCCACCCCTATCAGCAAAGGGAAAGTTATCTGTTAGTGTAATATTGCTGGTAGCCTCAAGCGTCCGGCGAACTATTCCTTTAGCAATATCCTCGTTACGCATATTGATACCCTTTGACGGGTTTTCTTCGTCGCATCCGTACCATTCTCGATAAACAATCAAAGCACCACGAGGGAACCAGCGCTTATTGCCGTGATTATCAATAAATTCCTCTCCGTCTGAGATAGCTCCCCAATATGCAGCAAAAGGGTCGCTAGAACCCCAGTCAAATGACCTGTATTTAAACCAGTGCTTAGGGGGATCAAAGTCTGGGACCGAGTGCAGTTCGTCATCATACTCAGGAAAGAAATCGCCAATAGGCTGATCGTGGTCGCCTTCAATTAGTGCCTTAGCTCGCTTCTCTCCTAATGGCGTTAAGCGTGCTTTCTGTGCTTCTGGGTCAGCTGATGGATTATCTGTTACCCGGCTTGGTATATATTGCCGTAAAAAGCCACCCTCTTTAATGCTGGCACGCCATAGGCTCATTGGAGATCTGTTCTGCACAAACTCTTTTCTAAAAAAGCTTAAGCTTGGCCCTTCTGGATTAGTTGTATAAAGAATCCTAGGGAATAGTTCTGTTCTTTCTTGTGGTGTTAAGTGCGGATATAGGTCTTTAAGCTGCTCAGCTAGTAGCACTTTCATTTCTTTAGGCATACGCACCCAAGCTCTAAGCGCAATGATATGATCTCTTGGTATTTGGCCTGCTTCCTCTACCCAAAGTACATTCTTTTCACGGCCTATATGCTTATCAAGGTCTTTCTTGTGAGCGCAACCAAACATTGATATTTGAGCATTGTTCCAGTTAAATCTAACTGTGTTTTCCGTAGTGCTTACTAGCCCGTCACGAATCCAAGGCATCAGCATTTGCTTGAAAGAGCTTGGCCCTTCCATATGGTTTGCTATTACATCACCGTAGTATTTGCGGAATATAACACATTGAAGATTAGGTATTGCAGCACACCAGGCTGATAGCGCAAAGCGACCTAAAAAGCTCTTTCCTCCCTCTGAGGCGCCGCCAAAATACATCTCCGTTGCTTGGCTATAGAACGCCATAGCCTGCTTAGGCCATAGCGCTAATTCTGATATTTCGCTGGTCTTTCTATTCTCCGCTTGCATCGGAGTCAGTTTTTTTAACTGTTATGTTAAAAACAGGTGTAAGGGGAGCGCCGTCTTTACCTGATAATTCATGCTCTTGTTTATCTCGCCATTTCTTAGGCTGTCTGTTTTTTAACCAGAAAATCATTGAAGTTGGATCTGGTGGTAGCTCTTCCTCAATATCGTGAATGCAGCCATCTTTATCAATTTTCTGCACTTTCCTACTAAAGCCCTTAGCTCTTTTAAGTAGTGATTGCTCGACCTGATTATCCTGAAACTCCTTATTATCCTTTATGGACTGAAAAAATTGAGGATATTCTTCTTTCCAATTATTAATTGTTTTCTCAGATACACCTAATTCCTCGGCTACTTCAACATCCGTAGCTCCGAATTTATATGCTACTAATGCAATCTTTTGATTCTCTTCGCTAAACTTAGTTGGTCTACCTGCCATTACTCTTTCCTTTTATTTTGCTTCTTAGCGTTTTTGATTCCTTTGCCTAAGAAATCACGAATGACATCCACTCTGTGAGCGTGCTTATTTTTTGCAATAGCGTCAAGCTCCCCGATCCAATCATTTTTCAATCTGATTATAATCGGGGTAGTTTCTGAATTCTTTGATGTCATAAAAATATCAATCTAAAAGCTTTTTTCAATCTATACAAGATCGGCATTTTGTAGCCGGCTGCAGTTCTTCGATAAACAACCTGATTTTGTAATGATTTTTTCATATTATAACCTTTTTAAAAACTGGCGGCCATCCAGAATCGGGCAACCGCCAAAAATGTATATGTATGTCTACTTTTAATGATATATCAGATTAATATATATTGCAAGTAGCAATTTTCTATTATCGGGAAACGAGATAAATGAAATAATTGCTTGCTATGATTAAGATCATACGCTAATGTGCGTTTTGTGGACAGTTTAAATAATAAAAATAACAGATTTCGCTAGGTCATGGCTTCATGTCTACTGTTCACATCTCTATTCTTGAGGTCGTGGCCTAGCACTTTTTAAAACGCAGTTATGGCTGGCTGGATTAAAATACATAGGACATTAGAAGGTCATTGGATTTACGAAGACAATGAGTATTTAGGAGCCTGGGCTAAACTACTGATGTTTGTTAACCACACGCCAAACCCTTGGCTATGTAAAAAATCTGGCAAATTAGTCCCTGTCGCCAGGGGTCAAAAGGCCACTTGTTGGCGCTCTCTTTGTAAGCTTTTTGGCTGGGGAATGTTCAAAACTAGGCGCTTTATGGAATGCCTCGAAACTGACCAGATGATCACCTTAAAAGCGGAACGCCACTATTCTATACTAACTATTTGTAAATACAACGAATATCAAGATAAGGAAGCAGAGGACGGAACGCAGACCAACACGCACACGGAACGCAGACAGAACGCAGACCAACAACGATCCAAGAAGGGAAAGAATGATAAGAATGAGAAGAATGATAAGAAAACTATATATGATCTTCATACTTCTATAGCACCTGAAATTTATAAAGAAATCTTGAACGACCCCAGCCTTGCGGCTGGCAATAGAGATTACTTGCTTGAATGTTGTAAGACTATGCAGGATTGGAGCATATCAAAAAAAGAAAGGCGTAACGACTGGGCAGCTACATTAAGGAACTGGATTCGCAAAGATAAAAAATCAAATCAGCAATATAAGCCAAAAACTAAAGGCATGACTAGCGAGGAAATTTTAGCTGGTATGAATTACAAGCCAGAAGATTTTATTATTGAGGGGAATAGATGAAAATAAGTTTAGGGCATATCAAACAAGGTTTGTTTTTTCTTAAAACAGCCTATCCGCATATGTCGCCACCTACCGAGGCGCAAGCAGCCGCATGGCTTGAATTTTTTGCTAGCGTTAACCCAGAGGATTTTTTAAAAGCAATTAAAAGCCATATAGCTACTAATAAATTTATTCCTTGCGTTGCTGATTTGAATGAATTGCTTAATCCGCCTAAAAATGACTTTGGAGCGCAGAAAATCATTCAGGCTATAGGCAAGTTCGGGTCTTATGACGAAATAGGCGCTAAAGCTTACCTTGGCGATTTGTGGCCAGCCGTGGAGCGTTACGGCTGGAAGAATCTTTGCCTTTTGGAAGTTGACCAGTTGCCGACTATAACAGCGCAATTAAAACAAGTTGTCGAGGTTATCAATAAGCGGAATACTGAATCGGCCAGCTTGCAAAGATTAGATAATTCAAGGGAAAGTTTAGAGGTTATCGGCATGGCTTCGGGATTAGCAAACCTTTTAGATATGAATAAATAAGGAAAATAATGAAACACAGACGCAAACACTATAAAGCTTGGAAGGGCAAAAATTATCGGCTAGTAAAGTTTCATGGCCGAATCTGCCACGCTTCTATCTTTGGTGAAATCTATAAAGGTCAGAACGGCAGACGGGATCAAACGCTAAATTTCTTGATATCAGTAACTTTAGCCGAAAGACCTGATTTAATTCAAGAGAATGTATCGGCAAACAACGCTTTCTATGATGCTTTAAAAAGTGCCCGTTGTTTGAAGTATAAACATGATGGAGGGCATACGATTACCGAACCCATAACTTTCAAATAATGTTTTATTATGAAAATAATCCCTTGACATGATATATCAACTTGATATACGATAGGCAGGCAGTTAAACTTTAATGAGGTGTGAAAATGACAACTAAAATAATAAAAAACTTATCAGAAGCTGATTACAATGCAATACCAGCATTAAGATCATCTTTGGTTACAACTATCAATAAAAAGACTATGGCTCATGCTAAGGCTCAAATTGATGGAGTATTCGAGCAAACAGATGCAATGCGAATCGGATCTGCTTTTCATGATTACCTATTAAGAGCAGAGCTATTTAAGACTAAGTGGGCGATTCTACCGGAAGGACATAAAGGAACTACCAAAGAAGGCAAAGAGCTTAAAGCTACATTAGAAGCTACTCATGGCGAGAATATCTTGAAGCATGACGACTTGTCTGAATTAATGCTAATGAGCGCAGGAGTAAAGGCCAACAGCTTTTCTAAGGTACTTTTAGAGAATGTTACCGATACAGAATTAACGCTTGTCTGGAATGAGGACGGAGTAGATTGCAAAGCTCGTATTGATGCGGTCTGCAAATTTGGCGATAAGACTTTACTACTTGACCTTAAAACAGCAAGGGCAGGAGATAAGGACGATTTCGAGCGTAGCCTGGTTAATTACGGCTATCACATTCAATCAGCCCATTACCTAGCCGGTGCAAAAGCTTGCGGTCTTATAAAGGGAGATAACAACGATTTTATACATATTGTTGTTGAGAAAGATGCTCCTTATTTGACTGCAAATTACTGCATTGACGATGGCTCTTTGGATTTAGCACAAATTCAGCGCTATGAAGCAATGAGAAAATATAAGCTGGCATTGGAAACTAATCAATGGCCAGGCTACCCTGCTGAGATTCAGACCGTTGCTTTGCCGCACTGGTTTTTCCAGCAACAAAATACAGAAACCTTTGATTCTATAGGAGCTTAAAATGACAACAGAAAACGAAAATAAAGCGGTAGCAGTAAAGCAAGCAGCTGACATAGTGACAACTTACTGCCAGAAATTCAAAAAAGTGCCAATTGCTCAGGCTCTTATTGCAGAAGGTAAAGGCAAGCTGATGGATAAAATCATGGCTAATTTTTATTTTATCTGTCGTAAGAATGGAAACGCTGTTCAAACCTGGGATCGCAATTCGATAGTCGAAGCTTTGACCAAGTGTTGCCAGTGGGAGCTAGTGCCAGATAGCACATATGCTTGTTTGATTCCATATGGAAAAAACCTAACATTTCAGCCAATGTATCAAGGTCTTTTAGAGCTTGCTTACAGGACAGGAATGTTTCAAAGCGTGTCTGCAAATGTAGTTTATGAAGGCGATACTTTTGATTATGACATTGGAGGCAAGCCTTTTACTACGCACAAGCCAAGCCTAACCACTGACAGAATAAAGCCAATAGCTGTCTATGCAGATGTTTTGCTAAATAATGGCGGTCGTATCGTCAAGGTAATGACCATGAAAGAGGTTAATGCAATCCGCAATGTAGCTAAGAATAAAACAGTTTGGCAAGCTTGGCCTGACGCAATGGCAATTAAGACTGTAATTAAGCAGGTGTTCAAGCTCTGCCCAAAAACTGAAAAGCTAAATGAGCTGATCGCCTACGACAACAGCTTAGAGCAGACATTTGAGGCTAAGGTAATTGATACTAGCAAAGCCGAAAATCTGAATAAACTGATTAGCGGTCAATCTCCTGAGCCTGTAGATATGCAGCCTGAATATTTAGACGCTGAGCCAGAAAGAACTGTGCAGGTCATCAATACCGTAAAGGTAGCTAATAACTTAAAAACGGCTGATGAAGTTGCAGAACAAGGAGCGAGCCATGACTGATAAAATAACACCAAAACTTTGCAAGCAAGAAATGGCTAAAATGGGGATTGACCATAGTATTATTAATCAGTTTTTTGAGTACCATGCTCAAAACTCCCATATCTGGCAGGAATTTGAAAAACGCTGCCTTAACGCTATCAGCTCCGGTGCAAAACGCATCGGAGCTAAGGCTATTATGGAAGATATAAGGCGTGATCCAGATGTTTCTAAGAATGGAGCACTGAAAATCCATAATACCTGGACTGCTTACTACGCCAGAATCTTTGCGATAAAGCATAAAAACTTAGCGCATTATTTTGTGTTTAAGGGAAGTAGAGGTATCGGCTCAAATAACCAGACGATTTTTAGATGGGATTAGATTTTATATTGGGGAAATGAGATGAGTGTTAAATTATCTGAAAAATTAAGAGTGATAACAGTTGAGGAAATGCGCTTTGAAATGGTCAAGGCTGTGGCTAGTGGAATTAATGTTTACGGAACAGAGGAAAGCCATCAAAGTCAAATAGAGGCTTGTGCTGCTTTGACAATAAAAATAGCAGACGCAATTTTAAAACAACTTAATAAGGAATAATATGACAACAAAAGTAAGTAAGTGCTGTAAGGCTGAGGTTAAAAAGAACAAGCCGTATTTGTCTGGCTTAAGCGTTTATCACTGTAGTAAGTGTGAGTATGCTTGCGACCTAATCGACCAGCCGAAATCCGTAGACATTGGCTATGAAAATCTTAAAGGGAACGCAGAAATCTTTGATAGCAGTTATTCTGCCAGACCTAAGCCAGAAAAAAAGAATGAGGGGCTGAAAGGTTGGGAACTATTAGCGGATGACGATATTCTATACGCTGAACATTTTTCCAGTGGTGTTATTGGTGGTCTGATTGATTATGATGCTTCCATCGAGAAAGCATATACTAGTAAGTGGTTACATTCTGACGGGTTTAAAGTCACCAAGCGCAAGTCCGACAGCAAGAAGCAGAGTGATGAGAAGAAGCCCTATAAACAGGCGCAGACTTGGGAAGAAGCTAAGGCAGAAAGAGACCAGCTTCAAAAAGAAAATGCGGAGCTGAAAGCAGAGCGAGATTATTTAAGAGATGCTGTAAATAAAATTATTAAAACTGTTGCAGGGATACCCCCATTTTAAATCAGAGAGCTATTATGACTGAGAAAAAG
>JACCDR010826532.1_pt1 | contig 10980 bp, 4 predicted proteins | sample 7446431 | NCBI WGS metagenome assembly JACCDR01 (sample SAMN15323443, study PRJNA562643) | freshwater metagenome | isolation source: river surface water | place: USA:Blue River Watershed | collected 2017-08-17 | reverse complement strand
CTTGAAAGGACTTCGAGGTGATGGGCTCACCAGCGTGCATCCCGGTCTCACAGGGATTGGTCAGACCAAGGGAGAACTCACCATCCTTGGTGGGGACAGTGCCGAACCGCTCAGTGCGGGTCAGTACGATGGGATCATCAGCCGCCTCACCTGTAGCACCAAGCATCTTCATGGTGAACAAGTTGTCCTTGCCAGCCAGCTTCTTGATGTAGTCTCGACCGTACTCCTCAATGAGAGGATCGAGGTACTCGTTCATCCGCTGACGGCGGATAGCCATGAACTGTTTGGCCTCATCAATGACGGCCTTCGGCATAGGCTTCTTGATCCGGGATAGCGTACCAAACTGGGTCACCACATTCTGGTGGAGTGTCTTGGTGATGTCGCCATGGGACATGGACGCAGCCGGATCATAGAAAGCTTGCAACTTTGCTCTTGCAGCTTCTAGGGTTTTAGGTTGATCCGCATAGAAGGTGGGAGACATAGCATCCGCTACCGCCTGAGTCGGCGGCGGAGGACGACGCTGGTCCCACTTGGGCATACTCACAGTTCCGGTGGTCTGTCCGTTGTAGCGGAGGCGAGGAGCCGGGTCAGTTGCCCACTTAGCTCCACTTGCATGTACCAGAACAGGAATCCTAGGAGCAGGCATGTCCGGTGGACGGTCTCTTTCAAGGAGCCGCAGAGCTTCGATAGTCTCTTGACTACCCGGCGTAACGCGAGTGACATCAATAAACCCCTCCGGATTCATCAAGCCGTCAAGCTTGACAATGGATCGAAGACCGTCAGGGCTAGACGTTGCTCTGTTGTACAGGTCCAGCACGCGATCTCGGGTGGCTTTGTCTTCCAGGTTGGCTCGGCCAATCAAGGTTGACAATTCATCAGGATCCATCATTGCGATGGCATACTGTGAGTTATCGTTCTTCGTGACCTCGTTGAGGTACGAGTTCATCTTGCCCCCATACCACAGAGCAGTCGAGTCCGACAGACCGGGGTGAGAGCGCATCAGGTTCTTGTCTACCTGATACTCCAACTCCGCGGCCTGTTCGGGCTTGACTCGCTTCAGCGATTTGAAGAGGGTTGCTAACTCAGCCATTCCTTACTCCGGGATGGTGTATCGCACGTTGTTCATCAGACCATCGAGGATCACAGCAGCGTTGCTGTAGTCATCCGACCCGGCGCTGTGCGCCGTGGCCTTGACCAGTGAAGTCAGGCGGCGGCTATACTTGGCATTCAGTGCAGCGGCCGTAGCGTTCAGTTTGGTCCGATCAACACGATCAGCCAACGGTTCGGTCTCTTCGACCGGCACGATCTGAGCACGACCATCACGCCAAGCGATGCGTAGCACAGAGGTCAGGGGCACATCAACATGTGCAGCAACCTGAGCCTGGTAGCTTGGATCGTAGTACGCATACGGGCCGTACTGACGGGGGATCAGATCGCCACGGGGGGCAGCAGCCCGACCCTTGACATCCTGACCGATCTCGATACCGGTGTCCATAGCCTCAGCGGCCATGACTTCGTTCATCTGTGACAGGCCAGCCATGTCGGAGACCGACACGTTGGGGTCCATCACGATGTTCTTGAACTCATCAGACGCAGCCATGTCAATGAACTGCTGGCTGGTTTCTTCGTCCGGGGCCTGACCAGTAGAACGCAGGGCGTTGGTGTACTCCGTAGAGAAGGCACCGAGGGTGCGGACAGTGGCACGACGAGCGACCGGGTCGTTCGGCGTGGTCTTCAGGTTTAACTGAATACCCTGCAAAACTCTCCGAGTAGCTTGAGCACGGTCAGCAAGAGGAAGATTAGCACCCACCTCAGGCGGGATAACCGACATCGGGTAGTAGTCATTGGGGTCCTTGTTGTTGACGATGCCGCCAATCATCTGGGACAGACCCAAGGCCACAGAGCTAGACATCTCTTCACTGAACTTCTTCGAGATCAGTGAATCATTAGGCAGTCGGCCAAGCAGGCCAACCACTCGTTCCATCGTCCCGAAGTCAGGGAACCTGAAGTCAACGTTCTGTAGAACCTGAGCCTCAAGCTGGGTCTTGATACCTTGCAAAGCAGCCACCGGATCGGTAGACTTCTCCGCATAGTCCAACATCCCGAGCACATCCTTGCTCGCTTCGTTCACCTGATCGCGCGTGAGGAAGTTCTCAAGCGAACCGTTCATGGTGTTCACATGGTCCCACAGGCCAACCTTGGCGGCCTGAATCTGGGTACGCAACTGATCCAACTCACCATTCTTGATGGCAACGTTGCGCTGTTCAGCGCTCATCGTAGCGAAGTGCTGGGCCTGGAACAGTAGGTCCTTCACAACCTTACGGCCGTAGTTGGGCATGACCTGAGTACGAAGCTGGTTGAGTGCAACCTCTTCGGTGTTCTGCCGGGTCACAACCTTAAGCTGATACTCACGGCTCTTCTTCTGGAGGTTGGCATTGTAGTCAATCTCCTTCTGAACCGAGGCATACCATGCCGCAGGATTGGAGAACTTCAAGGTACGATCCACGTTCAGTAGATCACCCTGCTTCTCGTAGTACTCTTCGATCTCATCGGCCTTCGTCTTCGGCGCAGCCATGCGGGATCGACTGTTCCCGATAGCATCAACGGTAGATCCGATTGGGTTATAGCCCAACTGTTGACCGGCTCCTTGGATGAACTGTGCCGCATAGAGCGGGTGACGTGCGATGGCTTCACGGAGAATGTTCTCCTGACGAATCTTCAGTTCATCAACGTTGATCGAGCCCTGCTCGTTGGCTCGCTTCAGTTGAGCAATACTTTCCAGAACAGGTCGGATAACCGCGTTATCGGGGTCATCGACCTGATCCGACGTGCCTCCAATCGCCTTAGCAATAACGTCCGACGTGATCGGGCCCTCAGCAGCCGCGAGTTCCGCCTGTGCTGTTGCGACTGCCTCATCGGTCACCGCCTGTAGATCGTTCTGTAGGCCACGAGTCTTGATGTCACCGAAGGCACCGGCCACAGCTTGGCCCAGGTTGGCAAGGGCTTGGCCCTCACCATCCGCAGGAAGCTGAGTATCCTGACCTACGATGACCGAACTGGTACCTAGGATAGGATTAGTTGCCATTACGGTAGCTCCTTCGCAGTTTCAATGTCACGGTTCACGTTCTCTTCGGCCTTGTCAAGAGCTTCCTTCTGCTCCTTCAGGCGCATGTCAAGCCACTCAAGCAACGAGGCACGAGTAGCTTCGTTGGTGATGGCGGGGGTATTTGCAATACGGGCACGCATCGTCTCGTCAGCCGGAACACCGCGGGAGATGGTGTTGGCAATCACGTACTCGATGCCCTGACGCTGGCCCTTGTCGCGCATGTACATCTTGTGGAGTTCATCGCGCACGGCCAGACGATACTCCTCAGGCATGGTGCTCAGGACGGACTTCTCCATCGCCAGCTTAGCCACCAGTTCCTGATCCGCGAGTTTACCATCAGACCACAGGTTAATGATCAAATTGGTTTGCTCGTAGTAGCGCTTCGCGTCCGCCTTGATCTCTTGCTCCGCTTCCCGTAAGTCCTTGAGAATCAAGTGAGTATCGAGGACCGACTGGGGGTTGACACCGAACAGGCCCTTGGCCAGGACTTCCGTCCACTTGGCCTCGACTGCCGTCGGATCACCGCCCTGAGTCAGCCAGCGGCCCATCTGGGCGGCCGCATAGGCTTGGCTGTAGTTGCTGTAGCCCTGAGCGATGCCCCCTAGGAACGCATTAGCGACGATCTCCGCCTTCTCCATGGGGGTACCCGGGAGTTCCTCTGCGGTAGACAGGGTTCGGGCCACACCGACCGCCTTGGTGATTCCTGAGAGGGGTGAGACGGAAGGGCCCAGAGCCGTTTCCCCGGCAGGCGCTTCCATCACGGCCTCCACCATCTTGCGGAGGACGTTCACGACGTTGGCACCGGGGGCCAAGAATTCGTCGACCGGCAGGTCAAGCTCGGGGTCATCGGCAATGGACTGGAGGGCCTTGTCGAAGATGTGGTCAACGATGCCACCGGCGATGATGTCGGAGACTTCGGTACCCACGAGGTCGCCGAACCCAGACTTCGCAAGAGCATCCTCCACCTCGGGCTTGAGACCGAATCCGGCCCCACCAAAGAGGACGGCCTGCCCCAACAGAATCTTGTAGGCGTCACCAACGCTGATCGAACGGGGCCCGACCTTACCGAAGGTCAGGGCCTTGAGCATCACCATGAAGGTCTTGTGAGTGAAGCTCAGGAACTGAAGCGGAAGGCTGATCAGACCATACTGGTACTTGCTGGAGTTGGCGCGGTTCATGCCGAGCGCATAGTCGCTCGCCTTCTGAGCCACGGCCTTCCAGTCAGCACCGGTCATCTTGGTCAGCTTGTCGATCTTTGCATCCTTGGTGTACACCTTGAGAGCAGCCATGTAGCTGCCGCTCAGGTTGAACTGTTCACCAAGCTGGAACCCGTACTTCTCCATGGCTTCGCGCACGGGGCGGACGGTAGCCGCACCCCACAGGAAGTCACCCACTCGACCAGCCGGGGTCTCGGGAGTCACGCGCTCACCCGTGCGAATGTCACCCGCAAACGAGTGGACGTTCACCGACTGGAGCAGACCTGAGTTCTCGTACTGAGTCAGCAGTAGCTTGTACTCATCAACATCCAACCCCATCAGCTTCGCATTCCTGAAGAGCATCTGGTTCGTGATCGCCTTCCCGCCAGCAGCGGCGGCCGCAAGGCGCTTCGTGCCCTGCATCAAGAGCGTAGAATCCAGGTGCCAACGGGCCAAATACCCGGGCCGCTTGAAAGCAAGCAACGGGCTGATGAAAGAAAGCTGGGCAGACTGCAACAGTAACTGGCGAGCCGGAGTCGTCACAAGGAAGTCGAAGTACGCCAGCCGCTTCATGAATTCCACCGGAGCCAGGTTCTGAGCGTTGCGGGTCAGCGCAATGCCCGCCTGCTTCAGACCGGGAATTCGTCGGAAGATATTGTTGAGCCATTCTGCCGAGGCAATCGCTCGCCGTTTGAAGGTAGCGGTATCCGTAGTGGCCCCCTCCATGAGTCGGATGTAATCCCAGAGGGGCTGGGCTTGCCGGACGCGCTTAACGGTTTCGGGTCCAGCAGTCTTCGCAAGCGTGCGGAGTTCAGCATCCACTGCGGAGGATGCGGCATAATCGAAGTTGCCCCTGAAGAGGTCGCCATAGGTTTCCTTCCACGAAGATTTGAGAGACTTGACCAGATCTTCAGTCGCAAGCTGACGCGACACCATGCGGGTCGTGGTGTTGATCATGTTGATCGGGTCAATGATGTCGGCAAGGTTGCCGTTCACGTTGTACATGCGCTGCTGTTGGCGCGTATCGAAGAACAGGCGGCCTTCGGTGCGAAGGCGATCAAGGTCCTGAGCAGTGCGGTCCTTGGCCTGAAGACGAGCATCGTCCGACACACGGTACGTGACGTTCGGATCGCGATTCTTGGCCTGCATGGCCTTGACAAACTCTTCTGCTTCGGCACGGGACTGTGCAACCGTCACGCCCTGGACGTGCGGCTGCTTGATTCCGTCCACGAACTCGTCAGAAGCGCGCTCGATGAAGTAGAAATCCTTGTAGATGCGGGGGTAGTAGCCCGGAATGTACTTGAGGACGTTGCGCTCAAGGGGTTTCACGGCCCAAGCCGTGCCCTTTTCCGCCAGAAGCAGGGTATGCTTGCCACGGGTACCGTCAATGGCGGTATCCAGACGCATGATGGTGCCACCAGCGTCATAGATTGCGTTGACTTCGGCCTTGGTAAGCTCACGGGACTGGCCCGTAGCCAGATCGAACACGTTCTGCGGGCTGTTCGGACGGTCAACCAGCACACCATGGTACGCCGAGTCACCGTTACGCACGGTCTTGGCACCACGGGCGCTGAAATCCCGGAACAGGCGAAGGTTATTCACCTCATACACAGAATCGTAAAAGAGTTTGAGCTGGTTCCAGCCGCGGAGGTACTTGTCCGAGGCGTCGGGGAAGGCCTGCTTCAGTTCAGCGTGGGTAGGAGTGCGGCCATTCTTGACACCGAACTGCTCGGTCCACTCCCACATGTTGCCCACGGCGTTGCGGTCCGCAGCCGAGAGGTCACGGAACAGTGGAGCCACGATGGAGTCGAGCTTGCCAGCAACGGCGTGCTCTTTCAGGAAGGCCTGAGAGTAGGCGTCATAGATCCTCGGGTCGAACTGACCCGACGGATTGAGGAACCAACGTCCAGCCGTGCCCAACCACGAGCCGGTCTGCACCGGATCGAATCCGAACAGGGCCTTGTCCTCCGGACGGAGGAAGTGGCGCTGGTTCATCTGAACGTAGAAGTCACCGACACCCTTCTCGGCACCAGTTGCCGGGACGAGTTCGCCCTTCTCATTCGACTTGAGTACTGCGACGTCTTCGCCTCTTGCGCGGAGGCGTTCCGCGAAGCGTTCTGCGGCTCGATATCCGGCGAAACCTTCGGCGGTAGTGCGGCCGATCACCGTCTCGAAATCCACTCCTGCACCGTCCTCGTGCAGCCGTACAGTCGACAAGGAGGGGCGTACCCTCGGCCCGACAACTTCTTCGATGTCGCGCGCTACGCGCTCGGCCTTAGTCAGTAGTTCAGGAGCAGTGAATAGATTGGAACGGAGAGAGGCATCAACCTCACTGATACCAGCACGGGCGATCTGTGCCCGCTCAGCATCCTCGATGACGCCATCAGGAGTGACGTCACGCGAGAGGTTGATCTTCGGCTTCGGCAGTTGAGTGCTAACAACCGCCTCTTTAGAGATGTTATACTTTGCGGCAAGACCAGAAGTCTGAAGATCCTGAATCAGCTTGGTCATGTAGTTCGCAGACGTACGAGGACGCCCAGCACTGAGCACCGAGGCTAAACGCAAGGGCTTCATGACTTTGAAACCTTTGCCGACCAGGCGGATAATACCGCCCAGGTTGATCACGTCACCGGCAGTGCCGATGTCGTTCATCACGCGGTCCAGGGCAGTGGTGTCGACAACACCGGTGTCCGGGTTCACGACAGAACTGAGGATCTCCCACTCCTTGAAGCCAGCCAGGCCAGGGATACCAGACACAGTCTGGATAAGCTGCTTGACCTTTATGCTTTGCTCGCGCGGCGGAAGGCTCTTGATGTATTCGCTGATGGAGCTAAGCTGTTCACCGGCACCCGCCTCAAACGGCATACCGATCTCACTTGCAATATATGCCACCAGAGGCGTATCCGTAGGAAGGATAGCCGACGGCACAACGCCACCGAACAGGCTGGTCATAGCACCACCCTTACCGGCAAAGTTCTCCGCCATGCTGTAGATATTCTCTTCTCGGGACTTCTCCAAGTCCACGATGCGCTTGTCCAACTGCTGGGCCAGCGAGGCGTACTGCACAACCGACTCTTGGTTCGCGTCCTCGGGAACCGGAGCATTGGCGGCGATGGTAGCCGGAGCGGTGACGCTAGGCGCAGCAGCGCCAGCAGCCACAACATTCTCCACGTACTTGGCAGCCTGCTGTTCAGGAACCTCAAGGCCAGTCTCGTAGGCGTGGCGCTTCATCTGTGCGATGACACGCTCGGCCGCAGCCGAGTCACGGCTGAAGCGGTAATGGAACTTGAAGTCTTCCCACTCCTGGATCTTGCCTGCCTGCTCGAATGACTGACGGTAAAGCTCGAAGTCTTCCGGCTTGTTCAAGGCGATAGCCGCCGTGGCCGCTGCTTCGTACGCAGCGTCCGGGGCATAGACCGGCTTCGGATCGGGAGCCGGGAGTCGGGGCAGTCTCTTCGGAGGCTGTTCAGGCATTACGCTAACCCGTTAGTGTTCGTGGTCTGGAGGCCACCAGGATTGACGAGAGTGGTATCGAAAGCGTTCTGGAGAGAGGGGGCGGTCATGCCGTTCCCGCTGTCCGGGCCATAGGTCGTGGACTTGGGATTGTCCTTGTTGCCCTGCGGGATCAGACCCACAAGCTGAGTGCCGAAGGCCAGGAGGCCCATGGCATCCTGAGCCTGACCAAGCTTGGCCTTGGCCTTGTTCTCGTACACGTTCGCATCAAGCTGCTCGTTCAGGATCGACTGACCCAGCAGGAAGTTGTCGAACATCTGGTTGCGCACGCTGTTGCGCAGGCCCTGGGCACCAGAGCTATCCAGATCAGCGCCAGACGCCGCACTAGCGGCGGTGGCCTGAGCCTGGGCAAGCTGCGCCTGACGCAGAAGCAACCGCTGCTCCGCAAAGGAGCGCAGCATAGTCGCATCGGTACGGAGACGATTCGCTTTCTTGAGTAGACGCTTCGCTTCCTTGGCCTTGTCGTCCGCAGACAGGCCGACCAAGCCGCCGATGACACCACCAATGACGGCACCCCATGGGCCGAAGGCCGCACCTGCGGATGCGCCTTGGGCAACGCCATTGATTGTGTTTGTGTTAGCCACTTACTGCACCATACTGGATCAACCAGCCTAGAATGTGAGCGTCCTTACCTTCCTCACCCCTTAAGTAGAGGGAGAGAGCACGACCCGAACCACGGATCTTGTTCTTGGTAACAACGACGGGGTAACCGTCCTCGGGTTGATCGGCAGGGGAGACCAATGGATTGTACGTCGCTGCTCGGGGCCGATAGGCTTGGGTTGGGTTACTCCACTTGCCTGAGTTGGAGTTGTCCGACCAGTCCCAGCGTCCCTGGATAATGACCGAAGAGGGGTTGATTGGAGAAATCTCGTCATCGACTTCCTCGTAGCCCGTCTCAGTGCGAGCCATGAACATGTACACGCAGAAGAGGTTGCGCTTGATGTGGTGCTTGTCCTCGGAGGCACCGTCCACCGCGGAGCGGAAGAACGGTACGTGCTCCTCACCGGAGATGTCCACGTACCCAGTCTGCTCAGTGTCGCAGAACGCGACTTCCTTCTGCTTGCCCGTGGCCGTGCGCACGTACACGTACTTGACCTTGCGGTTGCGGCCTGAGTTGTCCGAACTGTCGAGGATGGTCATGCCACCAACGTAACCAGCCGGATCCCCTGAGAGGCGGAGTGGCAAGGACAGCTTGTAGTAAGCCCCGCCTTCTCCGATCCGGAAATCATACACCAGTGCTTCGGTGTATCGGTTAGTCGGGGGAGTGTAAGAGATGTCGTCGGTGTGGGTCGTCGACTTGCTGATAAGCGTGTACAGGCGCTTCTTCGCATCGTCATACTCCAGGCGAATGGTAGCCAGCGAAGCGTCGCTGATCTCGTTCCAGTAGGTGTTGATGCGGGACACGCTCATGTTCTGGGCATTGATCAAGCCGGAGTTCGTGTCGTACCCAATGAGATACAGGCCACGCTTAGTAGCCACGCACAGAGAACTGTCCGCGCGGGCGGTGCCCACGATGGACGTACACTCAGCATCAGTGACCTTACGGACCAGGTAGTTGTCCGCGGTGAAGCCAGCATTGGATCCGCCACGGATCTCCCAGATGCCGGACTCAGCACACACGACAAGAGAGCCACCGAGGACAGTGGCGCTCTTGACACCATGCAGACCAGCGATGCGGATCGTCCCGCCGTCAGTGGGAAGTAGGGCATTGAAGATGTCGGACGTAGGGTCGTTCATCTGGTAACACAGGCCGTACTGTTGGGGGCCCTCGATGATGCCAGTGAACATGGCCGTATCCACGAGACGCTCGTGCGGGGTACCGAAGTACCACACGCGACCAGCGTACCACGCGATGACAGCCGGACGCTTGTCCGTGATGTAGCCTTCAGCCGAGGAGATGACGTTACCACCGCCTTCAGCGATCTGGACACCAACGGTACCCTTGCTAATGTACTGACCGTTCGAGGCGAACGCGGTGAACTGAGCAAACAGTTCGTCAGGCACGTTGATCTGGAACGTGTTGGCACCCAGCACAGTAACCGTGTACTGGCCGTCAAGACTCTTCTCCACCGGAACCAGCCAGTAGATATACTTGTATCGGTTGTTGTCGATGATGACCGTGTCGCCTGAACTCAGGCCATGCGGGTCGACCGTGTTGATCGTAACCGTGGTCGGAGTGCCTGAGGCAAAGGACCAGGTGTCAATCGGGATGTTGGCAGACACGCCAGAGACCGGGTCCACGTTGCCGTAGCCCACAGTCGTATCAAAGGGGTTGAGCAGGAGGGAGCCTTGCGGAGCGGAGGCATCACGGAATACCTCGGCTTCCATCTTGTCTGAATCCCACTCCTTCGTACCGAAGCCTTCCTGCGTACCAGCGTCAGTCTTGCGCTTGTAGCCGAGGTTCGGCGTCATGTTCTTGGACGGGTACTTGGACTTGTCGTCGAAGTAGTCGTCAATCTCAGTCGTGGTCCAGCCACGATTGTACAGGTTGTAGGTGTGGGCCGTAGTCAGGGACGTAGGCTGCACCGACATGCCGACGCCGTCGTTGTTGCCAACGAAGTCGCGGATGCGCATCTTGTACGTGATGATCGTAGCTTCATTGCCCGTGAACGCCACGTAGAACGGCTCGGTGTTCTCTGAGTTGATGAACAGATGCGAGCGGCCGTCAGCAAAGGAAGCCATGGTCGTGCGGACCATAGTGTCCGTAGCGGACGTAGTCTTGAAGTCGCGCAGGTCGAGGGTGAAGAGGGGCGTCGAAGCGCCTAAGACCTCATCATCCTCCAGGAACGAGACGTACTCACCAAGCTGGATCACCTGGATGACACGGCCGGTCTGACCGCCCGCATTCTTCCAGACGTACTTGTTGAAGACCTCGTTGCCTGCACGGTCAGAGGTTGAGAGAGTGGTATCACTGCCCCCATCCTCTTGGGCAATAGCACGCCGTCGACGCAACGAACCCGTCACGTCAATCTCGAAATTCTCCATGTCGAGAGCCGAGCCCACAGCCACGGCGACAGGGGACTGTTCAGTGATGAAGCCCTTGTCGAAGGTGTACTGCGGAGACTCAGCCTGCGTGCGTGCCACTATACGCCTCCCTTAGGCGGCTTTACGTTTGTTCTTTTCCGTCTGCTCGTCCGACTCATCCCATCGCAGGTTCAGCCACCG
>JACCDR010127861.1_pt1 | contig 10982 bp, 12 predicted proteins | sample 7446431 | NCBI WGS metagenome assembly JACCDR01 (sample SAMN15323443, study PRJNA562643) | freshwater metagenome | isolation source: river surface water | place: USA:Blue River Watershed | collected 2017-08-17 | reverse complement strand
GCTCCCCGACTACTTCAAGGCGGGGCTCCGCGTCCTCAAGCCCTTCGGCCAGTCTCGCCCGTCCAACCGGATTGAGATCGAGCACCCGGACGGCCGCGTCTCCACGGTCACCGGGATGCCAGCGACCAAGAAGGCCGGGCACGGACAGGTAGCCCGACGCGTCCTCTTCGATGAGATGGCGCACCAGGACTACGCGAGGGAGTTGTGGAAGGCCATCATCCCCGCGGCAGGCGACCTGGGCGGCAACATCGGCGGGGTGAGCACGGCCAACGGCATGTCCGACGGCCACGGCGGCGGCAACTTCTTCCACGAGGTCTACACGGGCGCTGGCGGCGTGGACTACCCCGAGGTGCGCTCCATCTTCCTCGGCGCGTTCACCCACCCGCTGCGCGACCGCCCCTGGTACGAGCGTCTGAACCTCGACGCCCAGGCGAAAGCCGAGCAGTACCCCCTGGATCCCGACGAGGCGTTCCTCCTCACGGGCCACCCCTTCTTCGACCTGCGCGCGCTCCAGTTCTATTCGCGCGAGGGCCGCGTCGATCCCAAGTTCGCGGGCTCCTTCGTCACCTTCTCGAACACGAAGAGCCGCGCCAAGTTCGACAAGAAGGCCGAGCCCTTCATCGAGGTGTACCGCCTGCCCGACCCCAAGCGCGACTACGGGCTGGCGGCTGACGTGGCGACGGGCTCCGGTGCCGACTACAGCGTCGGTGCCGTGATCGACTTGACTGACGGCGCGCCGGTTGCAGAACTCCGCATGAAGGCGGACTACCGCGACTTCACTCGACAACTCCACTTCCTCGGCGTCTGGTACAACAACGCGAGGATCGCTGTCGAGAAGGGCGGAGGCTACGGCGACGTGGTCATCGCCTACCTGAGGGACGGGCACGAGGGCCGCAAGCCCTACCCGCTCCTCTACCGGCACGAGATGTACGACGATCCCCGCCGCAAGCAGCGTGAGATCTACGGCTTCCCGATGACGCGCCCGAACAGAGCTATGGTCGTATCCGAGTTGAACGAGTGGATCAACTCCCGGATCTGGCCGTGGCTCACCCGACGCTTCGCGGTGGAGGCCCGAACCTTCGTCCGCAAGTCCACTGGGCCCTCCCCGGCCGCTGAGGAGGGGCTCAACGACGACGCGATCATGGCCTGGGGCATCGCCCTGGCGCTCTACCAGCGGTACGGCACCGGCCACAGGTTCGACCGGAAGAAGACCAAGTCCAAGCCGAAGCCCAGGAGCTACGGCCCCCTCGACCCGCGTTTCAGGAGGAAGCATGGCGAGCATCACGATTGACCGTGAGGGTGGGAACCCGCAAGGGGCCCCCGACATCGGCAACAACACCAAGCAGGCGAACGAGACGCCGCAGAGCATCCCGCTCCCCGGCCCCGACGCCAACACAGGCAAGGAAGGGACGGTGGGGAAATGATGGCTCCAGACATCGCAGCCATGCTCGGCGGCGGCGGAGGTGCTCCCGAGGCAGGCCCCGGTGGGCCCATGCCCCCGGACATCGCTGCCCTGCTCGGTGGAGGCGCACCGGCACCTGAGGACACTGGGGCACCGCTCCCGTCCGAGGGCACGCCCGGCGGCGGCGCAGACCCCCTGGAGCAGGCCATCGCGTTCCTGGATGACGCAATCCAGGCCGAGGCCGACCAGGAGGATCAGGCCGTCATGCGCCAGTGCTCCGCGAAGCTCCAGTCCGTCCTCGCCAAGAACCAGAAGGAGCAGGACGCCATGCTCCAGGGCCAGTCCTCGCCGTCCGGCATCCGCAAGGCTGCCGCCGGAGCGCAGGCTGGAGGGGCGTACTGAGTGGCGACGAAGCGCCCCAACCAGGAGGCGTTCGAGCGCGCGCGCAAGTTCATCGAGGAGTGTGAGCCCCACCACGACGGGATCATGCGCAAGGTGGACGACCGCTCCGACGCCTACCACGGCGTCGTGCAGACGCAAGCCGACGCCGCGTCCTGGAAGAGCCAGATGTACGGGAAGTACGCGATGCACATCGTGGACGTGACGCTGGCCTCGATGGTGGAGGATCGCCTGCGGTACAAGATCCGCCCCCGGAAGACGCTCGCGGACATCTGGGACGAGACTGCGGACGAGAGGCTCCGGCAGGGCGCGGAGGCTCACCAGATCCTCATGGACTGGCAGAACCGGCAGTCGAAGTTCACGCGGATGCAGCGGCCCTTCCTCCTCCAGAACGCCATCGCTGGCATCACGGTCGCCAAGACCACCTGGGTGGAGCGCGTGGAGCGCCGCCGCCGCATGGTGGCCGAGGAGCGCCCCCTGGAGAACGAGGCCGGGGAGCCCATCGTGCATCCCGACCACGGGCTCATGACCTACCCGCACCTGGTCGAGCGCACGGAATCGCTCCCCGTCTACGATGGCCCCCTCACGGAAGTGGTGGACATCCACGACATGTTCTGGCCCAAGAACGCCCGCGACGCGAAGGAGGCCCGCTACATCGGCCACCGCGTCTGGCTCTCGCTCGAAGACCTTGAGCGGGAGTGCGAGCCCGGCGGCATGTACGGCCCCGACAACGGCGGCTGGACGTTCAAGCAGATCAAGGTGCAGTTGGGCACGGCCCGGGAGTATGCCGACCGCTACGGCGCGCGGTGGGGAGCCAACAAGGAGACGACGCACGACAAGGACAAGCTCGAAGTCATCGAGGTGTGGGACACGTTCAAGAAGGACGTGACCACCTTCGTGAACCGCTGCGCCCTCGTCGCCTACAAGGAGGACTTCCCCTACTTCCACGAGCGCCCGCCCTTCACCTTCTGCACGACGCAGGCCGACCTCTTCGAGATCGTGGGCATCAGCCAGGTGGAGAAGGTGCAGGCCCTCCAGGAGATGCTCTGGGGGATCCAGAACCAGAGCCTCGACAACCTGATCCTGATCAACAACGCGATCACGATCTACCGGCCGGACGTGGAGGACGCCGACGCGCTGGAGTTCGCGCCGCAGGCCATGTGGGGTCTGGAGAGTCCCGACATGGTGCAGATGTGGAGCCCGAACCCGATGCCCGCGGAGATCTCGATCAACCGCGAGCGCCTGATCCAGGGCGACATGCAGAACCTCGCCGCGACCTTCCCCTTCTCGTCGGGGGCGGAGTCGCAGACGGTCGATCAGACCACCGCCACGGGCGCGAGCATCGTCTCGGGCCTCGCGCAGCGGAGCATCGACCTCTCCAAGCAGCCGGTCTACGACGCGTGGGAGGACATCGGCAACGACAAGCTGATCCTCAACAACCAGTTCATCACGGAGCCGACCGCGGCCACCGTGCTCGGGGCGGACGGGGTCGAGCAGACTCACACGATCTGGCCCGAGATCCTCCAGGGCGACTACTCGTACGAGCAGGAGGCGATCCCGGATGCAGTCATGCAGCAGCAGGAGCAGGCCAAGTGGCAGGGAGCCCTCCAGGTTGCCCTCCAGGCCGTCCCGATCCTCCTCCCCCTGTCACAGGCCGGAGGCGCGAGGATGCTCAACATGGACGCCTTCGTGGAGGAAGCCTTGAAGTCCCTCGGCGTCGAAGACACGGATCGCTTCTTCGTGGAGCAGCCTGCCCAGACACAGGTGCCGACGCAGGGCGGGCAAGCGCCGCCTGGCGAAGGCGACGCGCTCGGGATCACCGCAGGCCCAGGCGGAATGGAGCCTGGCTCCCAGATGACCGACAGCCCGGAGACGAACCTCCAGCGGGCGATGGCACTCGGGGGCGGTGCAGGACAGAATGTCTGAAGCTGAGTTCGAGGCGTTCGAGCCCCTCCCGAAGAAGGAGCGGCTCGCGAGCCTCGGCATCGCCCTTGAGGCGAACAGCCGGACGATACTGGATCCTCTTCTCGAAGAGGTGAAGGCGACGCGCGAAGCGTACGTCCGCTCCCTGGCCACCGGCCTCATGAAGCAGAACGGGCCCGTGGATCAGCGTGAGATCGACTACAAGCGGGGCTTCTGGCAGGGCGCTATCTGGGCCCTCCTGATCCTCCCGCAGCAAGCCTCGGCGGCGCTGGAGAAACAGCGTGCGGCCGACGACGCAAGAACTGAGGAGGCGACAGCCTAATGTCTCAGATCGAAGACGCCATCTACCAGCAGATGAAGGAGGATGGCACGGCGGACTGGATCAACCGGACGGTCGCAGAGGCCACCGGGGAGCCAGTCGCCACCACAGAGCCCCCCGTCGAGGACACGGACGAAGTGGAGGAGGAAGAGGATGACGCATCGGCAACGGAGGAGGCAGTGGAGGACGCTGCCCTGGGTGAAGAGCAAGAGACTCCGGCCGACGATGCAGGAGAAGGTGGCGAGACGCAAGAAGATGCGGACGACGACACCCTCTACCTCGACCTCACGCCTGAGACAGAGGCGTTCCTCGCGAAGTACGGCGGCGACATCAATGCTGCGCTGAAGGGCGCGGCGAACCTCACTGGCAAGTTCGGTGAGCAGGGCAACGAACTCGGTGAACTCCGCAAGGAGCTTGCCCAGTACCGCGCCGAGACTCAGGCGTTCATCAACCAGCCGCAGATCGAGTGGCCGGACGAGGACGCCGAGCCCGAAGAGGCTGTGCTCCAGTATCGTCAGATCGCGGAGCAGGCCGCAGGCTCTCAGGACGAATCGACCTTGGGCAACGCGATGATCGCGTGGCACGAGATCGACCCCCTGGGAGCAGAAGCGTGGGCCACCATGAAGTACACGCAGATGATGATCGAGGAGTCCCGGGCGACCGGGGACGCTCCCGGCCAGAGTCTCGAAGACGGCGTGAAGGCCCTCGCTGAGCAGTACCCCCTTGCGACGCCTGAGTTCCAGGCGGAAGTGGGCAAGGAACTGGAACGCTTCCCTACCCTCCAGCGGACGTTCCAGGACACGAACGCACCCCCGAAGGAGCGGCTCGCTGCTCTGGAGGAAGCCTCACGGCTCGCTGCATCCCGTCAAGCCGACGGGGACGTGCAGAAGGCGGTTCGCCGGGTGGCGGTCGTACAGTCGGAGGAAGCCCGCAAGGCACGCGCGGCAGCCCGAGTGGCTACCGGCGGAGGCCGCGGGAAGCCCGTCGCTCCAGAGGACAGGCAGATCCGGGTCGGTTCGACCGGGCAGACCGTCGGAGCGAACGAGTTGCAGAAGCAGATCAAGGCCCTCACTGGCATGGACGTGCAGATCGGGCAGTGATCAAGAGCCGGGGAATGTGACCCCGACACCTCTCCGCTGAGAAAGCACCAACGATTGACCCTCAACGGAGGAAAGAAATGGCTCTCGCCATCGCATCGAACGTAACGGATACCGAGTCCAACCTGGCGGACGAACACGTCGTGGACATGGATCCCAAGATCGGCATGAAGCAGGACGACACGGCTCAGTTCATGACCATCCTGAACAAGCTGCCGTCCCGCTCCGCCACCCAGGTCAAGTGCAACTGGCTGGAGGACGAGTACATGCCGATCCAGAGCACCCTCGCCTCGGGCTCCATCACCGCCGCAGGCCAGGTCAACATCTCCGTCGCCTCTGGCGAAGGAGCGTACTTCCGCGTGAACGACGTTCTCTACCTGGAGGCGTCGGGCGAGAAGATTCTCATCACCGCGATCAACGGCGATGCCCTGACCGTCACCCGCTCCATCGGTGGCGTCGCGGCAACGACGGCGACCTCGGGCACGGGCGTCCTTCTCGTCGGCAACGCGTCCCCGCAGGGCGCAGACACCGGAACCCTCAAGTCCACGAAGCGCGTCCTTGGCTACAACTACAGCGAGATCTTCCGCAACCCGGCCGGGTTCACTGGCACGGAGGCGGAGGCCGAACTGTACGGAGCCTCGGATCCCGCGCGCGAGATCGCCAAGAAGGCGGTCGAGCATCGTCGGCTCATCGAGGGTGCGCTGTGGGTTGGAGGCCGGGACTTCACGTCCGTGCCCTCGACCGCAACGACCTCCGGTGCTTCGCAGGGGTTCATGGGCGGAGTGTCAGAGTTCCTGACCTCCAACGTGTTCTCCACCTTCGGCGCGCTGAGCCTCAGCGGCTTCGACGTGAAGATCCAGCAGATCATGCAGCAGGGGAGCTTGGAGAAGGTCATCTTCGCCGCTCCGACGCCTGCCGGTGCTCTGTCGCGTCTCGCGGCGAACAACTGGGTGATGGCGGACGAGAACGTGGACGTGTACGGCGCGAAGGTGAACTTCTTCGTGTCGGGCGCGTACGGTACTCGCCTGCCGGTCATCGTCAAGCGCGAGTGGGGTGCCTATGGCGCTTCCGGCTTCGGGCTTGGCGGCGCGATCTTCGTCCTCGATCTCCAGCGGCTCAGCCGCAGGCCGTTCAGGAACCGCGACACGCGGCTGCTCCCGAACCGGCAGGGGAACGGTGAGGACAGGGTCGTGTTCGACTACCTCACGGAGACGAGCTTCGAGTTGAAGAACGAGTCGGCTCACGGCGTCTTCTGGGGTGTCACCGCCTGATCCAGGCACCCAATCGTATGGTGGGGGCGAGTCCTCATGATGGGCTTCGGCCCGGGGATGGCCCCCACTGTGCGACCGATCCGAAGGAGTGATACCGCATGGCGAGATTCGTCTCAGCCAACAGAGGTCAGATCGTGACCGTCCAGACAGAGGAGGCCGAGTACCTTGGCCCGCGTGGCGTCGTACCAGCCAAGCGTCTGATGGAGGCCGTGTTCTCCCACGACAACGTCCGTCCCGAGGACGCCGTTGCCGCCAAGCTGCCCCGCAGCCAGGGAGGGCTCGCCAACACGGATCCCAAGCCGGACGGCTCGATGCCGGATTCCCCGTTCAGGGGACTGACGCAGCAGGAGAACGGCCAGTTCCTCCCCATCGAGACGCGCCTCAGCGTCTTCGACTCCGAGCAGGCGGCGCTTCAGAACCGCTGGACGGAGGACGAGGAGGAGTACGTGGTCGAGTTCCTTCGAGCGCACTCAGGCCAGGACTTCATCGAGGTCAAGGCCGCGCCCGCGTCGATCCCGTGGAACGGATACGACACCGTGACCGACCCCGCGCGAGTCATCGAGATCGCCGCGATCATCGAGGCCGACCTGGGCAGCGTTCTCCAGTACGAGAAGGAGAACCAGAACAGGACGGACTTCGTGCTCGCGCTCGAAGCCGCAACCGCGGAGGCCGAGGACGTTGTCGTCACTGCGTGAACAGTCGGCCGCGGAGGTCAGTGAGCTAAACAAGCTCGCTCGCTCCCGCGACTTCCTGCGCGCTCCCGAGGAGGATTGCCTGGCGACCTTCTGGCGTCAGGCATCTCCCGGGGTTGCCTACTGGAGGTGCGAGCTTCCGGCCCGCTACCTCCCGGGGCAGATGGTCGAGTTCGACATCCCCTACGTGCAGTGGGACAACGCGCGCGACGAACTCTCCCTGCCCACGAGCAGGGGGACGGCCATCTGGCAGTACATGGGCGACGACATGCGCGCCCGAGTGGCTCTGGCCTGGCAGGATCTCGGCCACCGCACGCTCATGGAGATGGACGACAACTACACGGAGTCGCCGGGCAAGTGGGGTGTCGCCTGGACGAAGACCGTCGAGGAGTCCCGCACGATGATCGGGTACTCCCACGAGCAGCACAAGCACCTGGCCACCCTCGTGGACGGGCTCGTCGTCTCCACGCCGTACCTCGGGGATCTCTACTCCGAGTACAACGACAACATCTTCGTCTGCCGCAACAGCATCGAACCGGCGGACTACCCCGAGCCCGACAAGCCCGACGACGGCATCTTCCGCATCGTCTTCGCCGGGAGCGCGATCCACATCTTCGACTACCCGATGGTGAAGAAGGCCCTGAAGTGGGCCATGCGCCAGAAGGACGTGGAAGTGACCCTCATGGGCTTCAGCCGCCCGCCCGCCTTCGACGGCGAAGTGATCTCCTGGGTGGACTCCATCGAGGACTACCGCGCGTCGCTCGGCCGCTTCGACCTCGGGCTCGCGCCCCTGGTCGGGAACCGCTGGAACAAGGGCAAGTCCGACATCAAGGCGATGGAGTACGCCATGATGGGGGCCATGCCCCTGCCCTCGGCCGTGGAAGCCTACCGCCCGTGGACGGACATGGGCTGGCCCTCGGCACAGACCGAAGAGGACTGGATCGAGTTGGTTCAGTACGCCGTCCGCAACCGCGACTGGGTGCGCGAGCAAGCCGCCGTCGCCAAGGAGTACGTGCTGAACGAGCGCGTCATCTGGAAAGAGATTCCTCGCTGGAGGGAGGCCGTACATGGGTAGAGTCGCCAAGCCTACAGGCAGACCAGTCATCCCGGTCGCCGTGGACGAGAGTACCGACGAACTCGTCTTCTTCGAGGACGGCAGGCCACCGCGCTCGCCCGTCCGCGTCACGCTGACGGAGTTCGACATGGGCCGTCTGCGCGCGGGCTACATCTGCCTCCAGTGCAAGGAGGATCTCGACAACGCCTTCCCCGACGAGTGCCCGGTGTGCCACTACAAGATGGCCACCCGGCAGGCCGAGGACTTCGCGACCCAGTTCAAGGGCACGATCCACGTCGGCCCGTCCACCACGCTCGAAGACGAGCGCGAGATCATGCAGGAGATGCGACGCCGCGAGGCCCGCGAGCGCGAACTCCACTTCGGCCTCGACATCGTCAAGCCCCAGATCATCGTCCCGACCATCCGAGGGGTGCGCTGACGTGCCCCGTCGAGTCCGGTTCCTGACATGGCGCACGCGCAAGCAGCGCAAGCGCCGAGGGATCGAGAAGGAGAAGAGACGTGCCGCTCAGCTTCACGCCGCTCAACGAACTGGGCGTCGGGGTAGTGTGCTCCGAAAGCCTCGCGTGTAGCGAAAGCCTCGCGTGCTCTGACCTCTCCCTGATCTACGTCGCGCTCAATGAAGTGGGCGCGGCCGTCACCTGCTCCGAGTCCCTTGCCTGCTCCGAATCCCTTGCCTGTTCCGACGTTGGAGTGGGCATCACCCCGCTCCTGGAGGTCTAATGCCTTACACACCAACGACGTGGACTGAGGGCGTCACCAAGCTCGGCCCCACGAACATGAACCACATCGAGGCAGGGATTGCCGCGGCCATCCCGTCTGACCTCATCGACGCGAAGGGCGACCTGATCGTCGGCTCCGCCGCAGACACCGCGATCCGCAAGGCCATCGGCGCGGACGGCACGGTGCTCACCGCCGACGCGGCCAGCGGCGGGGGCCTGAAGTGGCTCGACCCGGCGACTGTCCTCCTGGCCCTCAGCACGGTGGACGCCAAGGGTGACCTCCTGGCGGGAAGCGCCGACAACGCTGTCTCGCGCCTCGCCGTGGGAACCACCGACCAGAACCTCGTCCCGTCCGCAGCGGCGGGCACAGGGCTGGCCTGGGTCGCTGCCGGAGGCCGAGTCCTGTACGACTCGGGCCACCTGGGAGCGGCGAGCGCCACCATCGACGCCACCGGGCTCGACCAGAACTTCCGCGGCCTGCGCATCCTCGCGTACCTCAGGGGCGACACTGCCGCGGCCTCGACCACCTGCCTCCTCCGCTTCAACGGCGACTCGGGGGCCAACTACGACATTCAGCGGATGTCCGCATCGGCGGCGGCGCAGGCGGATGCCGAGTCCTTCGGCCAGACCTCCGCGACCATCGCGACGGTGATGCCCGCGAACACCGCGACGGCGAACGTGTTCGGCATGATCGAGATCATCGTCCCGTTCTACGCCCACGCGTCCAACAACAAGATCGCCAACGCGCTCGCCACGACCAAGATCGGCGTGGCGTCCACGAACCTGACGCAGCAGAACACGGGCGTGTACTGGCGCTCGAACAACGCGATCACGCAGGTCACGCTGATCCCGGGCGCGGGGAACTGGCAGATCGCGAGCCGGATGATCATCGAGGGCATCTGATGACCCTCGGTACGCTCCGCTCGCGCGTCGGCAACGCCCTCAACATCGCAGGAGGGGGCACTGCCGCGGGGACGGAACTCGATCTCCTCGATGGCTACATCAACGAGGCGGTCGAGCAGATCCTCCTGCGCTCGAAGGTCAACAAGAAGACGGCGACCGTCGCCCTCACCGACGGCGTGGGCGACTACACGCTCGACCCCGTCATGCTGGCCTTCGATGACATGTGGATCGCTGCCGCGCAGAGCCCGGGCTGGACGCCCATGCTCTACCCCGTGGACAGCTACGACATCCGGGCCATGCGCAACACCTCGTCCGTGATTGCATCGCCCTCAACGTACTATGCCTTCGAGGGCAACGTCATCATGCTCTACCCGACGCCGACCACGGGCGACGTGCTGCACATCGTGTACGTGCCCCGGCCGACGCCGATGACGGCGACGGGCAACGATCCCTCCATCGCCCCCTACGGCGAGATCCCGTCGGAGTTCCACCCGCTGATCGAGGCGTACGCCAAGTGGAAGATGGCCGACTACGCCGACGACGCTTCGAGCCAGTTGGGCCAGTCGTACATGCAGGAGTACGAGCAGGGCCTCGACCGCATGAAGGGTCTGCTCGCGAAGAAGGGCGGGATCCGCACCGGCTACGCCAAGGTCGGCAACCGGCGTCGCCTCGTGTCGCGGTTCGCCCCGCCTGGGGTGGACATCCGTGGCTGAGCCCAAGACGATCCAGCAGTCGTACAGCGAGGGCATGAAGCGCGACGGCGCGCGCGACGCCTTGGCCCAGGGCGTGCTCTGGAACTCAATCGACTGGATCCCCGAACTGAGCAACGTCCGCATGTCCAAGCGCGGCGGCTGGTCGAACGCCAGCGCGTCGCTGCCGGTCGGCGGATACCAGCAGGCAGGCATCGTGGCCGACTACACGGCCGGGCAGTCGCACCTCGCCGTCACCGACCAGGGGGCGGTCTACGCCGTGCAGACGCTCACGGCCCTGGAGACGATTGGCACCGTACCGTTCGGCACTCGCTCCCCGTTCTTCTACAACGACTTCGTGATCCTGCCCGATGCCTCGGGCGTGCAGCCTCCGCGCAAGGTCATCCGCGTGGGCAACCTCCACCAGATCAGCCTCCTCGCCGGGAGCCCCGCGCCCTTCCGCTACGGCCTCGCGTACAAGGACGTGACCTGG
>JACCDR010873712.1_pt1 | contig 10984 bp, 6 predicted proteins | sample 7446431 | NCBI WGS metagenome assembly JACCDR01 (sample SAMN15323443, study PRJNA562643) | freshwater metagenome | isolation source: river surface water | place: USA:Blue River Watershed | collected 2017-08-17 | reverse complement strand
AGGCACGGCGAGCTGGCCTTGGCGGGCGTAGTCGACGGCTTCGGCCAAGATGCGGGCCGCTTCCTGCGGGGCGTGGAAGCCCATCGAGTTTTCTGCCGAGATGAAGTCGAGGCGCCATTGGGCTTTGCGCTGGAGGTCGCGGGCTTTGGCGAGATCGGCGTCGGTCGCGCCATGGGCGGCGGCGGCTTTGATGTCGTTGATTAAGGCGACGACGGCTTCTTCGCCGCGATCGAGAAGTTTTTTCGTGCGATCCTGAATGGTGATGACGCGGGACTTGATTTCTTCCTCGGGGTAGCGGTGGCAGGATTGGCAGGCTTGGGCGACGTTGAGCATGGGCGAGCGGACGTGGTGGCTGCTGACCTTGATCGCGCCCTCGCGTTGGTAGGGCATGTGGCAATCGGCGCAGGAGACGCCGCTGCGGGCGTGAATGCTCTGGCTCCAGAGCTCGAATTCGGGGTGCTGGGCTTTGAGCGCGCTCGCGCCGGAGTCTTTGTGTTTCCAGTCCACGTGTTTCACTTCGTCGTAGTAGGCTTCGATTTGTTCGACCTTCAGGCCTTTGTCCCACGGGTAAGTCACGAGTTTGCCCGTGCCTTTGAAGTAGTACTCGACGTGGCACTGGGCGCAGACGAGGGAGCGCATCTCCTGGCGGGTGGCATCGGTGTTGGGCATGTAGGGCTCTTTCCGATCACCTTTGCGCCAGCGTTCGATGCTTTGGAGGTGGGGCGTGGGTTCTGTGGAGTTGGCGAGGGCGCGGATGCCGTTGACGAAGGCGGGGCGGCTGACGCGCAGGTTCATGGTGGCGGCTTCGTGACAGTCGGTGCAGGTGACGGGGTGCTCGACGAGCTTGGTGGCCTCGCCGTAGGGCATGGCGCAGATTTGCTCGAAGCCTTTTTGAATTTGGGCCTCGCGGTTTTCGGGGCCGCTGGGGGCACCGGCTTTTAAGCCGGCGTCGATGTAGGCTTTGTTGGTCGCGGCGTGGCAGTGGAGGCAGGCGCCGGGTTGTTTGAAATTTTTCACGCGCTCGGTTTCGCGTTGGTCGACGAGCATGTAGGCGTGGCCGCGCTCTTCGCGGTAATCGACGCCGAAGGCGTAGCCGTTGAAGATGGTTTTCCAAGCGGGGTCTTCATCGAGGTGTTGAAAGGCTTCGGAGCCGCCGTGTTTGGTGCGCTGGATGTCGACGGTGCGTTTGTAGGAGTCGTACTGGCGCGGGTAGTTTTTTCCCCATATGGCGGGATCGACGGTGTTTTCGTCGGTCTCGACGACGCGGAAAACGTGCTGGGTGGCCTCGGCTTTGCGGTCGGCGATGTTGAGGTAGAGCGCGATGATCCCGACGGTGGCCCCTGCAACGAGGGCGATCATCACGACGTAGGCCCAGAGGGCGAGGCCGGCGTTGGCGGAGGTCGGAAATCTTGTAATCGGGCATCTGGCATCGGGCATCTGGCATTTTGCCAAAACGGATGCGTGGCGGCGGGGAGGTTGCGTGGAGTTGTTCATGACGGGGGCGGAAATTTGGAATTTGAGAATTAAGTTTTTGGCGGGCGTGGCTGGGTGGCTTGGGTTTCTTACTTCTGCTTTCTGACTTCTTACTTTTAGTGAATGGGGCCGTGGCCGACGTCTTTGTGGCAGTGGACACAATCGAGCATTTTTTTGGGGTCGCCGGGGTGGGTGTTGATGCCGTCGACGATTTGTTGGTGGCAGGCGACGCAGTTTTTTTGGAGCGCGGCGCTGTTGTAGGGTTTGATGATGATGGGCTCGTGAAAGTCCTGGAGGGTAAATCCCTTTGAGTGCCAGAAACCGTTTTGCGCTTTGCTGAGATATTTGCCGACGAGGTTGTGCGGGGTGTGGCAGTCGTTGCAGGTGGCGACGGCGTGGTGCGGGGATTTTAGCCAGCCGTCGTACTGCTCGCGCATGATGTGGCAGTTCATGCAGGCCTTGGGGTCGTTGGAGAGATAGGACCAGCCCTGACCGTAGTAGAAGGTGTACGTGCCGACGCCGGTGAAGAGGCCGACGGTCGAGGCGAGGGCGAGGCCGAGGAGTGCTTTGGTGGTGAGGGCGGGCACGGCGAGGTGGGGCGAAGGAGCGACTAATTAAAGAACTAAAGGTAGTTTATTCGCTAGGGGAATTGCTGCGCAGAAATTGGCTTTCGGTTGCTCGCTATTGGGCAGCAAAAAGCCCGGGCGAGTGACCCGGGCTTTTTGCAGTTTTGGCTAGTGCTTCGGCTGTAGGGCCGTCGCTTGTCGACGGGGCGCTGGGACAACGCGGCCTCTCAATCCGGTCCGCCGACGAGCGGCGACCCTACAACGGATTGCCCAGTGACTTCTTTGGAGCGGCGTCAGTTGGTTTTTGGCGCGGGGGTGGTCACTGGGATGGGGGCAGCGGCAGCGTCGGCGGGCGGAGTTGCGGCGGCTTTGGCGGCGTCGGCTTTGGCTTTTTGCTCGGCGGCGAATTGTTTGCCCATCTCTTGGATTTTTGGCATGGCGGCCATCATGCGGGGCATGATGAGGGATTGCATGCGGGCTTGGATGTCGGGCTGTTTGTCGATCATGGCTTGCCCGGCGGGGGTGCTGTGAAAGGCGGACATGGCTTGAAGTTCTGCTTTGCTGAAAATCTCAGAGTAGATTTGGGCAACTTCGGTTTTGAGTTTCGGTATGTCCATGGCTTCGGCGAGGGCGTCCATGACTTTGTTTTGGTGGGCTTCGAGATCGGCGGGGCCGATTTTGGTCCCCTTGCGCTTGGCCATTTGGTTGCTAATTTGGGCCATGGCTTTTTTCTGACCTTCGAGGCTCTTGAGGATCATGTCCTCGAACTTGATTTGGTTAATGACTGCTTGGGCGTCGGCGAGGGTGGCTTTGGTGGCGGCGGGTACGGAAGTGCCGACGGTGGCGGTGGCGATGAGGATGCGGTGTTGCTGGCTGTCGCGTTCGAGGACGAGGGTCTGGGCTGGGGCGTCGTAGGAGGCGAGTTTGTAGCCGTGGAAATCGGCGCCGAGGTTGACGAAACCGCTATGGCCATCGGTGGAGGTGAGGCCGAAACGTTGGTCTTTGCCGATGGTGAGGATGGCGTTGAATTGCGGGAGATCGGCAGGAGCGGCCGCGAAGGCGGCGGCGGCGAGCCCGAGCAGGGCGATGGAGGCGCGGAGTAGGTTGGGTGTTTTTGTTTTCATGGGAGAAAAAGTGCCGCGGTGGTCATGCGGTTGAGGGCGTGATGAGATCGGCTCGCGCGTAGTGGCGGCGGAGCCACAACCAGAAGAGGGCATGGGTGGCGACGGCGAGGAGGAGGTTGATGAAAAGGAGTCGGTTGGATGAAAAGAAATAGCCGCAGATATTTGCCATAAACATTATGCCGGCGGCGATAGCTGCGATGAGATGGATTAGGTATTCCAAGCCGAGGGTCCGTTCATTGTGCCAGATTGAGAGGATGAAAATGAACGGTAGTCCTGCTAGTGCAGACAACGCATGGGCGGCTGTTTCGATAGGAGAGAAATTGGCGGGGACTGGCGGCCAACTTAGGTAATTTGGTAGAAGAAATATGAGCAGAGAGGCCATCGACAGCCAGATGGATAGACGGGTTGAAAATAGAAAAACTCCGTCTGCTAAAATTTGCCGGGAAACGAGTCGCGTGAGTTGTCTTGGGGCGAACGGCGTGACAATGATAGAGACGCACGCCGCGAACCAGAAGAGCGTGGCCGAGGCGAGGGGCTTCTGCGGAGTTGATGGCACCAGTCCTCTACTCGCGTTCACGTAGAAAAAAATATGCATCAAGATAATGAGGATCGGCAGCGCCAACCATGGGATTTTTGTCGGATTCTCGATTTTAATGGCACGGGCCACGGTGAAGGCGGAGGGCGAGCGTTGTGTTTTGCTGAGCTTGAGCGAGCGGAGTTTGGGGATGGGTTTGGGCTGGAGATGATCAGGCAGGGCTTCTGGGGCGATATAAGCGATGGCGGCTCCTGGATTGAGCGCACGGTGGCCCCAGTTTGCAGGGTTAAGGAAGGAGCGTAGTTTGAGTGCACCGAGAGTTGTGGCTGTCGTGACGACAAGAGGTGCGTGCTCGCGTAACAATGGCAGGACGTGCGTGGGTATAATCAGAAAGATAAATGGCACGGCAAAAAACAGCCCGATTGTTGTGTTTTCCAAGACGCGCAACCAGCTGAGCCAACCTGAGCAGGGAGCGGGAGCTATGGCTAATTGGTAAAAGTAGAGGGCGAAATTTAGACTGAGCAGTGTGTACCATTGGAGTCGGCCTCCATTGAAGGAGTAGAGCAGCGTCGGTACGATGATAGCGATACAGCCGAGGGTGATTAGGCGCTGCGAGACTCGGCGTCGTAGGTTTGGAATCGTGGGGTGGGCGGTGAGGCTGGCGTGCGCGTTGGCGAGTTGGGAGGCGAGCCAGCCGAGCACGAAGGCGGGAAGAATCGCCATTTTGAAGGCGTAGACTTGGCTGGCGGTGATTGCGTAGGCGAGGCCGTCTTTTTCCCAAACTCGTCCATGGCCGGGCATGATGAGAAAGATGCAGTCTCCGAGCAGAGTGAGCCAGAAGAGAGGGCGGCGCAGGAGAGTGCGGATGACAAGGAAGCTCATGCGGCGGCGGTTTTGGCGGTGGAGGGAGAGATCAGCAGCGGGAAGAGCTGCTCCAGCGTCAGCGAACGTGACTCGAGGGTGGCGCGGTGGGTTTGTGCGAAGGTCGCGGCGTGTTTGGCGGGGTCGCGGACGAGGAGGCGGGCGCGGGGGCCGGAGACTTGGGTTTGCAGGATGTAGGGCTCGTTGTACTTCACCGGCAGGGCCGTGGTGGCGTCGGTCGCGGTGACGATCCATTCGGCGTAACGTTCTTGGAGTTCGTCGAGCGGGCCGTTGGTGATGAGCTGGCCGGCGTCGAGGCAGATGACCCAGTCGACGATTTTTTCCACGTCGTGCAGGAGGTGGCTGGAGATGAGGACGGTGGCGTCGTCTTCGCGGGCGAGGTCGAGCAGGGTTTTTAGGAATTGCTCGCGGACGATGGGGTCGAGCGCGCTGCTCGGTTCGTCGAGGAGCAGGAGTTTCGGGTGATGGCAGACGGCGGAGATGAAGGAGAGTTTTTGGCGGTCGCCGGGGGTGAGCTTGGCGATTTGTTTGTCGGCGGAAAATTCGAGGTCGCGGAGGAGCGCGGCCTGGCGGGCGGTGTCCCAGCGCTCATAGTACGTGGCGAGGTAGCGGAGGTAGTCGGTGCCGGTCATCCACTCGAGGAAGCGCGGGGTTTGGGGGACGAAGCCGAGTTGGGAGAGTTGCGCGGTCTCGAGTTTCGCGACGGGTTGGCCGAGGGTGAGCGCGGTGCCTTCGGTGGGGAGGACGAGGCCGGTGAGGGTCTGGAGCAGGGTGGTTTTGCCGGAGCCGTTGCGACCGACGAGGCCGGCGATGCGGCCGGCGGGGAGAGCGAGCGTGACGCGGTCGAGGGCGTTGCCGCGCTCGTGGCGGTGGTAGCGTTTGGTGAGGTTTTGCGTTTCGAGAATATTCATGGCGAGGGGCGGTTATTCTTTCATCAGGTCGCGGAGGAGATTGGCGGCGGCGGTGGGGGAGACGCCGAGCTGGCGGGCGGCTTGGGCGGCGGGGGTCAAGATTTGGCGGAGCTGCTCGAGCTTGGCGGTTTCGAGCTCGGGGCTGGAGTGCTCGGCGACGGTCAGGTTGAGGCCGCGGCGGCGTTCGAGGACGCCTTCGTGTTCGAGGAGTTGGTAGGCCTTGCTGATCGTCATGGGATTGAGGCGGAGCTCGGCGGAGAGGGCGCGGGTCGAGGGAAGCTCGGCGCCAGGTTTGAGCAGGCCGGAGGCGATCTGGAATTTGACCTGATCCATGAGCTGCCGGTAGGCCGGCACGCCGCTGTGGGGATCGATCAGGATCAGCATGCGTCTACTGAATTAGTGTAGTAAGACAGTGCAAGCGGGAAAGGGACGGGGCTGAAGAAATTGGTTCTTCACTCTTGCCAGTGGGGGCGAGGGCATTGGATCGCATGGAGCTGCACTGCGGTTGGGATGATCGGTAGATTTGGTGTCGGAGGTTTAACCACTAATAGAAAACCGCCAATGGGGCGGTTTTCCGTCGTGCGGCTTCGGCCAATGACCTTCGCGGTGTGGTGGAGACGGCCAATGGCCGGTTGTGCGGGGGCGATGATTTTGATGGTTCTCCGCTACCTGCACTCCGCACCTGCTTTACTCACTGAAATCAGCGAGGAACCACCAAACTGAACGCAGGCCGGTTCGAAAGGTAGGAGCCTGCTTGCAGGCGACCCTGGACGTTGAAAACCCGAGGCGTGAGCGATGTCGTTTATCGCCTGCAAGCAGGCTCCTACATTCGAACCAGCCTTGCGTGATTTAGCGCAGGTCGTCGGCGGTGAGCTGGCGGGTCCAGAGCTCTTGGTTGGTTTTGTCGCGACAGACGATGGTTACGGTGCGGTTTTTCGGCGGGCCGGAAAGAGTGACTTGGCAATAGTTTTGGGTGCCGACGAGGGTGCCGGGGATGACCATGGGGTCGGTGGTCTTTTTGCTTTTGGCCACATCCCAAGAGCCGCTGGCCAAGGGCGAGCTGGTGAGCTCGTGGACGAGGGCGCCGCCGGGGAGTTTGTGGCGGTAAAGGCCGGTGTGGTGGACGTCGCCGGTGAGGAAGATGACGCCGGTGATTTTGTTTTCGTCGATGAAGCGCAGGAGGTCTGCGCGCTCTTGGGGGAAGTTGGCGTGGGACTCGTCGGAGGCTTCGACTTCGGGGAGAAACTGGCTGCCGGTGACGATGAATTTGAACGTGTATTGGCGCAAGACCTTCGCTTGGAGCAGCGATTGTTTAAGCCAATCGAGTTGGCGCGGGCCCCATTGGGTTTTGGCGGGGTGGCGTTCGTGGGAGAGGATGGAGTCGTCGCGGAAGGTGCGGTTGTCGAGGAGGAGAAACAGGGCGTCGGCCCAGAAGTATTTTCCGTAGAGGCCGTCGTGGCCGGGTTCGCCGAAGGTTTGGTTGGGCCAGTAGGCGCGGTAGGTTTCGGCGGCGGTGGCTTTGAGCTCGAAGAATTGGTTGCCGTTGTTGGAGCTGAGGTCGTGGTCGTCGACAATGGCGTAGTGATGCATCGCGGCGAGGAGCGGTTGGAGGTCGGGTGTGGCACGGTCGTGCGAGTAGCGGTAGGCGATGCCGCTGGCGGAGCTGAAATCGGCTTCGCGAAGGTAAAGGTTGTCGCCACCCCAGATCATAAAGTCGGCGCGCGTGGCGGCCATGTGTCGGAAAATTTCGGTGCCGTTTCCGTAGGGTTTTCCGGGGCGGTCGTAGGGCGGGTCGTTGAGGTAGGCGCAGGAGCCGAAGAGGAAGGTCGTGTCGGGCGGCGGGGTGCGCCACTCCCATTGTTGGGTGGTGCGAAACGTCGCGGGGTGGGGCAGCGCGACCGGCTGGCCGTCGATGGTGAGGCTGTATTCGTAGGCCTGACCCATTTCGAGCAGCGGCAGGGTGAATTTTTGCGGCTGCACGCCGGCGAGCGTCGCTGCGGGTGCGCGGTGGGTGAGGGTGCGGGCGGTGCCGGGCTGGCCGGCGAGATGGTAGGTGAGCGAGACCTCGGTGGCGTCTTTTGTTTCGAGCCAGATCTGGGTTTCACGGTGGGCGCGGTAGCCGAGCATCGGACCGGAGACGAGCTGGCCGGCGGCGTGAAGGGAAGCGGTGAGGCAGATCGCGGCAAAGAGGGTGCGAAGATACATGGGATGTAGGCTGAGGCGGTGCACGAAAAGTGCCAGCTGCGGTCGAGATTTGCTGGGCAAAAATTGCGTGACGACGCGCGCGCGGGCGGTGGTTTGCTCGATGAAATTGAAACGTTTGTGCGACGAAATGCCTCCGCGTTTGACCGCGCTTAAAACACCCGCTTCTTGGCGCGGGGTGTGCTCCAGCACGCTGCGACCGGATTAGTTGATCCCTCGCTCCACGCTCCCTGACTGCCGCTTCACCAAATGAATTCACCCATCCTGCGCATCGCGCTGCTTGTTTTGTTTTTCGGATTGGGCCGCCTGTCGGCTCAAGTCGTCTCTTCTGGCCTCACTGGCCTTGTTCGTGGGCCGGACGGACGTCCGGTAAACGCTGCCGAAATTGTCGTCACCCACACGCCCACCGGCACCGTTTACACCACCCGCACCAACGACTCCGGGCGTTTTTATCTGCGCAGCCTGATCGTCGGGGGACCCTATACGCTAAACGCCAGTGCTGCAGGCCTGCGCCCGGCGGAGCGTTCCGGCATTGAAACACAACTGGGCTCCGACAGCGAAATCACCCTCGCGCCCGAAACTTCCGCCTCCGGCGACGAAGTGGTGAAGCTCGATAAATTTGTCGTCACCGCCGACACCAACGAACTCGACGCTGCTGCTGCGGGCAGCGGCCTCACGCTCGGCACGCAACGTCTCACCTCCAAACCTACTGCGCAGCGTTCCATCGCGGATCTCGCCAGCGCCTCCGCCCTCGTGACGCTGCGCAACCTCTCTGGCGACCGCGAAGAAGCGCAGATCAGCGCCGTCGGCCAAAACAACCGCTACAACTCCATCCTCATCGACGGGGTGCGCATTAATGACCAGTTCGGCCTCAACGGCACGGGCCTCGCTTCCTTCTTCAACCCCATCTCGATCGACACTATCGATCAGCTCTCGGTGCAAATTTCGCCCTACGACACGCGCCAGAGCGGATTCACCGGCGCGGTGATCAACGCCGTCACCAAGAGCGGCACCAATGAATTCAAAGGCACCGCCTACTACCTTTTCTCCGGCGACGAGTTTCTCGGCCTCCAGCTCCAGGGCGAAGATGCACGCGATCGTGTGCTCAACAACCGCAAGACCGTGCAGAAACTCGAACGCACCACCTACGGTTTCACCTTCGGCGGACCCATCATTAAAAACCGCCTCTTCTTCTTCCTGAACTTCGAAGATTTCGAGCGCATCCAGCCGCCAAGCGACCCCGGCCTCAACTCCATCGCCCCTGCCGATCTCACCACAATCAACAACGCCCTGACCGCCCTCAACGCCGCCTCGGGTCGGGCCATCGACTGGGGAACGCTCTCGACCAGCCCCGCGCCCACCATCGCCACCGATGAGAAGCGCATGGCCAAGATCGACTGGAACATAAGCCGCGATCACCGCCTCTCCGTGCGCTACTCGCTCACCGAGGGCCGCGTGCCGCAGTACGGATCCTACACGACCAGCACCACGACGGGGTTTTCTAATGATCCGCTCAACACCCCGAGCAATAACCGCACCCGCATCATCGCCGGTGGTGCCACCACGTCGTACACCTCCAATTTCTTCGACCAAGTGCGCAAAGAAGAAAGCTGGAGCGGACAACTCTTCAGCCAGTGGACTTCTAATTTTAAAACCGAACTCAAGTACGCCACGACCACCCAAGACCAAGTCACCGCCGCTAATACCATCGCACCCACCATCCGCATCTTTGGCGTCACCGGACGAGGCCGCTCGGGCGCCGATATTCGCGACCCGGATTACCCGGCCAATCCTGACGGCGTGATCGTCCTTGGCACAGATCAAAACCGCCACGGCAACGACATCAAAGTCGACACCTCCAGCTACAGCGCGACGGGCGACTATCTCTTCCGAAACCTGGTTTTCACCGGTGGCTTCGACCGCGAGCAGACTGATTTCTTTAACATCTTTCGCTCCGGATCGTATGGGGTATTTGAATACTCATCGCCTGCCGCCTTCGCCGCGGGGACGATCAATGGCTTTAATCGCAACAACGTCTACGACCCTGCGATTCGTCCGGCCGCCGATCTCTCGGAGTTCGCCATCACCGGCATCTTTGCGCAAACCCGCTGGGACGTCTCCCCGAGCTTCTCCACCACGCTGGGCCTTCGCTATGATTTCGCCGAGAGCCCCATCGCTCCGCCGTTTAACCAGACCTGGTTTAACCTCACCGGAGAGCGCAACGATGGCACCATTGATGGCACTTCGCTGCTCTCGCCGCGCCTGAGCTTCAACCTCGCGATGACGTCCGAGCGCACGCTGCAGTTGCGCGGTGGCTTCGGTCGGTTCCAAGGTCGCGCGCCCTGGGTCTTTTTCTCCAACTCGTACAACCGCCCCGGCGTCGGCTCGTTCAATCTGCCCACCACACCACCCACTTCGCTCGCGGATTACCTGCGTAACAACTTCGACCCCGCGAACCCAGTTGGCACTGGCACGGACAATCCCTCGCTCCGACGCGAGCTCAACTACGCCGTGCAAGACGTGCAGCTCCCCTCGGTGTGGCGCGGCAACCTCGCCCTCGATTACAAACTCCCCGTGCTCGCGAGCACGTTCACCGTCGAGTACGTCCACACCGACAACGATGAAACCTTCTTCATCGATAACCCCAACCTCCGCCCGATCGGCACCGGTGCCGACGGTCGCGCGCGTTTCGCGGGTGCACTCACAGGATCGACCGGCCCGGCCAATTCGCTCTATCCCACCTTCGAAAACGTCTACCGCATTCGAAACATCTCCTCCGGCCGCTCGCAGTACGTGAGCTTTGCGTGGGAGCGCCCGCTGAAAGACCGCTGGGGCTACACGCTCTCCTACACACGCGGGAAATCCACCGAGGCGCAGAGCTTTGGACAGACAACTGCCGGCAGCCAGTGGGGCCGACTCGCCGTATTTAACCAAAACCAAGTCGAAGTTTTTCGCTCCGACTTCGAAGTCAAAGACCGCGTCCAAGCCAGCCTCACGCGCGAATTTGAGTTCATCAAAAAATGGCGCACCTCCGTTTCCCTCTACTACGAAGGCCGCTCAGGCATCCCGTACAGCTGGGTTTACAGCACCGATCTCAACGGTGACGGACGTCAGGACAACGATCTCGTCGCCATCCCGACCGACGTGGCGGATCCACGCTTTGATTTCACCGCGATGAACCAGGCCGACCGCGACGCCTACTTTGCCTTCATCCGCGCCAACGGGCTCGACGCCTACGCTGGCAGCTACGTGCCGCGCAACGCGCATTTCCAGCCATGGACAAGCCGTCTT
>JACCDR010270879.1_pt1 | contig 10984 bp, 14 predicted proteins | sample 7446431 | NCBI WGS metagenome assembly JACCDR01 (sample SAMN15323443, study PRJNA562643) | freshwater metagenome | isolation source: river surface water | place: USA:Blue River Watershed | collected 2017-08-17 | reverse complement strand
TGCTGCTGCGCTTGGGCTTGCTCTTGCGCCAAGCGCTGCTGACGTGCTGCCTGAAACGACTGCAAGAACGCCTGCCCCGGATCGGGCATTGACGCGAGAAAGGGGAGGGGATTAATTGCCATTAGAAAATGCTCGGATTGGCTGCGATGGTTGAAGCTGCGGAATTAGAAAGACGCCCCAATCCTCCGCCGCTACCAATAGCTCCGCCGATGATGTTGCCAAGGCTCGCCACGCCCTGCCCAAGGGCCATGCCCGAACCTAGCGCGCCATAACCCCTAGCCTGCCCCGTGTCCTGCATCAGCGCGCCAATAGACCGCCCAGTCTGCACACCTGCATTACCGACGCCCGCCGCTGCATTCTGGCCTAGACCTGCAATGCCTCCAAGCGTGGAAAGCTGCTGCTGGATTTGCTGGTTGAGCAATGCGGGGCGGAACTGGCCTAGTGCCCCCTGCACATTCCCGCCCCGCAGCCCCCCGGTTGCGCTCGCGTTTTGCAGGATACCCTCTTCACCCTGCCGCGCGAGAGCCTGAAACATCGGGCTTTGCTCAAACTGGCTGATGGCCTGCTGCTGCGCTTCAAAGCCGCCGGTCTGGAACTGCGACAAATCAGCGCGCGGATCGTTCCGCTGCTGCCACTGCTGCGCGAAAGTCTCCAAGTCCTGCGCTGGCATACCAAACATGCCGGGCCGGTTCTGCTGCTGAAATGCCCGCATGAGAGCCGGATTGGACTGCGCATAGGCCTGCCAGTTGGTCTGCTGCGGTGCTGCCCCTGCCAGCGCGAGAAGCTGCTGAAACGCCCCCGTGCCGCCTTGTGCATATGGCGCGAGAAGTTGCTGCACACGATCAAACTGGCGGCGCTGTTCCGCAATGGCTTGCGCGTTAGCCTCAGCCTGTGCATTCGCTGCGGACCTTGCGCCGCCCGCGCCGATAGCAGCACCCGCGATAGAACCGACGCCAGCGATAACACCGCCAATGATTGCAGGAGGCATTACTTGCTCCACTCATAAAGATGATAGGCACGGCCCGCCAGCGTCCTAAGCTCCACCTTACGGAAACCGCAAAGACGGGCATGGATTGCAAGCGGGCGATTGGCCGGAAGGATGCGCGCCCAGACGCGCGATGCGTCAAGCTTTGACAAAGCTTCTTTCGTAGCTGCAACGCCCCATGCGCCGCGCCCTGCCTTTGTCAGCATGATATGGACTTCATACGTGTCAGGCGCGGACCATTCAAACATCAGCCCGCCATGCTCGCCAAAGTAGAACTGCGTTCCCTCGGCAAAAGCCCGCGTAAAGTCGAGAGGCCCGCCAACAGCACCGGCAATATCAGGATGGCCGGAGAAGTACGCGGGAATGTCCGGACGATATGTGCGGTCAAGCAAATCGCCCGCGTCAAAGCGTCGATCTGCAAAAGCACACATGTCAGGGATATTCGCCAAGCATTCCATCCTTTGCAGGTGGCCTACTGGCTGGCCGGAACACTCAGTAACGGCACTATAACATGCCGCGCGCTTGGGTTCAAGTCACCTCGCGCCCACTAATCCGCAAAACAAGCGCCGATGCCGTCCCTGCCATCGTGGAGATAAACCCGCCCGGTTCAATAGCCTGCCCTACAAGCTCAGGGCACGTATAGCACTCGCCATCCGCAATCGCGCGCGTTTGAATGATGATGTTGCTTGCGCTTGCCGTGCTGCCAGAAGGGACGATGTTGCAGGTAAACGTAGCACTCGATCCCGAAACGTTTGTAACCGTCGCCTTGTCAATCAGCGTTCGCGTAGCCGTAGGCGCGGTGTATTGCGTGGTTTGCGCATTTTCTGCGTACTTGGCGGCAACCAGAGGCTTGAAAACGGTAGTCATCTCAAATGCTCCTGTCAGGCGTAGAACAATACGCCAGAAACGTCACTCGCGCCAAGGCCCCCGGTGTTATTAGTCAATCCCTTGTCTCCGGTCACCGCCACCGTAATGGCCGTGGAAAAGGCAATGCCGCCCGGAAGGTTAATCTCAGAACGCCCGCCAGCAGGAATGTCCACTTCCCAAACCGCTGCCGTAGTGCCGAGCGTAACCGAACCGCTGGCCGTGTTCCAGAATTTGACAGAACGCAGCGCCGCAGCCGTGTTTACCAGCGACCAGCCGATAAGCCGCCCTGCCGTGCCCTTAACCGATGCGGCGGCAGGTGTGGCGGGGGATAACAGCGAGAATGCCGTTGCCGCGCCGGTTGCGTTTGCGCGGTATTGAAATGCCGTATCGCCAACAAGGTTAGACGATGCCGCTACAGAAACCGTGCCAATAGCGTTTGATCCCGCTGGCAATGCTGCATCGATGGCGACAGAAGGCGTTGCAGGCGTTGCCCTTAGGGATACCGTTGCCGTGCCTGTAACCGCTGCCAGAGCCGTCAAGCGCACCTGATTGTAGCCGCTCACTTCGGTCTGAAAAATGCCTTGCGTACCGCTCGCAATGGTAGCCGAAAGCGCGCCTGTGTTGACGTTCAACATTGTGATGCCGCCAACCGTAACCCATGTTGTTCCGTTGACCGTGCCCTGCAAAGACAAAGCGCCTGTATAGGTGCCGGTCACTTGGATAATGAGGCCCGATCTGCCATCAGGCATGATAGCGACTGCTGAATTTGCCGTAGCAGCGCCCGCTGGAACAAGGTTCTGCGTCGTGATCGTTCCGCTGGCCGTCGCGTCTGCGACTGTCACCGGCTGCGGATTGAGTACCGGACTGTACGCCATCAAATCACCTGCCAGTTAGCGCCATCGCTCACAATGGTTATCGCCGTGTATTGAATGGAAGTTGAAGCCGTTGCACCGCCGTCAATCGTTTCGGCTCCCGCTGCATCAAGCGTCATGGTGCCCGCAACGGTAAGCTTGTACGTCAGCTTTGCCGTGTTCCCCACCGCCGTAGGAAGCGAGACAGTCACCGCAGCGCCGGTAATCAGCCGAACAAACTCGCCAGACGTTGCGGTCTCGCTATAGGATACCGCTTGCGTTGTGACGGTGTATCCGCCTGCCGGACTAGCTAGCTCCCATTTGTCCGTGTTCCAAACCAGCGTTTGCCCATCGACCGGGCTTGGCGCGTCAACGTCCTGCAATTCGCCCAGCTTATGCTCAGGCGTCACGCGGATAAAGATCGAACCATTGTTAGCCGCATGAACGACAATCGCTTGCGCCTGCCTCCAGTTGGGAGCAACAGGCATAACGTTGGTCCAATCGCCCGCCGTGGTCTCGCTCACATAAAGCAAGTCGCCATCAGCATAAGCACTTGTGTCAAACCCTCGGACCAAGCCAAAGCCCGTCACATAGCCAAAGTCGTTGTTCGCAATGTCCTGTGTTGCAGCGCCGATGAAATAACGCTGCTGTACCGAACCGTCACCAATGGCAGGGCCGATAGTGAGCTTGCCAGACGCCCCCAAGGTTCCCGTCACGATAACAGGGGAGCCGTCCGCAATCGTCGCGCCGCTTGTGTTCTTGGCGTAATAGTGAAGCTCCTGCCCCACTTGCAGAACGGAACCGCCATAAAGGCCAACGTCTACCGTTCCGTCGTCCTTGTTCCATTGAATGCGCCGCTGCTGCGTAACGTGCGGGCCATCGTCCGGAAGGTCAATGTAGTCAGTGACAACTGAATTGTTTGCTTGGATAACCGGCGCATAAGCTAAGGCTTCTACCGCGTCCGCAATGCGCTTCAATTCAGCGAGAGCCTGTCCTGCTTTGCTATCGGCAATGCCCGCCGCAATCGAAACCGTCTCCAATTCGGAAGCGCTGAAATTGCTTGCCGCGAACAGCTTCTCGAATTGCCGGATGGCCTCCGGATCGTTGCCGACAATGCGCGCAATCTGATCGCGGTTAAGGCGTAGCTTGTCTACCATGCGAGAGGCTCTAACGTGGCCTCCAGACGCATGAACGAGGCATGGGCGTCACTGGTGCCCCGGAAGCGCTGGATACGCCTGTCCTGCATCCTGCCTTGCTTGCTCCACAACAAGCGCTTTGTCGTGCTGCCAATCGTGCCTAGGGAGATAGTCCGGTCAATGGACCATGCCAGCCCGTCCACACTGTAACTTGTCGAGATGGCAGGGTTTTCACCCAAGGCAACCGAACCCGTCAGCGCGTAAAGCTCCAGAGCGTTAAACAGAGCACCCGAACCGCCATTGTAGACGATAATCGTCCCGAACTCCCAGCGCACCGTTTCGCCGTAATGGCTGGAAATGTCGCGGCGCAGATACCCCAAGCGATTGGCTTGCGGATCAGCACATCGCCATGCGTTATAGGCAAAGCAAAAATGCCGCGCGCGATACTGCGCAAAGCCATCAATCGAGGATGTGAGCACCGTCCAAACTTGCGTTTGCAAGTCCCGCGATGCGCCGCCATCATAGACCAATGTCCGGTCTGGCAGGTGCAGGTAGAGAAACTGATGCGAGCCTTCATTGCGCGGCTCTAGGATGGCTCCGGAAAGCTGTTCTTCGGTATAGGCTTCCAGAAGCGTATCAATCTCATGTGTGCTGATTTTGACCGCGTTGCCGTTGCTACCAACGTAAACCGAAGGCTGCTCGTTGAACCCCGAACCCAAGAACGCAATGGCCTCCATATAGACGCAGCAGGCGTCCTTGCCGATGCAGCCCTTTTCGATCTGCGCGCCTTCAATACGCTGGAAAGGGAATAGATCGCCGCCAATGTTGTCGAAAAACTCGATGGTATGCCGGTTAAGCGCAGCGACCTCATTGCGAAGCTTTTGCAGCGACACCACCGGGTCTGGGTCCGCTTCCGATGAACCATACTTAAGCGGATTGACTGCCAGCGGGTCGTTAAGCTCCGTCACCACTAGGAACTCGCCGTCCGTGGTCATGTAGTACCCATCAACCCATAGCACATCGTTAGCCGTGCCAAGGTCCGGGTCTACATTCTGCCGTAGTCCATCAGTGGGATTGTAAAGGAAGAGGTTGCCATCCGATGCAATGGCTAGATCGTCAAAGCCGTAATCGAGCGAAACGGGCGAGCCATCGCTGCCGACATTGCCTAGCACCGTCTCATTACCGTTCGCATCTACTCGGCAAAGGCTTGAGCCATTGACCGCGTACAGAATGCCGTTCCACACAATCTGGCCACGGCATACGCCCGATGTATTACCCCATGCGCTAAGGCCATCAGCTGGCCGCAGAAAGCCGGTTGAAACCCCGTTCTCTTTGGGCACGGCAAAGAAATTCACCGGGTACGATGTACGCAAGGCCGGTGAAGTGTCCGAATAGATGCCCGAGAGGATCGGGATTTGAACCATTACAGCCAAGTACCCGGCGTGATGATGATGTTGCCATCCGCTGCCGTGGCAATTGTGCGCAGAAGCGCTGCGCCGGGGCCGACGTAGACAATCACCTGCTGGTTAGGCAGAACCGGAACGCCGTCCGAAGTCGTAGGCGCGGTTCCAGTGGGGACGGCATCGCCCTCGCTGAAATACTGCGTCAATGCAACGTGTGTGCGAGCCGTGGCGCTGGTATTGGTGAGCATCACCGCGTTGCAGTTCTTGGGTAGAACAACAGCCGCCGTTGCCGATGTAGCGTTAGATACGCTCGTGGTGGAACCCCATGCCGGGGAGAAAATATTCGCGCTCATTATCCGATCCTCCAAGCTGCGCCATCCGAAAAGACAGGCACCGTGTTAGCGCCGCTGCCAGCGACCACAGAATTGAACGTGGTGGCCGTCGCATCCGATACCGTAGCCCGCGCCCCAGCCCCCGCAGTCGCAGCGCTAGGCAGGTTCGCAACCGTCACAGTGGGAACCTTGATGAAAGACGCCACAGACAGCGATGTGAAGGCAGTCTGGAGAAAGCTAACCAGCGTCGTAAGCGAGAACCGCCGCGCGTCACCTTGCGCAACCGAATAGACCGGGACGCTGTCCATTGCGCTTAGGCTAGACGTTGCCGATAGCTGATTGATCGTGCTCATTTCTAAAACTCCAACAGCCCGTCATCGCCGGTCTCAAGCTGATCCACCGGACCAGTCGTGAATACCTGCCCGTTCCAATAGTTCTTGTTCCCGCCGCCAAGGGGCATTTTGCGCGGCTGCACTTCCGATGGCTGCGCATGAAGGTTCAAAAGCGCCTGATACGCCCGCGTGAAGTTAGCCCGCGTGTCCGGCATGACAGTCTTGCCGAAACTAGGCGCAATCCGAATAGCCAGCCCCGTAACGATGGCCTCCCATGCGCTATCCGGTGCCGCCGTTTCGTCCGTAAGTTCGCCGGTTCCCGGACCAGAGGGGATAGGGTATCCGATACGAATACCGCGCGCGTTCCATTCCGCCATCATGCTATCAAGGCGGCGCATGGCGCTGGTAAGTTCCTCAGCCGTCGCGTCGTAATTGTACGCGGCAAGGCCGATCTCTTCCATAGCGCCATCAATGAAATCTCTGCGCGAGTATCCCACTAGACCCGCTCCGCAATGCGCTGCGCCAGAACCTTGTCAGACGTGCGCGCGTTGAACCCAATGCCAAGTTCGCGCGCTTTCTGTTCCAGTTCGTCGCGGGTGGCAGGCGATACATCGTCAATGGCCTCCATGGCTTCGACAACCTCGGCAATGATAGCACCGGCTTCCACGCCCGCCACAGCTTCGGCAAGTGTCAGCCGCCAGCCATCAGCCAAAGCCGCGTCAAGCTCAGCTTCATTGTTTACGCCAAGATAGCTAAACGTACCGCCGCCGTGCAAGCGATGATCACCGGGTACGCGATAGACCATTTCAGGAAAGGTCACTTCTTCCGCCCTTTCGCCTTCTTTGCCACGCTCAAAGCAATGGCAACCGCCTGCTTTTGGGGCTTGCCCGCCCTCATCTCTTTCTTGATGTTGGCCGATACAGTTTTAGGTCCGTAACCCTTTTTCAGCGGCATTCCCTTATCTCCTGCAAGGGTGGGGCGGCGGCAGGAGAACCGCCGCCCCGGATCATCACGACAGGCGGTACGTGACGAAGGTGTTCGCAGCCGTCTTGCGAGTGCGGAAACGGCCCGAAGTGTTGGCCGCAACTGCACCAGCGCCCACAACCGTATGGCCAGTCGAAGCCGTCACGGTGAAGGCGTTCGTGCCGCCGGTATTGATGGCAGTCCAATCGACATAATCATTGATCGCGAACGACTGCGCCGCGTCAAAGATAGTGCCGGTGTCAAGCGTGGCAGCAACCGCCGCCGCCGTGGTCGAGGTGACAATCCCGCCAAACACAAGCGCCGCCGTCAGGGTGCCGGTTACGTTAAGCGCGCCCGGCGTGGGCTGCGTCGGCAATTCAGGAATGAATGCCGCCGTGCCAATCGAATAAAGCAGCGGGAAGTCACTGCCGCCTTCGATCTTGACGTTTGCCGCTGCCGAAAAGGTGTTGGACGTGAAAGCGCCAACGCCACGAAACAGGATCGTCGTAAAGATCGGCCCGTTGGTCTGCGGCTGCGAAAGCTGCGAGATGGTGTAGTAGCCATCCGAATAGACAGCCAGACGCGACGAAGCCGGAACGGTAACAACCGCTGGGGCGAGGAAAGGAACAATGTTCGACATGATGAAACTCCTTGAATTGGCGGGAGCCGAAGCCCCCGCCTTCCCTTACGGCTGGCCAAACAGCAGAATGCCATTCATCTCCGGGTTCTTGTTAACGACACCAAAGAAGATGTCGAAAGTCAGATCGGAAACAAACGTCGAGCCGCTGAATTGCTTGGTCATCACCAGTTCAATTCCGCCTTCCAGCGTTGCGCGCATGACTTCCGCGCCCTGTCCGGACGGGATGGCATAGCGGCCCGGCAGCAGTTCAATGCTATCCTTGTACCAGAACGGATTGATACCAGCCGCGTTGTCATTCAGCCAGTTAATCGCAGCCGTGCCCGAAGTGCTGACAACCTCGCAGTTCTTATACTGGCGCTCCGCATCGGTCGGAGCCGAGTTGGCACCAATGATCGGCGGCGAGATAATCACATCCGTTGCGCTGCCCGCAACAACCGCGATGACACGGAACGTCTTGAGGCGACCCGAGCTTTCCTTCGTAACCATATGCACGTTTTCAATGCCAGCAATCTCAAAGGCATCGCCAGCGCGCACGTTGGTGTTGGAAGAAAGCGTCACACGCTGATAGCGATTGTCAACGTTGTTGCCGGTCGCATCAGTGGTGACGGGGACGTAGCGAACCTGAGCCCCGTTCGTGGCAATCGTGATCGAACCGCCACCCGCAGCAGCAGCAAGGCGCTTGCCCGCATCGGTCTTGAACGTCGAGAAGCCAGCGACTTCACCGACATACGAACGCTCGTAAGCCGAAGTCGGCTTGCCGGTCATGGTCTGACGGCCTGCCAGATTGCCAGCAAGGCCGTTATAGTCGCGCGACGTCAGAACCATGTAGCGTTCATCCAACGGAACGCCGGTTTCGTTCATCAGGGCATCAGCAAGCGCGATGTCGTCATAGTCGCCCGCAGCGCCGGTGACAGGGACCACAAGAGTGCCCTGCATCGAAGCAACATCACGAATGGCGATATTCAGATCGGTTGCAAGCCGCGTACCAGCGGCGGTTGCAAGTCGGCCTTCCTGCGCCGCATCGCGCATTTCAAGCGCGTTCAAAGACAGATTGACGTTCTTGTTGAAGCCCAGACGCGAAGGCACGGTAAGCTGGTTGGCCGACTGCTGGCCAATCGGAGTGCCAACAACGCGGTCCTGCGAGGTGACGATGTAGGTCATGGGACGCCAGATCGTATCGTTGGCGCGCTCCATCGAAACGCCATCGGTGCCGAAGGTGGCAACGTTCTTAAGCATCACAAGCTGGTCTTCGAATGCCGCACCGACATTCTCAAACGCAACAATCTGTTCCTTGGAAAATGAGTTAGCCATGGGTTGTCTCCACATATGGCGAGAACGGAAAAAGGCCTGTGGCCCGGTTCAGAACTCGCCTTTGCGGTAAGGCGGCAACCATGGACTGCGCATTTATAGCCGCGCGAAGGCTGATAGGGCGGATGCTATCACACAACCGCCCTATACGCAACTAGGCGGCGCGGTTCCGCTTGTACGCCATGACCTTGGAGTAATCGCCGGTCTTTGCGGCTTCCTCGCGCAGACGTTCCAGCGTGTTATCCGTGCTGACAACGCCCGTGCCAGCAGGAACGCTAACCGAACGCTCCGGAGCCACGGCGGGCTTGCGGGTTTGCTTCACGCTCATTTCAAGCCTCACTGCTTCCGCCACAAACTCGGCGTAGTCTTTGATCGCCGCAAGGTCCGCAGCCTTCTTGGGGTTCTTGCCCAGCGCGTAAACGAGCGTAGGCGCGTCCTTGGCCACCTTGATCAGCAAGCCCTGCTGCGTCACATCGAACGTGTCTTGAACGAATGCTTCGGCGTCATCGTAATCAGGAAATGGCAGCTTGGCCTTGGCTTCCTGATAGCTGGCAACCTTGGCCTGCCATGCCTCTTGCTCGGCGCGCTGTTGCTTTTCCGCCTCATTCAAGCGCTCTTCAATGTCTTGGCGCTTTTCATCCCATTGACGCCATGCAGCTTTCCAAGCGTCGGTGTCGTAATCAAAGTCGTCTAGGTCCGGTTCGGGGCCAAGCTCCTTGTCAACCGCCTTTTCCGTATTGGCCTCAAGTTCCTTGACGCGGCGCTGAAGCTCACGCTTTTCCTTCTCGCGTTCCCGGTCACGCTTGCGAAGTTCCTGCACCCACGCCGGGGCCTTGGCCACTTCGTCCTCGGATACCTCGCCGTCCGGTTCCTCGTCGCCAAACTGGACAACTAGCGGGCCATCCTCTTCGACCGCTTCAACCGGCTGTTCCTCTACCGCATCGTCAATCTGCGGCTCGTCAATTACCTCTTGTTCATCCGCCATGTTATGCGCCCTCCTAAGCGCCTAGTTGCGTGCCTAGCCCCGCCATGATCTCGGCAGTCTCGGCCCGTGTCTTGTCTGCATCCGCGATGGACTTGGCAGTGTCAGCCTGCGCCTTGTCCGCAAGCGCCTGTTCTTTTTCAGCCGCAGCAGCGAGGTACACGGCATTCGGATCGGGCTGCGCTTGCGCTTGTGCCGCAGCTTCCATTTCGGCGCGCTCTTCCTCGTTCGGCTCGATGACGCCCATCTGGACAAGCTGGCGGCGATAGTAGTTATTCACATCGCCTAGGCCTTCGCCTTCCACGTTCATCAGAATAAGCGCGGTCAGCACCTTTGCGTCTTGCGGGTCTTGCGCCATCGGAAGCAGACCAGACAGCGCCCGTACCATTGCATCCCGGCGCGAAGTGAACGACGGGCCAACATCGGACACAACGTCCAAGTCAGCCGCGCTCAAATCGTTCTTGAGCACTTCCCTGCCGTTCTCATCAAGCACCGGCTTGGCAAGCTCTACGCTGCTAATATCGCCGCGCTCGCCAACGCTCTTCATCGCGCGGCCCTCTTCGACATACAGTTCCTTGGCCATCGAAAGCCACACTTCGCCAGCGCGCCTCATGCTCTTGGCAAAGTTGCTCATGTAAATGAACGACTGCATATCCAGACGCTGCTGGATCATCTCAACGGCCTTGCCGGAGATGTTGCTAACCATCTGTTCCGCGCCTTGGTTCATGCCCAAGATTTCGTTCATGTCAGCGCCGCATTGCGTAATCAGCGCCGCCAATGCCTGCGGAATGTCCGGGGCTTCGATGTAGCCAACCGGGCCAGCGGGAGCCATGCTGCCATCAGGCTGGATCAGGGAGTTAACGCGAAGGAACGGCAGGTTCTTAATGTTCGCTTCGGACCATTCCTTCTGCAAGCCCGCAATCTGTTCGCTGGCAAAGATCGGTTTGCGGGTGGGCGAGATAGCCGCAATGTCAGCCAGCAGGCTAATCATCATGTTGTAAATACGCTGCGCATCCTTGGCCAAACGCACAATGCCCATGCAGCGCTCGATGTTATCGACAAACCACCGCTTGCCGTACACCGGAATAATCGGAATGTTCTTGCCCGCGATGTGGCCGCAATCCTCAAGGATACGCGCGCCGTTCAGGATGTACTTGCGGACCTTGCGGCGCTTGACCTTGCGCG
>JACCDR011972926.1_pt1 | contig 10985 bp, 19 predicted proteins | sample 7446431 | NCBI WGS metagenome assembly JACCDR01 (sample SAMN15323443, study PRJNA562643) | freshwater metagenome | isolation source: river surface water | place: USA:Blue River Watershed | collected 2017-08-17 | reverse complement strand
TCATCATTTGCCGCGACTGGCAGCGAGGTATTCTTCGGTTTGGCGTTGCCGATGACGGGTGGCCGTAGGTTTTTTCCGTTTTTGCGTAGAATTGGCATGGTCGTTTCCTTTGCATTGTGGTGGTTCGGAGTCGTCTAAATCCCAAGTCAGGTGACACTTAGCGCATCGCATTTGGTCGTTGACTCGTCTTGCCTTGCATTCTGGCATGGTCATTCCCCTTTTGCAAGTGTTATTTGCAACTATTTAACCGTTTCAAGATTATATGTTTTCACAAGACTTTCAACAACGTGTTTTAGGTCAGCCAACGTACCGTTATTAGTGATGGTGAAGTCAATCAACTCATCAGGTAAGCGCGCGTCGTATTGGTGGCGGTTTGAATGGTCGTAACCTGGCCGCGCAATTTCCCATGACTGAAAGCGATAATGCCAATCATCGGCAAATAGGCGTAGCTTGTTTTGTTCAAGCGGCAATCGTGCATCGGTAACTACGATGTTGGAATGAAACCCTTCAGCGAGGATTTTCCGCATTGTGGTAATGATAAAAACGTCATCGCCCGCTACCGACTTGCGCCACTTCGACCAAATCAGCAACAGTTCTCGCGGTGTGCGCGGCGTGAGCAACGGGTAATGATCGGTTCGTTTTTCAGCGGCAAATTGCTCACTGGTAATGAACCATTGCACGAAACTCTGCGATGTGGAGAACATAATTGCGTAATGTTTGTTAGGGGTATCTTTCTCCAACCTACTAAACATAAGGTCTACAGGTATACACCAGTTGGCGGCAACCTCGTTTTTCAGCGTGTCGGCCAAGGCAATTACCTTGAATCCGAGTTCAGCCAGTATTGTACCGACTGAATCTTTACCTGAACCCTGTGCGCCGGATAGCGCGATCATTTGTGTCATAATTCAAATTCACCATTTTGTATTTGTTTAAATTCTTCAAATTTTGCTTGGTCTTTTGGATTGCGGCAAGAAGTACAAAGCCCATCATATTCACTACCGTAATTCTTACCACATTGGCAAATCACTTTACCTGTGCGGCCATATTTCCAAAATTGTTTGGGTATTGGTTCCCGATGACGCTTGCTCATTGTGTTATTCTCATATTTACCGTAAAATTGAAAATCCTTCCCCAAGGAAGTTTTGAATTGCACTAATTGGAAGTAGGCCGCATGTTTAACGACTTGCGGCTTTTTCACATCAAAGAAAACCCGCATTGCTGCGGGTCGGTTTTTCAGAAATTACAATTCGTCATCTTCTTGCGATTTTGCAGCAAGCCACGCATCGTAAGCAATACGGTCAACCTCAACCGCACCTTTCGTTTTCATGGCCGCATAAATCTTCGCAGCAGGAACGGCAACGATTGTACCATCAGCTTTGCGCCAATAGGTTTCAACCTCATTTTTCTGAATACCCTCAATATACTCATCGCGGGTGATCAGTGAGGTATTACCTTCACCGAGGATGGTTTCGAGTTCGGACTCATCGTAAGTGAAACAATATGAGTCTGATGTGTCATGGTAGATGTACCACTTCCCATCGTAACCGGCACTCGCTTCGCACACCGCCGCATTGGACTTCTGCGCCGCAGCTTCGGCTTCAGCAACCCGACTACCTTCAGCAGCAATTTTCTGTATTTCAGCATCAGAAGCGCGGTCAGGCAGCTTGGTTGCATCGTGGTTATGCGGCGTTAATGTGGCTGGTGTACCAACGAATGAACCGTCCTGCCCTGCGACTTTACCGAGTGAGTAAAGCAGTGCTTCGTAATTCGCCTTATCGATACGCTGGTGCTGTCCTGACAGCATTTCAGCTTCAGGTTTTGCGATAGGCTCACCTTTGCTGTTTTTCCACCAAGTCGTACCGTCAGCATCCATCCAATTGAAATACTTGCCGGTGTAATCAGGTCGTTGCAGGTAGTCGGCTTCGCTGATTCGCACCACATTACTGTCTTTCGATGGTGGTACATCAGCACGCACCTTGTAGGTGAGTCCACTGCGGATATGCAGGTAATAATGTAAGTCGGTATCGGCCAGTTGTTGAAACTCAGACTCGGGAACGCACCATACCCGCGTACCGGCAGTGCGGTAAATCACATCGTTGTCGAGTGATACAGCATTCAAGTAAGTACCGTCATCACGCGCAAAGGCGATGAGGCCTGTCAGTTCGTTGGATAGAATGTCAGGTACGAAAAACGAATCACCGTGTTTCATACTGCGGAGTTTCGGCAAATACGCTTCGTGCATGGATGGTTGGGAATGTGGACGATCCACACCACCCTCAATCGTAATTACAATGCGTTGTTGTGTCACAGGTCATCACTCCCTTCCAATTCAGCTACAACATCAGCTTGCACTTTCAGTAGCTTTTCCAAAAACTCGCTAATTTCAGCATGTAGCATCCAAGCCGTTGTAATCACGGCGCCGACTTGATCATCCGACTCACCTAAATGCGATTTGATGTCACTGACCAACATGCCCGATAGCTTGAAGCCACGGAATAGGCCAACCGGTAATACATCAACGCTGAATCGTCGCATGAACCCATCTTCGAATGTGAACATGCCGTATTTAACTTGCATCGAGTTTACTGACCATGTACCGATCAGATGTTGCGTTACTGCTTCACTACCTAAGTCGGTTTCGGCAAACTTGATGGTACCTGCTTCCGCATTGAGGTTGAGTTTGTCACCTAAATCGACGAAGTCATATTGTGACGGGTCACGCAACATGACATTGAGCATGGTCGGTAGTTGCGGCAATTCCAATAGGTTCATGCGGGTATCAGAATTGATGTCACACAACATTGAGTTCACAAAGCCTACCACGGTGTCAACAACGCGCACTGAGGCACTACCGACGATGCAGTATGTTGGTGATAGTAAAACGGGAACGTGCATGACCTTGACGTGCGACTTATCCAGCAAGGCAGGTAGAATGTCATCTTTAAGGCGCATGATTTCTTTCTTACCGAGTTTGCGCTGTTCTTTCTCTTCGACTTCCCGCACTTTGGCCGCAAGGCTAGTCCGTAAGACCGCACCAGGTAACACCCGATCAGCAATAGCCACTACCAGCATTTTGATATTGCGTTCACAATCGAGAACCCACTCGTCGCAGATTTTGGTAAAACCAACCGATTGCCATTGTGTACCTTCCGGCTTTGCGACTTGGTGCGCTTCCACTTCGTTTTGCAGGTATTCAAGACTTTGATCACTCACATCACGTGGGTCATACTCAACCATGTTTCGCAAGTAAGCTGCAAGATTGTCATTTGGCTTAAAAGCCGTGAATGCTTTGATCATAATTCATCATCCTCAATTGGTGTTACAGGTTTAAATTTCACGTACAAACTAGGGTCACGCATTTGTTGCACATTCAATGACGGCTTACCGTCAGCGCGGATTTTGCGGATCATAATGCGCGCTTCATATGTTGTTAACTCGGGGTAAGGACAATACACCTTTTCGACGATAGCGAATGGTTTGGTTTGCACACGGCGATCAGCGATGGTGTCACCTTCCTTGAAAGGGCTTTTCGCTTTGACAAGATCATCAGCGTGGTCTTGCAATGCGGTTTCAGCAGCCTTCAGGTCGTCACGTTTCTGCTTGACCACATCAAGTAGTGCTTTGTGGATTGAATTAGACATTAGAATTTAAAACCTCATGTTTGTATTTCTGTTGAGCCTGCCAAATCACATCGTTGTAATGTTGGCCTTGGCTAAAATCAGGTCGGCAGTACCATGTAATTTTGCAATGCAGATCGGGGTAATCATCAAATTCCCAACCACCATTCTCAACAAAACCTTGAATAATAATACCGTCAACGATTTTGGCAGAAGTCACAAAGTTCCAACCGCCACGTTCACTTAAAATTACAAGCGCACCACCGACCTCGGACATTAGAACTTTTTCCCATTTTCGAGTTTACGGTTTTCAGGCTTGTGGTCTGCACGATTTGCGTTATATTGCAACTTCTCCACAATGGCACCGGCAAGGTCGTAACCCATACCGCCTGCCATATCAAAAATGCGGATAACGGCATCTGCCAATTCCACTTCCAGCATTGGGCGGTGTGGTAGCTTGTCATCCATCAAGTTCTTGCGGTGGCCTTCCATCGCTTCGCTGACTTCCGAGTGGATCAGGCAAAGTAGTTCAGGCACATTACGCTTACCGCGCAAGTCCTCACCTGTAGCAAGGTCATGCCACCAACCCGATTGATAGGCAAGCCCGAATGCAGCATCGGTGAGGGTTTTACCGGCAATCATAATGTTGCCAACATGCACACCCGCAATGTTGTTGGTTGTGTTTTGGTTCATTTCTTTTTCTCGACTGTGTAGCGAAGATTACCTTCGGCGGTTTGTTGGAAAGACACATTATTCTGCTTGGCGAACTTCCGAATTTCAGCAGGCTTAATTTCAATTACACGTCGTCCAAACTGCTTGAGCATTGCACCGATTAGCAGATATGTGGCTTCTTGCCATTCCCGATACTTGGCCTCAGCTTCGTCAACGGGACTCGGGTTCAAGGTTGAAACAATGACCGCTGCTGAAATAGGTTTCAATTCGGTATTTGGTGATTCTTGCAATTCGTGATTCACGGTATTTCCTTTTAGTTGGTGGTTAAATTTAATCTTCTGAAATAATACGGCGGCAACGGGCACATGTGCGATGGTGCTTACCGTTGTGCAACCAACATGGGTTACGTTTACTGTACTTGTGACCAAACACATCGCAGAATAGCCAGATTAGACGTTCAAGTAGCGGTTGTTTCATCACTCACCGCCTTTTGCTGCTGCAAGCATGGCTTTCCATTCGCGGTCAGGGCGGTAACCTACACCGTTATCGGTTTCTTCAAATGCTACATTAAATGCTTGGCGCATTTCTCGGGTCAGCTTAATCGGCACAATTGCGAAACCTTCAGGGATTGCTGGCTGATTGAGCGCGGCGCGAGCATATGCGTGCATTTGCTCCGATGAAAACAAAGGGTCATTTAGACTCAGACCATTTTTCAAATCAAACGAAGCATCCTGCAGTTCACCCCAAAAATTATCATCATCTTGGTTGATTAATGCGGCGGGCTTAGGTAATGGTGGTAAATCGCGCTCGCTAACATTTAAACCGCTGACCACTTGATTAGCAGCCCACTCTTTAATCTGTTCTTCGCTCATTTCATCGGGGCAATACTCAAGCATTAGTGCGTCACGCTCCGCCTTCAGCTTATCAATCATGCCTTGCGCGTCGGGTGGGAGTTCATAGAGTGGTGAAATTGCAGTTTCAGGAGCAACCCAAGATGGAATTTTTATACCAGCCCAATTGTCCGCTCCACGTTTAAACTTCCACGCCACCGCCTCCTGTCCTTCAATTGCTTGCAGGCGCTTTAAGCTGGCGAAGATTGCCTTGTCTGTTTCGACGATACCCCTATTAGCTTCCCACATAGGGATATGTGATTCCAAAAATTCAATCTGCTCTTGTAAAGTAATCCCACTCATTGGATTGCCCCCAACTTGATTGCACCACATACGGCGCATTTATAAACACCCTTGGTGCTGATGTGGGCGGTGTGGAAACTTTGAGTGGTGAATGTTTTGTTTCTCACCCACTTCCAAACGTGGCGTTTCCCATCGTGGCATTTCGGTAATTTGGCAGCCATTATTTCATCACCCCTGTTGTGCAACCTTTCTCAACCCATAAAGTGTTGAGTTGGCCGCTACGCTTTACCGCTGACTTGATTGCAGCATCGTGCTCCAACACATTGCCGATACCGAAGTCCCCAAGGAATGAAGCAACGCTGAGTAGGTCAAAGCTACTTTCGTGATCGACTTGTTTCAAGTAACCGTCAACCTTGGCAACTTCCAGTGCAATCTCGCGGCAAGTGAGGATTTGCTTTTCGGCAACGGTGACTTGCCCTTGGCGACCATATGACTTCGTTGCGCAGCCGGTTGTCAGTGTGACCGCGATGATCAGTGTGGTGATTAAGAGTTGTTTCATGGTCGTTTATCCTTGTTAGCGATTTGTGCAATGTTGGTAATCCATCAAAGCGGCTTCAGGCCATACTTGTACTGAACCTTCCTCGAATAGACTTTCTACTGAATAACCGATTGGTGTTGTTTCCGTTGAGTAGTAACCAACCACTTTGCCGCGCCAGTGTGAACCTTGTTTCTTTTGAACGGCATCACCGATTTTCCACTTTGCGCCGGCTGGTCGGTAAGTCGATGTTGGCATTGGTGTTTCTTCGTAGTTCTTGATTTGCGCTGATAGCGATTTGACCAAGTTCGACAAGATGATCATCGTTTGAATCGGCGTTGCGTCTTGCTGCAACTCATGTTCAACGCACAACTGGCGTGCCACGGTGCGGAGTTCTTGTATTTGATAAAACGGATTGCCAAATTCAAGCGGTGCAGGGTTGCGCGTTGGTGGCACTTGGCCGCTAGTCAAGTTGACTTTCGGTGCAGGGGATTTCCGCAAAGCTTCTGAGAACTCAACGAACGCTTCACACGCCTTGTCGAAGCTCGGTAGTTCAGATGAATCGCAGACGATGAGGATATGTTGCATGGTCGTTTTTCCTTAAAGGGTGGTGGGGTCTTAGGGTGGTATCACAAAATCCGCATGAGTGTTGCTGTGACAATAACGTGGTCATCACCATGCGAGGTTGAGGATGTGGTGATCTTGAAATCCCGAGTTGGGTGACTATTCTGCGTGCGGAATTTGGCACTGCGGTAAGTCGAAGTCATCCGAGTTTTCACAGCGGTGATTTTCTCACCAACACCATCGGTCAATTCTAGTAGCTCATTGCGGCAGATAAATTGCCCCACTTCGAGTAGGCTGGTTGCATCAGTAGACGATAGTTGTTTGGCGGTATCAGGTGTTGCGCTGGTGCTGCTTGATGGTAGGTCGAATGTGTCATCCATGATGTTTCTCGGTTAAGTTAGTGAGCTGATGAACCGTAATGTAGCGCAACTGTTTAGGTGTTGCAAGAAATATTTTGCAAATAATTTAAAATAAATGCAGGTTGACGGATTTGCGGTAATGAGCGATAGTTGGTGCGTGATTGCGACCAAGCTGAAATGCGGTGTTTACTTGGTCGTTTCGCCGTATGCGATTGGTTGCAATCACGACCTTAATCTCTCGAAGTAATTTGACCCCGCACTCATGCAACGATGATCGGGGTTTCTTTTTATCCAGCACCAGCACCAGCGCAATGCAGGTTTGTAGTAATTCGGATTTTCCATCAAATAATTTTTGTAGAATTTTCAAAACTCGGCAGGTCGGTCAAGTAAGGTTTGGCCGTTTTTCCGTCAAATAATTTTCGTAGAATTTTTGAAACTCGACGGTATTCCGAAGTAAGGAATTGCTGTTTTGCAACTGAGTTGCATTTGGGTGGTGGGCTTGGTCGTGTCACCAGCTCAGAGGTGCGGATAGTCGGAAAGGGGAAAATCCGTTTTTCAGATACCCCTAGGGGGTATTTTTGACGGTTTTATTGGCTTTGCGGGGTGATTTGTTGCGGTTTAGCCAAGATTGTCGGACTGTATGTGGCGGTTTTGCTAGGTTTGCCAGGTTTTGGTAGTTCGGGGGTATATTGCGGGCTTGCACTTGGTCGGCTTGCACCTGGTCGGCTTGCCGTTTTTGGCCGCAATTTGAAATTTTATTTTTCACTATATAGGTACACTATTTTTAAAATATTTTGCAAAACCGCTTGCAATGTTTAGGACGTTGCAACTATACTGCAAGGACTCAAACGCAACTCACAAACAAGGCGGATATTATGAAAACCAAACAAAACCACATTAAAGCTGTTTTTACTACTGAAAACAGTAATGCTCGCAATATGTCAGACAGTAAAGAAGTTGTTTCCCGTTATGTGATTATTGATAAAAAGACGGAAAAAAAAGTTATAGATTGTCGCGTATATGCTAGTCGTGGCAAAGGCTCAAATCTATATGCGTCAATTTGGGTAGATTTGAAAAAAGAAAAAACCCCTGATTCTTGGCAATATGGTTACACAAGCGGTTTCGGTTTGGCGGGCGGTTGGGGTTACGACAAGGAATCGAAAGCGATTGAACAAGCTATTGATTCAGCAGGCATTGAACTATACGGCACGCCATATAATCGGACTGATACAAAAGTCGATTTTAAAAAACAAGCTTGGATCGGCGGGACTGGGTGTCATGAAAAAGCACTTTTAGCGATTGCCTACGCTGCAGGTTATTCTGATTGCATCGCTGTGGCTTAAAGGGAGTTAAAGTAATGTCAAACGCTAAAAAACTATTCGCAAGCGTAAACGGCGGGTTTATTTACCTACAATACAATGCCTGCGATATTGTACAAACTGAATCACCAAAGTTTCGAAGTGTTTCCGGTTACGGTATGAAAATACCCACTGATAAAAAATTGCGGCATGAGGGGCGATTGTATCGGGTTTATGTTGCACAATTTAGCAATGCGGGATCAGCCTATATTATCAAACGCGGTAAGCGGTATCTGATAACAGAGGCTTGCCAATGATCAGCCTTTTCTATTTTCTGGCCGCGTGTGCTATTGAGGCAAGCCGCTATACAAGCTTTGCGGGTTTAGCGGGTTTCGTGGTTTTTCTGAGCTTGTCTTGTTTCGCTGCTGATTTTCATTTTAAGCCAGGTTTAGGCGTCACAGTTTTATCACTTGTGCTGTTTTGCTTAATGCCTTGGCTGTATGCGGTTTTGCTTTGGCTTGGTGTTTCCGCAATTGAGGCGGGTTTAAAGGGGCGTATGCAATGAGTGATTTCTACAAAGTGGCTTGCGCCTTGTCGTATTGCACCGTACTGGCTTGCGGTTTTATGTATTTATTCACGCTGATTTAATCGATAGTCTCAAACCAGGAAACCCGCTAAACCGTAGCGGGTTTTTTATTGTCTGGGGATTTTGAAAATATTTGCAAAAAGTTCTTGCAACGTGTGAGGCATTGCACCTATAATGACTCATCGAATCAACAAACGACCAAGAGGCAAAACCATGTTATCAATCGACTATGATGTAAGTAAAACCGAATTGCAAAAATGCCGCGACGTATTAGGTATTAAGTGGGCAGCACAATATGCCGCTTATTTAGGTTTGCCGCTAGGCGTTGCACGCGCTTGGCTATTGGAAAAGTAAGGGGATTATTATGCAAACCATCACGCAACAATTTAATGTTTATAAATTCGCAGAATTAAGCGAAACCGCAAAACAAAAAGCTATCAACTCTGAACTTGAGAATTTTGATTTTAGTTTTCACGCTGAATGTATAATTGATGACTTTAAAAATATTTGCGATTTAATCGGGGTTGACGTTGATCAAGTTTACTATTCGGGATTTTGCAGCCAGGGAGACGGCGCAAGCTTTACGGGCAAGGCTGCATATAAGAAAGGTGCACTCAATGCCCTAAAACAGTACGCACCGCTCGATGATGGTTTGCACGGCATTGTTGCAAATTGGGTAGAATTTCAAAAGCGCAACTTTTATAAACTGTCTTGCAATATAACGCATTCTGGCCGCTATTATCACGCATATACAATGCAGTTTGAATGGATAAAAGACGGTTATTTTTACGATACTAAATCGGACGGTGAAGAAATTTTACAGGATTTAGCAAACTGGTTATATAAAACATTGGAACGTGAATATGATTTTCAAACTGATGAAAAACAGCTAATTGAAAACATTGAAGCGGATAATTGCTTGTTTTTGGAATCAGGAAAACCTTTTGCAGGGAGTTTATAAAATGGCACGCTATTTCGCATACGGTTACATCGAGTATAACGGTAAAATCATTGAGCGTTTAGGCTCTGACGGTTGCATTAATTTAGACGGTAGGTTGTCACTATATAATATGCGCCTTGCCGCTTGGGAATGGGCTAAGAAAAAAGGTTATATAGGTTTTCATATTGAACGATGCGCCGACGGTCGTTTATCTAATGGCATTATAATTTCAGACTTAAATCACAGTTTGCAAAGCCAATATAAAAAAGGGAGTTTATAAAATGACACTAACTAGCATACCATTTATGGGGTTTTATGACTCAATCCACTCGTCAATTATAGATGATTACGAAACCCAAGAAATTGAGAATATAAACGAAACGCACAATATACCATGCGATAATATTGCTAATTACATATGGAGAAATGCAAATTATAGGGCAATGCACCGGGATTATGCAGCAGCCTATGTTGATCAATTTATAAGCAAATTGCAAAGTGAATGTGATTATAAAATTAAACTATCATTCGAATCGTTATCTAGTCCAAGCGAATATAATTTTACGACCGATAGAATATTTTGCGAAATTTCAGGAAGTGAGGTTTTGCGATTATATGAAGCCGTAAACACGCCACACCTGATAACTGCAGCAAAGGAACGTTTTACAAGTAGGGATGGTTTCGCATCGTTCTATGATCCTGATTTTACAACGTGGGGCAATGTAGCAACATGGGATCATAATCAACTTGAAACACTTATAGCTGCATTAATCGCTGAACGTGGTAATAATTGGTGTGATATTGAGCTAGATATTGCAACTCATGGGATGGGTGAAACAGTACAAACCACCTTCGATAAAAATTGTGATTTATCGGAACTGTTAAACCCTAAAACATAACCCCTTTCACCCTATCACCTAAACCCTCTCACCTCATCCCCGAGCCGCCATTGTGCGGCTTTTTCGTTTTGCCGTTTAAACGCTTTCTAAAGCGTTTTAGATGGTATCTAGCTATGTTGACTTATCCAGTCATATCTAAATGCGGCCAAGAGCTTTTGAGAGCTGCAAAATATACATTGTTGTATTACGTTCTAGCAGTGTTTCCGTATTATCCCCTTATTGTCACCTGGTTTTACCGTATTGCATGGACTTGATCGGTTTCGCCGTTTGATCGTCGCGCCGTGTGGTTTGTGGTGTGGTGAATTGGTGCAATTGTAAAGCCGTTGCATGGTATTAAAGGTACTCCCTAGGGCGGAAAATCGGGTAGGCGGGGGCGCAGAGC
>JACCDR011547876.1_pt1 | contig 10985 bp, 2 predicted proteins | sample 7446431 | NCBI WGS metagenome assembly JACCDR01 (sample SAMN15323443, study PRJNA562643) | freshwater metagenome | isolation source: river surface water | place: USA:Blue River Watershed | collected 2017-08-17 | reverse complement strand
CCGCGCTTGGTGCCGATCTGGCGATAGGCGCCGCCTGACATTTGCTCCACCGCATCCTTGGCAGCGCGCTTGGCGGCGCGCTGGTTGCGTGCGGGATCGAACTTCACTGGGAAGTAGCCGCCGCGCAGCAGCCCCGCCGGCGTGTTGATGGGCGTCGGTTTCACTTCCTCTGGCCGCACGCCGCGCACGCGTTCATCCAGCGCGAAGCTCTCGGCCTTGAAGGTTTCGAGGAAGTCCCAGACGCCTTGCACGAAGCGCCAATCGCGTTCGTCCAAATGGTCGAGCACGGTTTGAAGCTGCTGCTCGTTCCACATGAAGCCCTTCATCAGGGCGGAGCGATTGTATTCGTTGCCCGCATTGAGCGCGACACCGATCTGCTGCAGCTTCGTTAGGTGATCGCCGATCTGCGGGATGTGCTCCTTCTTGAGCAGCATCCGCGCCAGTTCTTTGCGCGAATAGACAGAGACGAGCGCGCGGAAGTTTTCCGCCTCCGCGATCATACGCTCAATCTTGGCGCTCTCGGCGCGCTGCGCCGCCGGAATGAAAACAGAGAACCAGGGGCCGTTAGCCTTCAGCCCATCCATCACCCGGAAAAGCTGCTCGGCTTTGACCATGGAGCCGTGCAAGTCCATCACGAGATCGGTGGCCTGCTCGAAGCGCGAGCGCGAGGCCAGTGACGGGACCAAGGTTGCGCGCTTTGGATATTCTTCCTGCGCCCGGTCCTGCAGTTCGCCGATGACCTCGTTAAGCTGACGGTTCTTCTTGTCCGTCATCACCTGGTTCCAGCGCTTGCCGAGCTGCTCGAAGTTTTGGATCACGGCGCGGACGCCACGCGCTTCCTCAAGCGTCAGCGTGTTGAATGGCCGGCGCTTGATCGCTTCGAGGAAAGCGGGGTCGAGTTCGACGATGTCGTCGGTGTCGATGCCCTCGTCCTGCAATTGCGCGATATAGGCGGCGAACGAGGCGCGGGCCTTCGGGCGTGGGTACGGCACGGCGCGCAGATCGATGGCTTCGAGGATCTGATCGATTTGCTCCAGGTGGCGCGCGCCATCAGGCAGGAAGCCCTTGCGCACGCCGTCCCGCTCGAACTTGCGGAAATAGCCCTGCGCCTTGTCCATCTCCTCGGCGGCGTTGCGGGCCAAACGGTAGAGGTGGAACGAGATGAGTTGGCGCTGCTTTTGCAGTTGCGCTTCGCCGTAATTCTTCTTCTTGAACGCTTCAAAGGCGTTGCGCGCGGCGCGGCGCTCTCCAGCCAGGAACGTGTCATAGGCCCGGATTTGCTTCACGGTCATATGCTCGATTTGGCGCTCGGCGTAAGCGCGCGCCGCGGCGCCCACAGGCGTTGAGCGGCCGCCCGTGGCGCGGGTGATCGCCTCCAGTTCGAGTTCAATCTTGCGCGCCTGCGCCGTCACGTGTGAGGCCAGCCGCGCCGCTTCCGCCACCGTGCCGTCACGCATTGGGTCGCCATATTCGCCCTCAAGCCGGGCGTCGATATTCTCTTCAATGGCCTGGGCGCGCAGCTTCAGTCCACGCAGCGCCTGGATCATCTCGTCGCCGCTGCTGAAGCCAAACCACGCTGCGGCATCATCATAGTGAACGCCGTTCGCCTCTTCCGCTTCTCGCTCCAGAGCCGCAATGATTTGCGCCCTGATCTCTTCCTTCGAGCCTGACAGGTCGATGTCGCGCGCTTCAAACCAACGGATCGCGTCGGCGCGGTTCTGATACGCCGCCACCGCGTCAGCATCCTTGGACGAATAGACCTGGCGCACATTCTTGATGTCGTCGATCAGCGCGTCGAGAAGCTCGCGCGGCGTTGGGCGCTTGTCCTGGAAGAGCTGGAATGAGCCCAGCACTTTCAGCGCGCCTTGCAGCATCGGGCTTGCATCGATGAAGTCGGCCGGCAGTTTCTCGACCTTTGCGGGATCAAGGATGATGGTGACGTCGATGGGTTCCTGGTCGCGCGTGTTCGCGCCCGGCCCGTCCATCACATTGCGGAAGATGATCCCGTCATGGCCAGCCGCCATCGCCTGGTCGATCACCTGCGGCAGCTTGCCAAGGCGGAACGTCGCCACCGTGATCATGTGGCCCTGACCGTCAAGCACGAGCGGATTGGTCAACCCCGCTTTGAGCGGCGTGATCCTTCGCATGCCGCGTGTGCGGTTGCGATCGAGCTTAGCAAAGAACGCCGCCGTCGGGCGGTCATTGGTGGTGAAGAGCACCGGATGAATGCCACGGAGCGGAGCGGCCGAGCCGTGAAAGACGATGTCGTCTTGAAACAGTTCGCCGCCATCAAGCTTGGCGCGATCGTTCTCTGAGAGGCTGGCGTTTCCGTCAGACTGGCCGCGTGGCGGAGGACTGCGTAGGTAGTCCATCATCTCGTCGAACATGCGCAACTGCGCAGGTGTGTATATCTCGCCAGGATTATCCCATTGGTTGAATGCATAGCCCCGGAAGAATGCGGGCTGGCCGCTGATGTCGCGCCATTCTTCGAAGGTTCGAGTTTCACCAGCATTCGCGCGCGCCCACTCGTATTGTTCGCGCAGCATAGCTTGCTGACGAGGCGTCATAGACGCTTCAAATTGCCGATAATACCGGGTCAGCGTGGGGTCAGCGCCCCGCGCCAGTTGGTGCGAGACTATATCACCAGCGACATCCAACGGCGTGGCGCTGTCGCCAAACACCTCTAAAGCATCGCGTCCCGCATCGAAGCTATCTCGTTCCCCGCGAGGATAGAATTCGAGCATGCGCCCATCAGCCGCCGGAGACTCGCGAACCGCCATTCCTTCAAGGGTGGAACGAAGGCGCGGGAATTCTTGAGCCGTCGCTGCTGCCACGCCTCGTGTTTGCGCACGAGCTTCCGATGCGCCGAACGCTGCCAGACCGCCAAGCCCGCCAATAAAGCCTCGCCGCGTGTTCTCCCCCATCCCCCCTTGTGGCGCTTCGGGGCGGGGAGAGGGATGGCTATTGCTCGCGTCGGACTGATTGAGTTCGCCCTTCTTCGGCAGGGCGCCGAAATAGCCTTCTTCCCAAAGCGTGAGCGCGAGCTCATCGGCGCTTTTGCCAGTCTTGTTGTTGATGAGGCCCGGCCGCGCGCGCGCCGAGCCCAGGGCCTGCGCGATCTCGCCGCCCTCGTCTTTGATCCCGCCCAGCGCCTTGATGCGCGCTGCAATGCGCGTCGGCTGCTTGGTGCGGCCTTGGCGCTTTAACGCCATGGCGCTGTTCAACGCCTGATCAACCGGATCGTCGCCCAGGTCGTAGCGCTGCGCGAACTTCTCTTGCTTGACCGGCCACATTTCCCCGATCGCGCCGATCAGAATGACGTCGCCCTTCGCCGCTTCCACATTGCCTTCAAGCGTGCGGATCGTCATCGGCGCGGAGGCGATGAAATAGCCCACCGGCACATCGCTGCGCTTTTGCCATTCGCCGGGCGCGACTTCTTGAAAGGTCATGTCGAAGATGTCACGGCGCACCGGACGCGCATCGTTCTGGGCTTCGCCAACAACCATGTCGCGGCCCGCGCGGACTTCGAGCGTGGCCCAGCTTGTCTTGATCTCTCCGTCTTCGGTCGCCGGCCGCGCCGAGACGCGCGTGCCGCTATCGTCTTTCGGGAAAGCAATGCGGACTTCGGCGCGTGGTACGGGATTGCGCGGCACGTCCGGCGCCAACGCATCGAGCCGCGCCAACACGGCGTCGCGCGCGCCATCATTGATAATGGGGCGCAAACCCACCGGCAGGTCCGCAAAGACGTTCTCGCCATAGTCCTGCACCAAAGCGCGCGGATCGAGCCGCATCGCCGGCAACCCTTCCGGGATTGCCAAGGCGGCGTCTGGCGGCAGCACCGCGCCATCATCATTGGTTTCCACCGGCATAGCGCGCCATTCACCGAACGCGAGCCACTCATAGGCCCGGCGGGCCGGATCGCTATCGACCTCGATCTCCGCCGTTGTGCGCACACGCGCCCGCTCAGCGCGCCACCAGCGCTTCTCCTTGCGAATGTGAGCGTCCATCACCCTGGCGCGCAGTTCGCCCTCTGCGGCGTCGCGCGCCTCGGTGATGGCCTGTTGATAGGCCTGGAATTCCTCGTCGGTTTTGAACGCCTCGCGCGCCAGCGTGAAGTCGCCGCCCATGGCGGCGCGGGCTTCGGCAATCTCCGTATCCGTCGCCAGCAGGCGATCGAACACCTCGCGGATTTGCGGATTGAGCTTGGCGTCGAGCGCAAACACCGAGCGATAGATTTGCGTCAGCCACGCTTTGAATGCGGCAAAGGCTTCGCGGAGCGTGAGGCTCGGTGCCTTGCCTTCCATCAGATAGGCTTCGAACGAGCGGGCCCAGAGTTCAAAGTAAGGCGTGCGCTGTTCGGGCTTCAGCGCGTCCCACTGCGCTTGATCAACGCCCCACCACGAAAGCGTCTCGCCCCACATGGCTTTGAATTCAGCCGGTGCGCCAGCATCCGTTGCGAGCGACTCCAGCACCAAGTGCCCGAGGTGACCGAATTCATGCAGGAAAGTGGAGAGGTCCGAAGCCTCGCCCATCTTGATGACGGCTTTGCCGAACTCGCCGGCCTTGAAGTTCTGATAGCGAATCGAACCGCGGGCGGCGCCCTGCTCTAGCTCTTCGTTTCCGTCCCGAACGCGTTCTCCAGCATCGCTTTCAGGCGCGGTGCCGCGATCCTTAGCCGCGCTCCGTTCGCGTCGCGTTGCTTCTGCAGGTCCGCGCGGATTTCCGCTGGCGGGCGAAATTCGACGGGTGGCGTCGTAGAAGGCTTGCTGGGCGTCGTCGGCTTCTTCTTGGCTGTCATGCTCCGCCGGCTCCTCGAAATTTGGCGCCCAGCCGTCTTGCGGCTTGATCCGTCCGTTGCCGGCAATGCCAGCGTCAGGACGGAAAAGGTACACCGATCCTTGATCTTCGTCCAATTGGTAGCCGAGGCCGCCCATCTCCTCGATCATCGCCATATTGGCGCGGCGATTGGAGGCTCGTTCCGGTGTGAACACATAGGCCGGGCGCTGATGCTGCGCCATGTCGGCTTCGACAATGGCTTGGATCGCAACCCGTAGCTCGCGCCATTCCGAGGCGGAGATATGCTCGGCGCCATCTTTGTAAAGCTTGCTGGAGTCAGCCTGATCGCCGCGCTGCTCCATCCGGTTCAGAAACGTCCATTCGATCGAAGCGGCGCCATTGCCATCATCGCCAATGCCCAACTCCATGTAGCGGCCGCTGGAGAGAACGAAGCCGTGCTGAAAATCGCCGGGCATGCCGTCAGGCACGGTGCGGCGTACAACGTGCGCCGCCACCCACGCCCGGCGCTGCTCCATCGCCGATTGCGGCGCCGGCTCCGCCACGGCGGCCTGCTCGCGCTGTTTCAGAATACGCGCAATGCGTTGCTTCACCGCGTTCGGCGTTAAGCCAAGCCGCTCGCCGATCATGGCATTGATGGTATTGCCGCCATGGCCTGCGCCGCCAGCGCCATTGGTGCGGCCTGCAGCAAGCAATTTGTCATAGAGCGCGCCAATCTCGCCGTCGCTCGCGGTAGCTTCGCCCGTATAGGGGTTCGTCCCGCCAGGATTGCCGGCGCGGCCGCTCTCCCACGGCGCGTCGCCACCCAGCGCCTTCTTCACCCGATTGAGCGAGAGGCGCACGCTGGCGTCGGAGGCATCCATCTCCTCAGCGATCCAGGCGTTAGAAGCGCCATTCACCGCCATCTCAGCGATCTTGCGTTGGCGCTCGCTGATCCGCACGCCCTCGGGCGGCGTCCAGCGCACTTGACGAACAGGGCCAAAATCCACGCCAGTCGGACGCTGTGGCAGCTCTGCGCCGTCTTGCGCCACGTCGCGCGCTGGGCCGGCAACGTCGAGGTCTTCGCCGAACAGCTTGCTCAGCTTGCCTTCAAGACGCTCGGCATAGGCAGGATCGACGGCGCGCGCCCGCGCCAGCAAAGCGCGCGGCAATGCTGCGGCGAGCTTGGCATAGCGCGCGGCGATCTCTGGACGCGGCCCGCCTTCATCAGCGGCGCGCGTGAACAGCTCCCGCATCCGCGTCTCGATGGCGGCGCCGAGTTCAATATCTGCCGAAGCCACTTCGTTCTGTTCAACGATGCGTTCGATTTCGGCTTTGAACACCTCTCCCGCCATTTCGACTTCCGCGGGCGTGGCGTCGGTGGGCGAACGGCGGGCATGATTGGCAAGCTTGGCGTGCGCCGGGATGCGCAGCACGCGCGCGGCAAAGGTCGAGGTCGGCAACGACACCTGGCCATGGCTCGCGAGCGCGGAGACCAGCTTGTCCGAGCCAATGCCCAGTTCGTCGGCGATGGCGTAAGCATTGGCGCCGGCGCTTTGGAAGTGTTCGACGAACTGATCGGCGTCGATAAACACCTCGCTATCGTCCATCGCACCGACAGCGGATTCCAGCGCTGACGGCAGACGTTGACCCAGGGCGCTGGCTTGCGCGGCCTTGGTCATTTGCTCGAACTGCGCGGCGTTGCGTTCCGCGCTCTGCACGGCCCGCAGGTCCAAGCTGAGATTGATCGAAGCGGGTACGGACGCCATGCCGCCGCCCGCCTGCGCCCCAATATAGCCGGCCATCAGGATTTGCGTCAGCGACTCCGGCGTCAGCGCTTCGCGCCACGCCTGCCCCACATCGGCTTCGCCGCTCGTCGTTTCCTGACGCGCAAGATCCTGGTGGATGATCTGCGCCAGTTCTTGCGCGGCCTCTTCGGCGCCTTGGTCCGCAGCCGTCGCCGCCACCGAGCCCGCGGCGCGGCGCACCGCAGCGTCAGCGCCCGCCTCCAACACCTGCTCACGCAGGAAAGCGCGCGTCGCCAGCCGTGTCGCGCCGCTCAGTTTAAGGCCGAACGTCTCGCCCGCGAACTCAATCGCCGTCGCCCAAGCGCCATACTCTGTCGCGCGCGCCGCTGCGATCTCCGGGTCGGCGCCGGCGCGCACCATCTGATCGAAGGCAACGCCGGTCTCCTGTTCGTTGCCGAACGAGAGGTAGCCGCCAGCGCCGCCGCCGAACGTGGAAAGGCCGGTCGCGATCGTCAGCGGCGCGATGGCTGCGCTACCTTCAAGGATACGGCGCGCATTCAGGCGCTCGCCAGGCGCGACGGCGAAGGGGTTTTCCCAGGTCTCCGCCGCGCGTTCCCCGGCTTGCTCTGCGCCGCGTTCCACCGAGCCAAACACTTGCGGCAACAAACGCAGCGTAGGCCCGAGAATGGGCGGGCCCCACTCCTCTTGCCCTGGCCGTGTCGCGAGGGCGTCGAGCCTTGCTTGGTCTTCGGGCGTCAGCGCATCGCCGCGGCCGAGCTGTGCTTGGTGCGCGCGAAAGGCGAGCGCGCCATATTCAACATCGGCTTCGCCCTCAGCGAAGAGAGGCAATTCGGAGACGAAGCCGCCCACAGCATTTGGCAGACCCGCAGCGCCGCCGAAGCGTCCTGGCCCTCGGCCCTCGACCATGCGCCGGGCGAAACGTTCGCCCGCGTCAGCCGGCGGCGCGATGCCTGGCGCGCCGCGCGCGCCCCACGATACAGTCTCCCGGCCAAAATGGCTGGCCGGGTTCAGTGTCGTAACGACTTGCGCCACCCGCTCAAAGATTGAGAGCGTTTCGACATCGTCACGCGCGACATTAGCGTTGCGCGGTTCGGCCATCCACGCACGCAGACGCGGCGCCGCGTCGAGTGTCTGGCTCGCGCGATTGGCTTGCGCCGCCCGTTCCGCGCCGGCGGGGTCGTTGCGAACGAGCGAGTCCGGCATGACGGCTTCTTCAGCGACACGCCGGACTGTGCTTTCCTCATCAGGGTTCGGCGCCGTTGGATCGACATAGCGCGCACGCGCTTCGCGATCTTCACGGGCGCGCATGCGTTGCAAGATCGAATCTTCTTCAGGACGATAAGGGTCTGTCATCGGTTGCCCATCGTCCGATCAATCCGCTCCTGTTCGTAATAGCGCTCGACATTGCCGCGCGAGACCGCGAGGCCGCCGGCGCGCAAGCGGCCTTCGATGCGCGTGCGCTCGTTCGCCGGGATTTGCGTGTACGGCACGTAGGTTTCGGTCTGCGAGAACTCGCGGCGGCCAAAGCCCAGAAAGCCGCCTGGCGTTTCGTGCTGTGTCAGCAGGCTTTGCACCGCGCCGAGTTGTTCTTGCACGTTCGGCTGGCGATGGTTCTCTTCAACGAAACGATCCAGCAGGCCGATCAAGTCGGATTGAAACTCGATCAGCCGCTCGGCGTCTTCATCCTCAGCATCAGCGGAAAGCCCGCCATCGGCGGTGAGCGGATAGCCGGCCGCGCGCAATTGCAGGCGCCCGCTATTGAGCGCGCTGCGGAGCGTTTGTTCGCTCGCACCCGAACGGGCGCCGCCCTGACGGATGCGCGCCTGCTCTTGCGCGAGCGCCTGGTAAGCGCCCTCGCCCAGCCGGCCGCGCACTTCCTGCAGGTCGCGCCGCGCGAACGCCGCTGGATCGGAAACGGCCAAGACATTGAGGTCGGAGATAAGCGCGCGGTCACGCGGCGCTTCAGCGCCCTCGGCGATCGCGCGCGAGCGGTGGCGGATATAGTCTTGGATGCTGGCTTGATCGCGCCCAGAGAGGCCCTGCCACAGCGCCGGCGGGATCGCCTCGCCGGCGGCAATGTGGCCATAGGCCTGATCCATACGATCATTGCGCGCGGCATTGTCGTTCGCTTGGCGCTGCATCACCATGTTTTCGACCGCCACACGCAAGGCCGGGTTCTCGATCTGGCGCGCGGCCTCCAGCCGCTCATCGAGCGATGCATTGTCGGCGAAGATCGTATCGGTTGCCGCGAGCGCGGATGCAGTCAGGCCCGCGGTGCGGCGGTGTTGCTCCAGCCGCCCTTCGACGCCGGTGACGAACAGTGCGCCATCGTCGGCACCAAGGAGCCCGCGCTCCTGCGCTTTGCGCACCGCTAGCCGAACCGTCTCCAGCGCGCCTTCGCGCTGGGCATCATCACTCTCCGGGTTCTGGATGATGCCGTCCGCTTCTTCGGTGAGCGTGCGCACCGAGGCGCGCGCATCGTCCAGCATACGGCGCTGGGCGCTTTCGCGCGAGGCGATGACGCCGGTGGATAGCCGCTCGGCGGCGCGGCGCTCCCATACCCGGCGCGAATCCGGCGCCATGCCTTCGCCGTGGCGATTGAGGATGGCTTGCGCGCCTTCAAGGTATTGCGCTTCGAACTGGGTCGGGTCCGCGCCCGTCTCGATCTTGCGTATAAGCTGATCCAGTTCCGAGCGCGCCTTCATATCGGCGCCGAGGACCTGGCTTTCGATCTGGGTATCGCGCAAGCCCTGAGCGATGCGCGCGCCGCGCTCGCCCAAATTCTCGAACACCTGCCCCATCGGGTCGGCTTCGATGTTGACGATGCCGCGCTGCGGGGAAACCCGGCGCTGTTCGATGTCGTCGGGGCCTTGGATGCGGACGGCCATTAGGCGGCCACCACAGCGTTGCCGCGGCCCCAGTTGACTTGCTGGCTGGCGTCGAAGAGGCCCGAGAGCAGCGTGCCGCCGGCTTGCGTGTAGCCGGCCCGCTTCGCTTGCTTGCCGCCGCGCCGGCGGATGGTCGCGGCATAGTCGTTATAGCGCCCGCGCTCCTCGGCTTGCGCAAGCTCAAGCATTTCCTCGAGGCCGGCCACGCCCGCCGTGTCGGACACGATCGTCTCCGCCGTGCGGTCTGTTGCATCGAAGCCAGAATTTGCGAGACCCGCGCGTTGGCGCGACATGAGACGGCGCGCTTCTTCACGCATCTTCGCGGCGTTGTGTTGGCCCGCGGCGCGCTCTTGGCCGGCGCGCTGCTCGAGTTGTGCTGTTTCCTGACGCGCGACGATCTCGGCTTGATCAGCTTGCGCGGCTTGGCCGCCGCTCTGTAGCAGCGTCGAGCCCAGCGTCAGTACAAGTCCCGCCCAAGCCAAGCCGCCACACTCCGCCGCACGGCTCAAAACCAAGACGCTTGAGCCAACGCGCGCTTCCGGGAACGCTGTCGTCTGCTGTCGCCCACACTTCGCGCTCGCCGGCAGCGCCTAGTGCGAGGAGGAGTTCTCGGGCCACTCTGTGAACCCATCTAGAACGACGATCCCTGACCATGTCGAACCAGGCCCAGCAGAGCCCATCGCGCCATCGAACACCGCCCACAGCGATCAGACTTCCGTCATGGTCGCGCACGCCATAGCCGAGGGTTTGCCGCACTTGCCGGCCTAATACGCGATCGCTGACGCCTTCGACATCACGGCCCCACTCGCGCAAATGCGCGACGGTCAGCTCTTCGTAGATCACTCGTCGGTGGAGCCGGCGATCACCAGCGCGAGGATTTCCACGGGCGCCGGCGTATCCATGATGATTTCGAGACGCGGATCACGGCTTGAGCCGGAATTGTGCGCGTTCCAATCATCGCGCGAGAGCGGCACTAGCGGATCTTCGAGCGCTTCCTCATCGATGCTGGTTTCGTCAGGATTGGGCCAAGTATTGTAGGGCGTCTCGGCGTCGGTATTGCCAGCGCCAAACCTGAACGAGTCCGGCACGCAATCATTGGTGATGAAGCCGACATGCGTGTAGCGTTTCATCTGACAGAGCGCCGTGCCGAGCTGCGCGCCGTAAGCCAGTTTCGCTGACTTCCAGCGGCCCTCATAGTTGAGGCCGATAATCACATAGTCATAGCCGCCGTCCTTATCGAGCAAGGTGACTTCGCCGCTAACGACTTCAAGCGGCCCTTGCCAGCGGCCATCGGCCCATGCCCAAACGGCTTTGCCTTCAAGGTGATCAAGCCCGGAAATGACATTGTCGGCTGGGTTCTCCACCGCGAGAGCTGAGCGCAACCGCCAAGCTTCGGTGATGTCGGTGTATTGCTCGTCGGCCAGCTTCTCGACATAGCGCACCTCATTGCCATCGATGGTGCGCTTGATGACGACGAAGACGTGATCCTCATCCGCGCCCGGCATGGCGCAGACGCTCTCATAGGTCGCATCGGGTTCCTTGAAGCGGCACCACT
>JACCDR012214498.1_pt1 | contig 10986 bp, 8 predicted proteins | sample 7446431 | NCBI WGS metagenome assembly JACCDR01 (sample SAMN15323443, study PRJNA562643) | freshwater metagenome | isolation source: river surface water | place: USA:Blue River Watershed | collected 2017-08-17 | reverse complement strand
GGATGAGACTATATACAAATATTTTAAATTAAAGAAAAATAATTAAAATTTCTATTTTTCTTTAATATGAACATTCCAATTAAAATAATTCATAAATTTAAAAATAATAATAGAAGAAATCAATATATTCAATATATATTTGTCGGACCAAATATTGATAATGAAATATATGAAATTCTTGAAAGTATTAAAAATAAAAATTTTTATGATACAATTGACAGTATGAGTAAAAATAAATTAGAACGTTTAGAAAATTATTATGGCGAAAAATGGTATACTTATTTTTTTAATCGTTATCATTTAGCCGATCAATTTAGTAATATATTAAAAAATGCACAAAAAAAGAAAACATTGGAAACAAAAATGGGAAAAGAATGGGTTTCATATCATTTATCATCTCCTTTATTGCGTCGTATAACTTATAGTTTTGCATCTACTTATTATGATTATTTATTAGCGCGTAATAAGATTAAAACTGCGGTTCGTAAAATGGATATGGATTTTAGAACTTATACGGTTGAAATGATTGGCGGTGGAGATGATTCACCTGAAGAAGACGTGGAAGAATTAGATAAAGAATTAGAAGAGGAAGACAATGAAGAACCCATGATACGAACTCTTGAAGATTTAGATGATGAAGTAGCAGATGATTTTAACCTGGAAGAATTAACTAAATTATATAGTATGGATGTAATTGAAACTGATAAAAATATAAAAGATACTGCAAAACTAATTAGCGAAGCAACTAATAATAAGAGTTTTGTAAAGAATATTGATAAGATTGAATTAGAATTTAATAATAAATTAGATGATACAACATATGATATTAAATTGGAAGAAGTATTTGCAAAAGTTTATGTGAAAGAACAATTTATATTCTATGATGATAATATTAATACTATCAGAAATAAAATAGCAGTATCTATTCCCCTTAGTGATAAATTTGGCGAAGGGATAAAATTATTACCAGAATATATGTATTTTTGGACAGAATATAATCATAATAATACATTGGACAGAGTTATGCTTGGGCAAAAATGGATTCGTCGTAATGAAATGGTTATGATTGATATAAAACCAAACGAGAATTTAACAGTTTATGAAAATCTAAGAAATAATCTTAGTTATCTGAAAGATAGTTTCGGTGTTAAGATTAAACGTGAGGATGATGAATATAATATATTGAGAGATTATGAAAATTTTATGACCAATAATGAGATTTATATGCTTGATATTGTTAATGAGTTAGGATTGAATTATAACTCAGATGCGGAGAAGAAAAAGAATATATATGAAGTTTACACAAATATATATTTTCCAATGATTTCCTTTGAGAGATTTGAAATGATAATTGATCTTCTTAATAGTAGAAATATGAAAGAATTAGATAGAAATAGTAATAGTTTTGGTATAATAAGAAATGATATGATGATGGAAAAACAAATATATAATATTGTTATGGAAACAAAATCTTCTACCAAAACATTTGAAAAGAATTTTGAGCCAAATTATGTTATCCAATCAATTATTCATGTTAATCTTAATAATCCAAAGAATCTTACGGGAACAGTTTCACAAGAGAAATATAATCTTTACAAAATATTTGATAACTTTATTGTTTCCGAGGAATATCCATTTATACAATATCAAACACCTGATTCCCAATTAACTTATAAATTTTATACAAAAACAAAAAAAATAGATGATATGGAAATATTATCAAAATGGTTCGAGAATGCTCCTTATGGTATTTCATTTAAGATTAAAATGAAAGAAATTGAAAATAAATATATATCTATTAGTTTGAATGAAATTGGGAGATTGGAGTATAAAGTTACTTGGAAGGAGGAAGATATGGCAACTATGGAATCTATAAAAAATTCATATTCTTATGTTAATAATTTATTATTAAAAATAAATAGTGAAAACAAAAAAATTAAATTTATTTTACCAGAAGAAGAAAACTATAAATACGCCTTTATAAATACTATTCAAAAATTTAGTCTTCCAGATAAATATAAAATTAATCATAATGATTTATCAGATTTCGCGCGTTTCTTTTATACCTATATTGCACTGGTTATTGAACCCAAAAAACGTATATCAAAAACAACAACCACAGAAAGTTTTAGTAAATTTGGTACTTATCTTAGGTACAAGCGTATTAGCAATTATGAAAATAAAAATAAGATGCATATGAGAATGTTATATTTTCTTAGGAATTTTGAGATCGGTGATAAAGAACTGATTGATGAAATCGCAAAACAATTTAATATTACTCAGGAAGCAGCTGCGGAAGAATTAGATATTGTAAAGAAAAAATATGGTAAAGTTTTAGGTAAGAGCCGTAAGGCTGGAAAAATGAAAGCTTTACCAAAAGCCAAACCACCTGGTATTGGGATTGATATTCAAGGGCGTTCATCGGATAATTACAAGATTCGTATAACGGGCGCCCGTAGTAAAGAACAATTAGATGAAATAGTTAGTTTTATCCGTGTTTTAATTTATTTATATGTTGAGACCTATTTGGCGAAAAATAGCAAATATATTAAGATACGAGAAACATTAAATCGTCTGACTAAAATTGCTAAAAGACGCCATAAAGTAAATGATATGGTTGATTATGATGTTGGTTCATCAGCTGTTAAAATGGCAACGGCACTCGATAAAAAACGTCTTGGATTTAAACCCGAAGAAGGACAAAATCAATGGACAAGGAGTTGCCAAAATAGTGGTGAAGATAAAAAACGTCGCCCAATTATTGTGTCTAGTAATGACACGAAAGAATTACTTAAACGTGGTTATAAATTAAATGCTAAAACAAATACTTATGAGAAAACAGCAGTTATTGTGGATAAAGGGAAAAAGAAAACAGTAACAGTAAAAGCGATACGATTACCAGGTGAAAATGGTCTATATAATTATTATACATGTGATCCTGATGAAAATAATGAACACTGTTATGTCGGTTTTCTGAGCAAAAGTAATAATCCCAATGATTTATGTATGCCTTGTTGCTTTAAGAAGGACCAAGAATTAAGTGCCAATAAAAAGAAGAAAGAATATTTTCAAGAATGTTTGGGACAGAAAAAAGTAGATAAGATAGAGGAGGTAAAAGAAGAAGTTGGTGATAAAGTATATATCTTACAAGATACCAATAAAATCCAAGACGGACGTTTCATTTTCTTGCCCAAACATTTAAATCAATTATTCAATTCAATTTGGAAACATAGTTATAGTATTAAGAATCATTATTTAGTTGAATCTACAAGTGGATATTATTTTAAATATACAGTCAGACATTCGCATTACCATTTTCTCGCTGCAATGGCAAGTATATTTAATAAGACAATTGATGAGTTAAAGAAAATAGCAATTAATACATTAGAAAAAGATACCAATAATATGATATTTACTTATCTTAATAATGGTGATATTAAGAGTATGTTTACTGATAGAGAAAGTATGATAGATCATATAAAAAATAATAATTATTTGGAATATGATATATTAGGTGAATTGCTTAGTTTTCCTGGTGTTTTAACCGAAAAAGGATTATTTTATTTTGTTTTTGATAAAAAGATAAAGATTATTAAAAAGAGTTTAGAAAAAGATCTTATGGTTGAAAATTATTATTTGCAATGTTTAAATTATGAAAACCATAATGATATTAATAGTGATAAAGATTTTGTAGTTATGGTAAAAGATGGGAAATATTATTTTCCTATTTATAATGTTAAAAAAGGAAAAACAGATAAAAAGATTATTTTGTCCAAAACAATAAATAATAAGAGTGACGTTTTTACAGAATTAAAACACTATTATAATATGAGCTGCGTGGAAAGTTTTATTTATCACACCAGTGAAAGTTTTAATATTACCGCTAAAATGATATATAATATATTCCCAGATATTAAGAAACAAATTATTGATATGCGCAATAAGGTTCGTTATGTGGTATTAAAAGATGGTATGATGTTACCAGTTAAACCATCTGGTATAATTATGGGTGTTAATGTTAGTAGTATTGAGAACTTGCGCCAAGCTGATATGATGGATTTGGATGAGATGATAAAGGCGCTGAGAAAAATACACTCGAAAGACCCATCATTTAATTATGTTCCCAAGATGGTAAATTATAATAACACAAATAAGAAAGGGGAAGTTAATGTTATTTCTATCCTACTAATGAACAATATGATTGTCCCCGTTAAAAACGAATATATGGACCCCAAAGTATTTAAAAAATATGGTTTGGGATATGAATATCAATCATTAGAAGAAGTAATAGACAATATGATTACGAAAAATGAAGTTCCATTTGATGAACGTAGTGTTAATGTTAAAAATAGAATGTATAGAAATGAAGCCTATAATTTATTAAGATTAGAATTATCCATTTATCTCTCTAATAATATATCATTAAGAAATACCATTATTGGGATTGTACATAATGATAAGATGGAGAAAAAACAAAAACGAAAAGAATTAATAAATATTATTTTGGATATTATCGAGAAGAAATCAAAAAATCCATTTGTTGAGATAATCAAAGAATTGCCCCGTTTAGAAAATTATAGTATATCAAATGTTCGTGAATATTGTAGTGTTAATAGAAGTAAGGATAAATGTGATATGAATTTGCATTGCGCTTTTGTAAATAATAATTGTATATTTGTTTTATATAAAAATGATATGATGGCAAATATTAATAGATTGATTGAAGAATTAGTTATGGATGGGATTAAGTTTAAAGAAATTGTTATGGAGGATAACTATTATGTAAGTGATATAGTGGATTATACTCAATTTAGTGATAGGAAGAATCAAAAGATTATTAAAACATCTAACTTTAATATTAAGAAAATTATGGCTGATTTATTTGGTAAAGATAGTATTCCCAAACTTGGCAGACGTAAGATGAGCAAAACAGATATTACAGTGGTGGAAAATGTTCCAGAAATGATTGAATTGGGTAAACAAATGATTCAAGAAATAGTATCTAATAAAAACAGTGTTATTAGGGCATATGTTAATAGTTATTATTGGCTCCATAATACATTATATGATAAGGAAACTCGTAATCTTGGCTATGAATCTGAAATGCAAGATAGATTAACCAATTTATTCAAGGCAAATATGATTGATTATGTTGCCAATAATACAAACAATGAACAATTTAAAAAAGATATTAATAAATTATTTCCCAATTTTGAATTAGATAAAGATATGTTAAGTAAGAATATATTTAAGAGTGCAATTAGTACTTTTAGAAAGAATAATTTTAATACGGATGGGCTTTTTGAATTATTAGTTTTAAGTTATATGTTTCCCTATCCGATTGTTGTATTTGATAATTTTAATGCGGTTAAATATATATTCTCAAGTGGTATGGTTAATGTGAATGATAAAACGACCCATAAATATTTAAATACGAGTGAACAAAGTAAGACAATATTTTTGAAATTTGATTATGAAGGGGTTAATAAGATACCAAAGAAAATATATTCTATTTACTATGTTTAAAAAATTGAAAAATCCCACATATTTATTATTCTCTATTTGTGTTCGGCGCTATTCGAAAACGGTTTATATTGGCTTTGCCAAATAATATTCGCGAACCAGAAGAGTGCCCGTATATTTAAAAACGGTCATTTTTAAATGTTATTTAAAAATGCTGTGAAAAAGGCTTAGCCTTTTTCAAGGTCTTACCGTTTTCAAATAGCGATGCTCACATTTCAGATAATAAGATCCCAAATAAAAATAATTAGTTCTAATTATTTTTATTTAATTTTAAGGCTCTTAATAAGTTGAACCGGAAATAATTTGTGGTTGTCGTAATTATATTCTCTATTACGACGCGCACATTTATTTCTTATTATAAATCTATTCAATTAAGAACTTTGTTCAAATAACAAAAAAATTGAAAATAATAAAGCTTATAGGGCATTTATATTAACATTTTAATGTCCGCTATGGCGATGACAACCACTAACACCAATTTTCAGATCCACAAGCTGTTCTTCGAGCAGTGTCTGAAGGACATCAAGGTTGTTGTGCACAACAAGTCCGCAACAAACGCAGCTTCTGCCATCAAGGAGTACATGGCAAAGATTAGCATTGACAAGTACAATTCTGATGTGAAGAGGATTCTAGAGAATAGCGGATTTGAGCCACAGTCGCGGTGTGTGGAAATGATTCAACTGTCTGAGCATGTCATGAGGATGCTCCACCTGTATCAGCACACCAGGCGTGATGATGGGCAAATTCTCAAGGCACTAATGTCAATTTACGACTCGAATGTTGGAAACCAGTCAAACATCATCCTGCGCATTCATCTGGCAAGGCTCCTCAAGATTGAGCTGTCGAAGCTTGATGATTTCTATTCTTCGCACCAACTCATTCATCTGGGCAAGGACTCGTCATTGTATTTTTGTACTCCGACACATTGCAGGTGTTGCGAACTCTTTGACTATACTGACAAGACCTATATGACTCTGGGATACATTGCCAAGCTGTTCCAGACTTACACAACAGGGTATGTGTCCTATGACGCAGATACTTCGTATTACGACCGACACGAGCAGAATCTGATGGAGGTCCCGTCCAGTACACAGTTTGACCACAACGGCTATCACTACACTGTTCGGTTCGCCTGCTATATGACAAGGGATAACATTGACAAGCGAACTGCTAGTTTCCATATTGGAAATCCTATTACGTACACCAAGACACGCCCTGGAGACAAGACAATCAAGGAGGAGATGAAGTACATTTTTCTGAAGCATGACAGTCACGGAAGGTATTACGATGAGGAGAAGAGGTATTACGGCAGGAATTTTGTAGTGCTGACTAATGATTTTGATTACAAGTTTGACAGTTTTGAGAAGGACACCAAGGCATCCCAGCAGATGAAGGCACTTGTTGATGAGTTTACTGCTAGCAACTGCGGACTCTCGTTCTTCCACTACTTTCTGAAGAAGCTCCCGATTGAGAAGCAACTCCTATATGTTACAACCTTCTTTACGAGGCAGTCTGTTTGGCGTGATTATTAATTTTTTTATCTTTAATATTATAGTATGGTTATGAGTATCGAGGATATGCTCAATCGCCAGCGCAATGATTGTCCAATTGATAAAAAATTATCTGAAAAAGATTTAAAAAGAATATATGTAAAAACAGGTGGTATAATTGGTGATAATTGTATAATATGGCAAGGATATATTACACATAATAAGATTGATTATGTGAATTTTTATTTTAATGGCAAGAAATGCGCCTTACATAGATTATTATATATAAATTTTAAAGGTAAATTAAATGATAATGATTACCTATATTTTAATTGTAGCAATAAGGGGAAATGTTGTAACATTAATCATTTTAGCAAAAAACGCAGTACAATAAATTCTCAGAATAATTCTGGAAATAATCCCCCTAATAATCACGATGGGGATATTATAATTTATTTTGATTAATTTAATTGTGTTCGGCGCTATTAATTTGGCAAAGCCAATATAAATTATCTGCGAAATTATCTGCGAAAACGGTTTATATTGGCTTTGCCAAATAATATTCGCGAACCAGTTCACCGAAGGTGCGAGAGCTCGTATATCATTTGGCGAAGCCAATAAAAACGGTCATTTTCAAATAGCGATGCTCACAATTATTATATAATATTATATAATATTATATAATGAATATGAATGGTGGATTTCCTCCGCTACGTTATGTAGATACTAATAAAAATAATGTTAAGGATGCAAAAAAAGAACGTTATTATGCGCCATCAACAAAAGACCTTGATATTAAACACATTCTCGCTAGCAATGTTGTAAAACCAATGATTGATTTGGGTAAGAATGAAGTAGAAGTGATTAGTAGTTTATAAAATTACTTGAAAACTATTTAAAAACTATTTAATGTAAAAATATAATGAATTGTAAAAAGTGTAATAAAATAATAGGACACCCTGATGCAAAATGCACTACTGATTTATGTGATATTAAAGAATGGTGTGATTGTTGTGATGATATTATTAAAAATAAATTAAAAAATCTGGAAGATGGAAGAAACAACCATATTGCTTATAAAAGATCATATAAAAAATCAAAAACTATCCGTGAAATTTGCTATTATATGAATGGAATTCCATATGATGTTATATGCAAAGAACATTATGACAAAAGTAATTTTATTTATTGCAAATGTAAAGCACCATTAAAGCAATTTGATGATTATTCACAATGTACGGAAAACTGGTGTCATAAGGACCATTCTGTACTTGAAAATACTGGTGTAGATTCAGGGGCTGATGATGGCGAATGTTGTTGTGGGGAATGTTATTATGGTCTTTTTGATGAACAAAAATGTTCAGTTTAAAATAAAAATTGATAGTTGCGTATGATTTTGTTTAATAAAAATTGATTAATATATAGTCTGCATAATAAGACTATATATTAATGAATTATCTGGTATTCTTTTTAATTACGTTTACAACTGCAACTCATATTACCCTAACAAAGGATAACATGATTGCTATTACTGGAGAAATCACTAAATCAACATCAGTAAAATTTATTAATAATATGAGAACAATTAACAATACTACCTATATCTATATTAATTCTCCTGGTGGTTCGGTTATGGATGGTCATCATATTATCAATTATATGAATATGTTAAAGTCCAAAAATATAACCTTGATTTGTTATGCGGATATGGCTGCATCTATGGCATTTGTTATTCTCCAGGCTTGTAATGAGCGACTAGGCTCGCCAGCGAGCATTTTGATGCAACATCAAATGAGTCTCCGAACAAATATGAATCTATATAATCTTAATAATTATGTCAAGATGGTTCAGGATATTAATATTTATCTGGATAAGTTTCAGGCTGAAAGGATTGGAATGAATTATAATGATTTTGTTAATAAGATTACCAGTGATTGGTGGATCTCAGGCGTTACCGCAATTGACGAAAAAATTCTGGATAACTATGCAACAATTGAATGTGATGTTGAATTATATGAGGATAAATCATGTCCACTATTGGGTGGGATCATCGACATCCTCGACCACTGATGTTTGACGTTTCATTTCCTCCATCTTTCTTTCTAATTCCTCCATTTGTTGTTTATATTGAGTCATATCAACCTTCAATTCCTTCTCCATAAAACTATCCATATCTTGCTTTACTTTAAGTGCATCTTCTTCTGTCTTAACACTTCCGACTTTATTTATCATTTCTGCAAGTGGTGCAAGTTTACCAATATCTCCAAGATTAAAGCCCTTCTTTTCTTCTTCCTTGCCCAATTCTACATCTGCCGTACTGAAATTTTCATCCATTACAACCGGCGCTTCTTCTTTTGCTGCACCGGTAAACATACTACCCATTCCACCAAGGATCTTATCAACCTCCACTTCACCATTCTCAATCTTGGAACCATATTTTTGAGTAATTTGCTCGGTAATACTCATAATATTCTCAAATGGATTACCATTATTACTCATGACATTTTGGAATGACCCAATAATATCATCTAACATATTTGTAGTGGTATTATTAACATCTGCTTTAATTACATTCTTAAATAAATCTGATCGTGCTTTCGATGTTTGATTGCCACGAATACTCTTAATACTATCCTTTAAAATGGCAATTCTTTCAGGATGTTTATTGTGATGACGTTCAAGTTGAATATATAAATTAAAAAGACCGATCCATAAAGTATCTTTAACGTTTTCAGCCATATTATTAAACACATGTTTTAATGTTAAATTCGCATCAAATAGACTGGATGAAACAGTATGAGTTTCAACCGTTTTGGCAGAAAATACTTTAATCTTAGCACTAGAAAAAATAGTAAATAAATCATCATTATTTAATGAATCATAAAAACGATTTACACGTTCGATATAAGCATTATTATAGGGAGTAGTATCACATTTAGTTAAGCCTTTAACTTGGTCAAGAAACTCGTTATAAAACTCTACACACGAATCCATATATATAATATATAATATTGTTCTTTATATATTTTTATTATAAAAATTGATAACTTTAGAATTATCCCCTATTTCAGATAAGTGGAATCTGGAATATGTGTGTTCGGCGCTATTAATTTGGCAAAGCCAATATAAATTATCTGCGAAATTATCTGCGAAATTATCTACGAAAACGGTAAGACATTGAAAAAGCCTGAGCCTTTTTCACAGCATTTTTAAATGACCGTTTTCAAATAGCGATGCACTCTATTATATCGCGAAGCGATAGAGAATATAATTACGACAACCACATGTTATAATAAAAATTGAAAATTATAAATTAAATAGCTCCAATAAAATATAACCATTAACATGGTTTCTCGATTCATCATCAACCATATTAATACCCAGGAGGACTTCCACAAGTCTCTCCACGAGGTTGCATTCCAAGCAGCTAGTGACCTCCACCAGAATTGGCGCGAGGATTACATTCTCAAGAATGGCAACATTCCCCGCATGAAGGACACGCCGGACGGCAAGGTGGACATCAATGTTCCCTTCGACCAGGTTCACCCTCAGTACCAAAAGGCGAACCTGGATATGGCGACTTTCGTTCTTAAGATGCTGTGTCTATTTGCTCAAGAGAACGAGGATGCCCGCATCTACTACCGCCTCATCCACGACTTTTGGCTCCAGGAGACCCCCTATGCCAAGAATGGACCACTTGATGTCCCGTGGGATGACCTCCCAAAGGTGGAGCAAGACAAGGATGTGGTGGTATATAGGACATGTAATGAGCATTTTGGGATTAATTTTGTGAGCTTAATGTAGATGAAACTGGTAATTGTGTTCGGCGCTATTCGAAATTATCTGCGAATAGCGCCGAACACATATGTGCGCGTCGTAATAGGCAAGTGCGTACTTGCCTATTAGCGAACAAAACTGGTTGCGATAAGTCAAAAGTGCAGACTGCACTTTTGAATTACGACAACCACATATT
>JACCDR011755748.1_pt1 | contig 10986 bp, 12 predicted proteins | sample 7446431 | NCBI WGS metagenome assembly JACCDR01 (sample SAMN15323443, study PRJNA562643) | freshwater metagenome | isolation source: river surface water | place: USA:Blue River Watershed | collected 2017-08-17 | reverse complement strand
TCTGGCAAGAAATAGGGTACTCGAGCAGCATCCATCTCGAAACCTACCCAACCGGGGACGAAGCACTGGCTCGAGATAGTGTTGTTACCATGGGTGTTCAGGTAAACGGTAAACTACGTGGCAATATCAGCATTGCGCCAGACGCCACTGAAGAAGCAGCCCTGACCCTCGCAAAAGCTGAAGACAACATCATGAAACACCTCACCGTCGGTACGATCAAGAAGGTGATCTACGTCCCGGGGAAAATTCTCAACATTGTCATTAATTAGTCGCCCCACGCTGTTTGACGTTTGTCAAATGGCATGCTATAACAGGTAACGACAACACTTTGGAGGTGGTCACACTATTAGAAATATCCTTATTTTGTGCGGAATTATGATTACGTTTAAACCAAAGCAAGTAACCAAAAAACTACTTGCCACCCTCGGCGAACGAGCGCGAGATGTACTCGAAAAGCGCTATGGCCTCGGAAACGACAGCGAGACCTTCACCTTGGAGGCGATTGGGCAGTCGTATGGTATTACACGCGAACGTGTGCGCCAGATTGAGAATTATGGTATCTCAACTATACAAAAATCAGCAGCGTATAGTGAGCATGCAGAACTCCTCGCTGAAATGCAAGAAGCGATCCGCATGCTTGGTGGCGGAGTCGTTGCCGAGCACGTCCTCCTTGATAGCCTCACCAAAGATGAATCGACCCGCAACCACCTCTACTTCCTCCTCGTCGTTGGTGACACTTTCTACAAAGGCAAAGAAAATCCACTCTACCACCACCGTTGGTTTACCGAAAAGAAGATTGCCGACGTAGTCGAAAAAGCCCTTAAGAACGTACACAGCACCCTAAATCGAGATGATTTGGTATCTGAATCAGAAATTCTCAATCGCTTCCGCAACGAATTGATTGAGCTCGCCGAAAAGCATGATGATGAAACCTTGAAGCGTTGGTTGTTAATTTCAAAGCAGATCGCACGCAATCCGCTCGGTGATTGGGGACCAGCTGATAGTCCAAATGTTCGAGTAAAAGGTATTCGTGATTACGCGTACCTAGCGGTCAAGCGCCACGGTTCGCCCATGCACTTCAAGGAAGTTTCAAAGGCGATCCAAGACCTCTTCAATCACAAGGCGCATGTGGCCACTACCCACAACGAACTTATCAAAGACGAACGCTTTGTACTGGTCGGTCGTGGTCTCTACGCCCTCACTGAATGGGGCTACACAGCTGGAGTAGTCAAAGACGTTCTTCGTGAAATTCTGGCTACTGATGGACCACTTTCGCGCGAAGAATTGATCGACAAAGTCCGCAAGGAACGTTACGTCAAAGATAACACCATTATCGTCAACCTCCAGGATACTAATCTCTTCAAACGTCTCAGCAATGGTCAGTACACCTTGGCTGACTAATGTGAATAGAAACGGGTCGGGGCAAAGCCCCGACCCGTTTCGTCTCCACCACGGCGCCTGTGATCTATTGATTTAAATTAGCACAGCTTCTAGTGTACAATAGCCCTATCTATGTCCGACCTTTTTAAATCGATGTTAGGATTTTTAGCCGCTCCGATTCTCATCTTAATCGGTATTTTGGTGATGCGTACCACGTTCGCCATCATGGGAGTAGATATCGAACCAATTCTTTCGATTGTGATTGCCCTGACGCCTATCTGGCTCCCGTTCTTACTGTTCTGGCTTCTCTATGAAAAGTGGATGGAGTACGTGAAGCACAAGTTCATGCACCAACAGGGGCGTACCACGCTACGAATCAAATTGCCTGCAGAGGTGTATAAATCACCTGAGGCTATGGAAAACGTACTCGCACAAGTTCACAACGTTCAATCTCCAGATAACCTCTGGCAGACCTACATAGATGGGAAACACCCACTCATCATGTCGCTTGAAATCGTATCAGTTGGTGGTGATGTCCGTCTCTACATCAACTGTCCAACCAAGAAGGTCAAAAATGCGGTTGAATCACAACTCTATGCTAATTATCCTGGTGTGGAAGTAGTCGAAGAAGAACTCGATTACACAGCCTGTGTAGTACCTGATTTTGAGAAACATGATCTATTCGCCTTTCATATGAAGCAAAAGGGTGATGAGGAATACCCGATCAAGACCTACATTGATTTCGGCATGGACAAACTACCAAAAGAAGAACAAAAACTTGATCCAATGGCAGCAATGATCGAACACCTCGGCACTTGCAAACCGTATGAGCATTTGTGGGTGCAGTTTCTTTGTATTGCACACACCAAAAAGAACTTCAAGACAGGCTACTTTCATGAACATAAAACCTGGGAAGGGCGCATTCAGGCTAAGATTGATCAGATGATGGGTCGCGGAAAGGATAAAAAAGGACCTGCCGAACTTGAAAATCAACCTCGTCTCACTCCTGGCGAACGTAGTACGATCGAGGCAATGGAACGACAGATGGGGAAGTATGCGTATGAGGTAGGTATTCGTTGGATCTACGCCACCAAAAAGGGTACTTTTGATGGAAATAAAATCTCGCCTATGTTACGTTCGTTTTCTGCCTACGATCTAATTGGGAGAAATCAAATTGGTTTCGCTTGGCGAACAGACTTTGACTACAACTGGTTCTCAGACTGGTCAGGTAAAAAGAAACGTAAACTCAAAATTGACGAACTTAATCGCTACAAACAACGTGTTCCAACTCACGGTAACGCTCTCCAGCCGAGTATGCCGTTCAATATCATGTCTGTCGAAGAACTGGCGACAGTATTCCATATCCCAAGTAGTACCGTGATGACGCCTGGTCTCTCGCGTATCCCATCGACCCGCAAAGAAGCGCCACCAAATCTACCGGTTGGTGCCTTTGGTAGTGAAACGTAATTATGGAAGGCACACCATCACCATTTACGGTTGTACCACCGAAGCGCGGACTACGCTATCTCCTCGTTGCTCTGGCGATAGGCGCTGGGTTAGTCTTACTCATCCTCACCTACGTACTCATCTACAGTAAAGCACCAACCGGTTTCCCCGTCGGTGTCCCGATTACAGTCGAAGAGGGATCAAGTGTGGCAGATATTGTCGCTACCATGAAAAACTCTGGGGTAGTTTCTTCAGAACTCCTTCTCTATACAGTCCTCCTGGCGCGCTATACCCCCCAGGACATCAAGGCTAGCACCTACGTCTTTGATCAACCCTATGACGTGTTCACAGTGGCTAACAAGCTCGCTACTGGGGACTTCACGAGCAATCTCGTCCGTCTCACACATCGTGAAGGTGAACGAGTGACTGAACTCGCTAAGTCCGTACACGAGACACTGCCCGGAATCACGGTAGAGGCTTTTACCGCTGCAGCATTACCATACGAAGGTAAACTATTTCCCGAAACTTACTTCCTCCCACCACACTTTACGACCACAGACGTGATCAAGACACTCAATAACAAATACGAAGAATTTATGATTCCGCGTCGCGGAGCGATAGCAGAGCACGCATTAACCGAAGATGAAGTCATTATCCTTGCCTCGATTATCGAACGTGAAGCAAATGACCTTGAATCAATGGGTATGGTCTCCGGCATTCTCCAAAACCGTCTCCGTGACGGGATGCCACTCCAAGCTGATGCATCAATCGAATACGTTCTTGATAAGCCACTTGAAGCACTCACTCCCGATGACCTCAAAATGGATTCTCCGTACAACACCTACCTCAATCGTGGCCTTCCACCAACCCCAATCGGTAACCCGGGAGCGATGGCGATAGATGCCGTCCTTGATCCAACGCCAAGTGACTACTATTTCTATATCACTGGCAACGATGGCGTCTTCTACTATGCCACCACGTACGAGGACCACAAGCGCAATATTGCGAGGTATCTGCGTTGACTCAACGATCCTGTTTCATATGCCAGATAATTAAAAACAACCGTATACACGGTTGTTTTTAATTATTCAGCGCCTCACTTCAATGATTCATAGGTACAAAATTTGAAAGTATCACTCTTGTCTACTCAGGATCATTTGGAAGCACATTATACGTGACTTCTATACTTCCTGCGTTGCTACCCCAATCTGGTCCAAATGCTTTACTTAAACTACTGTTGATATCGAGGGCACTTTTACCTTTTGCAACTAATTCTGCGACATCAGAAGTTATTGGTACAAAACGTTCTGCTTGAGAAGCTCTCCCAAAACGCCCTGTTCCCGAGATTGAAATCTTTAAAATCGTTCCGTCACCTTTATTTTCAGATCTCGCTTCTTCTTCAGACTCATATCCCAAACTCACACGTGGGAAACGTACACCATTGTTATAGCCAATTTCATTTCCGCCTATAATCAAAGAAGCTCCCGCATAGCCTTCGCTATACATTCGTGGTTTTAGAATATCCAGCAAAGCAATCACATCAGCGCACTCTTCTTCAGTTAGACTAGTCAGTTCGCTTTTAATGCTGCCTATGTCATTTATAAAACTACTGACTGATCCATGACCTACTTGCCAATACTTTTCATCAATTGCACCGTCTACTCTTTCAAAGACTGATGCGAGTACATCGTAAACTCTTTCGTAACGATTTTTAAATAAATCAACATATTTCTCTGCTTCATCATGGATCATTTCCATGTTATCAAGTGCATCTTGATGGCTAGCATCATAATTTTGTTGTGCTAACTCGAGTCTTCTCAAAGCCAAACTTTCAGCACGAGTAAAGAAATTGATTAGGGCTTGAATAAAGGTCTCTGGAGTTGCTTCTTGTAAGGCTTGTTTGGCTGCTTCTAAATTTTTACTCTGAGTAACAATTGCATCTGCGATACTTTCTGGTGTTCTTGGTAGTTCTGTCATAGTTGCATAATAATTAATAAACCAATAGTAGTCTTTAGTATAACATTCTTAGTTTCATTCAAAGTATATAAATTGTAACAATCTTCATCATCGTGCCAGACAGGCAACTAAAATTAGATTACAATTCGTAAAAAGTATTGTCCTTGTCCCCAATTACAATTTGTGATGACTTTGACTAAACTACATAAAAACTTCCACATGTAGCTCCTAGGTTTCCAGGTATGTTGCACCAACGCGCTGTTAGATGCACAGTTTTATGATAACTCTATCAACACCTTGAATAGACAAGGTGTTGGGATGGTGTATATTGATCATGCATGAAACATATTTTTTTGGGTGTCTGCTTACTCGTTTTTAGTTTTTCTATTAATATTTCCTTCGTACAAGCCACCTCACAAGCAGATTTACAAAAGCAAATTGAAGCTCTTTTAGAAGCAATCAGGAAGATAGAATCAAAAAGTAAACAAAGTCCTGACAACACACCAGTGCTGACAACTAATCCCAACCTCGTTATAAACTCTATTGACGATGGTAAGTCAGGTAAACCGCGAATCACCATAACTGCACCAACGCGAAAAAAGAGTACTTTTAGAAAAGATGAAAGTAAAAACCCTATTATCATAAGTTGGAAGGCTTTTAATGTGCCAGTTTCAACCAACCTGACAATAGATCTCTCTAACGTAAAAATCGAAGGTCCGGTTGGTGGTGGTAGTGCTCAGTTTGCTCTCCCACAAGGAGACAGTACGGGTACCTATAAATGGGATATCTATGGAGAAGGTCGTGTATCGGCTGGGACGTACCGTGTACAGCTCGGCTTAGAGGAGTGTAGCAAAAAAGGCTGTGCCAATAACCCTCATTTCCCAGGGCAAGAAGAGAATGTGAGACTTTATGCACAATCAAAAAGTGTTGGAGTAACAATTGTGGGAAGTTCACCAGTCTCATCACCAACAAAACGAGCAGTCATCACAACCATAGATGACCTCGACGCTGCAAATCCAACCGTAACTGGCACGACTCTTCCAGGCACTTCATCTGTTGGGTTTTCAATTAGCCAAGGCGACTTAATTTATGGGAGCGGACCGATAACTGTATTAAATAATCGTTGGTCACACACCATCAGTGAAGATTTGCGACCAGGCAGATACACGATCACGCTTTACGTTAATAATGTAAAAGCTGATGAAAGAATCTTTAGAGTACAGTAATCTCTCATAGTAAGGAGGCGCTCACACAATTCCATTTTGGTAATTGTGAACTACTATTATTATCTGAAGATTCACCAGCCACCGAAGCTCACGTATTCAAACAGAATCAGCATAATCAGTGATAAAAGTCCTCATACCATCCCAGACAGCCAGCATATTGACGGAATCACACTAACCCGTACAGTCCATATACAAGCATCAGGAAGACGTCCGACACGGGTAGCTCTTTTTGGTTTTGCGATACTCGTACTTGCTCTCTTGTACTATTTACTCAAATATTTTTCATACTATTTTCGTGATTTTAGCACAGCAGAGTTACAGTTACCTTTCTTTGGGATGTATAGTGCACTCAATTTTATCTGCAGCCTTGCTACAGGACTTTTATTTGCTGCATTCTTATATCTTTTATTTTTAGCTTTGACCAGAGACATGAACGATGTCAACCAATCGCTTTCGCAAAAAGCAATTTGTACTTTACGGTATCAGCTTGCTAAGTGTGTGTTTGTTTCTGATCCTGCTCTACATGAGAACTGGACGTTTTCTAGTGAGTTATAAATATTGTTATGACACTGGTGGGACATATACAGTTGATCAAATTACTGGTTTTCAAACATACACACCGCCTCCCGTACCGGCACGAATACACACAAAAGAAAGAGATAATATGCGTCTTGGTGTGCATGAAGAGTTTTGGGTGAAAAAAGCAGATGTCTGTCCCGCCTTTGAAACCTACTCGAGTAAACAGGTACCAAAAAATGCGCTGGTAGCTTTTGACTAAGTTACTGTATGGACGTCTCCACTTCATCTGTACGCAAAAAAGTCCTCACATTGTCCCGGGTGGCCAGTACTAAGCTTTACGCTCGAATAATTTTATCAATAAATAAATCACAAGCAAAAATACTATATAAACACAGGTAAACCAAATTATGTCACCGCTAACAAAGCTTAGATAAGACGTGTCAATTCCTTTGTTAACTATATCCCAATAATAGGGATGCTGATTTGCTCGATTAATGACAAAAATAATACCTGGTAGTGGAATTAATGCTGCGCCTGCCAAGAGCGCAATTTTAGTTTGCTTGCTAATAATAAAACGTAAGCTGTGATTGCGTATAGCGATGATTAGGAGTGGTAAAACAATACACCAGCCAATAAGTGAAAAGGGTAATGCCACTACTGTAAAATACACTACTTCATATCCCAATCTAAATATTTCAAAAGGAATATTATGGACACATCCTCGAGTACAACCATAAAAGCTAAACAAAAAGTAACCGACTACTAAATATGTAATAAATATGATTATTGGATTGAGAATTGAAAGTGTTACAAGTCTATACATCGTTTTATTATACAGTATTGTTCGGATTACTAATTGAGTAGCTCTCACATGTTGTATAATTACAAAATATGAAAAGTATTTCAAAGATGCTGATTATTGGAGTTATGATAGTGAGTGCTGTGGTGCCCTTTTCTGCTAGTGCAACGGTAAGTGAAAGTAATGCTGAGCAGATTGCAAGGCTTCAAAAGTTACTCTTACAACTACAGGAGCAATTAGCATCTTTAAAACAAAATGTTGTTTCTACACAGAAACCCTATTTAACATACGAAAGAAAAAGCGGTTTTGTAGATGAAAACACCAATAAATACGGCATGACCTTTAGGTACCAAGATCGCACACCATGTACTTCAATGCTGCCAGAATATAAATTGTCTTTTGGGGATGGTAAATCTGTAAAGGCTGATTGTAGAGGGGTCGTAGATCATGTGTATGAAAAGAATGGAACGTATACAGTAAAATATTCAAAAAGTGGGAAAGTGATAGTAACAACGAAAGTTACAGTCAGTAATGCAAGTCAAGCTGAAAATACCAAACCTTCAGCTTTGTATAGTTCACCTGATGTAAAAGCTACTATGAATGTGGTAAGTACCGGGGATCGATCTATAAAAGTTACTGGTTTGATTACCCCACCTAGTAACTGTACTGGAACTGAGCAAATGGAAGTAGAGCTGCTCTTCTCTGAGCAAAACAAGCTTTCATATTTATTATCTTCATGTAAACCAAGAGAGATTAATATGTCTTCGGTTTATGACTCTAGTTCAGATCTATTCTTTCCAGAAATACGCGTGAGGTGGCTTAATGCAAAAAACAATACCTGGACTTACACACAGTTAATGCGATACAAAGTTGACTATACTCGGTCAGATACATCCCCACAAATTACAAAACTTACAGGAGGAATAAAAGGTTAGTTTTGTATAAAAGTCCTTACACCATCCCAGACAGCCAGCAGATTTTCATTTTAGTCTTTATGGGCTATAGTAAACTTATAACTTATGGCAAAAACTGTCTTTGTCGGACTATCGGGTGGGGTAGACTCATCGGTCGCAGCGCTACGCCTCAAGAACCAAGGCTACCAGGTCGTTGGGGTTTTTATCAAAGTCTGGCACCCTGACTGGCTCGTCTGTAATTGGGAGGAAGAACGACTCGATGCAATGCGAGTAGCGGCGCATCTTGGTATCCCGTTTATGACCTGTGATGCGGTCGCGGCCTATCGCGATGAAGTTGCAAGCTATTTTATAGATAGTTACCGGAGTGGTCGCACTCCAAATCCTGATGTGCTCTGTAATGAAAAGGTGAAATTTGGGGCCTTTCTGCGCTTTGCCTTGGAAAAGGGTGCCGACTACGTCGCCACTGGTCACTACGCAAGAAAAGGTGGTGGTGAAGCTGGTGCAGAAGAGCTGTGGCGGGGGATTGATACTAATAAAGACCAATCCTACTTCCTCTGGTCACTGAAGCCCGAGCAACTGCGGAAGATTCTGTTTCCAGTAGGAGATACGCTCAAAAGTGACCTTCGTCATGAAGCGGAAGCAGCTCGACTCCCGACAGCGCAGAAAAAAGATAGCCAGGGGGTTTGCTTTCTTGGACATATCGATATTCCTGAATTCCTCTCCCATTACATCGACCTCAAAGCAGGATACGTACTCGATGAAGTTGGGAAAGTGATAGGAGAGCATCGTGGAGCCTTTGTCTACACGCTTGGACAACGACACGGTTTTACTTTAGACCAGCAGACACCAGACAGTAAACCACACTACGTCATAGCCAAGGATATCACCACCAATACAATCACCGTCAGTCTCACGCCACCAGTACTCAATGCCTGCACTGATATTGTGCTCGAGCAGGTAGTATGGCGCGACACCGTCTCACCAACACCAGGGAGAGCCGTCTTGGCACAATTTCGCTATCGCCAGAAACCGATACCACTCACGATTGTGGCTACCGACCACGACACACTCACCCTCCACGCAGAAGACGCCATCGAACAAGCGGCCAGTGGGCAATCCTGTGTACTATATGAGGGGGATCGGTGCCTCGGTGGTGGTATGATTCGATAGTGTCATTTCGAGTTGAAAAAGCAGACGGAACCACTGAGTTCTTTAAGGTAGAAAAGTTACGCCGGTCACTCCGGCGGGCTGGTGCGAATCCCGATGAAATCTACACCATCATCGGTCGTATCGAACACCACCTGTACGATGGTATGCGGACGCAAGAAATTTACCGTCTCGCGTTTGATATGCTCCGTGACATCGGTGCACCGGCAGCAACTCGGTATGCACTTCGCCGCGCACTCCTTGGTCTCGGTCCAACCGGTTTCCCATTTGAACGTTTTCTCGGCCGGTTGTTTGCTGCAGAGGGCTATGCGACGCGTACCGGTATTACGCTCGAGGGTCACTGTGCTCCACATGAAATTGATCTTGCTGCCTACAAAGCTGATCATAGTTTTATTGGTGAGGCAAAATTCCATGCCCGTCCTGGAATCAAAACCGACCTCCAAGTCGCTATGTATTCATACGCTAGACTCCTTGACCTGCGCGATCAAAAGATCTGTGTTGAAGACATTTGCGGTATCAAGGAATTCTGGTTGATTACCAACACCAAATTTACCGTTACTGCCGAAAAGTATGGTGCCTGTGTCGGAATCACCATGCTCTCATGGGACTATCCACGCAAAAATAATCTCCACGACCGAATCCAACGTCTCGGTATTTATCCAATTACCGTGCTCCAGACGCTCTCAAGACAGCAAATTGCTCGCCTCATAGAACGAGATGTCATAGTAACTAATGATATTAGTGACAACCCACAGGTACTGCGAGCGCTCCACCTCACAAGTAAACAACAGGCCATTGTAGAAGGGGAAGTTGCCACCCTCCACCATCGACATACGAGAACAGAAGCAGCGTAGTGTCAACTAGTAGAGGGTTTTTTCTACGTGATATACTGGTTGTATTAAGAAATTTCAGCGTAATTGTATATGACAGACGTGCAAAAAGAGGAATCTCAGAAAACCGTAGTTTCATTTGTGTTTGGTCTTTTGATTGGTGGTTTACTCGTATGGGCGTTTATGGGAGAAAAACACGATGATCACACCCCAACCAAAGGCGAAGAAAAAACCGAGACAACTGCTACTTCATCTGAAGAAAACGCAGCAGATACCACCGGTACTGCCGAAGCAGTTAGTATCCCAACCCTTCCAGTCGGTGACGGCAAGGTAGTCATTACGGACAAAAAGGCTGGGCGGGTAGTAAATCTGGCTGAAGTAACCTTCCCAATTGAAGAAGGTTGGATTGGTGTCCGCGAACTCAACGATGGAAAGCTTGGTTTTATCAATGGCGTCATTCGCTTTAGTAAAGCGGGCAGTGTGGTACCAAATAGTATTCCTCTTGTGACTCCAACGGTCGCTGGTCGTGAATACGCTATCATGATGTACACCAACGGTGGTGATCGTTCATTCAACCCAGCGGTAGATAAGCAACTTGATACACAGTTTGCGACATTTGTGGCTGAATAATCTGATTCTGATTAAGACTTCACACAAACGGGCGAGACCTACGATCTCGCCCGTTTGTGGTATACACGCACTATCTATGGCCGAATACGTAAAGAAGTACAACCCAAATCGAAGCAGCG